>Ga0105090_10002288_pt1 | contig 10638 bp, 10 predicted proteins | sample PPLLak3March2015_FD_79110 | JGI IMG/M metagenome (GOLD analysis project Ga0105090, IMG submission 79110) | Freshwater sediment microbial communities from Prairie Pothole Lake near Jamestown, North Dakota, USA - PPLs Lake P7 Core (1) Depth... | ecosystem: Environmental > Aquatic > Freshwater >... | reverse complement strand
GTATCCTGTCAGCCGTCATGATCAGCGAACAAACGCGTGGAGTGTACGTCATCTCGGCCACGCCGTTCACCGAAAACGGGGCGGTCGACTTCGAGAGCCTCGATTCGCTCGTCGAATTCTACCTGCGGCAGCGGGTGCACGGCATCACCCTGCTCGGGATGATGGGCGAGGCGCACAAGCTGACGTTCGACGAGGCGTCGGCCGTCGTGCGGCGGGCCGTCGCTCGCGTCGCCGGGCGCGTGCCCGTGGTGGTCGGGGTGAGCCACAGCTCGCTCGAGGTGATGCGCGCGCTGGCGCGCGTCGCCGTGGATGCGGGCGCGGCCGGCGCGCTGGTGGCACCGGCGGCCGGACTTCGGACCGACGACCAGACGTTCGCCTACTACGAGGCGGTGGCGGCGGCGCTGGGCCCGTCGATCCCGTGGATCTACCAGGACTACCCGCAGTCGAGCGCGGTCTACCTGTCCGCAACGCTGTTTGCGCGAATGGTTGGCGCGTTCCCGGCGATGGTCATGCTGAAGGCGGAGGACTGCCCCGGCCTGGGGAAGATCACCAGGATTCGGGCGGAAGCGGAGCGGACCGGGGCGCGGCGCGTCAGCATCCTCGTCGGCAACGGGGGGCTCTACTTCCCGCAATCGCTTCAGCGCGGCGCCGACGGCGTGATGACGGGCTTCGCGTATCCCGACATGCTCGTCCAGGTCTACGAGCGGTTCGTCGCCGGCGACGCGGACGCGGCGGAGGATCTCTACGATCGCTACCTGCCGCTGGTCTGCTACGAGCAGCAGCCGGGGTACGGCCTCGCCGTTCGGAAGGAGATCCTGCGGCGGCGCGGGGCGATCCGGTCGGCGACGGTTCGCGTGCCGGGACCGTCGCTGACGGCGGCGGACGTCGCGGACATCGACAGGCTGATGGCGCGCCTGGCGCTGAGGCTCCCGTGACTTCGCGATTCGATCTCGTCGTCCGCGGCGGTCTCGTGGTGACCGAGGCGGCCGTCGTCGAAGCCGACGTCGGCGTGACGGGCGGCCTGATTGCCGCCATCGGGCGCGGCCTCGGGCGCGGCCTCGAGGAGATCGACGCCGCCGGCCGGCTGGTGCTCCCGGGCGGCATCGACAGCCACTGCCACGTCGAGCAGGAATCGTCGACCGGCCTGATGACCGCCGACGACTTCCACTCGGCCACCGTCGCGGCCGCATGCGGCGGCGTCACCACGATCATCCCGTTCGCGGCCCAGCACCGGGGCCAGAACCTGCCGGAGGTCGCGGCCCGCTACCGGGGCCGGGCCCGCGACAAGGCGGTCATCGACTACGCGTTCCACCTGATCGTGTCGGACCCGACGCCGGCGGCCGTGGCCGAGCACCTCCCCGCTCTCATCGCCGACGGCTACCCGTCGTTCAAGGTCTACACGACCTACGACGCGCTGAAGCTGACCGACCGGCAGCTGCTCGAGGTGATGGCGCTGGCGGCGCGCGAGCGGGCGGTCGTCATGGTGCACGCCGAGAACAGCGACGCCATCGCGTGGGCGGCCGAACGCCTCGTCGCGGCCGGGCACACGGCGCCTCGCTACCACGCCGAGTCTCGGCCCGTGGCGGTCGAACGCGAGGCGGTGCACCGGATCGCGACGCTCGCCGGCCTGACCGGCGCAACGGTCATGGTCGTCCACGTGTCGTGCCGGGAGGCGCTCGATGAGATTCGCGCGGCCCGGGCGCGCGGGGTGTCGATGCTCGCGGAAACCTGTCCGCAGTACCTCGCGCTGACCGTCGACGAGTTGAACCGGCCCGGCTTCGAGGCGGCGAAGTTCCTCTGCAGCCCGCCCTTGCGCGGCGGCGCCGACCTGGCGGCGCTGTGGGTCGGGCTGGCCGACGGGTCGATCGACGTCCTGTCATCGGACCACGCGCCCTACAGGCTCGATGACCCGGCCGGAAAGGCGGTCAACGGCAAGGATGCGCCGTTCACCCGGATCCCCAACGGCGTCCCGGGACTCGAGACGTGCCTGCCGGTCGTCTTCTCCGAGGGCGTCAGCCGCGGGCGGATCACGCTGGAGCGGTTCGCCGCCGTGAGCGCGACGAACGCGGCGCGCATCTACGGGCTCTACCCGCGAAAGGGCGTGATCGCGGTCGGCGCCGATGCGGACCTCGCGGTCTGGGATCCGGATCGGGAGACGACCGTCACGAACGCGCAGCTGCACCACCGGATGGACTACACGGCGTTCGAGGGGATGCGCCTTCGCGGGTGGCCGGTGATGACGGTGGCGCGCGGCGACGTGGTGTGGCGTGACGGCGCGTTCGCGGCGCAACCGGGTCGCGGCCGGTTCATCGCCCGTTCGCGGCGCGAGCGGAGCGTGGCGTCATGAGGATCCTGGTCGTCAACCCGAACACGTCCGCGAGCATGACCGACCGCCTGCGCCGCGAGCTGGAGGCGGTGAAGGGGCGCGAGACCGCGCTGACCGTCGTCAATCCGACGGCGGGCCCGGCCGCGATCGAGTCGGCCGAAGACGAAGCGCTGGCGATCCCGCCGATGCTGGACCTGATCAGGGAGGCGGCGCCGCGACACGACGCGGTCGTCATCGCCTGCTTCTCCGATCCCGGCCTCGACGAGGCCCGGGACATCGTCTCCATCCCGGTCGTCGGCATCGAGGAATCGTCTCTGCACGTCGCGGCGCAGCTCGGCCGCCGCTTCACGATTCTGACGTCTCGCGCCGCGCGCGTGCCGGCCAAGATCGCACACGTGGAGCGCCTGGGCCTGTCCAGCCGGCTGGCGTCGGTCCGGCCGCTCGAGATGGGCGTCCTCGAGATGGACGCCGACCCGGACCGGGCGGTCGCGCGCATTCTGGAGGTCGGCGGCGGCGCCGTTCGCGATGACGGGGCCGAGGTCATCGTGCTCGGGTGCGCGGGGCTGGCGGGGCACGCGGCCGCCCTCGGCCCTGCGCTGGGGGTTCCGGTGATCGACCCGAGCCCCGTCGCGCTGGCGACGGCAGAGATGCTGGTGCGGCTCCACCTGCGGCAGCGCCAGCGCTGACGCCGCGGGCGCGACACGTTGCGACACGGAGCCGGTCGGGTCTCTGCGATACTCCGTGCGACGTCCGTGCCGTTCCCGAAGGTCCTCGTCGGATAGATCGAGAGACGATGTCGAAGCTGGTCTCGAATGGCGGTCGCCAGCGCTGGTCCGCGATCGGGGCGGTGCTCGTCCTGTGCTCGGTGACCGTCGCGCTCGTTGCGGCGCCGGCCTTCACGCGCATGCGCCAGCGCGACGTCATCGTCCCCGGCCCTGGCGTCTCGCGCACGACGGCACTGTCGGCGTACCTCCTGGCACTCGGCGGCACGCCGGGCGACACGGCGGTGTACGTCCTCGAAGGCCGCCAGCCCGGCGGGACGGTCCTCGTCCTCGGCGGGACCCACGGCGACGAACCGGCCGGCTACATCGCCGCGGTCGTGCTGGTCGAACGCGCGCGCGTCGAACGCGGCCGGCTGATCGTCGTGCCTCGAGCCAACGAGAGCGGGTTCACTCACAACGTCCCGCAGGAGGGCCATCCCCAGCAGTTCGCCGTCGATACGCCCGGCGGAACGCGGCGCTTCACATTCGGCGCGCGCGCCACCAACCCGATCCACCAGTGGCCGGACCCGCAGGTCTACACCCTCGCCTCGGGCCAGGTGTTGTCGGGCAGCGAGACGCGAAACCTCAACCGCGCCTACCCGGGACGAGCGGACGGCACGCTCACCGAGCGGGTGGCGTTCGCCATCACGACGCTGATCCGCACCGAGCGCATCGACCTGGCGCTCGACCTTCATGAGGCGTCACCGGAATACCCGGTCGTGAACACGATCGTGGCGCACCAGCGCGCAACGGATCTGGCTGCGCTGGCGAATCTCGGCATGCAGGCGGCCGGCGTCGAGATCGGGCTCGAGGCGTCGCCCGAATCGCTCCGAGGCCTGTCGCACCGCGAATGGGGAGACACGACATCGGCGCTGGCGGTGCTGATGGAAACCACCAACCCGGCGGAGGGGCGGCTGCGGGGCGCCACGAGCGCCGGCCTGGTCGTCGAGGGGCGCGACCGCTTCTACGCCCTCGCCGCCGAGCGCCGCAGGCTTTCGGTGCCGTTCGATGGCAACGGCTGGCCGCTGGCCACCCGCGTCGGCCGGCATCTCTCGGGCGTGACGTCATTCACCGAGGCGCTCGGCCAGCTCTCTGCGGCGAGCGCAGTCGAACTGTCGAACGTCCCCACCTACCACTCGCTCGTCACGCAGGGGCTCGGCGCCTTCCTGGCGAGCCCAGGGGCCAGACGATGAGTGCCCGCGCGGAGGGCCTGTGACGCCGACGACCGGCATGGCCGCCGGTGTGGCCGGGTTCGCCGAACCGGCAGCCCTGGCGCTGATGCTGGGCTGCTTCGGCCTTCTGGCCGTCTGGCGCCGGTGGCCCATCGGACTCGCGCTCGTCGCCGCCGCCTGGGCAGGCGCCGCGTTCGCGGGCGACTGGCTGCCCGCCCGTCACCTGGTCGAGGGCGCATTCTCGTACCTCGACCCGATCCTGGTCATCGCGACCGCGATGATCTTCATGCGGCTCCTGGCCGACGGCGGCGCGCTGGGCGCGATCGGCGCATCGGTCGAACGCGCGTTCGGCGACCGCCCGGTCGTCCTGCTTCCGATCCTGATGCTGATCGTCATGTTCCCGGGGATGATCACCGGGTCGTCCACGGCCTCGGTCCTGACCACCGGCACGATGGCGGGCGCCATCCTCATCGGGCTCGGGCTGTCCCGGGAACGCGCGGCTGCGGTGGTGGCCATGGGCGGCGTCCTCGGCATGATCGCCCCGCCGATCAACATCCCCGCGATGATCATCGGCACGGGCATCGACCTGCCCTTCGTGGGCTTCGCTGCGCCCCTCGCGTTAGGGTCGTTTCCGCTGGCCCTGGCGCTCGTCTATGCGCTTGGGTGGCCGGTGCTCGGCCGGAAGTCGCCGCGCGCGACATCGTCGGAGGTGCCCCGCCTCGGCCTCTGGCGCGCGCTGGCGTCGCCCTTGGTGGCGGCCGTCCTCATGGCCGCGCCTCGACTGTGGCCGCTTGCGATCCCCGACCCCGGTCTCCCGCTGACGTTCGTCATGGCGGCCGCGGTCTGCGTGCTGCTCTCGCCGCGGTTCCCGGCGTGGCGGGCACTGGTTCGCGCCACCGAAGAAGCGCTGCCCGTCCTCGGCATCCTCGCGGGTGTCGGCGCGTTCATCCAGGTGATGACGTTCACCGGCGCGCGCGGCTGGCTCGTGTCGGTGATGTTCGGCGCGCCGTCCTGGGCCATCGTCGCGGCGGCCGCCGTCGGCATTCCGCTGTTCGGCGCCGTCTCGGCGTTCGGGTCGGCGTCGGTCCTCGGCGTTCCCTTCCTGCTCGCGATGCTCGGACGGAACGAGGTGGTGACGACCGCGGCGCTGTCGATGCTCGCGTCGCTCGGCGACCTGATGCTGCCGGCCGCGCTGGCCGCGACGCTGGCCGCGCAGGCGGTGGGCGAGGCCGACCGGAGGCGAGTGCTGGCGCTGTGCGTGATCCCTGGGCTGGCGGTGGCAGCCGCCGCCGTGGCCATGCTGGTGTTCTCGGCGGAACTCGGCCGCATCCTGCCGTGAATCCATGCTACTGATCTACCAGGCCATCTGCGGGGCTCTGGCGCTGCTCGTCGGCGCGGTTGTGCTGAGGCCGTCTTCGGACGCCGACGCGTACGCCCCCGCGCAGCGGGGCCGCAGGCTCGGGCTCCAGGTCACGGGAGCGCTGGTCCTCGTGCCGCTGCTGCTTCGCCTGCTACTCGTGAAATGAACCGCCCCGGCGAGGGGCGACGGAGACCCATGAATCGAACGACATTCACCCGGATTGCCGCCGCGGCGCTCCTGGCGCTGGCCGCATCAGGGATGCCAGCTGCCGCGCAGGTGAAGATCCCGGCGGGCGATCCCTCCGCGCACGACGTCAGGCCGGGCCCCGGCGTGACCGCCACCAGGAAGCTCTCCGACTACCTGCCCGCGCTCGCGAAGACACCCGGTGACAGCGACGTGTTCGTCCTCCAGGGCTCCGAACCTGGCGCCACGGTCTTCGTCGCCGCCGGCACCCACGCGAACGAGATCGCGGGCATCATGGCAGCGACGGTTCTGGTCGAGCGCGTGCGCGTCCGGCAGGGTCGGCTGATCGTCCTGCCACACGCGAACAACTCGGCGGTGACATGGAACGACCCCAAGCGGCCGGGGCCTGACTGGTTCACGATCCCCACGGCCAGCGGCGACCGGCGTTTCAGGTTCGGCGCGCGCGTGACCAGGCCGGAGCACCAGGGTGCGCCCGACCCCGAGAAGCACCGTCACCCGGCGTCGTCCGAACTGCTCGACGGCACGGAGTCCCGGAACCTCGACCGCGCCTACCCGGGGCGCGCGGACGGCACGCTGACCGAACGGATCGCGTTCGCCGTGGTGCAGCTGCTGAAAGCCGAGGACGTGGACGTCGCCGTCGACCTTCACGAAGCGGGCCCGGAATCGCGGCTCGCGTGGATGATCGTCGCCAACCCGAAGAACATCGAGGCGGGCGCCGTGGCCGTGCTCGCACTGGAGGCGGCTGGCGTGGATATGAAGCTCGAGCCTTCGTCCGAGACGTTCCGGGGCCTGTCGCACCGCGAGTGGGGCGACGCGACGAAAGCCCGGTCGTTCCTGTTCGAAACGCCGAGCCCGAGCATGGTCGCAGCGGCCCGAAGCGTCGACCCGGTGAACGACCCGAGGCTCCCGCTGGCGAGGCGCGTGGCCGTCCATCTGGCGAGCCTGGCGGCGGTGGTGGACGCGTGCGTCGAGGATGCCCCCCCACCGAAGAAGTTCTCGGTTCTCGACCTGCCCGGCCTGCAGGAGATGACCCGCGCGGGCGTCGGAGCGTTCCTGAAGTAGCGCGAGGAGAGCCTGATGCTGATCCGAAGCCGCGCCTGGCGACACGTTGCGGCGCTCACGATCCTCGTCGTTCTTGCCGCGTGGGTGTCGACGACCCGAACGCCCGCGCAGACCAAGCAGCCCCAGGTCGAGGCGAAGAGCGGGATGGTGGCGTCGGCCCACGCGCTGGCGTCGCAGGCCGGCCTCGAGATCCTGAAGGCCGGCGGCAACGCGGTGGACGCGGCCGTCGCCGCTGCATTCGCCATCGGCGTGGCCGAGCCGAACGCCAGCGGCCTGGGCGGCGAAGGGATGATGGTCGTCTACATCGCGCGGACCAAGGCGGCCGTCGCGATTGACTATCGGTCCGCCGCGCCGGCGCGCGCGGCCTTCAAGGGCCCGGTTCCCGCAACGGGCCACCAGGCGGTCGCGATTCCCGGCACCGTGGCGGGCCTGGCGCTGGCGCTCGAGAAGTACGGGACGATGACGCTGCCGCGGGTGCTCGCGCCGGCCGTGAGGATCGCCGGGCAGGGGTTCGTCGTCAGCCCCACGCTCGCAGCCGCGATCGTCGACAACTTCGAGGAGATCGCGAAGAACGAGCCGCTCGTGAAGCTTGTCTGCGACGCCGGCCTCCCGCTCGAGGCCGGCGCCACGCTCAAGAACCCGGATCTCGCGCGAACGCTCGACGCCATCGCGGCGGGCGGGCGCGATGCGTTCTACCGCGGCGCCATCGCGGACGCGATCGTCGCCGAGATGAACGCCAACGGCGGGTTCCTCACCAAGGAGGATCTGGCGGCCTACGCGGCGATCGAGCGGACGCCGATCGAGGGCACCTACCGCGGCTTCCGCCTCGTGTCGGCGCCTCCGCCGGTCGGCGGCCTGGCGATCGTCGAGAACATGCACCTGCTGGAGCAGTTCCCCGTCGGCACGCTGAAGCCGTTCTCCGTTGCACACGTGCACCTGATGGCGGAGGTCATGCGCCGGGGATTCGCCGACTGGAGCGCGTACGTCGGCGACCCCAGGTTCGTCGAGGTGCCGGTGGCCCGGCTCCTGTCGAAGCCGTACGCCGCTTCGCGCGCCGGCGAGATTGCGATGGACAAGGTCAGCCCGAAGGTGGCCGCCGGCGATCTCGGGAAGCTCAGCCCGAGCACCACGTCGCTGTCGGTGGTGGACAAGGCGGGAAACATGGTGGCGCTCACGCAGACCATTTCGGACTTCTTCGGTGCCAAAGTGGTCGTCCCCGGGACGGGCATCATCCTGAACAACGAGATGAAGAACTTCTCGGCGCGCGGGCCGAACGTGATGGCGCCGGGCAAGCGGATGCGCACGACGATCGCCCCCACCATCGCGATCAAGGACGGCAAGGCGTTCGCCACCATCGGCACGCCCGGCGCGGCCCGGATCATCTCGACGATGACGCTCCTCCTGTCGAACTTGATCGACTTCAAGATGGGCATCCAGGAGGCGATCGAGGCGCCGCGGTTCTTCATCCGCGACGCCGCGGGGCCGGAGGCGAATCCGATTGACGTCGAGACGCGCCTGCCCGCCGAAACGGTCGCGGCGCTGACGAACATGGGCTACACCGTCAAGCCGACGAAGGCGTTCGACCTCTTCTTCGGCGGCGCGCAGGGCATCGTTATCGACCCGAAGACCGGGCGGCGGATCGGCGGCGCCGATCCGCGGCGCGACGGCGCCGTTGTTGGATACTAGTAACGGACACGATGCGGGCTTGACGGCCCGCTGGTGAGACTCACATGACCATGATGACATCGCTTCGCCGCGCGTCACTCGCCGCAATCGCCTGTTCGACCGTCCTCATCGCCGCGCCGGCGCCCCCCGCGGCCGACATCACCTTCACCGGACCTGGCGTGCTCACCTCGATCGGCCAGAGCTCGGACGTCGCCATCGCGAAGGTCCTGTTGAACACGCAGCTCAAGCTCGGCCTCGACTACAAGCCCACGGCGCAGCCGGCGGACCTCAACGGGATGAAAACGCTCGTGGTGATCCTCGGCGCCAGCACGAAGGGGCTCGGCGCCGCCGGCCTCGACATGGACAAGGAGATTGCGAGGACCCGGGCACTGCTCAAGGCCGCGAAGGAGCAGAAGGTCCGGGTGCTGGCGATGCACACGGGCGGCGAGGCGCGCCGAGGTCAGACGTCGAACGACCTCATCAAGATCGTCGTCCCGGAGGCCGACTACGTCATCGTCGTGGCGACCGGAAACAAGGACAAGCTGTTCAACCAGCTCGCCGCCCCGCGAAACGTGCCCGTCGTCGAGGTCGAGAAGATGGCGGCGGCCGGGGACGCGGTGAAAGCGGTGTTCAAGTAGGCGAGGAGGAAGCCGCGTGGCCCGGTCCGCAGCATGGTGGAAGGCGCTCGTCGCGGAACTGCGGAGGCAGCCCGCGGTGGTCCCGTCGGAGACGGGCGGTGACGACAGCCTCGTCCGCTCGGCGCCGACTTGGGCGGCCCGTCTGCGCGTCCTTCCGACCGGGCCGCGCGAGTGGTGGCTGCTCTGCGAGCGGCGCTCAGGGCGCGGCCGCCCGGCGGCCGGTCAGTTCGTCTTCGCCGCCGGCCCCGGCCGCTACATGCTGCACACCCACGACCCCGCGACCGGCGCGTGCTTCGCGAAGGAGTCGGCCGAGGGCGGGCCGATCGTCGCGGGCCTCGCCTGCCCGGGCCCGGCCGTCCTCGTCCACATTCGCAAGCTGACCTAGCCGCGCGTCCTCGCGGGGCCGCACGTGCGAAACGCGGGGATGCAAGACGTGCCCCCACTAACCGCCGAGTGCCCGCTTCGCTTTCTCCAACTCGGCCCTCTTCGCTTCGTCGAACACCGGGAACGACAGTTCCAGGCCGAGCAGCGTTTCCTCGATCGCCCTCGCCACCACAAGACGCGTGAACCACTTGTTGTCGGCCGGGACGACGTACCACGGCGCGTGGGGCGAGGCCGTGCGCCTGATCATGTCCTCGTACGCCGCCATGTACTGGTCCCAGTAGTCCCGTTCCTTCGCGTCGGCCAGCGAGAACTTCCAGTTCTTCTCCGGGTGCGCCAGCCGCTCGAGGAAGCGCGCCTTCTGCTCTTCCTTCGACACGTGGAGGAAGAACTTCGCGATCGCGTAGCCGTTGCGCGCCAGGTACCGCTCGAACGCGGCGACGTCCTCGAACCGCTCATTCCAGATCCGCTTCGTCACCAGCCGCTTCGGCAGCCGTTGCCTCGCCAGGATCTCGGGGTGGACCCGGACGACGAGCATCTCCTCGTAGTAGGAGCGGTTGAAGATGCCGATGCGGCCGCGCTCGGGGAGACAGCGCGTGGTCCGCCAGAGGAAGTCGTGGTCGAGTTCCTCGGCCGACGGCGCCTTGAAGGAGAAGACCTGGCACCCCTGCGGGTTGACGCCGGACATCACGTGGGCGATCGCGCCGTCCTTGCCGGCGGCGTCCATCGCCTGGAAGATGAGCAGCACGCCCCACTGGTCCTGCGCGTAGAGCTTCTCCTGCAGGTCGGCGAGATGCTCGATGCCCTTCTCGAGGTCCTTCCGCGCGTCCTCCTTCGACTTCAGGCCGCGCGTGTCGTCCGGCCGGACGTCCGCGAGGCGGAACTTCCGGCCGTCGGTGATGCGGAACGGATCCAGCAGGTTCTTGGACATGGCGTGATTATCCCTTCCCTGAGTCGATGTGGAGAGCCGTCAGCCTGTCGCGGCCCGCACGGCCGCTCGCTGCGCGGCGATGCGTTCCTGGATCTGTCGGGCCGCGTCGCGCGGTCGAAGCAGGCGGCGAAGGCCGGT
>Ga0105090_10002287_pt1 | contig 10638 bp, 10 predicted proteins | sample PPLLak3March2015_FD_79110 | JGI IMG/M metagenome (GOLD analysis project Ga0105090, IMG submission 79110) | Freshwater sediment microbial communities from Prairie Pothole Lake near Jamestown, North Dakota, USA - PPLs Lake P7 Core (1) Depth... | ecosystem: Environmental > Aquatic > Freshwater >... | reverse complement strand
GACGAGCGCTTCAAGGTCTGGTCCGCCTCCACGCCGGACACCGCCCGGGCCCTGGCCGCTGGCCAGGCGCCGGACGTGCTCGACATCTTTCTTTACGAATCGACCCAGAAGGCGGTCGAAGAAAAGGCCGGCGAGACGATCGTCGCCCATATCCGCAGCGGCGGCACCATCGCCTGGATCATCGTCGGCCTCGGCGGGCTGGCCGTGCTGCTGATCGTGCTCCGCGTGCTGTTCCTGCGCGGCGCCAGCGCCAGCACCGGAAAAGTCTCCAGCAAGGTCGGCGACCTGGTCGCGCAAGGCAAACTCGACGAGGCGCTGAAGGCCTGCAAGGAGCTCAAGGGCTCGACCGCCAAGGTGGTCGCCTCGGCCGTGCGCAATCTCGACCGGGAGCGCGAACACATCGAGGACATCGTTTCGGAGCAGATTTTGCACGAGTCGGCGAATTTGAACCGCTTTGGCAACTTCATCATGGTGATCGCGGCCGTCGCGCCGCTGCTGGGCCTGCTCGGCACCGTTACCGGCATGATCGCCACCTTCGACATCATCACCGAGTTCGGCACCGGCGATCCGAAGCTGCTGTCCAGCGGCATCGCGATCGCGCTGATAACGACCGAAGTCGGCCTGGCGGTGGCCATTCCCGCGCTGATTTTCGGCAACCTGCTGTCGGGCTGGGCCGAATCGATCAAGGACGACATGGAAAAGGCGGCCTTGCACGTGATGAACCGCTACCTGGGCAAGCCTCCGAGCTCCGCCGTGGCGGGTTGAGCCATGTTCTCCGATGTTCTGCGTGAGGTCGCTGGCTACATCGAAGCGGGGGGCTGGGTCATGCCGCCCCTGGTGCTGTCGACATTGATTCTGTGGTTCGCGATCGGTTACCGATTCGCCGCGCTGAAGACCGGCACCAAGCGCGACGTCCGCAACCTGCTGCGCCGTTACCGCAATGACAAGATGCCGAAATCGGACGGCATCATCGTGCGGGCGCTGGGCAAGGGCGTCTGGTTGCTGGACGGCCGGATGGACGATCTCCGGCCGTACCTCGACGACAGCTTCTGGGAAGAGGAAAGGGAGCTGCGCAGGTTCAACCGGCTGATCGTCACCATCGTCACCGCGGCGCCGTTGCTGGGGTTGCTGGGCACCGTCATCGGCATGATCGAGACCTTCGACTCGCTCGGCGACATGTCGCTGTACTCCCAGTCCGGCGGCATCGCCGGCGGCATTTCCCAGGCCCTGATCACGACGCAGATGGGCCTGGCGGTCGCGATACCGGGACTGATCATTAACGGGGTGCTGCAGCGCCGGCAGAAAGACATCGAACTGCAGCTGGCGCAGCTGAAGGACATCCTTTGTGCTGAGTACAGGGGCGTGGAAGGAGCATAGCGATGCGCTACCGCGAAAAAAAGGACGACCTGCAAGCCATCGACATCACGCCGATGATCGACATGGTGTTCATCCTGCTGATTTTCTTCATGGTCAGCACGACCTTCGTCAAGGACATGAAGCTGGACCTGGACCGCCCGGCGGCCTCCAGCGCGGTCACCGCGTCGACCAAGGCCGTCCGGCTGTACATCGACAGCAACGGCGACACCTACATGGATGGCGAACCCGTGCAGGTCTGGGTGATCCAGAGCCGCCTGCGCGACCAGCTGAAGACCATGACCGCCAAGGCGGTGCTGGTGGTGACGGACGTCGGCGTGCCCGCCGGCCGGCTGGTCGAGGTGGTCGACCAGGCGCGACTGGCAGGCGCCACCGATGTCGGCGTGGCAACGGTCGAGGAAGCCGGGGCCGGCTGACGTGAGAGCGGGCGAACGCATTCGTCGGCTGGCCTGGGCCACCGGCGCCATGATGATCGGCACGGTGCTCGTATTGGGCACCGTGATCCTGATCAACCGCTACTCGAATTCTCTGGACGAGACGCGGTCGGAGGCGACCAGCCAGATCGCGCTCGAGCGCAAGAAGCCGCCGCCGGACCAGGAAATCCACAAACCCAAACCAAAACCGCCGCCGCGCAAGTCCCGCCGCGCGCCGCCCTCGCCGCTGGTCGGACTGGACACCTCCCTGTCCGGCGTCGACATGGGGCTGCCCGGCTTCTCGGCCGACGACCTTGGCGGGCTGGAGGGCGACCTGCTGGGCGGCGCCGACGGCATGGTCATGACCGACGACACCGTGGACCAGCCGCCCCGCGCCACCTACCAGGCCCCGATGGTGTACCCGCCGCGCGCCCGCGCCCAGGGCGTGCAGGGCTATGTCGTCTTCTCCCTGTTGATCGGCATTACCGGCGAGATCGAGCAGATGCAGATCGTCGAATCCTACCCCGAGGGCATTTTCGACGAGGCGGCGACGCAGGGCATCAACCAGTGGCAGTTCGAACCGGCCATGTACCAGGGCCAGGCGGTGCGCGCCTGGGCGAAGCAGCGCGTGCGCTTCGACTTGAGCTGACCGTGGGCGCCGTGCGACACCGTCTGACCACCTTGCTGCTGTGCCTTCTGCTGGCGGCCGCCCTGCCGGCGCGCGCGGCCGAGGAGTCCGCGGACGAGGTGGATTTCCTCGCGCTGGCCGCGCTGATGCTGCGCGACGGCAACATCGACCGCGCGATCGTCGCGCTCGACCAGGTGGACCCGGCCGCGGAGGGGGTCGACCTCGTGCGCTACTACACTCTGCGCGGCATGGCGCACATGCGCCGCAACGAACTCGAGCCGGCCCGCGACGCCCTGCTGCAGGCCGTGGAGTCGGGCGATGCGGAGGCGGTCGTGTTCGTCTACCTGGCGCAGGTCAACTACCAGCTGCAGGACTACCGCGCCACAATCGACGCCCTTGACCGGGCGGGCGCCGCGCTGGAGCGGGTGCCCTCGGCCTACCACATGAAGGCACAGAGTTACTGGTTGCTGGAAGAGCCCGTGATGGCGCTGGCCATCCTGGACCAGGGGGCCCGGGTGTTTCCCGAGGACAGCAACTTCATCCGGCGCAAGGTCTTCTACCTGGTGGACCTCGGGCTGTACAAAGAGGCCGTGGTGCAGGGCCGGCAATACCTGCAGCAGTCGGCCGGCACGCTGGAGGATTACGTGGCGCTCGGCAACGCGCTGCGCGCCAGCGGCGAACTGGACGAAGCCGCCGCCTTTCTCGAGGAGGCGCAGTTGAATTTTCCGGGTTCGCCGGAGGTCAAGAAAGTGCTCGCGCACGTCTACATCGAGCGCGAGCAGCTCAGCGCCGCGGCCGACCTGCTGTACCAGGCCGCCCTGCTCGACCCGCAACTGCTGGCCGAAGCGGCCGAGTTGTACCGGCGCGCGGGCCAGACCCATCGCGCCCTGACCATCAACAGCGGACTGAGCGACCAGCCCGAGAAGTTCCGCCAGCGCCTCGCGCTGTACCTGGAACTGCAGAATTTCGAGCAGGCCGCGGCCATGGAAATTCCGCTGCGGCGGGTCGGCCTGCTGGAGGACGAAGACCTGCGCTACGCGATCGCCTACTCGCTGTTCAAGACGGGCGATTTTGCCGCCGCCGAGGAACACCTTGCCGCGCTGAACCGCCCCGACCTGTTCCGCAAGGCCGCCGAGTTGCGGCGCGCCATCCAGGACTGCGCGGAGGACAGCTGGAAATGCCTGTGATCCGCCCAAAGGCACGAAGCCTGGCGCGCAGCCTGGCGCGCAGATTGCCCGCGGCCGTCCTGCTGTGCCTGCTGACTGCGACGGTCGCGCTGGCGCAATCCGCCCGCCTGACGCTGTACGTGTTCAACCAGGGGACGCCGGTCGAGAACGTCGAGATCCTGCTGGACGACCGCCTGATCGGGCTGACCAATGCGCGGGGCGTCGCCGAACTCGCGATCGAGCCCGGCATCCACTACCTGGAACTCAGGCTGCAGGACTCGGTGGTGCTGGAGCAGCAGATTCTCGCGGTACAGGACGAATTCAGCCAGTGGATCGTCGATGTCACCGGCGGCGGATCGGCCATCTACGATGTCGAATCCTCGAGCCCCGAGCTGGCCGGCGCCGCCGCTGCGGCGGCCGCCGCAAGCGAGCTCGCACCGGGCACCGTCACGGGCCGGCTGGTCAGTTCGGACGACGGGCGCCCGGTGCAGAACGCGCGCATATTCATCAGCGGCGTGGCGGGCGACGTCCGCAGCGACGCCGACGGTCGCTTCACCACCGAGGCGCCGGCGGGTCAACGCTCGGTGTCGGTGCTGCACTCGGGCTTCAACACGCTGACCCGAGACGCTGTCGAGGTGCCCGAGGGCGGCACGGCGACCCTGGAACTGAAGCTGACGCCGGCCGGCTCGGAGCTGCCCGAATTCGTGGTCATCGTGCCGCACATCTCGGGCAGCCTGGCGTCGGTGCTCGAGGAGCGCCGTGAAGAGGTCGCCGTCGCCAACATCCTGGGCGCCGAGCAGATCGCCCGGGCCGGCGACAGCGACGCGGCCGGCGCGCTGAAACGCGTGACCGGGCTCACCCTGGTCGACGGCCGCTTCATTTTCGTGCGCGGCATGGGCGAGCGCTACTCCAGCACCCTGCTCAACGGCGCCAACGTGCCCAGCCCGGACCCGACCCGGCGCGTGGTGCCGCTCGACCTCTTCCCGGCCGGCATCATCGACAGCATCGCCGTGCAAAAGAGCTTTACGCCGGAAATGCCGGCGGAATTCGGCGGCGGCACGGTGCAGCTCAGGACCCGGAGCGTGCCGGAGGCGGCCTTCCTGGAAGCCGAAGTGAAACTCGGCTACAACGACCAGACCACCGGCAAGGAAGGGCTCGACTACCGTGGCGGCGGCCGCGACTGGACCGGCTACGATGACGGCACCCGGGCCCAGTCCGACCTGCTGGCCGCCGCCAGCGCGGACGGCACGCGGGTCAAGGAGTACAGCCGTTTCACCGGCGAGGGCTATACCAGGGAAGAGCTCGAGTTGATCGGCGAGTCCCTCGAGGTCAACTACAACATCCGCAAGAAGGACGCGCCGCCGAACGCCGGCTTCAGCCTGGCCGGCGGCGATCGCTACGCGGTGCGCGACGACCTGACGATCGGCTTCCTGGCCGCCCTTGACTACGACGACAAGTGGCTCACCACCGAACAGCAGCGCACCGACTACAACGTCGGCGCCGGTGGCGAACTGCGCTCGGAGAACGACTACCGCTACCTGACCACCGCTCGCAATATCGACGCCAGCGGCTTTTTCACGCTGGGCGCCGAGATCGGCGACCATCATCGCCTTGCGTACAACTGGATGTTGCTGCGCAGCACGACCGACACGACGCAGCGCTACGGCGGCTTCAACAAGGACGCCGAGGGCGGTGACGTGCAGTTCACCGAACTCGAGTGGATCGAGCGGCAACTCGTCGCCAACCAGCTGCTCGGCGAACACGTCTTCCCGCAGCTCTGGAACCAGCAGTGGACGTGGGACCTCACGACGGCGACGGCCGACATGGACGAGCCCGACACACGCACCTACCGCTACGATCCGGACACGTTGACGCCGGAAACCGACGACCTGATCTTTTCGCTGCGCAACGACAGCAACCAGCGTCGCTGGTCGGAGCTGGAGGACAACAGCGACAGCTGGAACCTGCACCTGGTGCAGCCGTTCGAGTTTTGGCAGAGCATCGACCTCTCGGCCCGGGCCGGCGTGAGCTCGGTGGAGAAGGACCGCTCTTCCACTGTCCGCCGCTACGCTTTCCAGTCGCGCGGCCCGCTCTCCGGCAATGTCGATCTGCGCCGCAACCCGAACCCGGACGAGATCATCTTTGACGAGACCATCGCCCCGACCGGCTGGCAGATCAACGAGGTGACGATCCCGACCGACGCCTACACCGCGGACCAGACGCTGGACGCCTGGTACGTCGCGCTGGACTTCCTGTTCGACGACTGGCTGCGGCTGGGCGGCGGCCTGCGCCAGGAGCAATCCGACCAGTCCGTGGTCACTTTCGACATCTTCGACGAAGGCGGCGACCCGGTCGTCTCCGAACTGAGTACCGACGACCCGTTCTGGTCCTTCTCCTCGACCCTGATTTTCGGCGATCACCAGGTCCGTGCGGGCTATGGCGAGACGACCAACCGCCCGGACTTCAAGGAGCTGTCGCCCGCCATCTACAAGGATCCGCAGCTGGACCGCCTGGTCAAAGGCAACCCGAACCTGATCCAGGCCTACCTGACGAACTACGACCTGCGCTGGGACTGGTATTTCGACCAGGGCGAGTTCGTCTCGCTGGGCGTCTTCTACAAGGAATTCACCGACCCGATCGAAACCGTGATCCTGCCCGGCGCTTCCCAGATCACCACGTTCGCCAACGCCCGGTCCGCCGAGAACTCCGGGGCCGAGTTCGAGCTCTACACCACGCTTGACTTCATCGGCCGGTGGTGGGGCGAGCCGGAGTGGTGGGGCAAGTGGTACGTCAACACCAACTACGCCTGGATCGATTCCACCATCGAACTGTCGCAAGAAAATTCCTCGGTGCAAACGTCCGATTCACGACCGCTGCAGGGGCAGAGTCCGTACGTGTGGAACTTCCAGGTCGGCTACGACGACCTCGACCGCGGCATCAACGCCTCGCTGCTGTTCAACATCTTCGGCGAGAGCATCGTCGACGTGGGCACCAACGGCGCGCCCGACATTTACCAGCAGCCGCGCGCCGTACTGGATCTCGTCTACGCGCACAAGTTCCGGAAGCACTGGAAATTCAAGTTCCGCGCCCGCAACCTGCTGGACGCGGAAGTGGAGCTCACGCAGGGCGATAAGACCCGCCGCAGCTTCTACGTGGGCCGGGAGTACCAGGCCGCGATCGAGTGGTCCTTCTGAAGCCGGGTCGCTGAAGCGGCGGTTCGCCCGTTACATGCCCGTTCCCGCCCCGGTAAAGTAGCCTGGAAGTCTCGCATTCACGGCTCCGCTTATCGGTAATTTTTCTCAGCCTGCATGCGGACCCACATTTCAGCCGTTGTGCCCAGCGCAGATTCCAGTGTGATGGCAAAGGAAGCGGAAATGCCTCTCTTGCCATTGACGATCTCGTTGATTTTGCGGGGAGCACAACCACAACGCTTCGCCAGGTCCGTCTGGCTGAGTTCCATCTGGTCCATGTAAATCGCCTTGAGAACGACGCCTGGGTGCAGCGGTAAAGGATTGGCAATCATGTCTGCTCTCAATGATAGTTCTCGATCCTGACAGCATACAGCAGGACCTTACCGCCATAGCCAGACATCGGTGATCACTGGCGTAAGAATTCCGCGCTCAGCCCAGCATCTGCTTGAGCTCTTCATGCGAGGGCACGCGCCCGGATGCCTTGACCTCGCCGTCGACGACGAGGGCGGGGGTCAGCATGACGCCGAAGTCGGCGAAACGCATCACGTCGGTGATTTTCTCCATGCGGTGCTCGATGCCGAGTTCGCTGGCCGCCTTCTCGGCCGCCTGTTCGAGACGGTTGCAACGGGCACAGCCCGGGCCGAGGATCTGGATGGTTTTCATGGTTTGCGCTCCTTAGTGGTTGGCAGTGGTGTGATGAAATTCGGGTCAGAACAGCGCGCCGTAGAGCCAGCCGGAGAAGGTCGCCATGACCACGACCAGCAAAACGTAAGCCGCCGTTTTCTTCGGGCCGATCACCGAGTTGATGACCAGCATGCTGGGCAGGCTCAGCGCGGGGCCGGCCAGCAGCAGCGCCAGCGCCGGGCCCGAACCCATGCCGTTGCCGAGCAGGCCCTGCAGGATCGGGATTTCGGTCAGCGTGGCGAAGTACATCAGGGCCCCGGCCAGGGCGGCGAACAGGTTGGCGCCGAGGCTGTTGCCGCCGACCGACTGGCTGATCCACTCGGAAGGAATCAGCCCCTCGTAACCCGGACGGCCGAGCAGGAAGCCCGCGACCAACACGCCGCCCAGCAGCAACGGCATGATCTGCCTGGTGTAGGACCAAGTCTGGTCGAACCACTCGCCGGACTCGTCGTCGCGCCCGGCGGTCAGCCAGGCCAGGCCGATCGCGCCGACGAAAACCGCGGCCGTCCCATTGCCGCCCGTAGCAACCGCGGCGATGGCCACGGCGGCGATCACCAGCAGGATGCGCCCGGGTGCGAGGCCGTACCAGCGCGCCAGCAGCGCGGCGAACACCAGGCCCAGGCAGCCGGTCAGCCACCACTTGATGGCGAACACCGTGGCGAAGAGCCCCTCGGTGGGGGCAGCGCTCCAGTTGGCGAACACCAGGATGCCGACCATCGTGGCGAAAAACACTCCTGTCTGCCACAGCGGGCGGCGGGTGCCGTCGGGTGGCAACGCCATGGCCCTGACCGCTTTTTCCCGCTCGTCGTTGCGGAACAGCCACGCCATCAGCAGGCCGATCACGACACTGAACAGGATGGCGCCCAGCGCGCGGGCCAGGCCGAGTTGGATGCCCAACACCTTCGCGGTCAGGATGATGGCGAGCGCATTGATCGCCGGGCCGGAGTAGAGAAAGGCCGTGGCGGGTCCGAGCCCGGCACCCATCCTGTAGATGCCGGCGAACAGCGGCAGCACCGTGCAGGAGCACACGGCGAGGATGGTGCCGGAAACCGAGCCGACCCCGTAGGCCAGGGGCTTGGGCGCCTGCGGGCCGAGGTAGCGCATCACCGAGGTTTGCGAGACGAAGGCGCCGATCGCCCCGGCGATCCAGAACGCGGGCAGCAGGCACAGCACCACGTGCTCGCGGGCGTACCATTTGGTCAACTCGAGCGCCTCGGTGATGCTCTGGTCGAAGCGCGGCACGCCGACCGGCAGGAAGTAGACGAGGGCGAAAGCGCCGAGCAGGAGTGCAGCCGCTTTGTATTCGCTTTTGTAGTTCATAATTTCGTTAATATGCGAAATATCGGACCAAAAAAAATCAGGTGCAACAGGCCGCATGCATCAATTCGGGATGCCGGTCGGGGTTATCCAGGCAGCCGATGAAGTGTGCGACGCAGGGCAACTGCAGCCGGTAAAAGACCTTCAGGCCACGCTTGTCGTCGCTGATCACGCCGGCAGCTTTCAGCACCGAGAGATGCCGCGAAACGGTGGACCAGCCCAAGCCTACGGCCTGCACCAGATCGCAGACGCATTTTTCGCCGGAAGTCAGTTCCCGCACGATGACGACGCGGCCGGGGTGGCCGAGCGCCTTGAACACCTCGGCGGGGTTGTGCGATTGTCGGCTGGAATGCGTGCGGTTCATGGCAGGCTCAGTATTTCGCAATATTGCGAAAGAGTCAAGTACGTCATTGCTGCCATCGTCCTGGCCGCGCTGTACCTGCTCTCGCTCGGGACGGCCGCTCTGGCGGCGCCTCGCCCGCTACAGCAAGGCGTCGGCGAGGAGGTCCAGCACCTCCGGGCTCTGCGTGCCGATCAGCATCGAACCGACCTGGCCGTTCCGCGCCGCCGCCTTCCAACGCTGCGCGCGCTCCCTGATCCGTGCCGCGGGGCCCACCAGGTGGCAAGCGTCGATGAGTTCATCCGGCACCGCCGCCGCCGCCTCGACCTTCCTCCCATCGAGGTAGAGATCCTGGATCCGGACCGCCGCGTCCTCGAAGCCGAGCCGCTTGCAGTAGTCGTTGTAGAAGTTCTTGCCGCGCGCGCCCATGCCGCCGATATAAAGGGCCATATGGCCGCGGATGGGCTGCATGCATTCTCTCACGTCGTCGCCGATGCTCGCGGTGACGAACGGCGCGATGTCGAAGTTGGCGAGCGTCTTGATGCCCGCCCTCGCGAAGCCCCTCTCGATGGGGCCCTCGAACACGCTGTATTTTTCGGGATCCATCCAGACCGGGAAGAAACCGTCGGCGACCTGCGCCGCCGCCTCCACACCGGCCGGCGTGATCGTCGCGGCGTAGATCGGAATCGCCGCTTCGCAATGCAGGATGCTCTTGAGCGGCTTGCCGAGTCCGGTCGCCCCTTCGCCGCGATACGGAATCTGGTACTCCTGCCCGTCGTAGGTCAGGGCGGCTTCGCGCGCGAAGATCTTCCGCATGATCTCGACATATTCCCTGAGCCGCGTCACCGGCCGGCCGTAGGGCACGCCGTGCCAGCCCTCGACCACCTGCGGGCCCGAGGCGCCCAGGCCCACGATGAATCGGTTGCCCGAGAGCGCGCTCAGCGTCATCGCGGTCATGGCGGCCATGGCCGGCGAACGCGCCGGCATCTGCATGATCGCGGTGCCGACCTTGATCCGGGTGGTCTTCGCGAGAATCCAGGCGGCCGGGCTCACCGCGTCCGAGCCCCAGGCTTCCGAGGTCCAGACCGAATCGTAGCCGAGCGACTCCGCGTGCCTGATCAGGTCGAGCGGCAAGCCCATCTTCTGTCCGGAATAGCCTGCAATGATGCCGAGTTTCACGTCTCTAAACTCCTGTTGTCCGGAAGAAGCGGCAGCCTAGCAGAATCCCGGGGCCGGGAGTACCCGGCAGCGATGGCTTGACTTGCCGAATCGCAAGGCAGAACCTAGTGTCCTGTAACACAACTTATGCTGTGTTCAGCGAGGCAAGAAGCGGCCAGCTGCCAGGCGCGCGAGCGCAGGACTAGCTCCGCTAATTCAAGCGAGTGCAACAACGCAGATGGTCGCTTATTGCCTCGCCCGAAGGGAGCCTCGCATACGCGCCAATGCTTCGTTGCAGTCCTTGGCAAGGGCATGCCATTCCCTGCGGACTGCGCCTTGCCTTGACGCGTATGCGAGGCTCTGAACG
>Ga0105090_10002286_pt1 | contig 10638 bp, 10 predicted proteins | sample PPLLak3March2015_FD_79110 | JGI IMG/M metagenome (GOLD analysis project Ga0105090, IMG submission 79110) | Freshwater sediment microbial communities from Prairie Pothole Lake near Jamestown, North Dakota, USA - PPLs Lake P7 Core (1) Depth... | ecosystem: Environmental > Aquatic > Freshwater >... | reverse complement strand
GGCCAGCAGCTCGGCATGCATCGCATCCGTCATGCCCTTGGCGCGCGCCGCGGCGGTGTGCGAGTGCACGCAGTAGCTGCAGCTGTTGGCAATGGACACGGCGATGTAGACCATCTCCTTGCTCAGCGGGTCGATCAGCGAGGGCGTGGCCATCAGCGCCTTGACGTCGGCCCAGGTGCGCTGCAGCAGCGGCGGGTCGAAGGCCAGCGCGCGCCACAGGTTGTTGATGAAGTCGGTCTTGCGCGTGGCGCGGATGTCGTCGAAGACAGCCCTCACACGCGGGTCGGCTTCGGGGTCGGTGGGCAAGGGGACGGTGGCCATGGCGATGGGTGTCGTTTCGGGGACCCGGAGTTTGCATCAGCGCGCTGGCGGCGCCGTGTCGTCTTCGGCCGAACCAGCAGGGCCGCCCGCCGAGCGGCCACGCCCGTGCCCGATCGCCGGCCCTAGGCCGGGTTCTGCGGCAAGCCGTCTGCGATGTCGTAGTAGTCGCCCTTGTCGGCCACGAAGATGTGCCGCTGCAAGCGCAGCCCGGTGGCGCCATCGATGGCGCCGAGCGCGACCGAAGTCCAGTCGCGCTCCAGCGGCTCCCAGAACAGCCAGGCGCCGCAGCGCGCGCAGGGGCCGCGTCGTACCTTGGCCGAGGCCTGGTACCAGCTCAGGTGCTCGGCGCCCTCCAGTTGAACCGCCTGCTTGGGCAGGTTGGCCGAGGCGAAGAAGTGCCCAGACTGCTTGCGGCACTGCGTGCAATGACAGGCGGTGGGATCGGTCGGCGCCTGGGCCAGGCGGAAACGGACCGCGCCGCAGAGGCAGGATCCATGTAGGCTGCTCATTGGGGCTCGGCCTTATCACTGACGGGAAAACGAGACGGGTGCGGCATGGGTGGCGGACTCCGGTCAGCAACAGCGCTGGCCGGAGTATCGTGCCGCTGCGTCCATCAACGTGCGCCGTGCCCGCCCGCGCCGGGCAGACAAGCCTGCGGGTTGGCCAGCACCAGCCAGCCGGCGGCCAGTGCGGCCGGTATGGCCAGCGCCCACAGCGGGCTGCCGCCCAGCCAGGTGCCGGCTGCGGCCACCAGTGCCCCTTCGGCCAGCAACGCCAGCAGTGCCATCAAGCGTGCCGCCGTACCGGGCGGCGGCGCGGCGCGCGCCTTGTGCAGCAGATGCACGGCAGCCAGGCCCAGGCCCATCACGAGCCAGGCCAGCAGGGTGAGCCCTGCGAAGGCAGCAAAGACGCCCTTGCCGCAGATGCCGCCCGCCAGCGCAGGCGCGTTGCCGTCGCAGCCGAAGGCCAGCAGCGCAAAAGCCGCGCCAGGGCCCAGGTGCAGCAGGGCGAGACCGACTAGAAGTTTGCGGAACATGAGGGCAGGCGGCAACGCGGCACGGTGCGCTGCATCATGGCATGGGCCGCCTGTTGCGGCCGTGACGGCTGTCAGCCTCGGCTCGCCTTGACCAGGCAGGCGTGCCGGGCGTCCATGATCGCCATCTCTTCGTTGCGCCGCGCCGTCTGCTCGGCCGAGCTCAGCGTGCGGTTGGCATAGCGCTTCTGCAGCTCGTCGGCCTGACGATGCGAGGCCTCGGCGCAGGCCATCTCCTTGTTGGCCGCCTGCGGGTTGCTGCGGCGCTCTGCCGTGCGGCGGCAGTCCTCGTAGCGGCGGTTGACCGCCTCCAGCTGCTCGTGCAGGGTCTTGGCCCAGCGTTGCTGGGCCTCGGCGTCGCTCTTCGGCGGCACCTGGCGCGTCATCTCGCGCTCGACACGCCGCACGCCGTCGTCTGCCTGCTGCCGGCAGTCGGCGCTGGTCTGGGCGTGCAAGGGGCCGGCCAGCAACAGCAGGCCGAAGAAGGCGGGCAGGGCAAGGCGCATGGCATTCCGCGCGGGGGCGGCGGGCAGAACGAGGTGCGCCGGATTCTGCGGCGCGCCAGCGGCAGCAGCACGCCGGCAGTGGAGCCGCCGTGACAGGCGCCGCAAAAAGGGCGCGGCGGGTCAGCTCTCCAGGGCCAGCAGCAGCGCCGCCAGCTCGGCCGGCCGGTTGCTGGCCACCATGTGGTTGGTGGCTATCTCGTGGCAGCGCCAGGCGGGCGAGGCCTGCGCATGGCGCGCGGCCTGCCAGAAGGCGACATTGCCCGGGTCGTCCGGTGGCGCGACGGTGGCCTTGATGTAGGTGCGGGTGAAGGGGTAGCTTTCCAGCGGCTGGGCCAGGAACACCGGCTCGGTGAAGCAGCCCTTGGGATGAGGCGTGCGCCGCGGCGCCATCCAGGCGGCTTCGGCCGGATCGTCGAACTCGCGCACCGGGCCGCCCAGCAGCCAGTCCTCGCCCAGCGCGAGACCCGGGCGGCGCTCACCGCGCAGCTGGCCCCAGACCGAATCGCCGCCGCGCGGCACGAAGGCATCCAGGTACACAAGATGGCGGACACGCTCGCCGATATGCTCCAGCGCGCCGCTGACGACGAAGCCACCGTAGGAGAAGCCCAGCAGCACGAAGTCCTGCAGGTCCTCGTACAGCACCTGGTTGACCACGTCGCGGATGTGCGTGCTCAGGTTCACCAGCGGGCTGGCCAGGTGCGCGCGCTCGCCGATGCCGGTGAGGCTGGGCGTGAACACGTCGTGGCCCGCGGCCTGCAGCCGGCGCCGCAGGTGACGGAAGCCGTGCGCGCCGCCCCAGGCGCCGTGGACGAGGACGAAGGTGCTCATGGTTGGGCTTCGGCTGCAGTTGGCGTGGCGCAGCATAGCGCCTGCGATGGCCTGAAGTCCCCCAGTCTTGCGGATCAGCCGGCGCCGTCTTTCGCCGCACCGCTACGGCGGCCCCAGCCGACCAGCGCTGCCAGACCGGCCAGCCAAAGCGACAGCGTGGCCGGTTCGGGCACAGCCGAGACACCGCGCACCGAATGATCGAAGCTGGTGCCAAGCACCGTCATCTCACCGGCCTGCACCACACCGGCCAGTGCGTAACGCACGTCACCGTCGGTGAACCAGGCCGTCACCTGCGTGCCGGTGGCAACGCCGTTGCCGTCGCCCAGCGACAGGCGGTCCAGATCCACCTGCAGGTGCAGCGCCTGCCCGGGCGCCAGGTCCAGTGCCAGCGACACCTGCGGCTGGCCATCGGTGATGGCGCTGTTGGGCAGTGTCCAGGCGACGCCAGGGCTGGCGGCGATCACGCTCCAGGCGGTGTACTCCAGCCCCGGCGGCATGCGGGCGGAATCGAACACCGTGTCGCCGGCCAGCCGGATGTCCAGGCCGACCAGCCGATCGGTGGGCGACGCATTGCGTACCGCACCCAGGTGGTGGTTGCTCATCGCGAAATCAAAGGCATGCAACTCGCTGCGATACTCGACGACATAGCCGCCGTGCAGAAAACCGTTACCCGCCGAATCGTTCCATTGGCCCCGGTACAGCGTGAGGTAGTCCTCGTTCGGGAAGAAGGCATTGGGCTCGCCCGGCCGCCAGGCGGTGTAGGCGCCGCCCACCGCCGCGCCGTCACGCCAGAACACCTGGCCGCGCTCTGGCCCGGTCTCCCACACCCAAGTGCCTTCGACGGCGGCGTCGCTGGCCCCCAGCATCACCAGGCTGCCACCTGGCACCAGTTGTGACACGAAGGCCTGCTCGGCTGCCGACGTGATCGTGGCCAGCCGGCCGGGCAGGCCTTCATGGCTCATAGCGTACGCCGCAGCTTTGGCCGCGTCCCAGGTGGTGTAGGTGGGTATGTATTCGTAGTAGCTGCCCTGGAACAGCACCGGCTGGGCTGCCAGGGCCGAGGCCATGGCCATCGTTCCTGCCATCGCCATCCATACCGATCGCCTGGTCCTTGCTCGCATTGCTGACGCTCCTGAATGTAGGGGGTCGACCGGACCGCGACGAACGACGCGGCTACCATGCAACCACCCTGCGCATCAGTGTGGACTGCGTTTCAGCACCCCGCATTGACTCGGCTCAGCGGCGTGCGGCAGGCTGGCTCGGCCGATGCGAAGCGCGGGCGCTTGTGCTCACACATTGCGCGGCTGGCGGCTGTAGCCACAGACTCCACAGTGGCTGCCTTGCCCTCGGGACGGCTGCTGCGCGGCAACCCTAGCGGCGTGGTCAGGCCCCGTGCTGCGACAGCAGCCAGACGACCCCGGCCACGAGCAGCAACGCGAGAGCAACGAAGTCGACGCTCAGGACGCGCCCGATCTCGGCGTTGTGCCGGCCAACCAGCTTGGCCAGGACGATGAACGAGGCGACGCTGATGAACCCAGCCACGATGCCGGCGGCCTGAAGCGGTGGCTTCAGGGCCGCGTAGGCCAGGAAGGCGCCCAGCAGCCCGAACAACACGGCTCGGTGACGCAGCAGGATCTCGAGATTCGGGTCGCCGAGGTTCAGGCCATACAACCGCCGCAGCTGGGGGATACCGGCCACACCAATGAGCGGCAGCAGGTGGATCGTTGCGACGAACAGCAACGCGGCAGTGATGAAGTAGGACATTGGCGTGCTGGGGATTCAGGATCCACGCGTTGTACCCTGGGCAATGCGCTGGTGGCGATGACCTCGCAGGTCATGGCGGGAGCCGCCCTCAAGCCCCCAGCGCCCCGCGCAACCCCGCCAGCACTTCGTCCGGCGCCTCGGCCGGCATCAGGTGCCCGGCGGGCACCATCACCAACTTGGCCTTCAGCGCCGCCGCCAGTTCCCTGGTGGCCTTGGGTGGTGTCATCTGGTCGCGCGTGCCGGTGATCAGCGTGGTCGGACACTGCACCTTGGCCATGGCCAACTCGCCGCCGCGATACGCGTCGCAGAGGCGAAAGTCGTGCTCGAACAGGTTGATGTCGCTCGACAACGCCTGCTGGTTGCGCATCAGCGCGCGGTTGCTGCCGTGCACCCACATGCCGGGGCCGGGGTAGCTGGGTTTGCTGGCCGACGTGCTTATCGACAGCGCGTTGACCATGTCGATGGCCTTCATCGGCGCTTCGCGCGCCGTGCTCAGCAGCACGTCGCTGACCTTCATCGGATAGGCGGTGCCCAGCAGCACCAGCCGCGTCACACGCTCGGGCGCACGCGCCGCGGCTTCGAGCGCGATCAGCGAGCCCATGCTGTGGCCCACCAGCGTGGCCTCCTGCACGCCGGCCGCGCTCATCAGCGCCAGCGTCCAGTCGGCCAGTGCCTCCACGCTGGGCAGCGGCGGGCCCGGGCTGCGGCCGTGGCCGGGCTGGTTGATCGCCAGCACGCTGTAGCCGTGGTGCGCGCACCAGCGCGCCAGCAGCGTCCAGCCGCTGTGGTCGTGCATGGCGCCGTGGATGAACACGACGCAGGGCAGGGTCGGGTCGAAGGGCTTGCCACCGGTGTAGGCATAGGCCTGCACCGCGCCATGGGGGCCGTTGATCGTGAGCTTCATGCTGCGGCCCTTTCCGCGGTCTTCAGCGCGCGCTTCAGGTCGTCGATCAGGTCGTCGGCATCCTCCAGGCCGATGCTCAGCCGGATGGTGCCGGGGCCGATGCCGGCTTGGCGCAGCGCCGCATCGTCCATGCGGAAGTGGGTGGTGCTGGCCGGGTGGATCACCAGCGAGCGGCAATCGCCGACGTTGGCCAGGTGGCTGAAGATCTTCAGCGCCTCGATGAAGGCCACGCCCTGCTTGCGGCTGCCCTTCAGGTCGAAGCTGAACACCGCGCCGCAGCCGCGCGGCAACAGCTTCTTCGCCAGTGCCTGGCTCGGGTGGCCGTCGAGTTCGGGGTAGCCCACGCCAGCCACCATCGGGTGGCTGGCCAGGAAAGCCACCACCTTGCGCGTGTTGGCCACGTGCCGCTCCATGCGCAGCGGCAGCGTCTCGATGCCTTGCAGGATCAGCCAGGCGGTGTGCGGGCTCATGCAGGCGCCGAAGTCGCGCAAGCCCTCGCGCCTCGCACGCAGCAGGAAGCCGCCGACCGTGCTCTCCTCGTGAAACACCATGCCGTGGAAGCCCGCGTAGGGCTGTGTCAGTTCAGGAAAGCGGCCCGACTTGTCCCAGTCGAAGCGGCCGCTGTCCACCAGCAGCCCGCCCACCACCGTGCCGTGGCCGCACAGGAACTTGGTGGCCGAGTGGTAGACCAGGTCGGCGCCGTGGTCGATGGGCTTCATCAGCCACGGCGTGGTGAAGGTGCTGTCCACCAGCAGCGGCAGGCCGGCCTCATGCGCGATGGCGCTGACCGTGGGGATGTCCAGCACGTCCAGGCCGGGGTTGCCCAGCGTCTCGCCGAACAGCAGCCGGGTGTTCGGGCGGATGGCGGCGCGCCAGCCGTCGATGTCGCCGGGCTTGACGAAGCTGGTGTCGATGCCAAAGCGCTTGAGCGTGTAGTGCAGCAGGTTGTGGCTGCCGCCGTACAGCGCGCTGCTGGCTACGATGTGCGAACCCGCGCCGGCCAGCGTGGCGACGGCCAGGTGCAGCGCGGCCTGGCCGCTGGCCACGGCGATGGCACCGCTGCCGCCGTCCAGCGCGGCGATGCGCTCTTCCAGCACTGCGTTGGTCGGGTTGCTGATGCGGCTGTACACATGGCCCGAACGCTCCATGTTGAACAGGCTGGCCGCGTGCTCGCTGCTTTCGAAGACGAAGCTGGTGGACAACACGATGGGCACTGCGCGCGCCCCGGTGGTGGGGTCGGGCGCGGCCCCGGCGTGCAAGGCCAGGGTGTCGAAACCGGGGTCGGCGTATCCGGGCATGGGCGCTCTCGCTGCTGTGGGCTGGACGGGTGCGGCCATTGTGCGCCAGCCCCACCAGCCGGGCGCGCTGGTGCTGCCTCCGAGCGCCCGATTCCGATGGATGATCGATCGCAGGGAAGTCAACGGGAGCTCACGGCGCATAGCCGTCTGTAGTTGCGCTGTTTGCTGCTCGACCGGCCGGCGTGCCGAGTCGGCTGCGGTAGCTCGATGGCGTCACCCGCGTTCTTCAGCCCACGCTCGCGGGCGAGCGACTTCTATTCGTCGGCGTTGCCTCATCAACACCGACCAGGCAGTTCAGCAGCCAGCGTACCGCGAATGGGGCCTGCGCCCGCGGGCAGCCACCATCGCACTACAACAAGCGCTCGCTGTGTTCGGCCCCGAATACCTCGGCCCGGGCGGGACAGCAGCAGACGGCCGCTATGCGCTGTGAACAGCCACTTGAGCTATGGAGCTCGAACGCGAATGCGTGTCAGACGGCGTGCTCGCCTTGCAGACGGAACACCGACAGCGACCGCGACAGGCGCTGGGCCTGTTCCTTCAGCGACTCGGAAGCCGCCGCCGACTGCTCCACCAGCGCGGCGTTCTGTTGGGTCATGCGGTCCAGGTCGGCCACGGCACTGTTGACCTGGCCCACGCCCTGGCTTTGCTCCACCGATGCGGCGCTGATCTCGCCTACCGTGGCGGTGACGCGCTGCACCGCGCCGACGATCTCGTTCATCGTGGCGCCGGCGCCATGCACCAGCTGCGTGCCCGATTCGATCTTGTCGACGCTCGTTTCGATCAGCGCCTTGATCTCGCGCGCCGCGCCCGCCGAGCGTTGCGCCAGGCTGCGCACCTCGCTGGCCACCACTGCAAAACCACGGCCCTGTTCGCCGGCGCGCGCCGCCTCGACCGCGGCGTTCAGTGCCAGGATGTTCGTCTGAAACGCGATGCCGTCGATGACGCCGATGATGTCGGCGATCTTCTTGGCACTGGTGTTGATGTCCTCCATGGTGGACACAACCTCCAGCACCACCGCGCCGCCGCGCGTGGCCACTTCGGCTGCGGTACTGGCCAGCGCATTGGCCTGGCGCGCCGAATCGGCCGACTGCCGGAGCGTGCCGGTAAGCTGTTCCATCGAACTGGCCGTCTGCTGCAGGTTGCTGGCCGCCTGCTCGGTGCGTTGCGACAGGTCCTGGTTGCCGGTGGCGATCTCGGCGCTGGCCAGCGAGATGTTGTCGGTGGAGCTGCGCGCATCGCCCACCAGCTGGCGCAGCGACGCCTGCATCGCTGCCAGCGACTGCATCAGGCGCGCCATCTCGTCGTCGCCCGCGGTGTGGATGGTGTTGCTCAGGTCACCGGTGGCGACGCGCCGCGCCAGCGCCTCGGCCTCGGCCACCGGCTCGCAGATCGAACGCATGTTGAGCAGCGTCAACGGCACCACCAGCAGTATGGCGATGGCCAGCGCCAGTCCAAAACCCCAGTAGGCGGTATTGGTGGCTTCGGCTCGCGCGGCATCGCCGGCCTGGCTTTCTGCCTGGAGAGCGGCCTGCAGTGCGGCGAACTGCGCCTGGCCGTCTTGGGCAGCACGTTCTGCAGAGTCCATGCCCTTGCCGGCCGCCGCAGCACGCACGGTCTCGGCCTCGATCCGGGCCACGAACTGCTCGCTCGCAGCGGCCACCTGGCCCATGCCCAGCAGCCCGGCCGTGCCCAGCAGCAGCAGCAGGAACAGCACCATGCCGATGGCGCCCAGCATGCGTGTGCGGATGGTGAAACGGCGGATCAATTGAATGGGGCGCATGTTCGGGCGGGCGTTCCGGTCGATGCCCTGGGAGAGGAGGGGCCTGCTTCAGGCTATCGGCAGGCGCGGCGCGGACTTGATGGCCTTGGTCCGGGAATGACGGGATCTCCCGGCAGGCGCCTGTGCTTCCCCTCCTAGAATCGGAGCATGCCCGGCAGCACCTTCGGCGAACTCTTCCGCGTCACCAATTTCGGCGAAAGCCATGGCCCGGCCATCGGCTGCGTCATCGACGGCTGCCCGCCTGGCATGCCGCTGGCCGAGGCCGACATCCAGGCCGACCTGGACCGCCGCCGCCCCGGCACCAGCCGGCATGTGACGCAACGCAACGAGCCCGATGCGGTGGAAATCCTGTCCGGCGTGTACGAGGGCCTGACCACCGGCACGCCGATCGCCTTGCTGATCCGCAACACCGACCAGCGCAGCAAGGACTACGGCAACATCCTCGACACCTTCCGACCCGGCCATGCCGATTACAGCTACTGGCAGAAGTACGGCCTGCGCGACCCGCGCGGCGGCGGTCGCGCCTCGGCCCGGCTGACGGCACCCACGGTGGCCGCCGGGGCAGTGGCCAAGAAATGGCTGGCGCACAAGCACGGCACACGCTTTATCGGCTGGATGACGCAGATCGGCGACGTGCTCATCCCCTTCGAGGACGAGGCGCAGATTCCGCTGAACCCCTTCTTCGCGCCCAGTGCGTCCATCGTGCCGGCGCTCGAGGCCCACATGGACGCATTGCGCAAGGCCGGCGATTCCTGCGGCGCGCGCCTGACCGTCACTGCGCGCGGCATGCCGGTGGGTCTGGGTGAGCCGCTGTACGACAAGCTCGACGCCGACATCGCCTGGGCGATGATGGGGCTGAACGCCGTCAAGGGCGTGGAAATCGGCGCCGGCTTCGGCGTCGTCACGCAAAAGGGCAGCGAGCACGGCGACGAGTTGAGCCCGCAGGGCTTTCGCAGCAACCATGCCGGCGGGGTGCTCGGCGGCATCTCCACCGGGCAGGACCTGGTGGTGCACATCGCCATCAAGCCCACCAGCTCGATCCGCCTGCCGCGCGAATCGATCGACCGCGCCGGCCAGCCCACGCGCGTGGAGACCTTCGGTCGGCACGACCCCTGCGTCGGCATCCGCGCCACGCCCATCGCCGAAGCGCTGTTGGCCCTGGTGGTGATGGACCATGCGCTGCGCCACCGCGCGCAGTGCGGCGACGTGGTGCTGCCCGTGCCGCCGATTCCCGGCGCCATCGGCGGCGGGTGAGCCCGACACGCTTCAGCACCGCGCCCTTCGGTGCGCTGTGGCTCTGCTACTACGGCTCCATCGGCCTGTTCAACCCGTACTCGCCTTTGTGGCTGAGCGATCTGGGCTATTCCACGCTGGCCATTGGTGCCTTTGCCGCGCTGCAGAGCTGGACGCGCGTGGTCTCGCCCTACGGCTGGGGCTGGCTGGCTGACCATGGCGGACGCCGCGTGGCGCTGCTGCGCCTGGCGGCGGTGCTCAGCGCGCTGGCGGCGGCCGGCCTGTGGTGGGTACGCGATGCCGGCGCCTGGCCGCTGGCGCTGGTGATCGCGGCACTGTTCCTGGCCAACGGCGCGTTCACGCCCATCGGCGAGACGCTGCTGCTCAAGCACCTGCATGACGGCAGCGGGCTGGATGCGCGGCGCTATGGTCGCGTGCGCATGTGGGGCTCGATCGGCTTCATCGTGTCGGTGCTGAGCTTCGGCGTGGTGCTGCAGCACACCGGCATCGGTGCGCTGCCGCTGTTCACCTTCGGGCTGTTCGTGCTGCTGGCCTGGGCCGTATGGCGCGTGCCCGAACCGGCCGACGTCCAGACTGCCAACCCGCAGCCGCGCGCGCCCATCGGTCCGGTGATGCGATTGCCGGAGGTGCGCTGGTTTTTCGCCGGGGTGATGCTCACCGTGCTGGCGCACACCGCGCTGTACGCCTTCTTCTCGCTCTACCTGGACAGCCTGGGCTACGGCAAGCCGGCGGTCGGCATGTTGTGGGGCGTTGCGGTGGCGGTGGAGATCCTGTTCTTCGCGCTGGCCGGGCGACACTTCGCGCGCCTCGGCGAATACCGCTGGCTGGTGCTGGCAGCGCTGGTCACGGCCGCGCGCTTTGCGTTCACCGCCGGCTTCGGCAGCGTGCCCGTGGTGCTGGTGCTGGCGCAATTGACGCACGCGCTGACCTTCGCCGCGCACCACATGGCT
>Ga0105090_10002285_pt1 | contig 10639 bp, 9 predicted proteins | sample PPLLak3March2015_FD_79110 | JGI IMG/M metagenome (GOLD analysis project Ga0105090, IMG submission 79110) | Freshwater sediment microbial communities from Prairie Pothole Lake near Jamestown, North Dakota, USA - PPLs Lake P7 Core (1) Depth... | ecosystem: Environmental > Aquatic > Freshwater >... | reverse complement strand
GGCGGGCCCGGGCGAGGGTAAGCTTGGGGCGTGAACACGGTCCTCGTGATCACCGACGACGAGGCCCGGCGGAAGGTCATCGAGGCCCAGCTCCTCAACCGTGACCTCAAGCTGATCGCCGCCGGCTCGCTCGAGCGCGGTCTGGCGATGGTCGAGGAGGCCAGGGCGAACCTGGTGCTCGCCATTCTGCCGCTGGCCGGAGCCTCGGCTGTCGGCGCGCTGCGGGCGATCCACGCCCGCGACCCGCGCCTGCCGGTGGTCGTGCTCACCGCCGCCGCTTCGACCGAGGAGGCCATCGAGACCACCAAAGCCGGGGCTTTCGATTACCTGCTGCTGCCGCTCGAAGAGCGGGAGCTGCTCACCGCGGTCGAGCACGGCCTCGAGGCCGGCCGCCTGATGCGGTCGCCGGTGTCGCTCGACCAGGAGAGCAGAACCTGGGCGGGCGACGCCCTCATCGGGCGCTCGCGGCCGATGCAGGAGATCTACAAGGCGATCGGCCGCGTCGCGCCCACCGACTCGACCGTGCTGGTTCGGGGCGAGTCGGGGACCGGCAAGGAGCTCGTGGCGCGCGCGATCTACCAGCACTCGACGCGCGCCGAGCGGCCGTTCGTGGTCGTCAACTGCGTGGCGATCCCCGAGACCCTGCTCGAGAGCGAGCTCTTCGGCTACGAGCGGGGGGCCTTCACCGGCGCCGTCGGGCCCCGCATCGGCAAGGTCAAGCAGGCCGACGGCGGCACCCTCTTCCTCGACGAGATCGGTGACATGCCGCTCGCCATCCAGGCCAAGCTCCTGCGGCTGCTCGAGGACCGCAGCATCGAGCCGATCGGCGGCCGGCACCCGGTTCCGGTCGACGTGCGGATCATCGCCGCCACCAACCGCGACCTCGAGGCGGCGATCGACGAGGGGCGGTTCCGCAAGGACCTCTTCTACCGCCTGAGCGTCGTCCCCATCACCCTGCCGCCGTTGCGCGCGCGCCTCGACGACCTGCCGCTGCTCTGCGACTACTTCCTGCGCCGGCTGACCACCGAGCTCGGGATCCGCAACCCCGGCCTGACGCCGGACGCCTGCCGGCTGCTGGCGACCCATCCCTGGGCGGGCAACGTCCGCGAGCTCGCGAACGCCATGGAGCAGAGCCTGATCTTCAGCCGCGGGCGTCAGATCGACGCCGAAGCGGTCGCCGCCCTGGTGCTGACCCCGGCCAGGGGGCGGGCGGCCGCACTCGCCGCCGGCGACGAGGCGCTGCGGCGCTGGGTGCACCAGTCGCTCGCCTTCGGCCGCGAAGGCCTGCTGCCGGCGATCACCGAGCACGTCAGCGAGCGGGTGATCCGCGAGGTTCTCGCGATCACCGCCGGTAACCGGGTTCGCGCCGCCCGCTTGCTCGGCATCTCCCGCCCCACCCTGCTCGCCAGGATCAAGAGGTACGGGCTCGACTGAGCGGCGACGGGGACCTCGTCTCAAGGTGTCGCCGACGGTTGAGGAAGCCCCTGCAACGGGCTAGAGTGGGTTCCCGGCGGCGATCGCGCCGGGTCCCGGCGCCAGCGGAGGAGCACGGAGCACCATGCCAATCGTCTCGATTTCCCAAGGCAGCTACAGCGGCTCGAAGCAGCTCGCGGAGGCCCTCAACAAGAGGCTCGGCTTCAAGGTCGTCAGGCTCGAGGACGCCGTCGCCGCGGCCAAGCGCTACGGCATCTCCGAGGACGAGATGTACCGCGGCCTCGACATGCCGGCGAACTTCTTCGAGCGCTTCACCCAACGCAAGGAGCGCTACATCCTCGCCATGCAGGCGACGCTCGGCGGGCTCTTCGCCGACGGCAACGGCATCTACTGCGGGCTCGTCGGTCAGTTCATCTTCCACGGCCTCTGCGGCGTCTTCAAGGTCCGGCTGGTGGCGCCGCTCGACTTCCGGATCAACGCCACCATCGCGAGCCTCAGGCTCTCCCACGAGGAGGCCGTGCGCTACATCCGCGACGCCGACGAGCGGCGGGCCAAGTGGGGCCGGCAGATGTTCAACGCCGACCTCAACGACCCCGACCTCTACGACCTGGTCGTCAACCTCGAGCACATGAACATCGAGACCGCCGCCGACATGATCACCGGGATCATCAAGCGCAAGGAGTTCCCCGAGGACTGCTACCGCCAGTTCCAGAGCTTCGCCCTCGAGAAGCGGGTGCGGGCGGCGCTGCGCTTCAACTCGCCCTACGAGTCCGACAGCGTCCAGATCCAGGCGGCCGACGGCGTCGTCACGCTGTCGGGAGGGGCCTCCTTCGAGGGCTCGCGCTCGGCGATCGTCGACTTCGTGAGCCGCATCCGCGGCGTCCGCAAGGTCGTGACCGACGCCGGCGAGGTCGCCTCGGTGGACTCCACCCTCGACCTCGACCTCGGCCTCTCGACCCGGGACACCACGGCGCGCGACGTCATGCTCGCCCCCGACAGTTACCCCCATTGCACCCTGTCGTGCTCCATCCGCGACGCCGTGGTCGCACTCAGCGCCTCCTCTGTGAAGCTCGAGGACGGCTACACCATGGTCCCCCGCTACGTGCTGATCCTCGACGACGAGCGGCGGGAGCTGCGCGGCATCGTCAGCCGCCGCGAGCTCCTCAAGGGCCTCATCCCCCACCTCCAGCGGGACAAGGAGTCGGAGGCCCACATCCGTGCCCTGGTGCCCTTCGCGGGCTCGGCACCGACCGATCTGCTCATCCGCTGGACCTCGCTCTTCACCCCCGCCGCGCTGGAGGCGGCGCGGCGCCCGGTGAGCTCGATCATGGTGCCCATCCGCGGCACCGTCCAGGTCGGCGACTCCCTGTCGACCGTGATCTCGACCATGCTCACCCACGGCGTCGACCTCGTGCCGGTCCTCGACGGTCAGCGGGTCGCCGGCGTGGTGCTGATGACCAACATCTTCGACATCGTCGCCCAGTTCGTGATGGAGCACGGCGGGACCAGCCCGCGGGGGCGGGGCTGATGGCCGACGCACCCGCCGCCGGCAAGCAGCGCCGTCCGCTCCTCTTCCGCCCCCGACCGCACTCGGAGATCGACTGGAAGCGGGTCTTCTTCCTGAGCCTCGGGCTGGGGCTGTTCCTCGCCGTCTACCTCTCGCCGCCGTGGCCCGTCGCCGTCGACCCGACGGGAGAGGAGTTCGTGCTCAGTGCCCAGGGCAAGGCGGCCCTCGGGCTGTTTCTGCTCGCCGCCGTGTGGTGGGTCTTCGAGGTGCTGCCGATCGGCGTCACCGCGATCTCCATCGGCGTCGTCCAGGCCCTGTTCCTGATCCGTCCCGACCTGATGGTAGCGGGCGGCGGCGACCCGGTCGACGGCGCCGAGCTCGCCTTCAAGGAGTTCATGCACCCCTCGGTGTGGTTCATCTTCGGCTCGATCGTCATCGGCATGGTCTTCACCAAGACCGGCCTGACCAAGCGCCTCGCCTACAAGATGCTGGTGCTGGTCGGCGAGCGGACCAGCCGGATCTACCTCGGCTGCTTCGTCATGACCGCCGCCCTGACGCACGTCATGGCCCACACCGCGGTCGCCGCGACGGTCTTCCCACTGCTGGTCGCGATCTACCGCCTCTACGAGGAGGGCGACACGCCCACCCGCTTCGGCAAAGGGCTCTTCATGGGCATGGCCTACGTCGCCGGCGCGGGCTCGATCATCACCCTGCTCGGCGCCGCGCGCGGTGCGGTCGCGATCGGCTTCTTCAAGGAGATCACCGGCAAGGAGATCAGCTTCTTCGGCCTCAGCTACTACCTCTTCCCGCTCGGCTGGGTGATGGTGTTCGCGTTGTGGGGCCTCATCATGCTGCTCTATCGGCCGGAGCGCGCGGTGATCCCCGGCCTGCGCGAGCGCGCGCGCGACCTCTACGCCCGCCTCGGGCCGATCTCGGCCAAGGAGCTGCAGGCCGCCGTCATCGTCGTCGCCGCCGTCGCCCTCATGAGCCTGCGCTCTTTCGTGCCGGCGCTCGCCGCCATCGACAAGACCGCCATCATCCTGGTCGCGACCGTGCTGTTCTTCATCCTCAAGATCCTCGAGATCGGCGACCTCGAGGACATTCCCTGGAACATCGTCCTCCTCTTCGGCGGCGCGATGAGCCTCGGCTACTGCCTGGTGCTGACCGGGGCCGCCGACTGGCTCGCCATCAACACCGCCTCCGCGCTCCAGAGCGCCCCGGCCCTGGTCTTCATCCTGGGCATCGCTTTCTTCGTGCTCGTGATGACCAACCTGATCATGAACGTCGCCGCGATCGCTATCTGCCTCCCGGTGGCGCTCAAGATGGCGCCCTACCTCGGCGTCGGCGGAGACGTGATCTTCTTCAGCGCCCTGGTCACCGCCGGCATGCCCTTCCTGCTGCTGGTGGGCGCTGCGCCGAATGCCATCGCCTACGAGAGCAAGCAGTTCAGCTCCGGCGAGTTCTTCCGCGCCGGGGTGCCCGCGAGCCTCATCCTGATGGTGGTGCTCGCGCTCTTCGTGACCGTCATCTGGCCGCTGATGGGCATGGAGGTGATGGTCGCGAGGCCCTGACCAAGTTCGTACCGCGGCCAATGACGGGGAGGTGCCGATGCCGACTCAGAAGGTGCTCGAAGGCCACCGCCGGTTCCGAGAGAAGTTCGAGTCGGAGAACGAGGTCTTCGCTCGCCTTGCCGAGGAGGGACAGAACCCGAAGGTGCTGTGGATCGGTTGCTCGGACTCGCGCGTCGTCCCGGAGCTCATCACCGGCGCCGACCCGGGCGAGCTTTTCAACGTCCGCAACATCGCCAACGTCGTGCCGCCGGCCTCGGGCGAGGCGTGCTCCACCGGGGCGGCGATCGAGTACGCGGTTCTTCGCCTCCGGGTCGGCCACATCGTCATCTGCGGCCACACCGGCTGCGGGGGCATCAAGGCCCTCGAGGCGCCGCCGTCGCCGGTTGCCGAGCCGCACACGGCTGGCTGGCTCGAGTTCGCCGCACCGGCGCGGCGTCGCGTGCTGGCGCGCGGCGTGCCGCCGGGTGAGGTCTACATCGAGACCGTCAAGGCGAACGTGCTGCTGCAGTGCGACAACCTTCGCAGCCACCCCTGCGTCCGTGAGCACGAGCAGGCCGGCGACCTCAGCGTCCACGCTTGGCTCTACGACCTCCGCTCCGGCGTGATCGAGGAGTACCGGGAGGCCAGCGGCACCTGGGAGAGCATCGCGCACTCCCGCTGAGCGTGCCCGCCCCTGCCGCCGCACGCGCCGGCAGCTGTCAAGCACGCCGACACCGCTGCCAAGACTCTTGACACTCCGGCCCCTTCGCGGCCTCGCTCCGGTCCGGGCGACGGGGACCGATCCCTCCGTGGCACAATCACTTCGGCTTGAATCACCCAAACCGGGACGAGCCCACGGGCTGTGGCACGCGCGTTGCTCACCAGCGGGCGGGCCTTCCCGCAACGGAGGCCCCTGGAACCATGCTGATCTCGAAAGACACCTCGATCCCGCTATCCCGTCGGTTCCGACTGCCGGGGGTGGTGGCTGCCCTGGCGGTGATCTCCGTGGCGCCGATGGTGATCACCGGCGCCATCAATCTGCAGCAGTTCCGGGCCGCCTACAAGGACAAGGTCCGCGACCACATCGGCGAGCTCGTGCAGCGCCACGCCGAAACCGTCGACGCCTTCGTCCAGGACCGGCTCTCCGACATCCGGGTCGTCGCCCGCGAGCACGAACGCGCGGAGCTCGAGGACGCGGCCTTTCTCCGCCAACTCCTCAACGTGCTCCGCGAGGAGTACCACGGCGCCTTCGTCGACCTCGGCCTGGTGACCCGGGACGGCGTGCAGATCGCGTACGCCGGCCCCTTCAACCTGACAATGGCCGACTACTCGTCCGCCGAGTGGTTCGAGAAGGCGCGGCTCCGAGAGCACTACGTCTCGGATGTCTTCGCCGGCCTGCGCGGCAGCCCGCACTTCATCGTCACCGCCGCCCGGTCGCAGGGCGACGAGCGCTACTTCGTGAAGGCGACCATCGACTTCGAAGCCTTCAACAACCTGGTCGGCAACATCCGGATCGGGACCACCGGCTTCGCATTCCTCTTCAATCGCGAGGGTCAGCTGCAGACCAAGCCGCGCTTCGAGACGGCTCTCGACCGCCCGCCGTACACCGAGCTCATCGACCGTGCGATGAGCGGGCACCGGGTCGCGATCGTCGAGGGCCGGGACGTTCTCGGCCGGGAGACGATCTTCGCCGTCACATCGCTGCGCCAGGGACGGTGGTTCCTCGGCTACCAGCAGGAGACCGCCGACGCCTTCGAAGAGCTGACGCGGTTGGAAACCTCCGCTCTGATGGTCTTCCTCGTGGCCGCCTTCTCCGCCGTCGTGATCGCCTACCTGCTCGCCCGACAGATGGCGGCGCAGGTGGCCGAGGCGGAGCGCAAAGAGACCTTGATGAGCGACAAGGTCATCGAGACCGGCAAGCTTGCCTCGATCGGGGAGCTCGCGGCCGGGATCGCCCACGAGATCAACAACCCGGTCGCGATCATGGTCGAGGAGGCGGGTTGGATCCAGGACCTGCTCGTCACCGAGCACGGATCCGAATCCAGCGAGACGCAGAAGGAGATCTCCCGCGCCGTGCAGCAGATCAGGACCCAGGGCGAGCGCTGCAAGAGCATCACCCACAAGCTCCTCAGCTTCGCCCGCAAGACCGACCCCACAGTGCGCTCGGTCGACCTCAATGCCCTGGTCGAGGAGGTCATCGACCTCACCGGCCAGAGGGCCCGCTACGCCAACATCAAGATCGAGACGCGCCTGAGTGCCGACCTCGAGCCGATCAGTGGCTCGCCTTCCGAGCTGCAGCAGGTGCTGCTCAACCTCGTCAACAACGCGGTCGACGCCATCGGCCCCGACGGCGGCACGGTCACCGTGACGACCGCCCGCGACGGCGACGAGGTCATGCTCGAGGTTCGCGACACCGGCGAGGGCATCCCCGAGGCCAACCTGGAGAAGATCTTCGACCCATTCTTCACGACCAAACCGGTCGGGCAGGGAACCGGGCTCGGGCTCTCCATCTGCTACGGCATCATCCACAAGCTCGGCGGCCGCATCGGGGTTGAGAGCGAGGTCGGCGCAGGGACGACCTTCAGAATCCACTTCCCTACCGGCGGGCCGGCTGAGGCGGCGGGGGGCTCTACCGTGGACGGACCCGCGAAAGGTCGAGGAGCGACATCATGATCGATCTGTCGGTGCTGCTCGTTGACGATGAGGAGGCGTTCGTCGATGCGCTGGCGCGGCGCCTCGGCAAGCGTGGCTTCCGTGTCGCCACCGCGACCAGTGGGGACGGGGCCCTGCAAGCCCTCGACGAGGGCGGTGCGACGAGGACCGATGTCGTGGTCCTCGACGTCAAGATGCCCGGCGTGGACGGGCTCGAGACGCTGGCCCTGATCAAGGAGCGCCACCCCCTGGTCGAGGTGATCATGCTGACCGGCCATGCGACGGTCGAGTCGGCCATCGAGGGCATGAAGCGCGGCGCCTTCGACTACCTGATGAAGCCGAGCGACATGGACGTCCTGATCGCGAAGCTCACCCAGGCCGGCCAGAAGAAGCGCGACCACGAGACCAAGATCCTCGAGGCTCGCGCCACCCTGATCGCGCTCCGCCGCGGGGATTGACCGATGGCCGGCGAGGAACGTCCGATCCGACTGCTGCTGGTGGACGACGAGGTCGGGTACCTCGAGGTGCTCGGCAAGAGGCTCGCCAAGCGGGACTTCGACGTGACGACGGCGCGCTCCGGGACGCAGGCCATCCGCTGTCTGCGCGACCGCGACTTCGACGTCGCAGTCGTGGATCTCAAGATGGAGGACATGGACGGCATCGAGCTCCTCAAAGTGCTCAAGCAGATGCTGCCCGAGCTGCAGGTGATCATGCTCACCGGTCACGGGTCGGAGCGGGCGGCGCGGGACGGGCTCGCCCTCGGCGCCTTCGACTATCTGCTGAAGCCGATCGATCTCGAGGTCCTCCTCGAGCGGGTGCTGGCCGCGGTCGGGCGAGGCGGTGATGGCTCCTAGGCTCGAGGCGGCGCCGCTGCACTTTTGTCAGGCGATAACTGCCGGCTCGCGCAGGCCGGCTGCAGGCCTATCAAGGGAGGGAGAGGTATGAGCTTCTTCAGAGACTGGGGGGAGATGATGATGGCGGCAAGCCGGGCCCACGCCGCCTGGGAGATCGAGACCTCGCGCACGATTCTCGGCGATCCCAGGCGGATCGCCCTGCTCGTCGCCCTGCTGGTTCCGATCCTGATCTTCGGTCCGGTGGTGGCCGCCCAGGTGATGGAGCAGGCGGCGGCGGCGGGGCAGTCCCTGCCCGACGTGCTCGGCGGAAAGAAGGCCTACAGCCCGGCCTTCTACTCGACCGGGATCTTCGTGGCCTCGATCCTGATCGGGCTCTGCGCCGGGCTGATCACCGGCTGCATCGGCGCGGGCGGCGGCTTCATCATCGCCCCGGCGCTGATGTCGGCGGGCATCAAGGGCATCCTCGCGGTGGGCACCGACCTCTTCCACATCTTCGCCAAGGCCATCATGGGCAGCGTCATCCACCGCAAGCTCGGCAACGTGTCGGTGCCGCTCGCCCTCACCTTCCTGATCGGCGCGATCGGCGGCGCCACCCTCGGCGGCGTCATCAACCGCATGCTCTACGAGATCAACCCGGTGCTGTCGGACGCTTTCATCACCACCATCTACTCGCTGATGCTCGGAGGCCTCGGCGCCTACGCCATGACCGACTTTCTGAAGGCGCGCAAGAAGGCCGGTGCCGTGACCGATGCGCACGGCGGGCGCTCGGAGGGCGCCGACCTCGGCAACCTGCCCAGGAAGCTGCAGGCGGTCAAGGCGCCGCCGATGATCACCTTCGACCAGAACCTGGTGCCCGGAGGCCGCCAGATCTCGGCCTGGTTCCTGATCGCGAGCGGCTTCCTGGTCGGCTTCGCGGCCGCCATCATGGGCGTCGGCGGCGGCTTCCTGACCTTCCCGATCTTCGTCTACACGCTCGGCGTGTCCTCGATGACGACGGTCGGCACCGACATCTTCCAGATCGTGTTCACCGCCGGCTACGCTGCGATCACCCAGTACGCGATCTACGGCTTCATCTTCTACACCCTCGCCATGGGGATGCTGATCGGCTCCCTGTTCGGGGTGCAGGTAGGCGCGTTGGTGACCAAGGTGGTCAAGGGGATCACGATCCGCGGCTTCTACGCGATGGCCGTGCTCGCGGGCTTCATCAACCGGATCTTCGCGCTGCCCGGCAAGCTCTCGGACCTCGAGGTGCTGTCGCTGTCGCCGACCACGATCAAGGTCCTCGACGGGATCGGCATCTGGGCCTTCTTCTTGGTCATCGGAGGCTTCGCGGTGTGGGTCTTCTACACCTTCTTCTCGAACCTCGGCCGGCTGCGCGGGACGGAGGTGGCCTCATGAGCAGGATCAAGACCAGAGAGCTCACAGTCGGCATCATTCTGCTGACGAGCTTCGCCGCCGTGATGGTGATGATCTTCATGCCGTGGTTCGACGGCGGCAACGCGCTCAACTACCTCGACAACCTCTACAACACCATCTCCAAAGGCTCCGCCTACTACATCCCCAAGGTCCAGCACGAGGTCGAGGCGATGGCGCCGACGCCGGTCAGCCTCAACCTCGAGCTGGCGAGCGCCGAGACCGCCGGGCGCGCGCGGGCGCTGCTGGTCGCGGCCGGCGCCGAGGCCCTCGTGGAGGGCGACACCCTGAAGGTCGAGGGCGACCTCCGCGCCGTTTTCGCGAGCTGCGTCGAGGATGCGGAGGCCGCCTACCACAACCGCGGCGAGGTGCTGGCCGCCCGCTACGGCGAGGACGCGAGACCCGTGCTGCACTCCTGGTGGCGGACCCTCGGCGCCATCGAGCGCGACCTCAACCGGCAGAAGCGCTTCGACGCGGCGCGGCTCACCCACACGGTGCAGGCGAAGGCCGTCGAGTGCGCCTACAACTATTACGGCATCGAAGCCCAGCAGATCCGGGACCGCTGGGGCACGGTGCTGTTCTCGCTCGTCTTCTACGTGCTCTACACCGTCTGGTACGGCTACGGGATCATGTACCTCTTCGAGGGGCTCGGCTTCGAGCTGACCGCACACTGAGCATGCAGGCTCCCGGCGCCCGGCTCATCCGCCTCGCGGCCGGTGGGGGTTGAAGGAGGCCCCGGCCATGGTGCTGCGTAACAGGTACTTCCAGATCGGTCTCGCGATCCTGCTCGGCGTCCTGGTGCACACGCTGCCGCGTCCGGACGGCAACCTGTTCCAGATCTCCGGCGACCCGGGGCGCCGCCTCGCGGCGCTGGCCGGGGAGGGCTTCACCCTCACCGACTGGGAGGGCGCGGACGGGGCCTACCGCCTCGAGGCGTCGGCCGCGGCCGAGGAGCCCGGCATCGCCCTCGCCGCCGCCGCGGCCGGGCTCGGCGACGATGTCGGGGTCGGCTACGTCAACGGTTTGTCGCCGAAGGCCTTCCGCTTCCTCGCGGTGCTCGCCGCCCTGATCTTCCTGTTCGTGGTCGAGCCGATCCCGCTCGAGATCACCGCGGTCATGATCGGGGTCTTGCTGGTGGCCTTCCGCATCGTCGACCTCACCGACGCCTGGGCCACCTACATGCACCCCGTGGTCGTCTTCATCATGTGCTGTCTGATCCTCGCCATCGC
>Ga0105090_10002283_pt1 | contig 10645 bp, 11 predicted proteins | sample PPLLak3March2015_FD_79110 | JGI IMG/M metagenome (GOLD analysis project Ga0105090, IMG submission 79110) | Freshwater sediment microbial communities from Prairie Pothole Lake near Jamestown, North Dakota, USA - PPLs Lake P7 Core (1) Depth... | ecosystem: Environmental > Aquatic > Freshwater >... | reverse complement strand
CGGCAGCAGGATCAGGTGCTTGGCCTTGTCGCGGCGGCGCGTCGGCACCAGCACGCGGCAGCCGCGGCCGACCAATTCGCTGACGACATAGCGGCCGACGAAACCGCTGCCGCCGACGACGAGAACATTCTTGTGCTGCATGGAGGCACCACGCGAAAGGAGGCCGATTCTAAGTGCCTGCTCATCGGCTCCCATCGAGCCAAATGCGGGCAGGCTCTCGCCTGCCGCGCCGAAAGAAAGAAGTTCCCGCCAGCCTCCCCTTTGCCGCAGACATGTCGCCCGTAGCGCCTGACCGTTGGCGACGCGAGCCCGGCGTTTCACGCCATCCGCCGCCGCTTCGCGCCATTACCGTTGCCCGCCGTCGCCCGCCACGGCCGCGAGGTGCGCGAATCGCTGATTCGCGTGCCGCTGTCATCTCGCGGCGCAGCTGAACCCGGACGACTTCCCGCAGATCCACCGCTCGGTGATCGTCAACATGAACGCGGTGGCCGGCACGCGCCGCGACCTGGCCGGCAAGTTCTTCGTCCGCATCCGCGAGCACGACCGCGAGTCGCCCGTGGCGCGGCCCTACGCCGGCCTGTTCCGGCAGATGTAACTCGGATCGCCCAGCGGCGGGCCGGGCCGACAACGCTGCGCCTGACCCCGGGGGACTACCGATGAAAGGCGCCGACCCGCGCGTCCTGCTCGTCACCTGCGCTGCGGCGTTCGCCGCCGGCGCCACCGCCAGCACCCTCGCCGACTCACTCCTTCGTCCGCGAGGTCAGGGTGCTCGGCTCGGCGCAATCAGCCACCACAGGCTGCGAGCTGCTCGCATCGGCAAGTCTGACTGCGCACCGCGGCGCGGCTTGCAGACGGAACTGGCGGTGCAGCGCGAGGCGGCGGCGCGCTGGGTGCGCGTCGAACTGTCGGGCGCCCTCGACCCGAAGCAGGCCGAAGGCACGCTCGAGTTCAGCGAACTGATCGGCCAGGGCAGGCAGGAGCTGGCGCCGCTGGATACCGGCTTCGGCGGCAACTGGCAGGGCCGCGGACTGGCGCTGAAGCTGCGGCAGGACGGCGCCCTCGTCAGCGGCTGCTACGACAGGTCCGGCCGTCGCGAAGGCACAGTCAGCGGCGCGGTGCTCCGCGCCACCGGCAGGGAGGGTGCGGTGCCGAGCGCCTTCATCGCCGTGCGAGCCGACGACGCAAAGGCTCTACACGCTGCGCTCCAGCATCGGCGCGCCGCTTGCGCGGTTCCTCGGCGGCAGCGAGCAGAAGTCGAGAGCGACCTGCTCCGACCCAGCCGCCCCCGCGCTCGGTTGCGGCTCGGTCGTGCACGGCATCAACTTCGACTTCGACTCGGCCGCGCTGCGCGGCGAATCGGCAGCGGCGCTCGACGCCCTGCACCGCGGGCCGGCGGCGGACAAGAGCAGCAAGGTGGTCATCGAGGGCCACACCTCGAGCGAAGGCGAAGCCGCCTACAACCAGCGGCTGGCGGCAAGCGGCGCCGGCGAAACGCGGCCGATCGCGCCGAACGACGACGAATCGGGCCGGTCGCTGAACCGGCGCGTCGAAATCCACTGCGCGGGCTGAGCGCGCGGGAGCTCACCGCTCAAGGCAGCTGCGTGCTGCCGGCGGACTTCGGCGCGATGGTGCCGAGGCGGGCCTTGAGCGACTGCGCGCGATCGTCGAACAGCATCGCGTAGTAGACGGAGTTCGACATCACCTTCTTGACGTAGTCGCGCGTCTCGTTGAATGGAATCGTCTCGGCGAAGATCGCGCCCTCGACCGGCCGCGCCAGCGAGCTGCGCCAGGCGCGCGGGCGGCCCGGGCCGGCGTTGTAGGCAGCGGTGGCCAGCGCCGGGTGGCCGTCGAGATCGTCGAGCACCAATTTCAGGTAACTGGTGCCGAGCCGCAGGTTGACGTCGACCTCGGTGACCCGCGCCGGCGAGTAGTCGCTCATGCCGACCTTGCGCGCCACCCAGCGCGCGGTGGCCGGCATCAGCTGCATCAGCCCAGAGGCGCCGGCCGAGGAGCGGATGTCCTCGATGAAGCGCGACTCCTGCCTGATCAAGCCGTAGACCCAGGTCGGCTCGAGCCCGGCGCTGCGCGCGTGCTCCTCGAGCTGATCGCGGTACGGCGCCGGGAAGCGCTGCGTGAAGTCGAACTCCTCGCGCGTGCGCTCGGAGGTCGAGATCATCCGGTCGATGATGCCGCTCGACCGCGCGAACTCGGCCGCGGCGAGCATCTGCCTGTCGGTCATCCGCGCGCCGCCGTTGGCGACGCCCATCTGCCAGTTCCACTCGCGATGGCCGTCGATCCGCAGGCCGAGTTGGTAGAACTTCAGCGCCCGGCGGAAGCCTTCGTTGGCCGCGATCGCCTTCAGTTCCTCGGCGCTCGCCGGCGCCGCGCGCGGCGGCAGCACGATCGGCCGGCCGAGTTCCTCGGCGGCGAGCTTGCCGTAGAACTCGTATCGGTCGGCGATGCGCGCGTACTGCAGCTCCGCCGCCTCGCGGCTGCCCAACGCTGCCAGCGCCCGGCCGTGCCAGTAGACCCAGGCGGGATCTTCGGCCAGCGGCTGCGGCATCCGCTCGACGGTGCCTTTCACCATCTTCCAGTCGCCGGCGCGCAGCGCGGCGCGGACCTGCCATTCGAGCACTTCGTCGGCGCGCGCGGTGCCGGCGACGACGCCGACCAGTTCGCCGCCCTGGCGGTACCAGGTGACCGCCTCGGGCATCAGCTTGACCGCGCCCATGTGGCCGATGCGGCCCCAGATTAGAGCGCGCTGCTCGGCGGTGAAGTGCAGGTTGAGTGCGGTGGCGAACTGCGCCGCCTTCTCCGGCTCGTCGCGCGCCAGCCGCGACAGCGCCAGCACCGCCGGCTCGGCCTGGCTGCGGGTCATGCGACGTTCGTGCGTCGCCAGCCAGCGTGTGGGCTGGTCGAGGATCAGCAAAGCCTGCGATGCTTCGGCCGCGGGCAGCGCCGACGCCGCGCGCCGGGCCGAGGCGAGCTGGTTGTGTTCGGACAGCATGCGCACCCGCGTCCATGGCGACAGATGCCTGTCGGCGATCAGCTCGTCCGCAAGCATCGTGCATCCCTCGGTGGCCGATTCGCGCGTGGCGCCGAGCAGCGCCACGGCATCGGCCGCGACGGCGCGCGTGCGCTCCTGTGTCGCGTAGCGGGCCAGCGCCTCGTAGCAGCGAAGCTGCGCGTCGTCGCCCCAGACCAGGGGTGGCCGCTCGCGCAGCAACACGTCGAACTGCCGCCGCGAGCCGAGCGCCAGCAACCAGTCGAGGCGGATGCGGTCGGCGACGTAGCTGCGCGGATGGCGCGACATGAAGCCGGCCACCGCGGTGTCGATGGCGACGAGGTCGCCGCTGCGGTCGGCGCGCAGTCGCATTTGCAGCGCCCAGAACTCGCCGTAGGACTTCAGCGGATGCTCGCCGATTGCGGCGGCTGCCGACGCGAGGCGGTTGCGATCGCCGGCTGAATAAGCGTCGCGCGCCGCGAGCACCGCGGTATCGCCGCCGGCAAGGTCGCTGCGCTTGGCCGACGGCTGCGCCGCGACGCCGACACCAAAAGCGGCGGCGATCATGCAGACAGCGATGTGTACGATGCGAAGTGCCCGAACCTGCGGCATGAATCGAGGCTAGCACAGAGTATTGCGCGATGAGTTTTCGCCCTCCGACGCCGGCGCCGAAGGCGCTGCCTGCCGATCCGAAGCGCGGTGCGATGCGCGCCCGGCTGCTGGCGGTGCGGCTCGAGCTCGCCGATCGCGAAGTCCGCTCGCGCGTGATCTCCGACCGGTTGCTGCGCTGGTTGCGCACGGTGCCGGTGACCCGGCTGGCGTTCTACTGGCCGACGCGCGCCGAGGCGGAGGTCACCGCCGGGATCGTCACCTGGCTGGCCGAGAACCCGCAACGCGTGGCGTCGCTGCCGGTCACCGCCGGCCAGTTGCTCGAGTTCGCGCCGTGGACGCCGCGGGCGGCGATGAAGCCGGGCGACTTCGGCATCCAGGTACCCGACACCCGCGAACGCATCAAGCCGCAGTTGCTGGTCGTGCCCTGCGTCGGTCTCGACGAGAAGCGCTACCGGCTCGGCTACGGCGCCGGCTTCTATGACCGGACACTGGCAGCGTTTCCGGTCCGGCCGTCGACGGTCGGCATCGCCTTCGACTGCGGCCGCGTCAAGAGCATCGACCCGCAGCCGCACGACATCCCCCTCGATCTCGGCCTGACCGAATCCGGGGCGCTGTAGCCGGTCCAGAACCTGGGTTCTAGTCAGCCAGCTGAGGCACCTGGCGGAACTGCTCCGTAAGCCAGGCGCGGAAGGCCTCGACATGAGGCCGGCGCGACCGCGACGGATTGACCAGCAGCACGTGCTGGTACCCCACCGGCATGCGCAGCTTCGGAAACGGCATCACCAGGTCGCCGCTGGAGATGCAATCCTGCAGGAAGGGCGTTCGCACCAGGGCCGCGCCCTGGCCGCGGATGGCCGCCTGCACCGCCTGGTCGACGAAGGAGAACACCAGCCGGCCGGCCTCCGGCTCGACGCCGCTCGCGCCTGCGAACTCGAACCACGCCGTCCAGTTCAGCCGCCGCGTGCCCGGCAGGTTGTCGTCGAGATCGAGCAGCGGCCATTGGGGGAGATCCGCCGGCGAGCGGCAGGCCGCCGCCTGCAGCAGCCGCGGGCTCACTGCCGCGGTGGCGACATCCTCGATCAGCAGGGTCGCGCCCGGCGGCAGCGACGCCGTCGGTATCCAGCGGATGGCGATATCGACGTCCTCGGCCGCCAGGTCGAGCATGCGGTCGCTGGCGTCGATGTGGATCTCGACGTCCGGAAACTGGCGCTGGAACTGCGCCAGCCGCGGCACCAGCCACAGCGACGCAAACGAGGCGTAGGTGGTCAGCGTCATCCGGCGCCGCGTCGCCATGCCGCGGATCTCCTCGACGCTCTGGTCGATGGCCACCAGCGCCTGCTGCACGGCGCGCTGCAGCTGCAGGCCGGCTGCGGTCAGATGCAGTGCCCGGGTGCGACGGACAAACAACGGCTTGCCAACCTGCCGTTCCAGCGTCGCGATCTGCCGGCTGACCGACGACTGGGTGAGGCTCAGTTCCGCCGCTGCTTCGGTGAAGGAAAGCTGCCGCGCCGCGGCATCGAAGCCGCGCAGCCCCGCGAGCTGGATCGGCCGGCGTCGGCGCGTGCCGGAGCTGCTACGGGTTGCCATGGCGCGACCATACATGCGCGCTGCGCATGCATCAATTGCGATCTTTTCGTTTGTCCGCCGTCGTCCGCGGCCGTGTAATGCCGACGTGCCGGCGACATTCCGCCGGCGGCCGAAAGGACTCAAGGGAGTCGATCATGAGGCGCAGCGAGGCAACAACCACTCGCACGGTGGACCTGGGCTACGACCAGATGCTGCTGCTGGAAGACCGGCCTGGCGCCCGCGTCCACGTGCTTTACGGCGGCATCTGGCTGACCGAGGAAGGTCAGCGAGAGGACGTGTTCGCCCGCAGCGGCCAGGTCGTGGCGCTTCGCTCGCGCAAGCGGGCGCTGCTCGAAGGACTCGGCCCGACGCGGGTCGAGGTGGTCGAGCCGGCCGGCAGCCGGACCTGGGCGGGCCTGGTTGCCGCTACAGCGTCGGTGGCGGGCCGGCTACGGCGGAGCCTGCGACATGCGGCGGCACGAACGGGCATGGCGCTGCGCGGGACCCTGGCTGCGACCGGCCTCGTCATCGGCATCGCCGTGCCGGCACTCGTCGTTCTCGGCATGACCGCCGCGCCAGCGACGGCTCTGATCGGCGCCTGAGCGAGGCGCCGGCGTCAGTCCGCTTGCTGAGGCCGTTCCGGGCCTGGCAGGCCGAGCCGGCGCCAGAGTTCGAGCGTCGGCTCGGCCTGGTTCATCGTGTAGAAGTGCAGGCCCGGGGCGCCGGCAGCCAGCAGCCTGGCGCAGAGTTCGGCGACGACATCCAAGCCGAAGGCGCGGATCGACGCCCGATCGTCGCCGAAGCTCGCCAGCTTCAGCCGGATCCAGCGCGGGATCTCGGCGCCGCAGGCATCGGAGAAGCGCGCCAGCTGTGCGAAGTTGGTGATCGGCATGATGCCGGGCACGATCGGCAACGTGCAGCCGGCGCGGCCGGCTTCATCGACGAAGCGGAAGTAGGCCTCGGCGTTGTAGAAGTACTGGGTGATTGCCGAATCGGCGCCGGCGCGGACCTTGCGGACGAAGTTGCCGAGGTCTTCGGCCGGACTGCGCGCCTGCGGGTGGTACTCCGGATAGGCGGCCACCTCGACATGGAACCAGCGGCCCGTTTCAGCGCGGATGAAGTCAACGAGTTCGTTGGCGTACTGGAAGTCGCCGGCGCCGCCCGCGGCGCCCGACGGCATGTCGCCGCGCAAGGCCACCAGCCGGTTCACGCCGGCCTCGCGATAGCCGTGCAGCAGTTGCGCCACCTGGACCTGCGTCGTACCCATGCAGGAGATGTGCGGCGCCACCGGCAGGCCGGCTCGGTGCATTTCGAGCACCGTGTTCCAGGTGCCTTCCTTGGTCGAACCGCCAGCGCCGAAGGTCACCGAAAAGAAGGCCGGTTCGACCTGCGCCAGTTGCGCCCGCACTGCTCGCAACTTTTCCGCCGCTTCGTCACTCTTCGGCGGAAAGAACTCGAAACTGAAAGTGGACCTGTTCAACGCACTCGCTCCTGCGGCAGCAGCGACGAGAAGGCCCAGGTCAGCACGCTGTAGACGAAAGCGCCGAGCACGCCCCACCAGAATCCGGCGACGTGGAAACCCGGCAGCAGCGAGCCGACGCCCCAGAAGAGCAGGCCGTTGATCACGAGCAGGAACAGGCCCAGCGTCAGCACCGTCACCGGCAGCGTCAGCACGATCAGCACCGGCCGGATCAAGGTGTTGACGAGCCCGAGCACGATGGCGGCGAGAAACGCCGTCAGTTCATCCTGGACGGCGACCCCCGGGACCACCAGCGTCACCAGCCAGAGCGCCACCGCGTTCAGGATCCAGACCAGCAGGATGCGCATCGCGTCGTCTCCCTAGGCGGCCGCGCCGTTCAGAAAGGGTTTCAGCGCGGCATAGATCGTCGCGTTCACCGGCGCCGCGAGCCCGGCCGCCGCCGCCATCCGCGCCACGCCGCCGGCGAGCCACGGCGCCTCAAGCCGGTTGCCGGCGACGAGATCGTTCAGCAGCGACGAGCGCATCTCGCCGGGCAGGCCGTCGATGAAGGCGAGTTGCCGGTCCACGAAGCCTTCGTCGAAGACCACGCCCTGTGTTGCCGCCACGGCGACCGTCTCGCGCATCGAAGCGGCAAGTGCGGCGCGCAGGTCGGCATCGGCACGGACGACGCCAAGCGGCCGGCGCGCCAGTGCCGTCGTGCCCGACATCGCCGCCAGGAACACGAATTTCTCCCAAAGCGCCCGCTCAATGTCGGCGACCAGATCCACGTCGATACCGGCGTCACGGCCCGCAGCAGCGAAGGCGGCCACCGCACTCTGCGGTCCGCCGGCAAAGGCGCCGACGCGCAGCCTCGCCATGGTTCCCGTATGCGCGATCACACCCGGCGCCTTGATCATGGCGCCGATCTGCGCCACGCCGCCGGCCACCCGCGGCTCGCCGAGTACGCGCATCAGCACGCGATGGCTCTCGACGCCGTTCTGGAACGGAATCACGATGCCGCCTTCGGCAAGCAGCGGCGCCACCTGGGCCGCGGCCGCCTCGACGTCCCAAAGCTTGACGCAGAACATCACTACATCGGCCGGCGGCAACTGCGACGGGTCGTCGCTGGCGCGCACCGACAGCCGCACCGGGGCAACGGCACTTTCCACGGTGAGCCCGTGTTCGCGCAACGCCGCCAGATGGCGACCGCGGGCGATGAAGCTGACGTCGTGCCCGGCACGTGCGAACTGGCCGCCAAAGTAGCCACCGATACCGCCGGCGCCGAAAACTGCAATCCGCATCGGGTTCCTCCGATCAAACGGTTCAGGCCCGATTGGCGATCACGGTGCGGTAGCCCTCGGGCCCCTCGAACGTGACGCCGCAGCGGTCCCAGTAGGGATTGTTCGACCGCACCGCGGCAAAGCCGGCCTCGAGCAACTGCCGCTGCCGTTGTGCGTAGGCCGCGGGATCGGCCTCGAAAAGCACGATCAGGTCCTCCGGCGACGGCGACGCCACCATCGCTCCGTGCTCGACCACCAGCTCGAGATGCCATGGCACACCGGGCATCCCGAGGACGAGGCCGTCGAAGCCCTCGTGATCGGCGAACTCGGCCAGTACCGCCAGGCCGAGCCCGTCGCAGTAGAAGCGGCGCGCCCGATCGAGATCCGAGCAGGCGCGCGCCACGCGCAGCACCGGCGCAATCACAGGACTACCTTCGCGCCAGGTGCTCAGCACTTCGCCCTAGTAGCGATAGTGCTCCGGCTTGTACGGCCCGTCCTTGCCGACGCCGATGTAGTTCGCCTGGGCGTCGGTCAGCTGCGTCAGCTGCGCGCCGAGCTTCGCGAGCTGCAGCCGCGCCACCTTTTCGTCGAGATGCTTCGGCAGCACGTAGACGCCGACCGGGTACTTCTGCGTCTGCGTGTAGAGCTCGATCTGCGCGATCACCTGGTTGGCGAAGGAACTCGACATCACGTAGCTCGGGTGCCCGGTGCCGCAGCCGAGGTTCACCAGCCGCCCCTGCGCCAGCAGGATGATGCGGCGGCCCGAGGGGAAGATGATGTGGTCCACCTGCGGCTTGATCTCCTCCCAGGCGTACTGCTTCAGGCTGGCGACGTCGATCTCGTTGTCGAAGTGGCCGATGTTGCAGACGATCGCCTGGTCCCTCATCTTCTTCATGTGCTCGTGGGTGATCACATGGAAGTTGCCGGTGGCGGTGACGAAGATGTCGGCCTTGTCGGCGGCGTAGTCCATCGTCACCACGCGATAGCCCTCCATCGCCGCCTGCAGGGCGCAGATCGGGTCGATCTCGGTGATCCAAACCTGTGCCGACAGCGCGCGCAGCGCCTGCGCCGACCCCTTGCCGACGTCGCCGTAGCCCGCCACCACCGCGACCTTGCCGGCGATCATCACGTCGGTGGCGCGCTTGATGCCGTCCACCAGCGATTCGCGGCAGCCGTAGAGATTGTCGAACTTGCTCTTGGTGACCGAGTCGTTGACGTTGATCGCCGGGAAGCCGAGCCGGCCTTCCTTGGCCATCTGGTACAGGCGCTTCACGCCGGTGGTCGTCTCCTCGGTGACGCCCTTGATCTTCGCCAGCCGCGTCGAGTACCAGGAGGGATCCTTGGCCAGCTTGGCCTTGATCGACTGGAACAGCGACACTTCCTCTTCCGAGGCCGGCTGCGACAGGCAGGCGGCGTCCTTCTCCGCCTTGGCGCCCAGGTGCAGCAGCAGCGTCGCGTCGCCACCGTCATCTAGGATCATGTTGGAGTGGCCGCCGTCGGGCCATTCGAAGATGCGGTGCGTGTAGTCCCAGTACTCATCGAGCGACTCGCCCTTGACCGCAAACACCGGCGTGCCCTTGACGGCGATCGCGGCGGCAGCGTGGTCCTGGGTCGAGAAGATGTTGCACGATGCCCAGCGCAGGCTGGCGCCAAGCGCCTGCAGCGTTTCGATCAGCACGGCGGTCTGGATCGTCATGTGCAGCGAGCCCGTGATGCGGGCGCCGCGCAGCGGCTGGGTGGCGGCGTATTCCTCGCGGATCGCCATCAGGCCCGGCATCTCGGTCTCGGCGATGCGGATCTCCTTGCGGCCCCAGTCGGCGAGTTTCAGGTCGGCGACGACGAAGTCTTCGGTAACGCTGGATTTGAGTACGGCGCTCATCTCGCGCCCTCCTTTCAAGTTCAAAGAGGTGGGCGAGCGCCGTTGAACCAGGCGGCCTGGAAGGCCACCGCTTCGAGCCTGGCGAGCCGGTCGGCCCGTCGCAACGCTCCTCGAAGCAGGCGCGGAGTATAGAGAGCAGCGGCAGGCCGCGCCAAGGCCTGCCGCGCGGTGGATCGACTACAGGCCGGCGGCCTTCTTCAGCGCTTCGGCCCGATCGGTCCGCTCCCAGGAGAACTCGGGTTCGTCGCGGCCGAAGTGGCCGTAGGCAGCGGTCTTCTCGTAGATCGGCCGCAGCAGGTCCAGCATCTGCACGATGCCGCGGGGCCGCAGGTCGAAGTGCTCGGCGACAAGCTTCGCGATCTCTTCGTCCGGCAGCTTGCCGGTGCCTTCGGTGTAGACGGTGATGTTCATCGGCCGCGCCACGCCGATCGCGTAGGCGACCTGCACCTGGCACTGCCGCGCGAGTCCCGCGGCCACGACGTTCTTGGCCACGTAGCGCGCGGCGTAGGCGGCCGAGCGGTCGACCTTGCTCGGGTCCTTGCCGGAGAACGCGCCACCGCCGTGCGGGCAGGCGCCGCCGTAGGTATCGACGATGATCTTGCGGCCGGTGAGGCCGCAATCACCTTGCGGGCCGCCGATGACGAAGCGGCCGGTCGGGTTGATCAGGTACTTCGTTTCCCGGGTCAGCCACTCCTTGGGCAGAACCGGCTTGATGATCTCTTCGCGCACCGCCTCGTAGAAGCTGTCCTTCAGCTTGGTGGGCGACTCGCTCTGGTCAGGACTGTGCTGGGTGGACAGCACGACGGTGTCGATCGAGTGCGGCTTGCCATCTACATAGCGCAGCG
>Ga0105090_10002282_pt1 | contig 10648 bp, 8 predicted proteins | sample PPLLak3March2015_FD_79110 | JGI IMG/M metagenome (GOLD analysis project Ga0105090, IMG submission 79110) | Freshwater sediment microbial communities from Prairie Pothole Lake near Jamestown, North Dakota, USA - PPLs Lake P7 Core (1) Depth... | ecosystem: Environmental > Aquatic > Freshwater >... | reverse complement strand
TGGACCTTCGGCTCGATGCTCTTAACCGGGTTGTTATCCTCTTAGCGGCGAACCCGGCCCTGGGGCGCCTGCAGGCAGAGCGTGCCGAGGTTCTCCTGCAGCTCGGGAAGCTTGCTGAAGCGGAAACGGCCGCGCGAACGGCGCTCGGGGCCGATCGGCGCCTCCTCCTCCCCTGGTGGGTCTTGGCCTCTGTCGCCGAGCGCCAGGGTGCGTGGAAAGAAGCGCGGGAGCATTTCCAAACGCTGCTTGACCGGATCGAGCGGGACCATCCCATGGTGTCTCGTGTGCGGGAACGTCTGGACCATGTCGAGTCCCAACTACGGGACCGGGTTGCAAGATAGCCCGAAAACCGAATGCCAGCGGCGCTCGCGTCGGCCCCGGCAATTCCGTGTACCGGACGATGCCGGGACGACGCCGGACGCGCTTCGGATGACGGGGCCGTGGTCGTGAGTGTCTTCTTGGCGCGCATGCGAGACGGCAGACCGCCGGCCTGGTTGTTGTCCTTTGCCCTGATCGTCGCCCTCGGGTTCGCCGGCTACGGTTTCATCCTGCAGCCGGACCAGGTGCTCTACAGCCCCCATTCGGACATTCTCGCCTACCATCTCGGCGCCAAGGAGGTCCTGTGGCGATCCGTGGAGGCAGGTCGAGGGATTCCCTTCTGGAGAGCGGACCAGCTTGCTGGCGGTCCCGCGTTCACCGGTCCCAACGCACTTTATACGTATCCTCTGCACTTTCTCTTCTACCTGTATCCTCCGGCGGCCGCGGTCGGTTGGACGGTATTCCTGCACCTCGTAGTCGGCGCGGGCGCCTTCTACGCATTGGGCGTCAGCCTGCGCTTGGGAAACCTGGCGTGTCTGTTCATGGCGGTTTCGGCGCTGTTCAATTTCAAAGTCCTGATGATCGTCTATGCGGGCTGGTTGAGCGTTCTGCCGAGCCTCACGCTTCTCCCGCTGCTCTTTGCCGCCGTGTTCCGGATGAAAGCGGATCCTCGGCCGAAAGCAACGCTATTCGCGGCCGCGGTCGGCGCGCTCTGCCTCCACGCAGGTCAACTGCAGCTCGTCTATTACGCGGGTTGGTTTCTCCTCGCCTTCGTCGTCGTCGCGGTCTTCGAGCGGTGGCGGGCCGGCGATGGGCAGGAAGCGCGGCGAATGGCGGGCCGGATCTGCTTCGCCGGTCTCCTGGCGGCCGGGCTAGCTGCGTATCTCCTGTTGCCGATCGTCGCGGAGATTCCCCTGGTCACGCGATCGGTAGCTTCCGAGGAGTTCTTTCGCTCAGGGCGCGTAGTGCAGTTGCGGCACCTGCTGACCTTCTTGTATCCGGAAGCGCTGGGGACCGTGCTGGATGGGAGCTACCCGGGCGTCGAGATGTGGGAGAGCGTTGCCTATTTCGGGATCGTCCCGCTCTGCCTGGGCATGGGAGGCGTCGTGGCGGGTTGGAACCGCGCGATGACAGGCTTCCTGTTCGGAAGCTTTGGCGCGTCGGTGGCCTTCGCGCTCGACACGCCGCTGCTTCGCCTCCCGTACGCCCTGCTGCCGGGTTTTTCCCTGTTCCGGCTCCCGGGAAGACTCCTGTTCCTCTCCGCGCTGTTCGGGATCGCCCTGGCCGGCATCGGCGTCGAGGTCCTTGCCGCACGCCTGCGCGCGCGCGGTTGGGACGGCTGGAAGCCAGTCGCTCTCGCGGGCGCGCTGCTCGTCGCGATGGCTGCCGAGGGCATGCTCTACGCGCGCGGGTATCTCGATACCATCGATCGGGCGAGCGCGGTGCCGGTAACGGAATACGCCTCCTTCCTGCAGGCGGACCGCGACCTCTTTCGGATCATGCCCGTGGGGCGAAACACGGTCAGCTACGGATGGGCTGCGCCGACGGGGCTGCAGTTGGTTTCGGGGTACGAGCCGTACAACCTCAGGCACTACCAGCGCTACGTATCTCTCATGAGCACCGGGACCGATCCGCGCGAGGACGCCGTCGTGTGGACGGATGTGACTCGAATTGCGAGATGGGATCTCGCGGATGCCCTCAATGTGAAATATCTCCTGGCGCCCATTCCCCTCCAGCTTCCCGCCCATCGGTTCGATCTCGTGGCGGAGTTTCACCGTCAGCCGGTCTTTGTCTTCTACACAGGGATGCAATGGGCCAACGTCTTTGTCTATCGAAACAGGAACGTGATCCCTCGTGCAACCTGGGCGGAAAGGGTGGCGCACACGGGAGAGGACCACGAAACCATAGCCGTCATACAGGGCGGCGATCTTCGCGGTACCGGCGTCGTTCAGGGCGCGAACGAAAAGGAGGCGGAGAAGTCGACGCCTCGCCGCTCACCGGACGACCGAGTCATGGTGCTCGATTCTGCGGACGGGCGTTTGGTCGTCGAGACGGAAAACCTCGCGGAGCGCCTGCTGGTGATCAGCGAGGTGTGGCATCCCGGGTGGACGGCGACGCTTGATGGTCGAGATCTTCCCCTGATTCGCGCGAATCTGGCGCTCCTGGGGGCCTGGATTCCGCCAGGGCGACATCGCCTCGTCCTTCAGTTTCGACCGCTTCACTGGCGGATCGGCCTAGCGGTGAGCGCCCTTTCGGTCGCTACCTTTCTGCTCTGCCTTCCGAGGTTTCGTCGATTTCCCCGCCGGCGGCGCGGAGCGGGCCGGGATCTCGCGTAACGGCAGGTCGCGGATCCTCGCGTGTCGTTCCGGCGCTCCCGCCAGGCGCGGCGTCGAAACGGTCAACCGGACGCGACCGCACCCGGGCGTCGCGAGTCCCCTGTGCGGGATCGCTGCCGACTCGGCCGTTCATCTCAGCAGCGTGGAGTACCACGCGACCAGGTGCTGGCCGCAGAAGAGGGCGATCACGGCGCCCAGAGAAAGGAAAGGCCCGAACGGGATGTGCTCGCGGCGGCCGAGCCGTTTGAGCGCGATGAGGGAAAGCCCCACGACCGATCCGACCAGACAGGCGAGCAGGATCGTGACCACGACCGCCTGCCACCCGAGAAAGGCCCCCACCAGGGCGATGAGGTTCAGATCCCCCTCCCCCATGGCATCCTGTCCGTACACCGCACCGCCGTACAAGAGCACGAGATAGAGAAACCCAGCTCCGGCCAAGGTGCCGAGGACTCGATCCAGCACGGGGGGCTCTCCGAACAGGACGCCGGCGAGCAGCCCGAGCGGGATACCGGGGAGCGTGACGATGTTCGGGATGATCTGGTGATCGATGTCGATGAACGTAATGACCACCAGCGCCGACACGAAGAGCAGGAGCGAAGCGGCAAGCGGTGTCAATCCGACCCGAGCGACGATCAGGGCAAAGAGCAATCCCGTTAGGGCCTCCACGAGGGGGTATCGCCAGGAAATCGGTTGGCCGCAGTTCCGGCAGCGACCTCGGAGGATCAGGAAGCTGACAAGCGGGATATTGTCCCACGCGCGAATAGGGGCGCCGCACGCCGGGCACCGCGAGCGAGGGGCCACAACGCTTTCCCCTTGGGGCAACCGGTGGATGCACACGTTGAGAAAGCTGCCGACGATCGCGCCGAGAAGAAACGCACTGGCTGTTGCCATGGCTATCGACCCTTTTCTGCAGGCGCTTCGGCACGGCCAACGGTGCCCTCGAGACGCCGGATATGCACGACGGCTTCCTGGATTGCCACACCGTTGGGCGCGAACGACAAGACGTCGCGCCACAGCCGGAGACTCTCTTCGATATCGCCCTGGGCCTCCCGCAACAGGGCCAGTTCCCTGAGCGCTTGCGGGCGGTCGGGGTGAATGTCGAGGGCTCGAAGCAGATGGCGCTCGGCGTCCTGCAGAGTGCCTGCCCGACGGCTGAGTCGGGCGAGGCCCTCTTCCGCTTCGGCGAACATTGGTTTCAACTCCAAGGCCCTTCGATACCAGACTTCTGCGTCCGCGGCACGGTCCGTTCCTTCCAGGGCATTCGCCAGGCGCAGCGCGAGGTGGGGATCTGTAGGAAATCTCTGCAAGCCGCTTTCGGCGGCAAGGGCGGCTTCGCGCCAGCGTCCGACGAGCACATATGCCGTGGCCAAGGATACCCAGAAATCTCGGTCTCCGGCCCCGATGCGGGCGGCGGCGCTGAAGAGCCGAAAGCCTTCGTCGGTTTGTCCCTCCGAAACGAGAAGAAGCGCAAGCGCGGCTCTCGGACGCGCGAGATTCGGGTCGAGCTCGATGGCCCGCTGGAGTCTGGGCTTTGCCAGAGAGGCGTGCCCGGCTCGCAGGAGGGCGAGGCCATAATTGTACTGCGCGAGAGGGGAGTGAGGCGTTGCCTGGACCATGCGGGCGTAGATTGCGACGTCGTCGCGCCATACAGGGAGGTAACGAAGCAACGACCACGAATAGCCGATTACCAGGAGGCATATGGCGATCCAAGCAAGGGGCCTGGTCGGTTGCAGTCCGTTGACAATAGCGCCCATCCCCTTCGCAATCCACCAGCCGAGTGCCAGGGAGATCCCCAGCGACGGGAGGTAAAGATACCGGTCGGTGAGGCCCATTTCGCGTGCGGAGATGGGAACGAGATCCAGCACCGGGAGAGCGCACACAAGGAACCAAAGGACGCCGAATGCGGCGGGACGGTTTTGCCGCCACCATAGAACCACGAGGAGCGGTAGGAGGAGGGCGAGGAGCGCGCCGAGAGCCGGCCAGAGCGAAACCAGCGATGTCGGTCGGTGTTCCGCGTAGATGGGCTGCATATGGACGGGCGCGAGTCCCAGCACAACGTACCGAGCTAAAGTCTCCAATGCCCCAGGAACCCGCTGCCATAGTCCTTCCAGCGTCAGACCGCTTCCGCCCAAAGCGCGGAGTGCGGGCAGGCGAAACGCAACGAAGGCCAAAGACACTGCCCAGAACGGCAACGAACGGAGCAGTGCATGCCGCCACTCGGCGCGTGCGTGGGACACGCCTGGCCAAGACCCGAAGAGATCGCTTGCCAGAAGTAGGAGAGGGAGGACGATCGCCGGTTCCTTGGAAAGCAGGGCCAACCCGTACAGCGCCAACGCGGCGAGACCCCATGCGTTACACCCGCCGCGGGGAATCCAGCGCCGATACGCAAGCATAGACCCCAGGACGAAGAGCGCGAGAAGAAGCTCCTGCCGTCCGGACACCCAGGCAACCGCCTCGATGTGCACGGGATGCAGCGCAAAAAGGATGCCCGCTACTACCGCAACCCCGCCGCTGCAACTCAGGGAGCGCACAAGCACCATGACCAACATCGTGACCGCAGCGTGGAGTAGGATATTGGTCAAGTGAAAGCCGGAAGGTTGGAGACCCCACAGTGTGGCATCCAGGGCGAGCGAGGCAGCCAGGGTCGGGCGGTAGTAACGTCCCTCGATGGCACCGCCCGTCAGATTGGTGTAGTCATTGCGGACGAACTCGGACAGATTGCTCAGCGTCTGCAGCTTCCCGGAGTGGGCGAGCATGAGGACGTCGTCCCACACGAACTGATACTGGATCGTTTCGACGTACGCGGCGAGTGCCAACAAGACGACCAGAAAACCGGCGGATCTTCCGATGCTTGGCCCTCCATCCCAACGCACGCGCGCCGCGCGTAAGGCGTCTTCGGGCGGTCCGGGTGCTAGCTCGCCTAGGTCCATCTGGAGACTTTCGCCGATATCCTGCACGGAGGATTCGAGAGGGCGCACGGAGACACGGCGTCGGGATCACGCATTCTCGGTCGCCGGAACCAGGTCGTCCGGGACCTGCTTTCGGGCGCGAATCTGGCGACGGTCAATAACGTGGGTTGGCCCCGATGACCCCAGAGACCTGCGAGAAAGCCCGAACGAGGACACCGTGGCTCGGGCCCGTTCATGGACGTCCGCCCGTATCGGGCGCGTCATGCGGCTCAGTTTCGAGTTTGACGATCTCCCGTTCCGCAATGCTGCGAACCCAATCGCTGGTCGCGGAATCCCGCATTGCCTGCCAAAGTTCCAGTGCCGTTTCCCGCTCGCCGGTGGCGGCATACAGGCGGGCGATGAAGCGGGGAACGTAGTGCGGCCGCCCCGGAATTCGATCGGCAATCTGGAACCAGTGGAGGGCCCTCGGGTAGTCCTTCAGGTCGAGGTAGTACGTCCGGGCGAGATCGTGAGACGGTTCCCACCGCGTCGGATTGGCCCGGTGCCCTCGTTCCAGCAGGTCGAGGGCGGCGGGGATGTTCCCACCTGTATAGGCAATGAACAGCGCGCCCAGGGTGTAACCGTCCACGAAGTGCGGATCGAGGTCAACCACCGTCTCGACGAGCCGCTGGAGATGGGGCAATTGGCGATGGGAGGACACGTGGCCGCCGATGTACTGCACGGCGAGGAGCCACACCACGTCCGCCGCCATTTCGCGGAATCCCAGCGAGGCCACGCGCAGCGCGGCGGGCGGGGGAAGCGCCCACACACGCTCCTCGACCATATCCAGCCGCGCCCCGACCGCTTCGCCGCGATGCAGGGGGATGACGAGTCCTGCCAGCACTCCCCCCGCCAGCACGAGGGCGGCGATGGCGATTCGACTCGGCGTTATGCCGGAATTCCCCGTCATTTGAAGTCCCGGCGCTGGAACACACTCACAGCCAGCAGCAAAAGCAGCAGAATATAGGAGAGGCCGTAGGCCGAGGTCGCCAGCATGTTCGCGGGGAGGAGCGGGAGGTCGTGGAGGACGCGGGACCCGATCTGGAAGCGGCCCAGGTCCGGAAGGATCAGGTAGATCCCCCGGATGACCGCCCGCACCCCGGGGCTGGGCACCTGTTCGGCGAAGAGCACGAGATCTCCGCTCAACCGACCGATGACGTACGTGGCCAGGGTGAGCATGGCGCTCAGGGTGGGTGTCGAGAAGGTCGAGAACAGGAGCGCCACCGCCGTCACGATCATCAATGCCACGAAATCCAGACCGGCGGCCGCCAGCAGTCCGGGAGCCGGCCTGCCATCGACGAGCCACGCGAGGAGGAACACCAGGAGAGCCATCACGCCGACCGTGACGGCCAGCGTGAGGACCAGCCCGACGTACTTCCCCAAGATGAACTGGTACCGATGGATCGGTTTCGCGATGATGGCGTAGATCGTCCGACGATCGATTTCCTTGAAGACCAGACCGATGCCGAGGAAGATGGCAATGAAGGTGCCGAAGAGGCTGGTGCTCGCGAGGCCGAGATCCTTGACGATCCGGCTCTCCTGTCCGATCGAGAGCCCCGCCAGGATCACCGACGCGCCGATCAGGAGCAGGGCGAAGGCGAGGATCGAATACAGAATCCGGTCCCGGACAGCCTCGCGGAACGTGTTCAGAGCGATAGCGGCCACCCTCATCGGTCCGCCTCGCGCACCTCTCGCAAGAAGTGCTCCTCGAGCGTCTGGTGTTGCGGCGTGACGCTGACGACGCGAGCCCCCGCTGCCAGCGACGCCCGGATGGCCCGGTCGAGCGCGTCTTCGTCCAAGAGCCGAACCAGGACACGATCGGTCTGGCGCGATACGGGCGAGCCGGCCAGCGCCTCCAGGGAAGCCGCCAAGTCGGGGTTCACATCCTGGAGGGCCAGGTCAATCGCCTCGGTTCGGGTCTTGAGGATGTCCTCCAGGCGCCCGACATCGCGGATGCGCCCGCCGACCAGGATGGCCACCCGATCACAGACGGCTTCGACATCGGGAAGGATGTGGGTGCTGAAGAACACGGTCTTCCCCTCTGCCTTGAGACGAAGGATGGCGTCGCGCATCGTCCGCCGACCCAGCGGATCGAGTCCGGACATGGGCTCGTCGAGGATCACCAGACTGGGGTCGTTGATCAAGGCCTGAGCCAGCCCCAGACGCTGCAGCATCCCTTTCGAGTATTTGCGGAGCTGGCGATCCGCCGCCGCTTCCAACTCCACCTCGTGCAACAACCGAGTTGTCCGTTCGCGTCGCGCGGGTGCGCGAAGGCCGAAGAGCCGGCCGCACAGGTCGAGGAACTCCCGGCCTGTGAGATAGTCATAGAAGTAGGGCTGCTCCGGGAGAAAGCCGATGTGCTCCCTCGCACCCACGTACGTTAAATCCCGTCCAAGGAGGCGCGCCGTTCCCGCCGTCGGTAGGATCAGACCGGTGAGGAGCTTGAGCGTCGTGGTCTTGCCGGCGCCGTTGGGGCCCAGATAGCCGAAGACTTCCCCCCGCTGGACGGTAAGGGTCAGCGACTGGAGCACACGCGTGCGGCGTCGCCAAAAGCCCACGCGGAAATCCTTGCACAGCTCATCGATTTCGATGACCGGCTCCATTAGGCCCCCTTCGCTCGGCTATTAGACACAACGGGTTCGGCGTTCGTCAAGGGGCTTTCGCTTTCGCCGCAGGCCATCCGTCCTTCTCTGGCTCTGCTCCGCGGTGTGAGCGGGTCTTGGATCGGAAAATGGATCGCCGGAGCGGTGTTGCACCCGTGCGAGGGGAGCCGTTGCAGTCGAGGTCTCCAGAGGAGCGGGAGACGATGCGCGTCCGTTCGAACAGGACGAGGAGAAGCGAAGAGTACCGCTCCGCCTTCCGACACTCGATCTCCCGACGACAAAGAGGCAGGTGGACGTTGTCCACCTGCCTCTGGAGGTCAGCAGACGACGCCGTGCCGTTAGGCCTTGCCCTGCCAGGAGCCGTAAATGCTGGAGTACCCGACAGAATAATCTACCTGTTCCGCCGGAACAGCGCTCAGACCGTTGGGCAAGCCGAGGCTCGTGCAAAGCTGCGGGGAGCCAGTCTTGAGTGGCCCATCGCTACACACGGCGACTTCGCCGGGCGTTGCGGAGGCACCGACAGTGGAGAAGGCCGTCGAAAGCACCCAGGTCCCATCCCAGGGATCGGTGTCCTTGATGTTCGCGTAACCGGAGTTCCGCAACGTCTGCATGGACCCGGGGCTCTGATTCTTGTCGTTGGAATACACGATGGCCTGTGTCACCGCCGTCTTGGTGTCCGAAGCCGCCCGCGCGTACTTGGACTTCTTCTGTGCCGACAGCAGGTTCGGGATAGCGATGGCGGCCAGGATGCCGATGATCGCCACGACGATCAGCAGCTCGATCAGGGTAAAGCCTTTCGATTTCTTCCGCAGCGTTTTCAGCATGGGATGTCCTCCTTGAGTTGTGGGTTAGAATTCGACTCGCCAAATCGAGTTTTCCAGCGAGATCCTCGGACAGCCTGAAGAGTGTGCAGAAGCGATGCCATTGCAACCGTCATGGATGTGCGTGGAGAAACAGGTTGGAAAAATCAATGAATTCGTGTGGTTGGAATTAAGTCTGCCAAGGATGGAAACGGTGTTATTTCCTTTCGGCCTGCCTTGCGACTGCCGTTCGGTTCCAATTATTTGCCCTTTGCTGCCATTATTTGTCACCTTACAACGGGCAGGGATTCGTATCGAGAACAGGGAGTCCATCCAGATACCATCCGTCCGGCGTGAACGTTGTCACCGTCCTCGCGCACCGCCGATCGGGCTCCGCGGAGTCGATTCGCTCCAACTGATACACTACCGTTGCCTTGCGGGGATTCCCACTCAAGGACTGAATCCATGCGACACGGACGACCGGAGTATTCTGCGGCTGGGGGGCCTCCGGTTGAGTTCGACTCGCCTCAGGCGCGCGCCGGCCCGAAAGCAGAAACGGCTCGGCGGCCGGTCGTCCTCCCGCTGACCAGGCCCGCCAAAAATCGACGACCGTGGCCTCCGGCGAAGTCCGTCCTGGTCGCCCACCCGCCGCGCAGATGCCCCGTTGATCGGGTCGCGAAAGCACGTCTGCACGGTCCATTGCGGCACGGCGGTCGCCATCGGCGGGGATCTGCGTGGAGAAGTGCGCGGCGCGCCGACTCATGCGGGCGAGGAGGTAGCGGTCGCCGGGCGCCAGGCAGCGCGCCTCGCTGCCGAGCACACGTTCGTCGGTGAACATTTCGACTGCCCGCGCGTACGCGCGCAGCGCCTCGGTTTGGTTTCCGGCGGCCGCGGAGGCGTCGAGCAGACCGGCGTGAAAGCGCAGGTGCGCTGCGGGGGCCCGATCGACCGCCCGCCGGAAATGGGCGAAAGCCGCCTCCGCCCTGCCGCCCGCGAGGGCCAGTTCGCCCGCGAGGGCGTCGGCGTTCGGATCTTCCGGGGCAGCCCGAATCGCGCGTTCGGCCGCTTCCGTGGCGCCTCGGGGATCGCCACGCTGAGCCAGGGCCCTGGCCTCCCACGCGTGCGCTCCGTAATTTAAGGGGTTGAACTGCCGCGCGCGGCTCAGGTGTCGCTGGGCTGCCGCAACATCGCCGGCAGCAAGCGCGCCACGTCCCCATCCCACGAGCGTCGTGCTGTAGTATCGCGTCAAGGCGAGCAGCGCGGAGACCGTCAGCAGGAACAGGACCGCGGTTCGCCACAGCGCGGGATGCCGGGAGATCCGTGCTGCATTCGAAGGGATCGTAGCGATGGACAGGCCGAGGAGCCCTGCCGCCACCAGCGCGACGGCCGGGAAGCTCCAGTTCAAATCCATCCCGCTGTGGACGGCGAATGCTGCGATCGTGGCCAGCAGGACAGCGCGACGGCTCCGGACGGGGTCGTCGATCGGCAACCGTTGCACGGTCGTCGCCACCCTCGCCAAAACGACAGCCAACCCCACGGCGAAAAGAATACCGACGGGAAGCCCGTACTCCGCGGCGATCTCGGCGTAGATGTTGTGGGGGTTCTCGCCGCTGACGTACGGAATCCGTTGATAGTGGAGCAGC
>Ga0105090_10002281_pt1 | contig 10657 bp, 7 predicted proteins | sample PPLLak3March2015_FD_79110 | JGI IMG/M metagenome (GOLD analysis project Ga0105090, IMG submission 79110) | Freshwater sediment microbial communities from Prairie Pothole Lake near Jamestown, North Dakota, USA - PPLs Lake P7 Core (1) Depth... | ecosystem: Environmental > Aquatic > Freshwater >... | reverse complement strand
GCGAGGCGGCGCGCTGGTTCATCCTCGACTGCATCCGCAAGCGCGTGCGCGACGAGCGCCTGGGCGCCGTGAGCAGGCGCGCGGTCAACCGCTTCCTGCGCAGCCTGCCGCGCGAGCATCAGCTCACCGTGCTGACCGACCTGGTCGAGCGCTGGGGCGCGCTGGGTGCGGACGCGTCGATGCTCGCACTGCTGCGTAGCGTGGCGAAGTGAGCGGCGACGACGCAACGCGGCAGCGGGTCGCGCAGGGCCTGCGCATGGTGACCGTGCCGTTCCCGCATCTCGCGGGACTGGTCGCGGCGGCCCAGGTCGTCGTCGAGCCGCGCCTGCCGACGATGGGCGTGTTCGCCTCGGGCCGCCTCGCGGTGAACGCGGACTTCGTGCGCCGGCTCAACGACGCCGACCTGCAGTTCGTGCTCGCGCACGAGATGCTGCACCTGGCGCTGCGCACGCACGATCGCGCGAAGGGCTCGGGGCATCTCGAGTTCAACTACGCGCACGACTACATCATCAACGACCTGCTGCGCGCCGAGCTCGGGCGCACGACCATTCCTGCCAATGGCCTCGACATGCCGGGCGCGCGCGAACGCTCGGCCGAGGAGATCGTCATCGAGATGCGGCGCAAGCAGGATCGCCGGGCGTCGCGGACGCGCGTCTGGGACGGCTCGCCAGGCGCGCCGGGCACCGGCGAAGACGACGGCGACGTGCTCTCCGAGGAGCGCGAGCGCGCGCTTTACCCGAAGGAGGCCGAGGCCGCGAAGGCGCGCCGCGAACAGCTGAAGGCGCTCGCGGCGAAGGCGCTCTCCCTCGCCGAGGCGATGGGCGCGCTCAAGGGTACGCGCGGGCTGCTGCCGGGCAGCGGCAGGCAGAACGTCGACGCGTTGCGCGGCCTCTACCGCACGCCGTGGCAGCTCGCGCTGCAGCGCTGGATGGAATCGGCCGCGCCGGGAGAGCGAACGTTCACGCGGCCCTCGCGCCGCGAGTCGGGCGCGCCCGACGTCGTGCTGCCCGGCCGCCTGCGGCAGGGGTGGCTGCTCAACGTGGTGCTCGACACCAGCGCGTCGATGGCCGACGACCTGCCGCGGGCACTGGGTGCGATCGCCGACTTCTGCGACGCTGCCGGCGTCGACCAGGTGCGCCTCGTGCAGTGCGACGCGGCCGTCACCGCGGACGCGTTCGTCGACCCCGCCGACCTCGCTTCCTACGAGATCGCGGGCTACGGCGGCAGCGATGTGACGCCCGCGCTCGAGCACCTCGCCGACGACTCGCGCACGCGCGCGGCGATCGTGCTCACCGACGGCGACGTCGGCTTTCCCGCGGAGGCGCCACCGTATGACGTGCTGTGGGTGCTGCCGCGAGCGTCGATGACCGGATTCGCGCCGCCGTACGGCCGCGTCGTGGTGATGGAGTGAGGGAACAGCGATGAAAGTGGTGCAGGAACTGGTCGCCTACTTCGACCGCCGCGGGCGCCTCAAGCCCGCCGAGATCCGCCGCCTGCTCGAGCGCGGCTACCTCGCGGCGGACGCGCCGCACAACATGCTCGACCTCGCCGAGCCGAAGGGCGCCACGTACTACTTCCGCGTCATCGGCGCCGCCGACGGTCCGGCGTGGGGCACGGACATCTACACCGGCGACACCTCGATCGCGGTCGCCGCCGTGCACATGGGGCTGGTGAAGACAGGGCAGGAGGCGATCGTCAAGGTGACGCTCGTCGAGCCGCTGCCCGAGTTCAAGGGCTCTGCGCGCCACGGCGCGACGACGCACGACTTCGGGCGCTTCGGCAGCGCGTACACGCTCGCGGCGGTGTAGCCTCGGGCCCCCTGCACGGGCCAGGGGCGTCAGGCCTCAGAAGGGCCAGAGGCCGCCAGAGCGCTGCCACCACTCGCGCATCGTCGCCATCGTCTGCGCGGTGAACGATGGTCGTGTGACGGCGGGCAGGTGGCTCGGCGGGTCGCGCTGCAGCGACGACACGCCCTCGCCCGCGGCCAGCAACTCGGCACGCTCCGGCAACCCGCGCACGTGGTGGTCTAGAAACGCGAGCGCCGTGGTGACAATCGCTTCGCGCCGGAACACCCCTGCATCGGTCCACGCGAGATGCGTTCCGTACTCGATCTCGACGAGGACCTTGGGCGCTGGCGCGCGCGCATACGCGCCGGCGCCCAACGTGAGCGGCAGCGCGAATGCCGGGTCCTGCGTGCCGGTCTGGAACATCACGGGCACGACCAGTTGCTCGATCGCGCCGTTCGCCAGCAACGGCAGTGCGTAGGGTGACAACGCGATCACCGCGCGCACGCCCGCGGGGGGTCGCCACGCGGGCCAGCCACCCGCTAGCCCCAGCACCGTGTACCCGCCGAGCGAGTGCCCGATGAGGGCAACGCGCGTCGTGTCGGCTCGCGACCCGAGCCCCGGGTCCACGGACAGCGCCCCGAGGGCGCGGGCCACGTCCTCGGCGCGGTTGCGATAGTCGGCGTCGGTCCAGAGGTTGGGTGGCTTGAGCGGCCGCCTTGCGGGGTCGGTGACGTTCACCGACAGTTCGCACGCCGAGTCGGCGTGATAGGGTGCGACGACGAGATAGCCGGCCGCCGCGAGCGCCGTGGTCAGGAAGCGCGCCTGTGCGGGGCAGAGGCCGAGCGCGTGCGAAAACACCACGACCGGCCATGGCGCCGTCGCGTCGCCGTCTTCGGGCGTCCACGCAACGACGTCGACCCCGCCGAGCGTTGCGCGCACCTCCGCGGCGGGTGCAGGCGCGGCGGCGGCGAGCGCCATGAGTGCAGCGACAGCGGCAACGCGGGTCGGCAGCGGCATCGCCGCGAGGCTAATGCCGCGGCGTCAAAAGGGCAAGGCAGGCCGGCACGCCCCTCGGCGGAGCCCCGGCGATCCATCGGGTGGCGGCTCCCTGGACGCACCCGGGCTACGCGATCCCCGCGCTTCGCTCGATCCACTGCACGAGCTGCGGCAATGGCAGCGCGCCGGACATGCGCGCGACCTCGCGCCCGTCGCGGAACGCGACGAGCGTCGGAATGCTGCGGATGGCGAATTGCGCGGCCACTTCCGGTGCAGCCTCGGTGTCGAGCTTGGCGAGCCGGACCTTCGTCGCCAGTTGTCGTGCCGCCTGCTCGAAGGCCGGGGCCATCGCCCGGCACGGGCCGCACCAGGCCGCCCAGAAGTCGACGACGACCGGCATCCCTCCCGACGCGATCTGGCGCTGGAAATTGGCTGCGGTCAGCTCCACCGGATGCCCGGGAAACAGCGCCGCCTTGCAGCGCCCGCAGGCAGGGCCTTCGCCTGTGCGCTCGGCGAACACGCGGTTGACTGTGTCGCAGGCGGGGCAGACCACGCGCAGGGGTTCGCTCATGGGTCGATTCGCATCGGCTGGGAATGGATTTTTACTTGGTGGCGCGTGGAGCACCGTTCAAGCCGCCCGCGAGTGCTGCCGGATTCGCGGTACAGTCGCGCAGCTCATTTCACCCGGTCCGCCCCCGATGACCCGCCTGCTGCCCGCCCTGCTGCTCGCCACCGTTCTGCCGAACGCTGCCTTCGCGGCCGACCCGCAGAAGGTGCTGCGCGTCGCGTTCCCGGACGTGACGCTGGTGGACCCGCAGCAGTTCACCGACCTCTATTCGGCACGCGTGGCCGCGATGGTGTTCGAGGGGCTCTACGAGTACCAATACCTGTCGAATCCGGCGCGCATCGTGCCCAACACCGCGGAGGGCATGCCCGAGGTGACCGAAGGCGGGCGCGTCTGGACGATCCGCGTCAAGCAGGGCATCCGGTTCAACGACCATCCTGCTTTCAAGGGCAGGCCGCGCGAACTGATCGCGGCCGACTACGTCTACTCGCTCAAGCGCTGGCTCGACCCGATGCTCAAGGCCGGCGGCGAGGCGCGGCTCACCGACCTCTTCGTCGGCGCACGCGCGGTCGTCGATGCGGCGCGCAAACCAGGCGGCAAGTTCGACTACGATGCGCCCATCGCCGGACTGCGCGCCGTCGACTCGCACACGCTGCGCATCGAGCTCGCCGAAGTCGACTACACGATCCTCGAGGTGCTCGCGCGCGTGCAGGCCTACGCTGTCGCGCGGGAGGTGATCGACGCCTCGGGCGGCGACACCAACATGCACGCGGTCGGCACCGGCCCGTACCGCATCGCCGAGTGGAGGCGCGGCACGAAGCTGGTGCTCGCGGCGACCCCGGGCTACCGCCCGATCGCGTTCCCTCCCGTCGACGACCCGGCACTCAAGGCGCTGGCGGCCGCAATGGCCGGCGTGCGGCTGCCCGCGATCGGCCGCATCGAGCTCAACATCATCGAGGAGGAGGTGCCCGAGATCCTGGCGTTCGAGCAGCGCAGCCTCGACTATGCGCTGCTCTCGGGCGCCGGCGCGCGGCGCCTGCTCAATGACGGCAAGGTGCGGCCCGACCTCGCGCAGCGCGGCGTGCGCCACGCCCGCTACGCGATCCCCGCGCTGATGTACACCTACTTCAACATGGACGATGCCGTCGTCGGTGGCGCCGCGCCTGAGCGCCTCGCGCTGCGCCGCGCGATCGGGCTCGGCTTCAACACGCCGGAGATGATCCGCGTGCTCTATGGCGGCGACGCCATTCCCGCCGCCCAGTTCATGCCGCCGGGCGTGGAGGCGCACGATCCGACGGTGCCGGCGCGCGCGTTCTACGACCCCGCGGCCGCGCGAGCGCTGCTCGACCGCTTCGGCTATCGCGACCGCGACGGCGACGGTTATCGCGAGCGGCCGGACGGCTCGCCACTGGTGCTGTCGCGCGCCACGACGCCCGACTCGTTCGCGCGCGAGGCCGACAGCCTGTGGCTCGCCGGCATGAAGGCGATCGGCCTGAAGATGGACGTGCAGTCGGCGCCGTTCGCCGAACTGCTGAAGCGCAGCCTCGCCGGGCAGCTGCAGATGTTCAACCTGGGCTACCGCGCCGACAGCGCATCCGGCTACTCGATCATGGCCACGCTGTGGGGCAAGGCACCGCCCGACACCAACCGCGCGCGCTTCCGCAACGCGGACTACGACGCCGCGTTCGAAGCGTTCCTGCGCACGCCGCCCGGAGCGCAGCGCAATGCGCTCGCGAGGCGTATGTCCGACATCGTGCAAGCGCACTCGCCGATCGTCTACCACGTGTTCCCGCAGGCGCACGCGTTCGCGCACCCGTGGGTGCGCGGTTTCCACCCGTCGGACTTCGGCAGCACGTGGAAGCACCTCGACATCGACCTCAAGGCGAAGGCGCAGGCGCAGACGGCGGGCAAGCGCTGACGCGTCGCCTCAGGCGGTGCTCGGGTCAGGCGCTACTGCTCAACGCGACGACGGCGAACGCCTCCACCGGCGCAGCGCGGCCCTTGACCTCGACCGGGCCGAGCGGCTCGACGGGCACGCGCTCGCCGAGCGCGGCGCGCGTGGCGGCATCGATCAGGATCGGCCGCTGCGCAGCCTTGGTGTGGCTCTCGAGGCGCGAGGCGACGTTCACGACGTCGCCGACACAGGTGTAGGTGGCGCGCTCGTTCGTGCCCACGTACCCCGCGACCATCGTGCCGGAGGCGATGCCGATGCCGATCTTCAGCGGCGCCTTGCCGGCTGCCGTGCGCTCCACGCTGAACAGCGCCATCGTCTCGACCATCTCGAGCGCCGCGCGCACCGCCGCCTCGGCGTGGCCCGGCAGCGGCACCGGCGCACCGAAGATCACCATCAGCCCGTCGCCGATCATCAGGCTCACCACACCGCCGTGCCCGGCGATCGCGTCGAACATCAGCGTGTAGTAGGTGTTGAGCAGCTCGATCGTCTCCTCGGGCGGCTGCGACTCGGCGAGCGTGGTGAAGCCGCGGATGTCGACGAACATCACCGTGGCTTCGACGCGCTTGCCGCCCAGCGCGAAGCCGGAGGTCTCGAGGTCCTTCTCGACCTCGGGTGTGGCGAAGCGGCGCATCAGCTCCTTCTGCCGGTCGCGCAGCCGCTTCTTCTCCAGGCTCGCCGACAGCCGCGCCTTCAGCAGCACGGGGTTGACCGGCTTGTGCAGGTAGTCCTCGGCGCCGAGCCCGATGCAGCGCACGACGGAGTCGATGCCCTCGAGCGAAGAGGTGACGATCACCGGCACGTCGCGCAGCGCCAGGTCGCCCACCATCTGCTCGAGCACCTGGAAGCCGTCCATCTCCGGCATCTCCATGTCGAGCAGCACGAGGTCGAAGGGTTCCCGCCGCAGCATCTCCAGCGCGACGCGGCCGTTCTCCGCCGTGGCCGCGCGGTGGCCGGCGAGCTCGAGCTGGCGCGCGAGCAGCAGCCGGTTGACCTTGTTGTCGTCGACGACGAGAAGCCGAGCGTCGGCGGGGCCCCGCTCACGCATCGCGCAGCTCCTTCAGCGCCGCCGCGACGCGCTGCTGCTCGGCGGCGAGTGCGACGAGTGCGCCCGGATCGCCCGCCTTGACCACGTCGCGCGCATCGAGCTCCAGGCCGCGCGCCAGCGCCTCCAGCGCCATCGCGCCGAACGTCATGCTGTTCGACTTGAGCGAGTGCGCAGCGCGCCGGAACATCTCCTCGTCGCCGGCAGCCAGCGCCGCCGCGAGCTGCCCCGTCATGCGCGGCGCTTCGTCGAGGAACGTGCCGACCAGCTCGGCAACGAACTCGGCGCCAGCGGCCTCCTGCAGCGAGCGGAACGTCGCAACATCGATCGCGGGGTCGGTCATGTCAGTGGTCCTTCCGCGCCGTCACCTCGCCGAGCGCATGCGCCAAGCGCTCGACGCGGATCGGCTTGGTCAGGTAGTCGTCCATGCCCGCGGCGAGGCACATCTCGCGGTCGCCCTGCATCGCGTTGGCGGTCATTGCGACGATGCGCGGCCGGTCGCCCGGCGCCCAGCGCGCGCAGATGCGCCGCGATGCCTCGAGGCCGTCCATCTCCGGCATCTGCACGTCCATCAGCACCACGTCGTAGACCTGCCGCTCGACCGACTCCACTGCCTCGAGGCCGTTGGACGCGACGTCGGCGCGATAGCCCATCTGCTGCAGGAAGCGCAGCGCCAGCTTCTGGTTCACCATGTTGTCCTCCGCGAGCAGGATGCGCAACGGGTGGCGCGCGGCCATGGCCGGGTCGAGCTGCGGCGTCGGTGCGGTCTTGCGCTGCGGCGCAGGCTGCTGCGCGAGCAGCGTCACCAGCGTGTCGTAGAGCTGCGACTGGCGCACCGGCTTGGCGAGGAAGGCAGCGAAGAGCGACTCCGCCTCGCCGACCTCGCGGCGTCCGAGCGAGCTGAAGAGCACCAGCGGCAGTTCCGGCCGCGCCTCGCGCAGGCGCCGCGCCAGCGCGACACCGTCCATCTCCGGCATGTGCATGTCGACGATAGCGACGTCGACGGCCTCGCCGGCGGCGACCCAGCGCAACGCTTCGGCCGGGGACTCCGTGTCGCGCGGCACCATGCCCCACTTGCCCGTCTGCAGCCCGAGCACGCGCCGGTTCGTCGCGTTGTCGTCGACGACGAGCACGCGCGATCCGGCGAGCTCGGGTTGCGTGCCGCTGTAGTCGCGGCGGCGCTCCGCCGGCAGCTCGGCCAGCGGCGCCCGGATCGTGAACAGGAACGTCGAGCCCTGGCCCGGGCCTTCGCTTTGCGCCCACATGCGCCCGCCCATCAGCTCGGCGAGCCGCTTGCTGATCGCGAGCCCGAGCCCCGTGCCCCCGTACTTGCGCGTGGTGGACGAGTCGGCCTGCGAGAACGACTGGAACAGGCGCGACATGCCTTCCGGGGAGAGCCCGATGCCGGTGTCGCGAACCGCGAACGTGAGCTCCACGTCGTTTTCGCCGGCGAGCTTCGATGACATGGTGAGTACAACCTCGCCGGCCTCCGTGAACTTCACGGCGTTGGCGAGCAGGTTGAGCAGCACCTGCCGCAGCCGAGTCACGTCGCCGGCGATCGCGCGCGGCACCTCGCCCTCGAACAGGTACGCGGTGTCGAGGTGCTTCTCGACGGCGCGGGAGGTAACGAGGTCGAGCGCCGACTCGACGCACTCGGTGAGGTCGAACGGCTGCGCCTCGATGTCCATGCGGCCGGCTTCGATCTTCGAGAAGTCGAGGATGTCGTTGATGATGGTGAGCAGCGCGTCGCCGGAGTCGCGGATCGTCGTCGCGTAGTCCTGCTGCTCGTCCGACAGCGGTGTGTCGAGCAGCAGCCCGCTCATGCCGATCACCGCGTTCATCGGCGTGCGGATCTCGTGGCTCATCGTGGCGAGGAACGCGCTCTTCGCCTCGTTGGCCGCCTCGGCGGCGGCGCGCGCTTCCTGCGCCTCGTTGAACAGGCGGGCGTTCTGGATCGCGATCACCGCCTGTCTCGCGAACGTCTCCAGCAGCGCCTCCTCCTTCGGCGCGAAAGGTCGTGCCGGCTTACGGTTGACGCAGATCGAGCCGATGCCACGGCCCTCCCAGAACATGGGGCTGTAGATCGCGGTCGCCGGGCCGTGCTTCTCGGCCAGCGCCCGGATCCCGGGGTAGGGGAACGCGTTCAGCTCGTCGGGCGCCACCTGGATGGTGCGCCGTTCGCGAAACGCGCGGCCGGTGAACGACTCGTCGAGCGGGATTGATCCGACGGTGCGGACCAGGTCCTCGAAGTCCGAACCTCGCCATGCGACCGGGTGGACGCGGCCGTCGTCCTTGAGCAGCAGCACCGCGAGCTGCTCGCTGGCGAACAGGCGCTGGCAGCTGTCGAGGATCTTGTCGAACACCGGCGCGGAGTCGGCAATCGAGCTGCTGATCACCTGCAGCACTTCGCCGGTGGCCGTCTGCTGCTCCAGCGCCTCCCTGGTCTCGTTGAACAGCCGCACGTTCTCGATGGCGATCAGCGCCTGGTCGCGGAACGACTCGGCCAGCGCGATCTCCTTGTCGGTGAACGCGCCCGCCTCGCGGTTGGCGAAGGAGAGCAGGCCGACGCACTCGCCGTCGCGCAGCATCGGGAGATAGAGCGCGGCCCTGATGCCGAACTGCTCGCCGACCGCGCGCTCGAATTCGGGGAGATCGATCGCGGACCAATCCGGCAGGTGCAGCATCCGCTTCTCGACGATCACGCGCGAAGGGAAGTTGAGCTGCGGGTCGATCGGCAGGCCCGAGGGCAGGCCTTCGAGCGGCCCCTCGGGCGTGGCCGCGGCCACCGCCGAGAAGGTGGCACCATCGCGACGCATGACGAACGCCGAGTCGCACATCAGGAGCTTCACCGCATTGGCGACGATCGCCTCGAACACCGGCCGCACGTCGGTAAGCGAGCGGCTCATCACGCGCAGGATCTCGGCGCTCGCGGTCTGGCTCGCCAGCGCCTCGTGGGTCTCGCGGAACAGCCGCGCGTTCTGGGTCGCGATCACCGCCTGATTGGCGAAGGTCTGCAGCAGCGAGAGTTCCTTGTCCGCGAACGGCTTGGGCGGCTGGCGCATCGCGCACAGCGTCCCGATGCCGCGCCCCTCCCAGAGCATCGGCGCCCAGGCGATCGAGTAGTTGCCGATCTGCGCCAGCACCGAGTGGACCGTCGGCGGCGCATCGGTGGCGGCAGCGGCGTCGGGGATGTGCAGGATGCGCCCCTCGCGAAGTACCTGGGCGCTGGCACTCTGCTCGATCGGCTTCGGAAAGGTCCGCGCCACGACGCCCAGCGCTTCGCCTCGCCAGGCGGCGACATCGATCATCCCTGCGTCACCCACCTGGAAGATGCCGAGCTGCCCGGTGGCGAACAGGTGCTGGCAGCTGTCCAGGATCTTGTCGAACACCGGCGCCGTGTCGGCGACCGAGCTGCCGATCACCTGCAGCACCTCGGCGGATGCAGTCTGCTGCTCGAGCGCCTCGTTGGTTTCGCGGAACAGCCGCGCGTTCTGGATCGCGATCACGGCCTGGTCGGCGAAGGTCTGCAGCATCGCCAGCTCCTTGGCCGTGAACGGGCCGCTGGAACGGGCCACGCCGATGGCGCCGATGCCTCGTTCGTTCCACAGCATCGGCGCGAAGGCCATTGACTGGTAGCCGGCGAGCTTGGCCATCTTGCGCAGCACGCCCGGAACGCCGTCGCCGTTGACGAGGTCGGGCCAGTGCACCACCCGCCGCGTGGCGATCGCGCGCCCGGCCGGCGTGCGCTCCACAGGCGCGGGGAACGTGGCGGCGACAACGTCGTGGGCATTGCCAACGTAGGCGGCGATCTGCAGCTGGCCGTGCTCGTCCACCAGCAGCACATCCATCTCGTCGCTTCCGAACAGGCGGTGGCCGCTTTCGAGGATCTTGTCGAACACCGGCTTCGTGTCGGCGACTGAACTGCTGATGACGCTGAGGATCTCGGCCGCGGCCTGCTGCTGCTCGAGCGCCTCCCGGGTCTCGTTGAACAGGCGCACGTTCTCGATGGCGATCACAGCCTGGTCGCGGAACGACTCCGCCAGCGCGATCGCCTTCTCGTTGAACCCGTTCGCCCGCCTGGTGCCCAGCACCAGCACGCCAACGCAGGCGTCGCCACGCAGCAGCGGCAGGTACAGCGCCGAGTTCAGGCCCAGCTGTTCGTGCCGCACCTGCTCGTGGGCGGGAAGCTCGATTGCCGACCAGTCGCGCAAGTGAAGCATGGACTTGCTGACGATCGCGCGCGATGGGAAGTTGGCCTCCGGGTCGACCGGCATCACCGTCGACCCCGGCACCGGCGTCAGGCCTGCCGGCGT
>Ga0105090_10002279_pt1 | contig 10659 bp, 9 predicted proteins | sample PPLLak3March2015_FD_79110 | JGI IMG/M metagenome (GOLD analysis project Ga0105090, IMG submission 79110) | Freshwater sediment microbial communities from Prairie Pothole Lake near Jamestown, North Dakota, USA - PPLs Lake P7 Core (1) Depth... | ecosystem: Environmental > Aquatic > Freshwater >... | reverse complement strand
TCGCGTCGCTGTCGGGCAGTTTGAAGTCGAGAATGATGGCGTCGGGCTCGATCTCGCCAAGCTTCTGCTGGGCCTCGGCCCAGGTGCCGGCGCCGACGGCGGCGAAGCCCATGGATTCGATTTGCCTGCGCAGGAGGCCGTTGAAGACGGCGTCGTCATCGATGACCAGCAGGGTCTTTTTCTTCACTCGCCGTTCTCCCATGCATTTTCGGCCAGCGGCAGACGGATCAGGAAACGCGCGCCGCTTCCCGGGTGGCTGTCCACTCTGATGTCACCCGCCATGCGCTCGACGAAATTCTTGACAATGGTCAGGCCCAGTCCCGTGCCGGCGACTCCGTCTGCGCGACGGCTGAAGAAGGGGTCGAAAATTCTGGTAACGAACTCCGCCTCCATCCCCATGCCGGTATCGGCGATCTCGATCAAGGCCCGACCCTGGTCTTCTCGAATGGATGCCGTCAGCGTTCCGCCGTCCGGCATCGCATGGTGGGCGTTCTGCACCAGATTGAGGAAGATCATGCGTATCTCCGCTTCATCGGCCAGGACCCGCAGTTGCGCTTCGGGCAATTCGATCCGCTGCCGGATTTTTCTGTTCTGCGCGTCGAACTCAAGCAATTTCAGCGTGTCCCCCAGCGCCTCGCCGAGCACCACCAGTTGCAGGCTGTTGGCCGGCGGCCGGGCGAGCAGCAGCAGCCGGCGGGTGACAGCGATGCAATTGTCGATCTCCTGGTCGATCAGGCCCATGTATTCCGCGATCTGTTCCGGTGTGATGCGCGCCTCGCGAATCTCGCGCGCCAGGCCCTGGACGCCGAGGCGAACCGAGCCTAGCGGATTGTGGATCTCGTGGGCGATGCCTGCAGCGAGCAGGCCGAGTTCCGACAGGCGCTGCTCATGGGATACCTGCACCACCTGGCCGAGGTCGCGCACCGACTCGACGATGTAACGCTCCGCGCCGCCCTCCCCGTCGATCTCGACCAGCACGGCGCTGACTTCGGCCGGGAACTGGCCGCCGCCGGCGCGCTGGTGATGATGGTTGGCCTTGAGCGTCGCACCGATTTCCCGCAGTTCGACCAACGGGCAGATCACCATGGTGGCCGCACAAGGCTCGGCGCGAGCATGGCTGCTGCTGTGGCAGGGATGATCGAGAATCTGCTCGAGCGGCCGCCCGGTCTGTTGGCAGAAGGCGCGATTGGCCAACACCACCTTCTTGTCCGCAACGCGGATGACGCGCACGCCATCCGGCAGGCCATCGAGGATTTGCTGCAGCCAGGCTTCGTGCGCGCGCACCAGGGCCACTTGCGTTTCGAGTCGCCCCGCCATGCGGTTGAAACTGTCTGCGGCGCGACCGATCTCGTCATCGCGGGTGACCACGGCGCGCACCGACAGGTCGCCCGTCGCCAGCGCACGGGTAGCGGCATCCAGTTCCGCCAGGGGACGAATCACGTGGCGCCGCAGGGCCAGCCACAGGGTAGCCAGCGTGAGGCCGAGCACGGCGCTTCCGGCCAGCAGGAACAGCGCGGCACTGCGACGGGCGCTGTCGCGGATCGGCGCCGCGTCGTAGTCGATCACCAGGACGCCATTCACGGGGTTGGCGGCGATGGTGCCGTGACACGGCAGGCACGGGGCGCGATTCGGCACGGGGTTGATCGAGCGCAGCACCTCACCGCCGCTTTCCAGGTTCTCGAAGCGGCTCAGCGGCTTGCCGGCCGTGGTGGCCTGCGCCACGTCCGACATCATGCGCCCAAGCTTGGCCGTGTCCGAGGCAAAGCGCACCTCGCCGGAAGGCGCCAGGATCAGGACGTCGCTTATCCCGGGCAACGTGCCGAGTTTGCCAACGATCTCGCGCAGGCCTTCGACGTCGCGCTTGAGCATCGCATTTTCCCAGGTCACCTGCAGCATGCGGTTCAGTTGCAGTGAGGCCGCGGCGCGTTCGCTTTCGAGTTGCTGCCGGTACAGGCCCAGAAACAGAACCCCCAGCAGCAACGAAGCGCCTCCGGCGGCGAGCAGCACGCCCCGCAACAAGCGATGGCTCAGGTGGGCAACGCGGGCGGTCATGGAGAAGAGAATACCGCATCCCCGGAGCGGGTTTGATCGAAATCACGAAACATCCGGGTTTGCCACGAGGACTTTCAGCAAGCGGGAAAACCGGAGATGCAGGCGCGATAATTCTTGCCGGAACCCACGATATGCCCGACCCACCACAGGGTCAGGAATCTCTGGAGTTCAAGCTTTTCGAAGTTCTCGGTGGTGATGATGTCGGCCACCAGATAGTCGAACTCGTCGCGCTCGTTCTTATGCTCTTCAAGCATTGGATAGGGGCAGCGGGTGAGCATGTCCTCCTCGCTCGCGAAGTGCTCGCGCGCCAGAGCGATCAGCTCATTGAAGATAGCGTGGAATTTCAGGTCGCCCGCCTGTTCTGTTGCGGCGACCCAATCGGCCAGGGCGTTGCAATGCGCCAGGATATTCCGGTGTTGATTGTCGAGGGTTTCATTCCCCGTGCTGTAGCTCGGATCCCATTCCACTCTATTCGGCACCATCAGTCTCCTGCCTGAACCGTTCGCCTTCAGAATCCGAGCGACTCGACGACGGCAACCAAGTCGGCAAAGCTGGCCGATTCGAGCTTCGCCGCCAGCGCGACCTTATCCAGTCCGTCGCACTTGAATGCGGTGAATTCCACTTCAATCGGCAGTTCACGGATTTCCAGCGGCGACATGAAGCCGATGTTGCAGATGTGGATGAGGCACTGACACTCCGGCTCGCTGAGTTCCAGGCCGTGATGCTTCAGGATTTCCATGTATCGCTCGGCGGTGCGGTTGAGCGTGCCGCTGATTTCCATGGTGTTCTTGTCGCCGTCGGTGAGAACCGCGAGCGGCGGTCCGAAGAAGACGGGCGTCTTGCCGACGTTCCGCGTCTTTTCTTCGCGCGTCAGGGCCGGGGCGACCCAGGTGGGGTCGCCCCGGACCGGATCCAGTTTTTCAGGCGACTCCGGCATCAGTGGGCAACGCCGTGCACGCGCTCGTGCTTGGCGTCCTTCATTCCCCTGGGAAGCTGGGGCGGCGATTCCGGCGCGAGTTGGACGAATCCCCTGTTTCTGGCGCCATCCTGAACGTTGTGCGGGTTGTGGCATTCGGTGCAGGTGAACCAGCGCTTCTTGCCGGTGCTGGCCCATTCCCCGATCCACTTGCCGTGAATGCCGTCGCGCCAGTCGCGCATCTTGTCGCCGTGACACTTGCCGCACAGCAATTGCGGCTGATCAATGCTGACCGGATCGCCGAAGTTGTCCACCAGCATGTTGCGCTTGGTCGTATGGTGGCAATCGAGACACCAGATGCGGCCGCGACCATGTTGCAAGTCCTTGCCATCCGGGAACATGGCATCCATGGTCGGGATCGGCGTGGGCCTCTTGTCCTTCGGCAACTTCGGCGGACTGAACGCGGGGCCGACACCGTTATGGCAGGCCGTGCTGCACATCGGCAGGAGGGCCAGCTTTTCGGACCGCGGCTTGACGACGGCCTTTCCGGGAGGAATGTTCGTCAGAGGCGACGTGTCACCCATCGGTACGGTGCCGTCGAAAGGATCGCCCCACCAGAGTACCGCACCGGTTTTTGGCGAACACTTCACATTGGGCCAGCCCGGCTGAAGATCGCGCTTCACGACTTCCGAGGCACCCTTGCGGCTTTCGAAACAGGTCACTTCTTCCTTCTGCTGCGCAAGTGCGGAAGAAGCCATGCCGCAGCAGAAGGCCAGGATCATGGTGTTGAATGCAAGTTTTTTCATGGTTGCCGCCTCAGCTTGCTTCGTACGCGACAGTCTTGCCACTGCCCGTGACGTCATTGGATTTCGTCGCCCCACCCTGGTACTTGACCTCGCCGATCAGGATGCCGATGGCGCCCTTGAGCAGGATGGTCAGGATGAAGAAGCCCAATGCCCAGTTACCGAGTGTCACCCCGACCTCGATCAAGGTCGGGTAATACTCGGTCACTTCGCCGATGGGCGTGGGAATGAAGCCGGGAACGATCAGGCCCATGCCCTTCTCGATCCAGATTCCGGCAAAGGCCAGGACGCAGGCGACCGGCAACCACTTGGGGTGGGTGCGGATCGCGGGGACCAGGAACATCACGAAGGCAATGATCATGAAGGCCAGGGCACTCCAGAACCAGGGCACCAGACCGGTCAGTCCGTGCAAGCCGAACATCAGGTAGTAGAGGCCGTTGGCGTGCTCGGTGCGGGCATACAGTTCGACCACGATTTCCGACATCGTCAGGAACAGTGCGATACCGAGGCACCAGGTGATGATGGTCGACAGCAGCTGGATGGCCTCGTCCTGGATCCACATTCTGGTGTTCTTGCGGATGATCAGGAAGATCAGGATGATCAGGCAGGGGCCTGCCGCGAATGCCGTCATGATGAAGCGGATCGGCATCATGCTGTGGAACCACATCGGCCGCGCCGGCATGGTCGCGATCATGAAGGCCGTGACGGTGTGGATGGAGAGCGCCCAGACGATCGAGATATAGACCAGCGGCATGAAGACCTTCTTGTTGACCTCGCTGCCGGTGTATTTGGCATAGAGGTAATAGAACGCGCAGGTGAAATTGAGCAGAAGGTAGCCATTGAGCACCAGTACGTCCCACGCCAGCATCGAACCGGGCATGTTGTAGATGCCGATGTAGGGAATCATGTGCCAGAGCCGGTCGGGGCGTCCCATGTGGGCAAACACGAACAGCATGACCATGAGCACCGCGGAAATCGCCAGCATTTCACCCAGCACCGTGACTTCGTGCATGGCCTTGTTATGGCTGACGTAGGCGGGGAAGACGATGGTCACCGCTCCGGCCGCAACGCCGACCAGGAACACGAGATTGGCCAGGTAGAGACCGTCGTGTATCTGGCTGGTCAGGCCGGTAACGATCTGCCCTTCGGTGTTTTGCAGGTAAAACCCGTACAGCGCGTACGCGATGAGGACCGCAAGAAAGCCCATCCAGGCGTAGAACTTCGTGCCGCCCTTGAGGGCATAGCACATGTAGTCGGAAGCGAAATTGATTAGCTTGTGCACAATCCGGCTCCTCAGTCGTAGAAGTAGAAGAATTTCGGGAAGGTGTTCAAGTCGGCTTTGAGGCGGAATACGTTCTTCCGCGCCAGAATCACGCTGACCTCGCTTGCCGGGTCGAGCAGATTGCCGAACTTGCGGGCGCCCACCGGACACACCTCGACACAGGCCGGATAGCGGCCCTGGCGGGTGCGTTGCAGACACCAGTGGCACTTTTCGACGACGCCGCGCATGCGCGGCCGGTTGCCCAGATAGTGGGTCACCGGGTTCATGTCTTCCTTGGGCAGGACCGGTGTGGTGAGGTTCATGCGGCGCGCCCAGTAGGGGCAGGCGCTCATGCACATGCGGCAGCCGATGCACCAGTTGTAGTCGATCACCACAACGCCGTCCGGCTCACGGTATGTCGTTCTCACGGGACACACCTTGACGCAGGGCGGCTTCTCGCACTGCATGCAGGCGATCGGCATGTAGGTGGCGTCCTTCTCCGGGACGGCCTCGGGTGCGTAGTGGTACTGCCCTTCGAGCACCTGCCCGACCGGGGTGTAGGCATTCCCGCCAACCTGGATGCCCAGCCCTTCGGGGTAACCCTGCTTCATCTTCTCTTTCGAGAACTCGCCGCGTTCCATCCTGAGCACCTGGATCCACTCGATCTTTTCCCCGGGCCGCGTCCCGCGCGACTGGTTGTTCTCCTCGACGCAGGCATGGACGCAACGGCGGCAACCGATGCACTTCCTGACATTGAGCGCGTAGCCCATGAGGACACCCGGCTGGGCTTCGGTGCCATCGACGGTGACCTTCTTGCCGTACTCGGCCGAGTGGCGCCTTTCAAGCCGGGCGCGCGCTTCGGCTTTTTCCGCCGCTGTCATCAGGCGATAGTTGCCCTGGAAATGCTCGGCCCATTCGGTCGCAGCCTTGGCATCGTCGGACATCGTCATCAGCGCCGCAGTGCCCATCAGCGACGACATGCTCAGCATTCCGCCGGCTTTCAGGAAGTCGCGGCGCGCGGTCTTTACGCCCGCCTCGGAAGGGTCCGCCGATGCGGGTTGCGCCGGACTTTCGGGCGACGGTTCCTGAGGCGGCTTGGTGATTGGAAATTTCTTGCGAAACATCGGATACCTCTTCAGATGGTCATTTGTAAGTCAAAGGGTTGCTGACGATGGCATGGGCGCCGCCGGCTGCAAGCAGGCCGCCGCGAAGCAGGTGGTGGCTCGGATGGGCCACACGAGTTTTCACGCGGCGCGGATGCTGCAGCCGAAGCGCCCAAGTTTCACCTCGGAGAATCCGTGCCTGCGGAGGAGACTTTGGGGCGTTATCCAGGCACAAACCCGATCGGTTACAGCCGGGCGTTACGTGGCTAGGGGCATGGGCTTACTTGGCGCCGGCCAGAATCCACTTGATGAGGATTTCCATGTTGGCGGTGGTGACAGCGGGATTCGGGGGCATGGGCACCGTACCCCATACGCCGGGCACACCGGGCTTGCTACCTGCCTTCACTTTTTCAGTCAGCATCTTGACGGCTTTGGCGTCACCGGCGTACTTCTTGGAGATATCGACGAACGAAGGGCCGACCAGTTTTTTGTCAATGGTATGGCAGGCCATGCAGTTGCTCTTCTTGGCCAAGTCCAAGTTGGCCATGGCCGGCAAGGAAGCCAGCATTCCGGCGGCGGCAATTGCGGTGACAAACAGTTTCATGGTTTTCCTCACAAGGGTTTATGTTGCGGACAAACGGACAAGGGAGCTACCAGCTGGGACCGGCGGCACCCGGCAGGAATGCGACAGGCACCGCCACCGGTTCGGCCACGCGTTGTGAGCCGAGACTGGCCTCGATTTCCTCCCGGCTCAACCGGGGCTCGCCGAGATGGCCTGCAATCAGGTCGCGTACCTGCTGCAGCCACGCATCGGTAAGCAGTGCCAGGGCGGCGTAGAACATCATGTCGCAGCGATCGGCGACGCGCCCGGCGAAGTCGGGCAACCAGCGCAACAGGTGGTAATCGAGAAATCCGGCGAGCGAACGCCAGTCCTGCGCAGTGACGGCCGCATCCAGACGCCGGGCAAGGAACTGCAGCTGGAACACCAGGTGATCGTCCGGCCGCTTGCGCCAGTCGGGAACGGCCAGATCTTGTTCGGCGTAGAGCTTGCGCAAATCGAACATCGCGTCCTGGCAGACCAGGTGGTCGTCGGACAGCCAGTAGGATTCGCAGGGCGACGCGCCAAACGAACCGGTCAGGTAGATCGCGGCGAAATCAGCCGCCAGTTCGTCGAGGAGCGCGGCATCCGGGATGTCCGGCAGGGACGCCACTGCCGTCCGCATCATCTCGAAACTGCCCAGACTTGCCTCGCCTGCCGGGACCAGGCCAAGGTTCGCCGGAAAGCCGACGTCCTTCAGTTCGGCCAGAACGAACGGCGTCAACTCGCTGTCGTGCAGCAGGGCGAATGTGGCGACATCTTCGGCGAGGGCCGCGGCCACCCCGGCGTTCATCCTCATTCGACCTTGCCCTTGCTGTGGGGTATAAACGCAATCGACGGATGGGTAAGCTCCCGATCGGCCATGTTCTTCACCTGCCGCACCGGCTTGTCGTGCGGGCCGATGGCGGTGGTCTTGTGGCTGCCGTCCCAGAGCGCCTCGATGGGACCGATGTCGAGCACGCGCATCATGCAGGCCATAACGCAATAGGGCTTGCGCCCGGCCTCGATCTCGTCGACGCACATGTTGCACTTCTGGACGATCTGCTCCTTCGGGTTCCACTGCGGCGCGCCGTAGGGACAGGCCGCCTCGCAGCGGCGGCAACCGATGCACAAGGTCGAGTCGATATCCACGATGCCGTCGGCCTCGCGCTTCCAGATCGCCCCGGTGGGGCAGGTCGGCAGGCAGGCCGGTTCGGCGCAATGGTTGCAGGACATGTTCACCTTGTAGGCGAACACATCCGGGTAGTGACCACCCTCGACGTACATCACGCGGCGGAAGCGCGGACCCGGCGGCAGGCCGTTCTTGTCCTTGCAGGCGATTTCGCAGGCGCGGCAGCCGATGCAATCGACGTTGTGGTGGATGAAGCCGAACTGCTTCGCTGGCTTGACCGGCTCGTAGGTCTGCGCCACCTTGCGTTCGAGGGCGACTTTGACCTGCTTCATGTCGAGCTTTTTCGTCATGATCGGGTCCTCAGGCGTCGCGCCGGAAAATGTAGGACCGCGCCGTGGCCTGGCTGTCCCAGCCGGGCCTGTGCTCCAGGGCTGTCTTGCGGACATTCGCCAGTATGGTGTTGTAGGCGAAGGCACCGGCCGGGCTCGGCTCGTCCTTGGTCAGAAAGTCCGGGTTGCCGGACCGATCGATACCATTCTTGTCGAGATCCATCCATGAACCTTCAAAAATAACCGCGACGCCCGGCATGCAGCGCTCGGTGACATAGGCCGGAACGACGACGGTACCGCGGTCATTCCAGACCTCGACGATGTCGCCCGTCTTGATGTCCAGCCGCCGCGCGTCGCTGGCGTTCAGCGTCACTTCCTGCTGGAAGGTCTCGCGCAGCCACGGAATGTTGTTGAAAATCGAATGCGTCCGGTGGCGCGGGTGCGGCGTGATCAAATGGAAAGGGTAGTCCTTCACTTTCTTCGTGTCACCAAGCCATTCGAAGGGCTCCACCCATTTCGGGATGGCCGGGATCGGGTAGCCGTATTGGGTCTTGGTCCAGTCCTTGACCTGCGCCAGCGTGGTCGAGAAGATTTCGATCTTGCCCGACGGCGTCTCGAAAGGCTCGCCCTCTTCGATCTGGGCGCGAAAGGCCACCAGCGGCTTGTCGAAGGTGAACTTGTAGACGCCGCGGCTCTTGAACTCCTCCCAGCTCATGGTGACATGCTGGTGGTCCTGCACCCTCTTCCACCAAGCGACGAGATAGGCCTCGTCGGTCGCATCGGGGTTCTGGAAATAGCTTCTGTCGGCGCGCGGGTTGTAGCGCTTGCCGAAGTCCTTGAGCGAAGGGTCGAGCGCCTCGAGACGCCAGGCCAACTCGGTGTAGACTTGGAAATCGGTCCTCGACTCGCCCATCGGCTCGATGACCTTGGGCCGATGGATGTAGTAATGGCCCTTGTACCAGGGCAAGGCCACGTCGTGGCGCTCGAAGTGCGTGGCGATGGGCAGCAAAACATCGGCCCACAAACCCGAAGGCGTGATGGTCGAGTCGGAGCAGACCACCAGTTCCAGCTTCTTGATCGCCTCGATTTCCTTGTTGATGTTGGTGAGCTGGTTGAACCAGTCCGAACCATGCCAGAAGATCGCCTTGATGTTGGGAATCTTGCCGTCGAGCGCGTCGTCGCGCGGCCAGAGCCCGATTTCCTCGCGTTTGACATTGGGATAGTTGAGCACGCAATGCGCCCAGCGGTCGGACTTGATCGAGCCCCACCAAAGGTTGGCGTTCTCGTCATGGGGATAGGCGACGCTCTCGGCGTGCCAGCCCTTGCCGACACCTTCGGCACAGCCGCCGAGGATGCCGATGTTGCCGGTCATCGCCTGTACCGCAGCGGCCATGCGGTTGTACTGCTCGCCATAGGCGTTGCGTCCGGGAGACCAGGAAGCCTTGAGCGCCGCGGGCTTGGTGCGGGCATACATGTCCGCCAGCTTGGCGATGTCCGCCGCGGGCACGCCGCATATTTTCTCGGCCCACTCCGGCGTTTTCGGCGTCTTGTCGTTGGTACCGAGGATGTAGTCCTTGAAGCTTTCCTGTCCCTTGGCCCAGTCGGGCATGGTGCCCGCGTCCATGCCCTGCACGAACTCATCGATGAACTTCTGGTCCTGCAGATTGTTGGCGAAAATGTAGTGCGCCATGCCGGCAAGCATCGCCGCATCGGTATTGGGCCGGATCGGAATCCACCATGCGTCGTAGGCGGCGGCCGAGTCGGTGTATTGCGGATCGACGACGACGAACTTGCAGCCGCGCTGCTTCGCCATGCGCATGTAGTAGAAGGTATTGCCGCCGTGGAAGGTGTAGGCCGGGTTCCAGCCCCACATGATCATCAGCTTGGTGTCGGCGAAAGCATCGTCCTCGTTGCCGTCCTCGATGGTGCCGAAGGTGATGCGCGAACTGAAGGTTGTGCCCTGATAGCTGGGCACCGACCAGGAGTTGGTGCGGCAGCCGAACATGCCGAGGAAGCGCGCCAGCAAGCCCTCGATCTGGTCCGACTTGTGCAGCACGCCGTAGGAGGTACCGGCATAGCCCTGGTCGAGGATTGCGGTCGGACCGTACTTGGCCTTCAACTCGACCATCTTCGTCGCAATGTGATCGAGCGCCTGGTCCCAGGTAACGCGCTTGAACTTGCCCTCGCCGCGCTCGCCGACGCGCATCATCGGATAGAGCAGTCGTTCGGGCGAATAGAGCCGCGAGCGATAGGAGCGGCCGCGCAGGCAGGCCCTGAGTTGCGGTTCCTCGAACGTGTCCTTGCCGAAGGCGCCGTTTTCCTGATAGCGCCCGTCGTCCGTCGACAGGCGGACAATGACGTCACCTTTCTTGTGCGCCACCAGCATGTGGCGCGAACCGCAGTTGTGGTCGCAACTGGTCACCACCGTGGTGAGCTGGTCATCGGTGTAATGGGGCTGATAGGCGAAGGCCTGAGCCTCCTTCTTC
>Ga0105090_10002278_pt1 | contig 10660 bp, 3 predicted proteins | sample PPLLak3March2015_FD_79110 | JGI IMG/M metagenome (GOLD analysis project Ga0105090, IMG submission 79110) | Freshwater sediment microbial communities from Prairie Pothole Lake near Jamestown, North Dakota, USA - PPLs Lake P7 Core (1) Depth... | ecosystem: Environmental > Aquatic > Freshwater >... | reverse complement strand
CGAGGAACTGGCCGAAGCGTTCGGCCAGCACGTCGATGGGCTGGCGCCAGTCGTAGGCAAAGCGTTCGACGCGGTGACTGCGCGCGAGCTCCTCGCACAGCTTGCCGTAGAACATGCCGAACAGGTCCTCGGCCTCGACGCCAGGCTGTTCCCAGGCGATCTTGGCCAGGCCGCCGGCGGCGATGTCCAGCGGGTCGAACCAGACGCGGTCCTTGCGCCGCACGCGCAGGTGCGAGCCCATCACGCCGGGCAGCACCACCACCACCGGCAGCGCGGCGGCACTGGCGTCGCGCGTGGCGGCGGCTTCCAGCGCGGCCTCGTACTCGGCCGGCGTCGGCAGCGCGCGGAACTGCTCCAGCGTGGCCGGGGACTCGGCCACCAGCCAGGCGCGCAGTGCGCTGCGCGTGTCGAGATTGGTGAAGTAGCGGAAGTGCGAGACGTCGGCCCCGCGGTCGAACAGCACCCGCGCCTGGAGCCTGGGTGCCACGCCGGCCAACATGGCGCTGGTGTTGACGACGAGGTCGTTGTCGTCGTTGTCGAAGAGCAGGAAGTCGGTGAGCAGCACGGCCATGCGCTTGAGCAGATGGCCGCCCTCGACGTCGCCGGCGATCACCGCCATCTGCACGCCTTGGCGCACCGGGGCGTCGCGCAGCAGGCGAGCCATCGGGGAGTCGGGCAGCATGGCTTCGATGCCGGGGACCAGGTGCGGGCTGGTGCGGTTCCTGGCGATCTCGATCACCACGCGCTTGAAGGCGGCGTAGAGCGGGCTGCCGAAAAAGAACGGCACCTGGCCGATGAGGGTGAGCAGCCCGGAGAGAAAGACGTCGAAGTTGCCGCTGGCCAGTTTGGTGCCATTGGCCGGCGATGCGGCGCGCACGTAGCGGCTGAGCACCGGGCGCTTTTCGCGCAGCAGCGCGGCCAGCAGGTGCAACTGCTGGCGCTGCTCGGCGTGAGCCCCGGCCATCTCGTTGCGCACGCGTTCCGCCTCGGCGGGGTCGGCGTCGCCGGTGCCGGGCAGCGCATAGGCATAGTCTGCGATCAGGGCGTCGAAGTCGCCCAGGCACAGCAGGTCGGCCACCAGGCCGCCGCGCGAATGAGAGACCAGGCTGATGTGGGCGCCCGTGGGCAGCGCCTGCAGCAGCGCGATCGCGTTGTCGATCGGACTCAGCGACAGCGTCCTGTGCTCGAACGCCCAGACGCCGCCGGCGTACTGGCGTTCCAGGTGGCCCCAAAGGTCGCGGTCGCCGGTGGCCAGGTCGCCGAAGCTGCCCAGTGTGCTCGACGCCGTGCCATGCACGAACACCAGCATCGGATAGCGCGCCGGGTCGGCATCCGGATGTTGCCACCAGGCGTGGGCATCGGGCGGCTCCAGGTCCTGCGCGCGGCCGCTGCTGCCGACCCAGCGATACAACCCGGCGGGTTGGTCGAGCCGCGACTCGATGGCCGCCATCAGCGCCTTGGTGCCGAGCCAGCTCACGCCCACCTCCGCGGCCTTGCCGACGGCCTGCGCGGCCTCGCCGAGGATGGCGTCCTTGACCGTGTCCACGGCGAAGGTGAAGACCTTGCTGATCAGCCCGCCGGCCGCGTCGCCGAAGCCGCGGCTGGCGCCGCCATCGGCGCGCAGCTTCTCCAGCAGGATGGCGCCGTCCTCGCCCAGCAGCTCGGGACTGGCGCGTTCGAGCGCCTCCCGCAGGCGCCGGGCGCTGGTGACGAGCACGCTGCCGTCGGTCAGCTCGAGCACCACCACCTCGTCGCCGGCAGTCTCCAGCCTCTGTGCCAAGGCGCCGTCGGCGCTGCTGCGTGCAGCAGCACCGACGTCGAAGGTGCCGGTGGGCTTCAGGTACCCGGTGGGCAGGAAGGGATCGTCGGGCTGCCCGGCCGAGCGCGCGGCCGCAGCGAACAGCGAAGGGAGTTGGGCATCGGTCTGGCGACCGGTGAGCGTGAGGGCGATGCGGTCGTCGGCCATGCCGGAAGATCTCCTCAGGGCGCGTTCAGCCGCGAAAGCTGAACGACGGGTCGAACTGCGCGGACTTCACCTTGCTCTTCAACACCGTGTCGGTGAGGTCGCGGGCGGCTGGGATGCGAATGCGCATGGTAGTCCGAGACGGCGATGGTGCCGAGGGGGCGCACGCGCCCTCAGTCGGAGGCCAGCGTGCGCGTATCCACCCAGGCCACGCGCCCGGTGCGGCGCTTGACTTGTTCCAGCATCTGCTTGGTGCCGCCCGGCCCGTCGCTGCCGGCGCCGTTCCACAGGCAGATGAAGCGCACCTTGGCCGGGCCTTGCGCCAGCGCCGTGTACAACAGCCACAGGTTGCAGCGTTCATAGGCATTCGCCTCGGGTGGCAGCGGCCCCAGTTCCGCCGGCATCTCGCGCGGCGCGTCGGCCAGTTGCGCCCTCAGCGCGTAGTAGCGGTCGCGCCACTTCGCACCATCGGCCGAGGGCATCAGCGAGGCTTCGACGAACTCCGGTTCGGGCAGCGGCAACAGCAGCTGCACGCGCACGCCGCGCTTCAGGCAGGCCTCGGCGAAGAGGATGTCACCGCCGGCAGCGCCTTGCGTGAGCCCGATGTCGCCGGCCCCGGCCTGCATCTCGTCGAGCACGCGCTCGATCTCGGCCGTGGCCCGCGGCACCATGGCGGGCGGAAAACGCGGCTGCAGGCGGCCGGGTGCGTCGACCATGTGGCCCGAGAACAGCAGCACCTGACGCGGCACCAGTGGCGGCACCGAGCGTGCAATCTCGCGGTCGATGATCTCCAGCGCCGCGGCCGTCTCGGCGGGACGGTAGTCCAGGTCGCGCAGCAGCGTCAGCGTCTGGCGCGTGGAGTCCAGCGCGAACCAGTCGCCCTTGGCGGCGGCGGCCACGACGCGGAATTCGCGCACCACGGCGACCAAGGGGTTGAGCAGCAGGCACAGCTCGGCATAGCTGGCCTTGGCCCAGTAGTCCTTGGCGTCGCGCTGCTGTGCCGACAGCGCCGCCCACAGCACGCCGCCGGTGAGGTTGTCGAGCAGGGTCTGCGAGACCTCGCCGCCCAGGTGGCGCAGCAGCAGGTGCAGGGTGAGCGAATTGACACCCGAATAGTGGTGCGCGGGGTCGGCCAGGAAGGCCTGGTGGTAGGGCTCGATGGCTTCTTCCAGGCTGGCCAGTTCCAGCGCCGCCGCCTCGCGCAGCGTGGCGGGCGCCAGGCTCTCGGAGCGCCAGCGCGAGAGCCAGCGGTCCTTCTCCACGCGCCCGGCCAGCGCCCAGGCCTCGGCGTCGCGCGGGCGGTCCGTGGTGAGCCGGCGCGCCGCCTCGTGCGCTTCCTCGTGCCGGCCCAGGCGGCCCAGGCAGACGATGCGTCTGCTGCGGCAGGCGGCGTCGTCGGCGTCGACGCCCAGCGCGTCGTCGAACTGCTCCAGCGCGAAGGCGAACTGGCGCAGCCTCAGCAGGCTGTTGCCGGCGTCGCGCTTGGCTTCCAGCCACAGCGCCTGTGTCGGCGTCTCCTCGGCCAGAACGAGGATGTCGCCGGCCCGGTTTTTCTGCCGCGCCACTTCCATGCGGCTGCGCCACTGCTCGTAGGCGGCGCCGAATTCGTTGCGCTCGGCCAGCAGCAGTTCGCGCCATTGCGGTTCGCGCAGGTGCGGCAGCAGCACATACACCGGACTCACCTTGCGCTGAGCGGGCGCCGTCAGCGTGGCGCGCGCCATCGCCGCCAGCGCAGCGCGGTCCTCGGCCAGCGTTGTCGGGTCGGGTGCGCCGCCCTGCAGCCGGTAGCGCAGCTTGCGGTCGGTGTAGATGTCGAACGGATTCGTTGGCCGCGGCCCCTGCACCAGCAGCACGCCGCGCGCACGCAGCGCGTGGCGCACGCCGAGCTCGTACCAGACATTGGGGTTGTCCAGCGTCAGGTCGGCCAGCACCAGGTCGGCGGCCAGCAGCTCCTGGAACATGTCGCTGCGGATATCGCCGGCACGCTGCTCCTCGTCGGCGCGGAATACAGTGCAGCCGGCATCTTCCAGCGCCGGCTTCAGCAGTTCGGCGAAGACGCGGTTGAAGTCGATGGGCGCGCCGTCGGCGCCGGGCTTGGTGCCGAAGGGCATGGCGACGAAAGCGTGGGGTTTCATGGCTGGCTTCAGGTTCTGGTGTCCGGAGGTGGCGGCAACAGCGCCTTGTCTACGGCCACTTTCCTTGCCGCGTCGATGACGTGGTGCCAGGGCGGCGAGCTCTCGGGCCACTTCGCTCGCAGCTCCCTGAGCTCATCCTCCCAGAACGGCAGGGCCTTGATGACCTCGGATGAGGTCACGTTGACTTCCACGTCACGCACGCGGGTGACCAGCCAGGACATCACCATCGTGATCAACTGTCTCGGGCTTTCGTACTGCTTCAAGTCGCGCCCGTTCAAGTCACTGAAGGCCCTCTCGATCAGTGCCGTCTTGTCGACCACGGCAGTCCAGTAGTGCGGCGTCGATGCGTTCATCTGCCTGGCTGCCACCTTCACGCCATGGGCAATCCCGAGCTCGAAGGCCATGTTCAGGCGGGCCAGCCGGTTCTTGCCTTCCCCTTTGCTTCGGGACAGATCGTGAATCGAAAACCGGGACGAGAGCAGCGCATCCTCGATCCGCTTGATGCGATCCTCGTCGGTGTCGTCGGTCTCAGGGGCCATGCGCGGCTCGAGACCGCAACAGACGACGGCGAAGACCAATGCGTCCTGGTACTGCTGGTACAGGGCGTCGTAGGGGCAGTTGATGAAGACTGAGCGGTTGCGCCGGTCTCGGTCCGAGCCGTCCTTGACGTCGTGGACGGGGTTCACTTGCGCGTCCTCCCCGCGTCGCGGGCCCGCAGAAGTGCCGCGATGGCCCGCACCACCGACGCCGCCGAGCCAGCGGCAATGCGGGGCGCCCTGCGCAAGAAGCCGGGGACCGGCAGGCCCTCGGGGGCGACCACGGCCAGTTGCAGCGGCTCGTCATCCTCGTTGCGCTCCCGCCAGGCGGCCTCTTGGATCGCCGCCCACTCGTCGCTGGCCGCGCCACCGCCCGTCTCTTCGGCTCCAACCACCACCACGCACAGCAGCACTGACGAGCCCGGGCCCAGCACCAGTTGCAGGTCGGCGAGCCTGTCACCATGTGCTGGCGTCTCGCGACTCGTCCAGACCGCGATGCCCCGCCTTTCCAGACCCGCGGCAGCGCTGACCGCAAGAGCCATCGTTTCATCGGTGTGCCAGATCACGACCTTGGGACGATCGGCACCAGCGCCTGGCACCGATCCGGCGGTGGTCTGCCGCAGGTCGCGCCGCTCGTCCGCGGACGGGCTGCGGGACGGCGGCCCCAAGCTGGCGATCGACTTGAATGCCGCTGTGTCGGCACGCGCGTAGTCCAGCAGCTGCTCCAGCAAGTCCACGGCCGCCTGCCGCTCGGCCCCGCCGCTGCGCTGGAGGTACGGGACCAGGACAAACCGTGCTTGATCAGCCACCGAAGCCCAGTAGCGGGGTGCCGACACCCGGTCGTGAACCTCCTTGTAGGCGTGGGACAGCTGCGGCGCACGCGTCGCCAGACGGCCACCGGAGAGCGCCTCCATCAAGTCCAGCTCGACCAAGGCGACATAACTCCAGAAGTCCGGGTCAGTCCGCAGCTTGGAGACGATGCTGTGACGGATTGCCAGCAGGGCGGATGAATCGAGACCGCGCCAGTGGCCCGCTTCGCCGTAGACGACGAGTTCCAGCGCCATGCGGTTGAGCGCAGGATAGAAGAGGTCGTCGCGGCTCTCCTTGAGGGCGAGCCCTTCCGCCTCCGTGTAGGCCCTGGCCGCCTCGGTGAAGGCCCGCCGGGCGGCCTGCGGCGCGTCGGCGCTGGCTTCCAGCATGCCCAGCCGCTTCCACGCCGAGCCCAGGAGGTTGTTGCGTTCGAATGTCGAACGCAGGGCGACCAGGCTCTGCAGAGCCTGCACTGCCTGGTGGATCTGCTGCCGGCCGTCGTCGAGCGACAGGCGATCCAACTTGACATGGGCCGCGCGTGTCCAGGCGCGCCGCGCGCGCAGGTTTTCCAGCTGCTCGTGGGCCTTGATCGAGGCGCTGCCGTCGTTGGCCTGCACGGCGCGTTCGTACCAGTCGATGGCCGCGTCGGCGTTGCCGGCCTCGGCATACGCCAGACCAAAGGCCTCGGCCACGGCGCCCATGCCACCCCACAGCGCGGCAAAACGTGCCTCGAGCTGGCGCAGCTTGACCAGCTGCGCGGCCGGATCGGCATCGCTCCAGCGCGACTGCACGGCCAGCTCCTCCAGCGCCAGCGCCAGGCCGGGGGCCGACGCAATGACTGCTGGCTCCTGTTGTGGCCGCCGCGCCACCGCCTGGGCGTCGCCGCCGCTGGCGCGGAAAGTCCAACCCGGGTCGCCGTAGCACTGGTAGGCGGCCCAGGTCTTGCCATCGGGGTTGTCGGCCCAGGCCGCCTCGCGGGCCGTGGCCACCGCGTCGATGAAGGTCGCGCCGGCCAGCAGTTGCCGGTAGAAGGTGGTGGCGAAGGTCTCGGCCGGACCGTCTTCCACGGCCCAGCCGGCCGCGATGACACAGCGCACGCCGATCTGGATGAGCTGGTCGGCCACGCCAGCGGCAAAGGCGCTGCGGTCGAATGGCGTCGTCAGCGTTTGTGCCGCATCACGCCCGGCAAGATGGCAGCAGTTGACGAAGACCAACTCGGGCACCGTGCGCATGGTCTCGATTTCGCGCGGCCCCAGGAATGTGTCACCCGAGAGCACTACACCGCCGCCCCAGCCGGGCTCGCCGTGGCCGGCCACGTGCACGATGCGGTAGCGCTGCGCCAGCAGCGCGTTGATGATGGCCGGCGCGTCGTCGTGGTCCACCAGGGCCGTCACGCGTTCGGCGTCCAGCCCACCGGGCCCGGTGAGCTGCGCCACGACGGACCGGGCCTCGGCCAGCGCTCCGGGCAGCGGCCCGTACTTCGTGGGGTCGACGGCAGGTTCGCCGATCACCAGCACGGCATCGTCGGCGCCCGCGTCGTGCGGCGCGGCACGGTAGATCGTCTTGCGCAGCCTGCGCAGCAGCTGGCTGCGAATGGCCCAGGGCCGCGGGTCGCCTCGGCTGCGGCCGTCGTCCGGCGCTTCCAGCAGCTCCCACGGAATGGGCGCGGTCCCGTCGTCCAGTTCCAGCACCATGCGCTGGGTGCCGGCCAGGAAGGGCTGCACCTCGATCGGCACCAGGAGCTGGAACAACGTGCGGCCGATCTGGGGGTCGTCGTGGGCGTCGGTCGAGGCCCTGGCCACCAGGTCGCGCAACAACTTGCCCTGCGTCAGCTGGGCCCGCATCTCGGTGCGCGCACGTCGCGTGTCCAGTCGGAATGCAATGCTGCCGGGAATGTCGCCCGTGATGGCAGTGATGCGGTCGGGGTCCGCGCCGCGGTAGCCGCTGTCGGCCGGCCTGCGCAGCGGTCCGGTGCCGGACGCGATCGCTGGAGCCACTTCGAACCGGTCCGGGCAGGCGGTGGCCAGCACCTGCAGGCCGCTCCAGGCTTCCGTCGCCCGGTCCAGATACAACTCCACCAGCGTGAGTCGGCTCACCAATGGCCAGCCGCTGCCGGCGAGGCTGTCGTTGGCCTCGCGCACGCCCTGCGCGATGGCGCGCGCAGTGGCACTCGGCGCCATGCCGAGCCCCCCGCTGCCGAGCAGGGTGGCCGCGACTTCGACATCGGCGCCGCCCAGTTGCGGATCTTCGATGACGCGCTGCAACCATGCGATGACCGCCTGGCGAACGCTGTAGCGCAGTTCGCCTTCGGTCAGGCTGCCTTCGTCGCCCAGTCCCGCAATCACCACGCTCTGCGGCCGCGGCACGCGCCAGGGATTCTCGGGCTTGCGCCAGGTGTTGATGAAGATGTGGTTCGTGCCCGCGGCATGGGGGTAGACGCCCGCATCCAGCGCCGTCTGCATGGCGCCGCCGAGCAGCTTGTCGACGATCTTCTCGGTGCCGGTCAGGCGACTGGTGCGGTAATGCCCCACCAGCAGCGGCTGGCGAATGAAGGCCAGGTTGCCGTTGAGCACAGTGACCTGCAGTGCCGTTCCGCGCGGTTCCTGCACGGTGTCGGCGGCCGGCCGGCGGTCGCTGTCGAAGACCGAGCGCAGGGTCTGCGCCGGCAGCGCCGAGAGCTGCCCGCGCGAGGGCCGGCTGCGCACATGGGGTCGCGCGCGCGCCGCCGCGGCGCCTCGTGTACTTCCCGTGCCAGCGGCCGCCGCCAGGGGCTGCAGCTGCTGGGTGCTGCCTTGGGTGAGCAGCTCCACGAAGGCGGGGAAGGCCCGCTTGGCGTCGGGCAGGCTGCCGTGCTCGCAGTCCAGCGTCCAGGTGCGCACGCCCGGCAGCAGCGCCGAAGCCAGCGGCACGCGGCCGTCGCCGCCGTCGGTGGCGTCCAGGTAGACCAGGCCCTGGTCGGTCCACTCGAAGCCGTCGGGGGTGAATTTGGCGTGGCCGACCACCAGCAGCAGCTTGTCGGCGAAGGCCGGCAGGTCGTCGCGGCATTGCCGGTCGAGCCGTTCGCGCAAGACCCGCGCGTGGTCCAGCACGGCCTGCGGCGGCACACCCCAGACATAGGCGTCCTGCATGGCCTCGCCGGCCGAGCGGTGCCACCAGTTGGCTTCCTGCACGATGCGCAAGTCGTCGTCAGCCAGCTTGCGCCAGGTGGCTTCCCGGTCCAAGCCGCGTTGCGGGTCCAGCAGCGCGGCCTGCAACTGGATGAAGCCCGGCATCTCGGCCATCATCTGCCGCGCCTGGCGGTCGCGCAGCGGCGAGCCGAAGGCGGCCAGCGTATTGCCGAAGGTGTCGTCGCCGGAAAGCACCTGCATCGGCGCCCACGAGCCGCCATTGGGCGTGCCCAGCATGAGCAGCCGTGCGCCCGGGTGCGCCATCAGCCGCTGCCAGGTGGCGGGCCGCTCGATCTGCATCGTGCGCGCCACCACGCCGCCCATGGAATGTGCGAGCAGCCGCACTGGCTGGCCGCTGGCGTTGCGCGCGTCCAGCGCGTGTTCCACGGCGTCGGCCAGGCGGCGCGCCTCCTCCTCGATCGGGCGCCGCCAGTCGAAGGCAAATTCGATCACCTCGTGCGTGGCTTCCAGGTGCTCGATGAGGTCGTCGTAGACCAGGCTGATGGCGCCGTCAGGCGTGACCTTGTCGTCCACGCCCGGCCGGTAGCGCAGTTTGAACAGGCCACCGATGAGGCGCAGGCTGAGCCAGATGCGCTTGCCGCCGGCGGCCAGGTTGCTGCCCAGGATGCCGGGCAGCACGAAGACCGCGGGACGTTCGCCAGCCGGACCGACGGCGGCACGCGCGCGCCGTGCGGCCCGCACGCCGCCCGAGTCCTGCCCGGCCCAGGACAGCGGCCCGATGGGTCGGAAGCCCGCCGGCTGCGCCTGCGTCAAGCCGTCGACCACCGCGGCGGCCGTGCGCTCGTTGGCGAAATAGGCGAAGTGCGTGACGCGCCCGCCCTGGTCGAGCAGGAAGCTGGCGCCGCCAACGCGCGGCGCGCCGCCGTACATGGAACGCGTCTGGACGATGATGTCGTTGTCGGTCCAGTAGTAGGCGTCGGCCAGCAGCGTCTTCAGCCAGCTCGTCACCGAGTCGCCCTGCAGGTCGCCGGCCACCACGCGCAAGTCGCCGGCGATCGGGTCCTCGGCGGCGTTGAGCCAGTCGACCAGCGGCGTGCCGGGGATCATGGCCGCCAGGCCCGGGATCTCGGCCGGGTCGGCGCGGCGCCGTGCCACCTCGGTGAGGAAATCCATCATCTCCGGCAGCGCGGGCACGCCGCTGGCCTCCAGCGACCATTTCAGCACCGAGAGATAGGCGTCGAGCCGCTGGCTGGCCAGCAGCGTGCCGCGCGCCGGACAGGCCACGCGCACCACACGTTCCACCGTGATGCCCTTGGCCGCCACCTGCGCAGCCAGCGCCTGCAGTTCCGCGCGCTGCCCGGCCAGCGCGGCGCCGGCAAAGAAGCCCAGGTCGGCCGCCGTCAGGCGCGGCCTCGCGGCCACGCGCGCCAGCAGCTCGGCCACCAGGCCGCCGCGCGAATGCGTGGCCAGGTGCAGCCGAGCACCCTTGGGCAGGGTCTGAACCAGCGTCAAGGCATTGGCGATCGGGCTGGCGCCCAGCGTGGGGTGATCCAGCGCGTAGACGCGGCCGCCGTAGGCCGTGAAGAGCTGGCGCACGCGCTGCGGGTGCAGGGCCCACAGCTTGCCGAAGGTGCTGACGGTTTCGACGAAGGTGCCGTGGACAAGCACCAGCATCGGCTCGCTCGACGGCGGGACCTTGGCGAGCTTGAGGCCGCTGCCCTTCAGCGGCTGCAGCGCTTCGGGGCGCAGGGCATAGACGCCGGCCTCCACCTGGCCGTCCAGGCGCCCGAGCACCGCACTGGTGGCCATCGTCACCGCGCTGTCCTTGGCAAAGCCGGTGAGCACCTGGAAGGCCGACAGCACCACGTCGCCCAGAAACCCGCGGCTGCGCGTGGGCGCCGCCTGCTCCAGGCCCTGCCAGCGCAGCTGCACCGGCACCGCCACGTCGCCTGCCGAAGGTGCGGCGCTGCGCTTGGCGCTGCCCTGGCCAAGCAGCAGGTCGCGCGCGTTCTCGGGGTGCAGCAACAGCGGCGGGCCGCCCGCGATCTGCAGCATCACCACGTCTTCGCCCGGCACCGCGGTGACGGG
>Ga0105090_10002277_pt1 | contig 10660 bp, 9 predicted proteins | sample PPLLak3March2015_FD_79110 | JGI IMG/M metagenome (GOLD analysis project Ga0105090, IMG submission 79110) | Freshwater sediment microbial communities from Prairie Pothole Lake near Jamestown, North Dakota, USA - PPLs Lake P7 Core (1) Depth... | ecosystem: Environmental > Aquatic > Freshwater >... | reverse complement strand
ATCACCACCGAGGGCACGGCGAGCAGGATCAGCGGCGCCGTGACGACCCAAGGCGACTCGTGCGGCGTGGCGTCGTGGTGCTCGTCGGGGCTGTCGTGCGCATGGTCGTCCTCCGGCGGGAAAGGCTTGTGGTGGAAGCGCTCCTTGCCGTGGAAGACGAGAAAATACATCCGGAAGGAGTAGAAGGCCGTCACGAAGACGCCGGCCACCACCGCGAAGATCGCGAACGGCGTGCCCGGCAGGTTCGACGCCTCGACCGCGAGGATGATGCTGTCCTTGCTGTAGAAGCCGGCGAACAGTGGCGTGCCGATCAGCGCCAGCGATCCCAGCAGCGCCGTGATCCAGGTCACGGGCATGTGCTTTCGCAGGCCGCCCATGTTGCGGATGTCCTGATCGTGGTGCATGCCGATGATCACGCTGCCGGCGGCCAGGAACAGCAGCGCCTTGAAGAAGGCGTGCGTCATGAGGTGGAAAACAGCCACCGAATAGGCGCTGGCGCCCAGCGCCACCGTCATGTAGCCCAACTGGCTGAGCGTGGAATAGGCCACCACGCGCTTGATGTCGTTCTGGATGATGCCCAGGAAACCCATGAACAGCGCCGTGATGGCGCCGATGATCAGCACGAAATTGAGCGCCGTGTCCGACAACTCGAACAGCGGCGACATGCGCGCGACCATGAAGATGCCGGCCGTGACCATGGTCGCAGCGTGGATCAGCGCCGAGATCGGCGTCGGGCCCTCCATCGAATCGGGAAGCCAGACATGCAGCGGAAACTGCGCGCTCTTGCCCATGGCACCGATGAACAGGCAGATGCAGGCCACCGTGATCAGCATCCAGTCGGTGCCCGGAAAGGTGAGCCTGGCCAGTTCCGGCGCCTTGGCGAAGGCCTCGGCGTAGTTCAGCGTGCCGCCGTAGGCCACGACCAAGCCGATGCCCAGGATGAAGCCGAAGTCGCCGACACGGTTGACGATGAAGGCCTTCATGTTGGCGAATATCGCCGTCGGCTTCTTGAACCAGAAGCCGATCAGCAGATAGCTCACCAGCCCGACCGCCTCCCAGCCGAAGAACAGCTGCAGGAAGTTGTTGCTCATCACCAGCATCAGCATGCTGAAGGTGAACAGCGAGATGTACGAGAAGAAGCGCTGGTAGCCGGGGTCGCCGTCCATGTAGCCGATGGTGTAGACGTGCACCATCAGGCTGACGAAGGTCACCACGACCATCATCATCGCGGTCAGGCCATCGACCAGGAAGCCGACCTCCATCACCAGCTTGCCCAGCACCATCCACTCGTAGATCGTGCCGTTGAAGCGCGCGCCGGCGGCGACCTGCTGCAACACCATGACCGAGCAGACGAAGGCGACGAAGACACCCAGGATGGTGAAGAAGTGCGCGCCGCGCCTGCCGACCCAGCGGCCGGCCAGGCCGGCGATGAGCGCGCCGGCCAGCGGCGCCAGCGGCACGGTGAGCAGCAGGTTCTGCGAGATCGATGCAGCCATGTCCGCCTTCAGCCCTTCAGCTCGTCGAGTTCCTCGACCTTGATCGAGGCGCGGTTGCGGAACAGCACGACCAGGATCGCCAGGCCGATGGCCGATTCGGCCGCCGCCACGGTGAGGATGAAGAAGACGAAGACCTGGCCCGCCATGCGGTCGGCCTCCAGCGGCAGGTAGTGTGAGAAGGCGACGAAATTCAGGTTGACCGCCAGCAGCATCAGCTCGATGGCCATCAGCAGCACGATCAGGTTGCGGCGGTTCAGGAAGATGCCGATCACCGACAGGGCGAACAGGATGCCACCCAGCGACAGGTAGTGGCCGAGCGTGATGGGGCCGAGCGTCATGACAGTCCCCAGGCTGCTTCGCGACCGGCCCCCGAGGGGCGCCAATCCGCCTTGAGGCGGCACAGCGTCGGATTCATGTCGCGGGCCCTTCCGGCTTCGAGGGCGTCTCGATCACCGGGTCCATCTTCACCAGGCGCACGCGGTCGACCTTCTTCACCCGCACCTGCTGCGACGGGTCCATGTGCCGGCTGTCCTTGCGCCCGCGCAGCGTCAGCGCTATGGCCGCGATGATCGCCACCAGCAGCAGCACCGCCGCAAGCTGCAGCGGATACAGGTACTCGGTATAGATCTCGATGCCGAGCAGCTTGGTATTGCCGATCTCCAGCGCCCGCGCGCTGGGTGGGGGCGCCTCGAGCTGGAAGCCGCGCATCAGCACCAGCGCCATCTCCAGCGCGATCACCGCCCCCACGAGCCCGGCGAGCGGCAGGTGCTTCCAGAAGCCTTCACGGAAGCTGTCGGCATTGATGTCGAGCATCATGACGACGAACAGGAACAGCACCATCACTGCGCCCACGTAGACGAGCACCAGCGTGATGGCCAGGAACTCGGCCGACAGCAGCATCCAGATGCACGAGGCGCTGAAGAACGCGAGCACCAGGAACAGCACCGCGTGCACCGTGCTGCGCGCCGTGATGACGCGGAAGGCGGCGAACAGCAGCACCGTGGCGAAGACGTAGAAGAGGGCGGTGATCGTGTCCATGTGTCTCGGGCGCCGCCTGCCGCAAGCAGGCAGCGCCCTGGTTCAGCGGTATCTGGCGTCGGCGGCGCGGTTGGCGGCGATCTCTTTTTCGTAGCGGTCACCCACGGCGAGCAGCATGTCCTTGGTGAAGTAGAGGTCGCCGCGCTTCTCGCCGTGGTATTCGAAGTGGTGCGTCTCGACGATCGAGTCGACCGGGCAGCTTTCCTCGCAGAAGCCGCAGAAGATGCACTTGGTGAGGTCGATGTCGTAGCGCGTGGTGCGGCGCGAACCGTCGGCGCGCACATCGCTTTCGATGGTGATGGCCATCGCCGGGCACACCGCCTCGCACAGCTTGCAGGCGATGCAGCGCTCCTCGCCGTTGTCGTAGCGGCGCAGCGCGTGCAGGCCGCGGAAGCGCGGCGAAAGCGGCGTCTTCTCTTCCGGGAACTGGATGGTGATGTTGCGCGCCAGGAAATAGCGGCCCGTGAGCTTCATGCCCTTGAACAGCTCGGCCAGCAGCATGCTGGAGAAGACGTCCTTGATGGCGGTGATGGTGGACATGGTCACGCCTCCTGCCGGGCCGCCCCAAAGGAGGCGACGCCCGAAGGCCCGGAACGGGCCCCTGCGTGGCCCATGGGGAAAGCGAACGAAGTGAGCATCGGGGCCATATTCACTCCCAGATATTGAACGGGGACTGGATCCACAGGCCCACGACGACCAACCAGACCAGCGTCACCGGGATGAAGATCTTCCAGCCCAGGCGCATGATCTGGTCGTAGCGGAAACGCGGGAAGGTGGCGCGCACCCACAGGAACATCGTGACGACCACGAAGACCTTGATGGCGAGCCAAATCCAGCCCGGAATGAAGTCGAGGAAGCCGAAGGGCGGCAGCCAGCCGCCGAGGAACAGCAGCACGGTGAGCGTGCTGACCAGGATCATGTTCGCGTACTCGGCCAGGAAGAACATCGCGAACGACATGCCCGAATATTCGATCATGTGGCCGGCAACGATCTCGCTCTCGCCCTCCACCACGTCGAAGGGGTGGCGGTTGGTCTCGGCCAGACCCGCGATGAAGAAGACGACGAAGATCGGCAGCAGCGGCAGCCAGTTCCACGACAGCACACCCGCACCCATGTCGGCGAAGGTCCCCTTGCCCTGCAGCATCACGATCTCGGTCATGTTCATGGTCGCCGAGACCATGAGCACGACGACGAGGCAGAAGCCCATCGCGATCTCGTAGCTGACCATCTGCGCCGAGGCGCGCAGCGCGCCCAGGAAGGCATACTTCGAATTGCTGGCCCAGCCGGCAATGATGACGCCGTAGACCTCGAGCGAGGTCACGGCCATCAGGAACAGCAGGCCGGCGTTGACATCGGCCAGCACGGTCTCGGGACCGAATGGCACCACCGCCCAGGCCGCCAGCGCCGGCATGATGGTCATCACCGGACCGAGGAAGAACAGGCCCTTGTTCGCCGCCGTGGGACGGATGATCTCCTTGAAGATCAGCTTCACCGCATCGGCGATCGGCTGCAGCAGCCCGCCCGGACCGACACGGTTGGGGCCGATGCGGATCTGCGTGAAGCCGATGCCCTTGCGTTCCCACAGCGTGAGGTAGGCGACGCAGATCATCAGCGGCAGCACCACGGCGACGATCTTGACCAGGCTCCACAGCACGAGCCAGGCCGTGGGGCCGAGCGCGTTGTTGCCGATCTGGTGCAGGCTGTCGAGCATGGCGCTCAGACCTTCTCGACGCTGACGGCGCCGAACATGGCACCCAGGCCTGCGGTGGCCGGGTGGCCAGCGGCAATACGCACGGCGCCCTCGGCCAGCGACGGCTCTTCACGCGCCTGCAGCACGACGGCGGCCTGCCCTTGCGCCACCAGCACCTTGCCGCCGGAATCCATGCGCATTTGTTGCCACAACGCCGACGGCAGGCCGACGACGGGTTCACGCGCATCGGCGGTGAGCTGCAGCGACGCGGCGCGGCGCACCAGCGAGTCGACGGCATAGATCGGCACGTCGGAGATACGCTGCAGCCCGCCGCCGACGGGCGGCGGCATCGACAACGCGACGGCCGCCCGGTTGTCCAGGCGCGAGGGCAGCGTGGCGAGCTCGCCCAGCGCCTCGGCCCGCACGTCTTCGGCGGTTTCGTGGTCGAAGCCGGGCAGGCCCATCAGGTTGCCCAGCACACGCAGCACCTTCCAGGCCGGGCGGGTCTCGCCCAGCGGCGGGACGACACCGTGGAAGCTCTGCGCACGGCCTTCGGCGTTGACGTAGGTGCCCGCGGTCTCGGTGAAGGGCGCGATCGGCAGCATGACGTCGGCGACCTCGGCCGCCGCGTCCTTGAAGGGCGTGAGCGCCACCACCAGGCCTGCGCCGGCCAGCGCCTGGCGCGTGGCGGCGGCGTCGGCGCTGTCGAGCACCGGCTCGGTATTCAGCAGCAGCAGCGCCTTCATCGGCTGGCTCAGCATCTGGCCCGCATGCAGTCCGCCGGCACCCGGCAGCGCACCGACGAGCTGGGCGCCGACACCGTTGCCGGATTCACCGAGATAACCGACGCTGGCGCCGGCGTTCTCGCCGATCCACGACGCGAGCGCCAGCAACTGCGACGCCTGCGGGTGCTGCGCTGCGGCGTTGCCCAGCAGGATGGCCTTGCGCTCGCCGGACAGCAGCGCCGCGGCCACGGTCTGCGCGTGGGGGCCGGGGTCGGCCGGCAGCGGCGCGGGCACACCGCGCGCCTTGGCCACCGCGGCGGCCACGTCGGCCAGTTGCGTCAGCCAGGATGCAGGCGCGGCGGTCAGCGCGGCGGCCACCGGCATCGCCCAGTCGTCGTGAACGGCGTGCAGGCTCACCACTTGCGCGCCATGGCGAACCGCCTGGCGCAGCCGCTGCGCCAGCAGGGGATGATCCTTGCGCAGGAAGGAGCCGATGACAAAGGCACGGTCGAGCCTCGACAGCGAGGCGATCGAGGTACCGAGCCAGCGCGCATGGCCGGCGGGCGCGGCGTTGCCGAAGTCGGCATGGCGGGTGCGGTGGTCGACGCTCTCGCTGCCCAGGCCGCGGACCAGCTTGCCCAGCAGGTGCAGTTCCTCAATCGTCGACGAGGCATGACCGATGGCGCCGATGCCCCCTCCAGCCTCGGTCCCGCCGAACTCGGCCCTGACGCGCTTCAGGCCGTCGGCGACATACGCCAGCGCGGTATTCCAGTCCACCGCCTGCCAGACGCCGCCCTGCTTGATCATCGGCTGCGTCAGCCGGGCTTCGCTGTTCAGCGCCTCGTAGCTGAAGCGGTCGCGGTCGGCGATCCAGCACTCGTTGACATCTTCGTTCTCCAGCGGCACGACGCGCATCACCCTGCCGGCCTTGACCTGCACGACGAGATTGGCGCCGACGCTGTCGTGCGGGCTCACGCTCTGGCGGCGGCTCAACTCCCAGGTGCGGGCGCTGTAGCGGAAGGGCTTGCTGGTGAGCGCGCCGACGGGGCAGATGTCGATCATGTTGCCCGACAGTTCGCTGTCGATGGTGCGGCCGGCCAGCGTGGTGATCTCGCTGTGCTCGCCGCGGTGGATCATGCCGAGCTCCATCACCCCGGCCACCTCCTGGCCGAAGCGCACGCAGCGCGTGCAGTGGATGCAGCGGCTCATCTCCGCCATCGAGATCAGCGGGCCGACGTCCTTGTGAAAGACGACGCGCTTCTCTTCCGTGTAGCGCGAGGCGCTGGCGCCGTAGCCCACGGCCAGGTCTTGCAGCTGGCACTCGCCGCCCTGGTCGCAGATTGGGCAGTCGAGCGGGTGGTTGATGAGCAGGAACTCCATCACCGAGCGCTGCGCCTTGACGGCCTTGTCGCTCTGGCTGCGCACAATCATGCCGTTGGTGGCGGGCGTGGCGCAGGCCGGCATGGGCTTGGGCATCTTCTCGATGTCGACCAGGCACATGCGGCAGTTGGCCGCGATGCTGAGCTTCTTGTGGTAGCAGAAATGCGGGATGTAGGTGCCCGCCGCGTCGGCCGCATGCATCACCATGCTGCCCTCGGTGACGCTGACCTTCTTGCCGTCGAGTTCGATTTCGATCATGGCATTCAGACGGGAGCCCGGGCGCCGACCATGCAGGTCTTGTGCTCGACGTGGTACGCGAACTCGTCGCGAAAGTGCTTCAGCATTCCCTGCACCGGCATCGCCGCGGCGTCGCCCAGGGCGCAGATCGTGCGGCCCTTGATGTTGTCGGCCACCGAGTCCAGCAGGTCCAGGTCTTCGGCGCGGCCCTTGCCGTGTTCGATGCGGTCGACCAGCCGCCACAGCCAGCCCGTGCCCTCGCGGCAGGGTGTGCACTGGCCGCAGCTTTCGTGCTGATAGAAGTAGCTCAGGCGCAGCAGGCTACGCACCATGCAGCGGCTGTCGTTCATCACGATCACGGCACCGCTGCCCAGCATGGAACCGGCCTTGGCGATGGCGTCGTAGTCCATCGTGACATCCATCATGGTGCCGGCCGGCAGCACCGGGGCCGACGAGCCACCCGGGATCACCGCCTTCAGCGCACCGCCCTTCACGCCTCCGGCCAGTTCCAGCAAAGTGGCAAACGGCGTGCCGAGCGGGATCTCGAAATTGCCCGGCCGTTCCACGTCGCCCACCACGCTGAAGATCTTGGTGCCGCCGTTGTTGGGCTTGCCGCACTCGAGGTAAGCCTGGCCGCCGTGGTTGATGATCCACGGCACGGCGGCAAAGGTCTCGGTGTTGTTGATCGTCGTCGGCTTGCCGTAGAGACCGAAGCTGGCCGGGAACGGCGGCTTGAAGCGCGGCTGGCCCTTCTTGCCTTCCAGGCTTTCGAGCAGCGCCGTCTCCTCGCCGCAGATATAGGCGCCGAAGCCGTGGAAGGCGTGCAACTGGAAGCTGAAGGCCGAGCCCAGGATGAGGTCGCCCAGAAGGCCGGCCGCGCGCGCCTCTTCCAGCGCCTCTTCGAAGCGTTCGTAGACCTCGAAGATCTCGCCGTGGATATAGTTGTACCCGGTCTTCACGCCCATCGCGTAGGCGGCGATGGCCATGCCCTCGATGACCATGTGCGGGTTGTAGGCCAGCAGATCGCGGTCCTTGCAGGTGCCGGGCTCGCCTTCGTCGGAATTGCAGACCAGGTATTTGGGCCCCGGAAACTGACGTGGCATGAAGCTCCACTTCAGCCCCGTCGGGAAGCCCGCACCGCCGCGGCCGCGCAAGGCGCTGAGCTTGACCTCGGCGATCACCTGGTCCGGGCTCATGCCCGCGGCCCTATCGGGCTGGTCGACGCCCAGGATCTTTTTCAGTGCCGAATAGCCGCCGCGCGCCACGTAGTCCTGCAGCCGCCAGTTGCGGCCGTCCAGCCCGGCATAGATCTGCGGGTGGATGTGGCGGCCGTGGAAACAGGTCTCGCGACCCGTGGCCTGGAACTTCGACAGGTCGATCATGCGGACGCCTTGGCCCTCAAGGTGTCGATCAGTTCGTCGAGCCGATCGTGGCTCATGAAGCTGAGCATCTGGCGGTCGTTGACCAGCATCACCGGCGCGTCGGCGCAGGCGCCCAGGCATTCGCTGGGTTGCACGGTGAAGGTGCCGTCGGCGGTGGTGCCGTAGGGTTCCACGCCCAGGCGCTGGCAGACATGGTCCAGCGCCTGGGCGCCGTCGCGCAGCGCACAAGGCAGGTTGGTGCAGACGTTGAGCTTGTACTTTCCCACCGGCTGCTGGTTGTACATGTTGTAGAAGGTCGTCACCTCGTGCACTGCGATCGGCGCCATACCGAGATAGGCCGCGATGCCGTCCTCGGCCGCCGTCGAGACATGCCCTTGTTCCTGCTGCACGATGGCCAGGCAGGCCATGACGGCGCTCTGCTTCTGGTCGGCCGGGTACTTGGCCACCTCGCGCGCAAAGCGCGCCAGCGTCGAATCGGAAAACTGCGTCATCGATCGATCTCGCCGAAAACGATGTCCATGGTGCCGATGATGGCGACCGCGTCCGCGATCATGTGGCCGCGTGCCATCTCGTCCAGCGCCGCCAGGTGCGGGAAGCCGGGGGCGCGAATCTTCAGCCGGTAGGGCTTGTTGGCGCCGTCGCTCACCAGATAGATGCCGAATTCGCCCTTGGGATGCTCGACCGCCGCGTAGGCCTCGCCCTCGGGCACATGCATGCCTTCGGTGAAGAGTTTGAAATGATGGATCAGCTCTTCCATGTTGGACTTCATGTCCACGCGCGAAGGCGGTGCCACCTTGTGGTTGGCGGTGATCACTGGGCCGGGGTTGGCGCGCAGCCACTGCACGCATTGCCGGATGATGCGGTTGCTCTGCCGCATCTCCTCCACGCGCACGAGGTAACGGTCGTAGGTGTCGCCGCCGGCGCCCACCGGCACGTCAAAATCCATGCGGTCGTAGACGTCGTAGGGCTGCGTCTTGCGCAGGTCCCAGGCGATGCCGCTGCCGCGCAGCATGGGGCCGGTGAAGCCGAGATTGAGCGCCCGCTCGGGCGTGACGACGCCGATGCCCACCGTGCGCTGCTTCCAGATGCGGTTGTCGGTGAGCAGGGTCTCGTATTCGTCGACGTAGTTCGGGAAGCGCTTCGTGAAGTCGTCGATGAAGTCCAGCAGCGTGCCCGAACGCGTATCGTTCAGCGCCTTGATGGCCTTCGCGTTCCTGATGCGGCTGGGCTTGTATTGCGGCATCGAATCGGGCAGGTCGCGGTAGACGCCACCCGGACGGAAATAGGCGGCGTGCATGCGTGCACCGCTCACGGCCTCGTACATGTCGAACAGGTCTTCACGCTCGCGGAAGCAGTAGATGAAGATATTCATCGCCCCGCAGTCCAGCCCGTGCGCACCCAGCCACAGCAGGTGGTTGAGCAGCCGCGTGATCTCGGCGAACATGACGCGGATGTACTGCGCACGCTCGGGCACGTCCACGCCCAGAAGCTTCTCGATCGCCAGGCAGTAGGCATGCTCGTTGCACATCATCGACACATAATCCAGCCGGTCCATGTAAGGCAACGCCTGGATGTAGGTCTTGCTCTCGGCCAGCTTCTCGGTGGCGCGGTGCAGCAGGCCGATATGCGGGTCGGCGCGCTGGATGACCTCGCCGTCGAGTTCCAGCACCAGCCGCAGCACGCCGTGCGCCGCCGGGTGCTGGGGCCCGAAGTTGAGCGTGTAGTTCTTGATCTCAGCCATGGCAAGCCAGATCAAGCTTCCCGCCGCGGAACCGGCTCTGCCGGGCCGCCGGCGGACGGCCCCCTCGGGGGGTAGCGAGCGAAAGCGAGCTTGGGGGCCTCACGTCGTTCCGCCATAGTTGTCTTCGCGGACCACGCGCGGCACGATCTCGCGCGGCTCGATCGTCACCGGCTGGTAGATGACACGCTTCTTCTCGGGGTCGTAGCGCATCTCGACGTGTCCCGTGGTCGGGAAATCCTTGCGCATCGGGTGGCCGATGAAGCCGTAGTCGGTGAGGATGCGGCGCAGGTCGAGATGGCCCTCGAAGATGATGCCGTAGAGGTCGAAGGCCTCGCGCTCGAACCAGTTGGCCGAACTCCAGATCTCGTTCACCGAGGCCACGGCAGGCACGTCGTCGTCGGGAGCGAAGACCTTCAGGCGCACGCGCCAGTTGTGCCTCACCGACAGAAGATGCACGACGACACAGTAACGCGGGCCCTCCCAGGGCTGGTTCCTGTAGTCGGCGTAGTCGACGCCGCACAGATCCACGAGCTGCTCGAAGTGCAGCGATGGGTCGTCGCGGAAAGCGCGCGCCACGTCGAGGTAGGACGCGGCGGGCACGGTGACGGTGAACTCGCCGAAGTCGCGAACCAGCCTGCCCTTGTGGCCCTCGGCCAGGGCGCCGGCCAGCACCGCCTGGAGCGCCGCCTGCAGGGTGTCGAGCTTCTGGGTCATCGGGTCAACGCGGTGGCTGCTGGATTGCGCGCTCAGCGCGCAATGGTGTTCTCGCGCCGGATCTTGGCCTGCAGCTGCAGGATGCCGTAGAGCAGCGCCTCGGCGGTGGGCGGGCAGCCCGGCACGTAGACGTCCACCGGCACGATGCGGTCGCAGCCGCGCACCACCGAGTAGCTGTAGTGGTAATAGCCGCCGCCGTTGGCGCACGAGCCCATGCTCAGCACCCAGCGCGGCTCGGCCATCTGGTCGTAGACCTT
>Ga0105090_10002276_pt1 | contig 10663 bp, 7 predicted proteins | sample PPLLak3March2015_FD_79110 | JGI IMG/M metagenome (GOLD analysis project Ga0105090, IMG submission 79110) | Freshwater sediment microbial communities from Prairie Pothole Lake near Jamestown, North Dakota, USA - PPLs Lake P7 Core (1) Depth... | ecosystem: Environmental > Aquatic > Freshwater >... | reverse complement strand
CTCGAAGGCGCGGCGGAAGTCGCCGGGCGGCGGTTGCGAGGTCTTGGGCGGCTCGGGGCTCGATTCGAGCAGTTCGAAGAACGCTTCCGGGGTCAGCGTCACCTTGTCGAGATAGCTGTGCCCGCCGAAGTGGATCCGCACCGGCACCATGTGGATGTCGAGCGCCTCGAGCGCTTCATCGGGCAGGTCCGCCGCCGAGTCGACCACCACCGCCACGCGCCGGCGCGCGACGTGATGGGCGGCCTCCTGCTGACGCTGCATGTCGTCAGCCTTCTCGCCGCTGACCGTGCCGAAGCCCGCGGCGATCCGGAAGACCTCCGCAGGATCGTTGACATGCACATGAAGTTTTACCTTGCGCTGCGTGCCGGCGACCACGAGGCTCGAGCCGATGGCCGCGAGTTGCTCGCGCAGGTGGCGCCGGTCGACCTGCTCCCCGCTGACCACGCATTCCGTGCAGTAGCGATGACTCAGGTCCAGGGCCTCGCCGGCGGTCGTTTCGTCCTCGCGGATCAGCAGGACGGCGTCGTCCTCGATGACCTCGCCCGTTTCCATGTAAGCGGACATGCCGGTCAGCAGTTCGACGAAGCCCATGGCGCCGGCATCCACGACGTTCGCCTTGCGCAGGCTCTCGAGCTGGTCGCGGGTGGCTTCGAGCGAGCGCCGCGAGCGCTCGAGCCCGCAGGAGAACACGCGGGTGAAGTCCCGCGCGCCCTCTGCCGATACCACTGCCCTGACCTCCTGCGCGAAGTCAGACAGCACCGTCAGGATCGTCCCCTCGCGCGGCTCGGCGACCGCATCGCGAGCGTAGGTCGCCCCGCCGAGCACCGCCTCGGCGAAGTCATCCGTGGTGAGCGCCTGCAGGTGCCCGACGCGGTCGCCGATGCCCAGCAGGAACTGCGCCAGGATTGCGCCAGAATTGCCGCGGGCGCCATCGAGCGCGGCATCGGCAACCCGGTTCATGAGCTGGCCCGCGTGCGTGTCAGGCCGGTTGCGCAGCGTCAGCAGCACGGCGTGCAGCGTCAGCGCGAGGTTGGTGCCGGTGTCCCCGTCCGCGACCGGGAAGACGTTTATCTTGTTGATGACCTCTTCCCGCGACAGCAGCCGGTGGATGCCGGCGCGCAGGGCCAGCGCGAGGCGCGTACCGTCGAGGGCATCTGCATCCGCGGCAATGGCGCTCATGGCGGCGGTCAGAGCCTCGGTAGCAGGAATCGCTGGCCACGATAGGTGAGCACTGCCCCTTCCGGGGTGATCTGCTGCACGGTGACCCCCTGTGGCAGCGCATCGCCCTGCCGATACCGCCCGCCGTTGATGAACACTGCCCGCTGCGCCGGGTCTGCAGCGTAGATGTGCAGGTCGAGGCTGAGCTGGGGCAGGCCTGCGGTCGCCTGTGGCGGCAACTCGTCGATGGTCGGGACCCGTGATCCCGTGGCGCTCGGCGCAGTCATGGCAGGCGGAGCCTGGGCCGGCGCCATCGGCAGCAGCGCGGGATCCGGCGACTCCGGGGCGGGGTAGTAATCGACATATGGCGCGGCCTCGAGCGCCGCCTCTTCCGTCAGCGGCCTGACCTCGCGCGGCAGGGTGACCATGGCTGGCGGCGTCACGGCCGGGGCCGGCGCGGCCTGCGGATCGTCGGGCACGGGCTGCGGCTCCACGGGAGCTGCCGCCGGGTCGCCGGGTGCGGTCGTTGTGGCGGCCGGCGCGGGCGTCTCGACGGTTGGCGCCGTACCGACGACGGGTTCCTGCCTGGGCTCGCGCAGCAGCAGCCAGGCGACCACGATCACGTTCACGGTGAGCAGTGCGCCAAGCGCGACCCAGATCCACGGCGGCGTGCGCGCCGCCTGCCTGGCGATGGGCAGGTCGGCGATGGAGGGCCCGGCGTGGCGCTGCCGTTCGTGCTCCGACTTGCGCAGCGCGTCGAGAATGAAGCTCAAGCGCCACCTCCCGGCGAGCCGACCCCGAGGGTCGGCGTGCCGTCCGTGCTGAGCGCGGAGTCCAGCAGCAGCTGTGTCTGCATGCCGGCAATGCCGTCGACAGCGAGGCGGCGGCTGCGCTGGAAGTCCTGCACCAGCTGTTCGAGCGGCGCGTCGAAGGACTCGGCATCGGCCGGGTCGACCGGCACGCCGGCCAGCTGCGCCAGCCCTTCACGCAGCCAGCGCACGTCGTCGCCGCGCATGCCGCGCCGCAGGTCCTTGGCCAGCGGCAGGCTGGGCCGCCACACCACCAGGAACTCCCCGAACCAGTGGTTGGCGAGCTCGGCGAGGCTCACTTCGTGTTGCACGCTGCCGAGGGCAATGCGCGCAGTGCCGCCATCGAGCTGCTTGAGCACCACCTGGTGCTCGCGGCCGCTGGCATCGGCAAGTGACAGGATCGCCGGCCGGTTGATCAGCCGCAGCTGTGCGAACGAGCCACGCTGCGCGAGGCACTGCAGGCCCTGTGCGGCGACCTGGTCGCAGGGCCGCGCCACGCCCGGCTGGTAGGTCGCGCTCCACAGCCCGAGCAGTTCGGCAAACGCCGCGTCAGTGGTGGTCGTGGCGACATTGAGCGCAAGCACCTCGGTGAGGGTCGCTTGCGGCGGCGCCGCCGCTTCGGGAGCAGCAGTGGCTGCGATCGTGGCTGCCTGGACCGCCGGATCAGCTTCGACCGCAGCCGGGGCTATCGCAGCCTGCGACGCCGGTGTGCGCCCGGCGAACGATTGCCACAGCGCGAAGGCGAGCAGCGCCCCGCCGGCAGCCGCCCCGCCGGCAGCCGCCCAGCGCACCCAGGGTGCGAGCACCGGGCGTCCATAGACCTCGGTGGCTGCTACGCGCACCAGCTCGCCGCTGACGCGGTGCTCCTCGCGGGTGAAGGCGCCGAGCAGTGCCCGGTCGCAGATGACGTTGATGATGCGCGGGATGCCGCGGGTCAGCCGGTAGACCTCGCGCAGCGCGCCCTGGGCGAATACCTCGCCAGTGGCGCCGGCCACGCGCAGCCGGTGGCGCACATAAGCGAAGGTCTCCTGCTGGGTCAGCGACTCGAGGTGATAGCGGCCGGTGATGCGCTGGGCGAGCTGGCGCAGCTCGGGGCTGGCGAGCACGTCGCGCAGCTCCGGCTGGCCCACCAGGATGATCTGCAGCAGCTTCTGCGTGGCCGTCTCGAGGTTGGTCAGCAGCCGCACCTGCTCGAGCACGTCCGGGCTGAGGTTCTGCGCCTCATCGACCATGACCACCACGCGGCGGCCGCGCGCGTGCGCATCGAGCAGGTAGCGGGTCAGCAGGTCGACCAGCCCCTTGACGCTCGAGGTCAGCCGTTCCGGCACGCTGACATGCAGCTCGTCGCAGATGGCCAGCAGGAACTCTGCCGGCGTGATGCGCGGGTTGAGGATCAGCGCCATGTCGCAGTTCGCGGGCAGCTGCTGCAGCAGGCTGCGCACGACCATCGTCTTGCCCGTGCCGACCTCGCCGGTCAGCTGGATGAAGCCACCGGACTCCTGGATGCCATAGGCCAGGTGCGCCAGTGCCTCCGCGTGCCGCTCGCTCAGGTAGAGGTAGCGCGGGTCGGGGGTGATGGCGAAGGGCTTTTCGGTCAGCCCGAAGAAGCTTTCGTACATGCCGTCTCGTTGCGGCTGTCCGCGAATATGGGGATGCAATATTGCCCGACATCGGGGCTGGGTCAAACAGGGTCAGCCGGGCCTGCCGGTCAGTCGAGGTTACTGCCCCGGCGGACGGCAGTTTCGCCGAACTTCTCGCGGATGGTGTCGAGCGCGCTGTCGAGCCGGCCACCCAGGGCCCCCTCGCGCGCGCCAAACAGGTCGAGCTGGTCGGCGGGCTCGAGCTGCGCGACGCCCACGCCGAGCAGGCGCACCGCGACCCGCGGGTGCTCCTCGAACCAGCGGGCGAGCAAGGCGGTTGCCACGTCGACGATCAGGCGGGTGTCCTGCGTCGCCGGCGTGAAGCTGCGCTGGCGCGTAAAAGTGACGAAATCGCGCTGCCGCACCTTGATGCTCACCTGGGCCGCCTTGAGGTGCCTGGCGCGCAGGCGGGCGGCGGTACGATCGCCCAGCCGGGCCAGCGCCGCATACAGCGCGCCGTGATCGCGCAGGTCGGTCTCGAAGGTTTCCTCCGAGCTGACCTGCTTCTCCGCCACGTCGGCGACCACTGGCCGGTCGTCGAGCCCGGCGGCGCGGCTGCGGATGGTACGCGTGTCGCGCCGGAACAGCGGCCAGAGCACCGACTCGGGCGCTTCGCGCAGCTGGCCCAGCGTGTAGATGCCCTGCTCCTCGAGCCGTGCCGCGGTCTTGTGGCCGATGCCGTGCAGCTTCCCGACCGGCAACGGGTCGAGGACACTGCGCACGTCCTCCGGGCCGATCACCGTCAGCCCGTCAGGCTTGTCCATCTCCGAGGCCAGCTTGGCCAGCAGCCGGTTGTGCGACACGCCCACCGAGGCCGTCAGCCCCGTTTCCTGGCGGATGCGGCGCTTGATCTCGCGCGCAATGTCCACCGGCGAGCCAAACAGCCCGCGGCTGGCGCTGACGTCGAGGAAGGCCTCGTCCAGGGACAGTCCCTCGACCAGATCGGTGAAGGCGCCAAAGATGGCGAACACCTGTACCGAGACCTCCCGATAGCGCTTCATCCGCGGACGCACGCAGATGGCATGGGGGCAGCGCCGCAGCGCTTCGCGCAGCGGCATGGCGGAGTGCACGCCGAAGCGCCGCACCTCGTAGCTCGCCGCGGCCACCACGCCGCGGCCGCCGGTACCGCCGACGATGACCGGCTTGCCGGCCAGCGCCGGGTCGTCGAGCTGCTCCACGGACGCGTAGAACGCATCCATGTCGACGTGCAGGATGGCCCGCTCGCTCATCTGGCAAGCATACGCCTGTCGCCGCCGGGCTCAGAGCGACAGCAGCGAGTAAACAATTCCGACCAGCAGCGTCACGCCCAGCAGCATGGAATAGACCGTGCCCAGCGTGGCGAACTTGACCAGAGTGCGCAGGCGGCTGTCTCCGTAGACGACTCGCATGGTCCGGTAGATGTAAAAGGGTACGTAGCCGACCAGCAGCAGGCTGAGGATCCCGAGCAGCGAGCCGCCGGGCACAGCGGGCCGCGTGAGCGGTCCGATCAGGCTGCTGGCCGCCAGCACCAGGAAGGTCAGCGAGTGCGTATGGAGGTACAGCACGAGGTGCTCGACGTAACGCCGCCGCGGCGACCAGTAGAACAAGGCGGTAATGCCCGCCATCAACGGCAGGAACAGAAACATGAGCTTTGGCGCGTTGCCGAGGAACACTTCACCGAGGCGCTTGCCGCCGTCCACCTCGAGCTTGTGGCAGGCTTCTGCAAGCAGCCCATCGAGCGCGGGCAATCCCGAGGCCAGCGAGCAGCTGGACGGCACCGCGACGGCCGACCCTCCGTCGCCGCGCGAGCCGATGACGACCGGCGCCATCACCGTGTCGCGGTTCTCGGCTACCTGCAGGAACTCCCCATCGGGAAGTAACGACGACACGGCGAAGAAGCCGATGCTGATGACTAGGTACAGCCGGAACGGCGGAAGGTAGCGTTGCCGCCGGCCCGCGATGAACTCGCGCGTGAGCTCCCCGGGTCGCAGCAGCAGCGATCGCAGCGTCCGCCAGACGCGGCCGTCCAGGTGCAGGGCCGAGTGGACCACGTCGTGGGCCACTTCCGCCAGGGTCGGGACGTGCTGGTCTGCACGCTGGCCGCATTGGGCGCAGTAGGGGCCGGTGAGCGGTGCCGCGCAGTCCTGACACGACGCCGCCGCGGCCGCCACCGGCAGACACGCTGCCGTGGTGGCAGGCGGCGGCGGCGCGTCGGACGCCGCCACGGGGCTATCGGTCGGCATCGAGCTGGTCCTCCGCGACGCCTGCAGTCTAGCTCAGCGTTGCGACGGCGGCGCCTTGGGCGGGGCGGAGGCGGGGCAGCTGGCACAGCCATCCGCGGCGGGTGGCTCGCCGGTCCAGAGCGCCCTTCGCCCCAGGGCGGCAAGCGGCGCCGGAGCGCGCGCGAGCGCGGCCGCGAGGCGGATGCGCAGCCGCCAGCGGGTCGCTGCCGGCAGCAGCGCCCAGACGGCGTAGGCTGCGGCGGCCAGGACGAAGACGGCGACGATGAGTTGCTGCCACATGTTCAGCCACCCAGCGCCAGCGCGACCCGGTAAGTGACGAAGGCGGCGGCATAGGCGAGTCCGAACAGGTAGGCGGCCATCGCCAACGGATAGCGCCAGCTCGCCGTCTCGCGCTTCACCACGGCGAGCGTCGCCAGGCACTGCGGCGCAAACACGTACCAGGCGAGCAGGGCCAGTGCGGTGGCAAGGCTCCATGAATCGGCGATCAGCGGTCCAAGCGTGCTGACGGCGGTATCGTCGGCGGCTGACAGCGAGTACACCGTGCCGAGCGCACCGACGGCGACTTCTCTCGCGGCCAGTCCCGGCACCAGCGCGATCGAGATCTGCCAGTTGAAGCCGATGGGCGCCAGCACCACCTCGAGCCCGCGGCCGATGAGGCCGGCGAAGCTGTAGTAGATCGCCGGCATGTCCGCCCCGGCCGGCGCTGCGGGATAACTCGACAGGAACCACAGCACGACCATCAGGGCCAGGATAATGGTGCCAACGCGGCGCAGGAAGATGCGCGCGCGCTCCCACAGGCCGATGGCGAGGTTGCGCAGGTTTGGCCAGTGGTATTCGGGCAGCTCGAGCAGCAGCGGGTGATAGCTGGCCTTGAGCGCCGTGCGCTTCAGTACCGCCGCGACGGCGAGCGCCGAGATCACGCCGGCGAAGTACAGCGTGAACAGCACCAGCCCCTGCAGGTTGAACGGCCCCACCGCGCGCATCGGGATGAAGGCGCTGATCAGCAGCGCATAGACGGGCAGCCGCGCCGAGCAGGTCATCAGCGGCGCGATCAGGATGGTGGCCATGCGGTCGCGGATGTTGGGGATCGTGCGCGTGGCCATGATGCCCGGCACGGCGCAGGCGAAGCTCGACAGCAGCGGGATGAAGGCACGGCCCGACAGACCGACGCCGCCCATCACCCGGTCGAGCAGGTAGGCGGCGCGCGGCAGGTAGCCGCTCTCCTCGAGGGCCAGGATGAACAGGAACAGGAACAGGATCTGCGGCAGGAACACCAGCACGCTGCCCGCGCCGGCGATCACGCCGTCCACCAGCAGGCTGCGCAGCGGGCCCTCCGGCAGCACGGCGAGCAGCCACTCGCCGGTGCGCGACACGCCGGCATCGATCAGCTCCATCGGCAGCGCCGCCCAGCTGAACACGGCCTGGAACACCGCGAACAGCAGCGCGGCCAGCACCGCGAGGCCGGCGACCGGATGCAGCACCACTGCATCGAGCCATACCAGGGCGCGCTGGCGGGCCGGTTCGCGGTAGCCGATGACGCCGAGGATGCGGCGGGCCTCGCGCTGCGTTTCGACGACCTCGGCGGTCGTCGGGTCGCGGTAGGTCAGGGCGCCGCGCGCCGCCGGCTGCTGCTGGCGCTCCAGTTCCTCGACCAGCGCGTGCGCCCCGCCGGCGGCCACGGCGACCGTCTCGACCACCGGCAGGCCGAGCTCCGCCTGCAGTGCGCCGGCATCGAGACTGTAGCCACGCGCGCGCGCGACGTCGCTCATGTTGAGGGCCACCACCAGCGGCAGGCCCAGCGCGCGCAGCTCGAGCACCAGCCGCAGGTTGAGGCGCAGGTTGGTGGCGTCCAGCACGCAGACCACGACTTCGGGCGGCGGCTCGCCGGCCAGCCGGCCGAGCACCGCATCGCGCGTGATCGCCTCGTCGAGCGAGGTGGGCGTCAGGCTGTAGGCGCCGGGCAGGTCGAGGATTCGGTAGCGCCGGCCGCTCGCCCCGGTGAAGCGGCCTTCCTTGCGCTCGACCGTGACGCCGGCGTAGTTGGCCACCTTCTGGTGACTGCCGGTCAGGCGATTGAAGAGCGCGGTCTTGCCGCAGTTGGGGACGCCTACCAGCGCGAGCCGTAGTTCGGCCGCCGCAGCCTCAGCGCTCATGTCCGTTCGCGCGGCTGCGCGTCACCAGGACCGCGGCGGCTTCGCGCTGCCGCAGCGCGAACAGGCTGCGCCCGAGCCGCACGGCCATCGGGTCTGCGCCCGGCCAGATGCTGCCGACCACCTCGATGGGTTCGCCCGGAATGAAGCCGAGCTCGAGCAGGCGCTGGGCGAGGGTGGAGTGCACCTCGTCGCCGAGGCTCTCGAGGTTGTCACGGATGCCGGCGACGATGGCCTGATCGCCCTTGCGCAGCGTCGATAGCGCGACCTCAGGCAGCATCTGGAGGGTTTTCGGTTGGCGCGTCATGGGTGGGTCTCGAGGCGCCGCCATCATAGACGGAACGCGAACGATTATCGTTGGCGTTTACCGTAACAAAAAGGGGACAGTCCCCTTTTCTTCCTGGAAAAGGGGACTGTCCCCTTTTTGTCGCAGCCTGTGGAAACCCCGCCCGGCCTGTGGGCACCGGGCGGGGTGGTTGGCAGGCCTGGCCGGAGGGGGTCGGCCGGCCCGCCGCCTTCAGGCGACCTGGGACTGGTACCCGGGCCGCAGCGGCTGCTCGGGTGCGGCAGCCAGCTCATGCGAGTCGAAATCGTCGACGTGGACGATGTCCATTACCTTGCGGTCGTACTCACGCAGCTGCGCCGCCTCGGCATCGGTGATGATCCCGACTGCGAGCGCCTCGCGCACCTGGCCGGGCAGGTCGAGCGCGGTCACCTTGCCCGTCTTCACGCCCTCGACACGGATGCGCTTCTCGATCGGCTCGGCGGCGATGGCCAGCACCATCGCTTCCTGCACCAGGCCAAGGTGGTTGGTCGGCTCGAGCGTCCTGTACACGCCATGGCAGAGCCGTTCGCGCGACTCGCCGGGGCTCATGACCAGCTCGGTGACCCTGCGGCCCAGCCGGTCGCTCGGCGCGGAGTAGGTGAGGCCGCGCGGGAAGATGAACAGCCGCATGAACACGGCCAGCCAGCGCACCGGGAAGTTGCGGAGGAAGCTGTGCAGCTGTTCCTGCGCCTTGTAGAGCAGCGTCCGGCAGGCGTACTCGACCAGCGGCAGGTCGGCCGCCTGGCGGCCCTGGTTCTCATAGTGCTTGAGCACCATCGAGGCGAGGTACATGCAGGACAGCACGTCGCCGAGCCGCGCCGAGAGGTTCTCCTTCTTCTTCAGGTAACCGCCGAGCGAGAGCATCGCCACGTCGGTCGCAAACGCAAAGGACGCGCTGAAGCGGTTGATGTGCTCGTAGTAGCGGGTGGTCGGCCCTGACACCGGCGACTTGACGATCCTGGACAGCGTCAGCGCCTGGATCAGCGAGCGTACGGCGTTCGAGATGGTAAAGCCGATGTGGCCCATCAGCGCCTGGTCGAAGGCGGCGACGCCGCGCTCCTTGTCCGGGTCACGCGCGGCTTCCATCTCCTTCAGCACCCACGGGTGGCAGCGCACCGCGCCCTGCCCGAAGATGATCAGGCTGCGGGTGAGGATGTTGGCGCCTTCGACGGTGATGCCGATCGGCACCATCTGGTAGCCGCGCCCGAGGTAGTTCTTCGGGCCGAGGCAGATGCCCTTGCCGCCCTGCACGTCCATGGCGTCGTTCGCCACCACGCGGCCCAGCTCGGTGACGTGATACTTGAGGATGCCCGAGGGCACGGAGGGCTTCTCGCCGCCATCGATCGCCCCGCTGGTGACCGAGCGGCCGGCGTCCATGATGTAGGTGTAGCCGGCCATGCGCGCAATGACTGACTCCACGCCCTCGAACTTGCCGATCGGCATGTTGAACTGGCGCCGGATCCGCGCGTAGGCGCCGGTGGAATACACGGCGCCCTTCGCGCCGCCGGTGGCGTTGGACGGCAGCGAGATGCAGCGGCCGACCGACAGCTGCTCGACCAGCATGCGCCATCCCTGGCCGGCCATCTTCGGCCCGCCGATGATCGCATCGAGCGGCACGAACACGTCCTTGCCCTCGACCGGCCCATTCTGGAACGGCACGTTGAGCGGGAAGTGACGCCGTCCGACCGTGACGCCAGCGGTGTTGCGCGGGATCAGCGCGCAGGTGATCCCGAGGTCGGCCTTGCCGCCCAGCAGCTTGTCCGGGTCGAACATGCGAAACGCCAGGCCGATGACCGTCGCGATCGGCGCCAGCGTGATGTAGCGCTTGTTGAAATTGAGCTTGAGGCCGACGACCTCGCGACCCTGCCACATCCCCTTGCAGACGACGCCCGTGTCAGGGATGGAGGCAGCGTCCGAGCCGGCGCGTGGCGCGGTCAGGCCGAAGCAGGGCACTTCCTCGCCGCGCGCGAGCCGCGGCAGGTACCAGTCCTTCTGGTCCGCGGTGCCGTAGTGCAGCAGCAGCTCGGCCGGGCCGAGCGAATTCGGCACGGCGATGGTCGCCGCCGCCGTGCTGCTCCGGCTGGCCACCTTGGCGAGCACGCAGGAGTGCGCATAGGCCGAGAATTCCAGCCCGCCGTACTTCTTCGGGATGATCATCGCGAAGAAGCCCTTCTTCTTGAGGAAGTCCCAGACCGCCGGCGGCAGGTCGGCGCGACGATGGGTGATGTCCCAGTCGTCCAGCATCGTGCACAGTGCGTCGCAGGGTCCGTCGAGGAAAGCCTGCTCCTCGGCGGAGAGCTGCGGCGGCGCCGCATCCAGCAGCTTCTTCCAGTTCGGGTCGCCGGTGAACAGCTCGCCG
>Ga0105090_10002275_pt1 | contig 10663 bp, 8 predicted proteins | sample PPLLak3March2015_FD_79110 | JGI IMG/M metagenome (GOLD analysis project Ga0105090, IMG submission 79110) | Freshwater sediment microbial communities from Prairie Pothole Lake near Jamestown, North Dakota, USA - PPLs Lake P7 Core (1) Depth... | ecosystem: Environmental > Aquatic > Freshwater >... | reverse complement strand
GGTCAGCTGCGTCGAATCCGCAGTCGGTTGTACTTATTTTGTCCGCGATAACGGCGTGGGTTTCGACATGGCTTACGTCAACAAGCTGTTCGGCGCTTTCCAGCGGCTGCACAGCGAGTCGGAATTCCAGGGCACGGGTATCGGGCTGGCACTGGTGCAGCGGGTGATCCGGTGCCACGGCGGCCAGGTCTGGGCAGAAGCCGAACCCGAAATGGGCGCGACGTTTTATTTCACGCTGCCGCTGCAGGCGGCGCATCCTGTCGAGGTAGCCGAGCAGCCGATCAGGGCAGTAACATAGCGGCGACCACGCGCCGGCCTTCGCCCATCAGGATGTTGTAGGTACGGCATGCGGCCGGGGTGTTCATGGATTCCAGCCCGATCCCGGCTTCGATCAGCGGCCGGAGGACTGCCGGCGCGGCAAAGCGCTGCGTGGCGCCAGTGCCCAGAACGATGATTTCAGGGCGCTTTTCCAGCAATGCGGCCATGGCTGCAGCGTCGAGCGCGTCAAATTGCAGCACCGGCCATGTTTCCGGGGCTTGGTCGGGGGTAATGACCAGCGACAGTTCGTAGCGAATGGTGTTGACGGCGAGGTAGCCTGGGCCGTAACCGGTGACCGTATAGCGGTTTTTGCTGTCTGCCAGATGCAGTTTCATAACTCTCTGATTTGCCGCAAATAATCGGCTTCGATACAATCGTGTGTTTTCCGGCAGTAAGCAGCCGGGACCCCGGGTTTTTGGGCGTCACAGCAAGGTACCCACGGCTGATTTGGCCCAGGCTTTTACTTACCCAAGCTCCATTTTACCCAGACTCATTTACCCAGTTTCGCAGAGTACCACTCAGAGATTCAAATATGGAAGAATTTCCGCGCATCAAACGCCTGCCACCGTATGTGTTCAACGTCACCGGTGAGTTGAAACTCGCCGCCCGCCGGCGTGGTGAGGACATCATCGATTTCAGCATGGGCAACCCCGACCAGCCCACGCCGCGGCACATCGTCGACAAGTTGATCGAATCCGTACAGCGCACCGACACCCATGGTTATTCCGTGTCCAAGGGCATATCGCGGCTGCGCAAAGCCATCTGCAACTGGTACCAGACCCGTTACGGTGTGGAACTGGATCCGGAATCCGAGGCCATTGTCACCATCGGTTCGAAGGAGGGCATTGCGCACCTTGCACTGGCGACGCTGGAACGCGGCGACATCGTGCTGGTGCCCAATCCAAGTTATCCGATCCACATTTACGGACCGGTGATCGCCGGCGCGGACATCCGCCATGTGCCGATGCATGCCGGCGTTGATTTTTTCGAAGCCCTCCAGCAGTCGATAAAGGACACCTATCCGAAACCGAAGATGCTGATTGTCAACTTCCCGAGCAATCCGACGACGCAATGTGTGGACCTGGCGTTTTTCGAGCGGCTGATCGCGATTGCGAAGGAGCATGACATTTACGTGGTGCATGACCTGGCCTATGCCGACATCGTGTTTGACGGCTACAAAGCGCCGTCGATCCTGCAGGTCCCGGGAGCGCGGGACATCGCGGTCGAGTTTTTCACCATGTCCAAGAGTTACAACATGGCCGGCTGGCGCGTGGGTTTCATGGTCGGCAACCGTGACCTGGTGAATGCGCTGGCACGAATGAAGAGTTATCACGATTACGGCACCTTCACTCCCATCCAGGTGGCTTCAATCATTGCTCTGGAAGGCCCGCAGGACTGCGTGGAAAACGTGCGCCTGGTGTACCAGGGCCGCCGCGACGTGTTGTGGTCGGGTATGAATGCGATGGGCTGGGAAGTGCCCAAGCCGCAGGCAACCATGTATATCTGGGCACCGATCCCGGAGCCTTACAAAAAGATGGGGTCGCTGGAATTTTCGAAGAAACTGCTGGCCGAGGGCAAAGTGGCGGTGGCCCCGGGCACTGGTTTCGGCCATTACGGCGACGATTTTGTACGCTTCGCGTTGATCGAAAACGAAGCGCGAACCCGTCAAGCCATACGCACCATCAAGGAAATGTTCCGCAAGGACGGCCTGGTGAAATAACGGGCAACAGGAAACAGGAAACAGGAAAACAATGAAACCGATCAATGTGGGATTGCTGGGCGCCGGCACTGTCGGTGGCGGCACATTCAAAGTGCTCCAGCGCAACAGCGAGGAAATTTCGCGTCGCGCCGGCTGCACGATCCGCATCGCCGTGGTTGCCGACAAGGATGTCGTACGTGCCAAGGCGGTGGCTGGGGATGCGGCGCGGGTCACCGCAGACGCGTTCGAAGTGGTGAATGATCCGCAGGTCGACGTCGTGGTCGAACTGATCGGCGGGTACACCATAGCCAAGGAACTGATGCTGAAGGCCATTGCCAACGGCAAACACGTCGTCACCGCGAACAAAGCCTTGCTGGCATTACACGGGAACGAAATTTTTTCGGCGGCGCGCAAACAGGGCGTGATGGTGGCCTTCGAGGCTGCCGTCGGCGGTGGTATTCCGATCATCAAGTCCCTGCGCGAGGGGCTGACGGCAAACCGCATCGAATGGATCGCCGGCATCATCAACGGCACCAGCAATTTCATCCTGTCAGAAATGCGCGCCAGGGGTGCGGCGTTTGCCGATGTGCTGAAAGAGGCACAGCGTATGGGGTATGCAGAGGCCGATCCGACTTTCGATATCGAGGGCGTCGATGCTGCGCACAAGCTGGCAATCATGGCAGCAATTGGTTTCGGCATTCCGGTGCAGTTCAACAAAGCTTATGTCGAAGGCATCTCAAAATTGGCGCAGGAAGACATCCGGTATGCCGAAGAGCTGGGCTATCGCATCAAGTTGCTGGGTATCGCCAAACGCAAGGCGGCGGGTTTTGAACTGCGAGTGCATCCGACACTGATTCCGGCCAGGCAGTTGATCGCTAATGTCGAGGGCGTGATGAATGCGATCCTGGTCAAGGGGGACGCCGTTGGCCAGACCATGTATTACGGCGCCGGCGCCGGAGCTGAACCTACCGCTTCGGCCGTGGTGGCCGACCTGGTCGATGTCGCGCGCGCACTGACTGCGGATCCGGGGCACCGCGTGCCACACCTGGCATTCCAGCATGACCAATTGTCGAATGTGCCGATCCTGCCGATGGGTGAGGTCGAGACTTCGTATTACCTGCGGCTGCGTGTGGCGGACAGGGCAGGTGTGCTGGCTGACATTACGCGCATCCTCGCTGACCAGGCCATTTCGATCGAAGCCCTGGTGCAGAAGGAAGCTCCCGCCGGCGAGGAATATGTCGACATCATCCTGCTGACGCACCTGACGCGGGAAAAGAAAATCGATGCCGCGATCCTCAGCATCGAAGGGTTGCCGGTGGTAGCCGGAAAAATCACCCGTATCCGCATGGAAGCGTTGCAATAATGAGTTCGCCTGCCCCGAAAACCGCAACCGCCGGCAGTTCCGTGCGTTATGTCAGTACCCGCGGCCGCATGTCCGGCACGCGCTTTTGTGACGTGCTGCTGGGCGGGCTGGCTCCAGACGGCGGACTGGTGGTGCCGCAGATTTATCCGCGACTGGATGCCAGTGAGCTGGCAGCACTGCGGCCGCTGGCCTATCCGGACCTCGCTTTCGCCATCATCAGCCGCTTTGTCGACGATATCCCGCAGGATGATCTGGCGGCGCTGGTGCGGCGTGCCTATCGCACGGAGACTTTTGGCTCGGCCGATATTACGCCGCTGCAGACGCTGGAGCCCGGACTGCATCTGCTGAAACTATCGAATGGTCCGACGCTCGCCTTCAAGGACGTGGCAATGCAATTGCTCGGCGAGCTGTTCGAATACGTGCTCAAACGTGAAGGCAAGACCCTGAACATCCTCGGCGCGACCTCTGGGGACACCGGTTCGGCCGCCGAATACGCGATGCGCGGCCGCCAGGGCATCCGCGTCTTCATGCTGTCGCCGCACGGCAAAATGAGTCCGTTCCAGCGCGCGCAGATGTATTCGCTGCAGGACGCCAATATATTCAATATTGCGATCCGTGGCGTGTTCGACGACTGTCAGGACATCGTCAAGGAAGTTAGCGGTGATTCCGCGTTCAAGAATGCACACCGCATCGGCGCAGTGAATTCGATCAACTGGGCCCGGGTTGTGGCGCAGGTGGTGTATTACTTCAAGGGTTATTTCGCGGCGACGCAAAGTAACAACGAGCAGGTGTCGTTTGCAGTGCCTTCGGGAAATTTCGGCAACATTTTCGCCGGCCATATTGCACGCATGATGGGCCTGCCGATCAAACACCTGATCCTCGCATCCAATGAAAACGACGTTCTCGACGAGTTTTTCCGCTCGGGTCGTTATCGGGTGCGCTCTGGACGGGAAACGGCGCAGACTTCCAGCCCGTCGATGGATATTTCCAAGGCCTCGAATTTTGAACGCTTCGTGTTTGACTTGGTGGAGCGCGATCCTGCAATGGTGGCGCGCTTGTGGCGCGAGGTCGAAGACGCCGGCGGCTTCAACCTGGGTGAAACAACGTACTGGCAGCAGATTGCAAAATATGGATTTGTTTCGGGACGCAGCACACACGCCGATCGGCTGGCGACGATCCGCCGCATGAGTGAACAATATGGCGTGATCATCGATCCGCATACGGCGGATGGCGTCAATGTCGGATTGCGGGAGCGCGAGGCAGGGGTGCCGCTGATCTGTCTGGAAACGGCCTTGCCGGCGAAATTCGCCGAGACCATCCGCGAGGCACTGGGCCGGGATCCGGCGGTTCCACCGGGTTACGAAGGACTGGAGAGCCGTCTGCAGCGGGTGGCGGTCATGGATCCGGATGTAGAGGCCGTCAAAACGTTTATTTCCAGGCGCACAAAATAGTGTTTAAAAACAATTTCTTACAGTAATATACCGAACGGTTTTCTGCGTGGAAATCCCGAATATCTCCTAGGGCTCAGGCGCAAACCGCAAAGACAGATCAACAGCAGCAATATCTTTTGTCAGCGCGCCGATCGAAATCCGGTCAACGCCGGTTTCGGCAATCGCGCGCACATTGTCCAGGGTGATTCCGCCTGAAGCTTCAAGCTCCGCGCGGCCCGCGGTCCATGCCACGGCCTTGCGCATGTCTTCCAGCGTCATGTTGTCGAGCAGCACCATGCTTGCACCGGCCGTCACGGCTTCGCGCAATTGCGCCAGCGTTTCCACTTCGATTTGCACCCAGACTGCGCGTTTGTCCAACTTTGCCGCCGCCAGTGCGGGCACTATGCCGCCGGCCGCTGCAATATGGTTTTCCTTGATCAAAATGGCGTCCCATAAACCCATGCGGTGATTGCGGCCGCCGCCGACTGTGACTGCGTATTTTTGTGCGATACGCAGGCCGGGCAGGGTTTTCCGCGTATCAAGGATGGCAGCGCGGGTACCGGCAACGCGGTCCACGTAGCGCCGGGTGGTGGTTGCCACAGCCGACAGCAATTGCAGAAAATTCAACGCGCAACGTTCTGCCGTCAGCAGTGCGCGCGATGAACCCGTGATGTCGCAGATACGTGCGCCCGCAGCAACACGTTCACCGTCGCGTGCCAGCCAGTTCAGGCGGGCGGCGGGATCAAGGCGTTGTACGCATGCTTCGAACCAGGCAATACCGCAGAGTATTGCATCCTCGCGGCAGATTACATGGGCCTGCGCTTCGACCACGTCGGGGGCCAGCTGTGCGGTGAGATCACCTGAAGCGACATCCTCCGTTAATGCGACGGTCACATTGCGTTCGATTTCGGCAGCCAGGTTCATCAGGGAGTGCGCTTTGCGGTTGTCGGCAAACTGATATAGTGCGGCAAGGATTTTAACCGAGTACCTGGACTGAAATATTCAGCCTGTTAATAAGCGGGCGGCAGGGGGAGAGTACGCATGGGCGAAGTCATGGGTGTGCTGTCATACGGCATCGGTACAGTGCTTGGTTTTGTGATCATCGGCTGGCTGATTTTCATGATCATCCACGATGTCACCCAGAAAAAACACACGGTTCTGCGCAATTATCCGTTGATCGGCCGTTTGCGGTTTTTCTTCGAAGATCTCGGTGAATATTTCCGCCAGTATTTTTTCGCCAATGACCGCGAGGAAATGCCCTTCAACCGCGCCACGCGCGGCTGGGTTTACAAGGGGGCAAAAAATGAAGGCGGGATCATCGGTTTCGGTTCGACCAATGATTTGAATACGCCGGGCTCCATTTTGTTCGTCAACCATCCCTACCCGGTTCTCGAGGAAGACCGGCTGCCGACACCGTCGGTACTGATTGGCAACGACTATTGCGAGCAGCCTTTCGAAGCTAAATCCATTTTCAATATCAGCGGCATGAGTTTCGGCGCGATTTCGCAGCCGGCCGTGGAGGCGCTGTCGCGCGGAGCCTTTGAAGCGGGATGCTGGATGGACACCGGCGAGGGCGGGCTGTCGCCATACCATTTGAGCGGTGGTTGCGACGTCATCATGCAGATCGGCACAGCCAAATACGGTATCCGTGAACTGGACGGCGGCTTTTCCGCACAGAAGGCAAAAGAGCTGGCGAAACATGTGAAGGCTTTCGAAATCAAGCTGTCGCAGGGCGCCAAACCCGGCAAGGGTGGTGTGTTGCCCGGGGAAAAAGTCACCGAGGAAATCGCCCGTATCCGCGGCATACCGGAAGGGCAGGATTCGATCAGCCCGAACCGCCATCACGACATAGCCAACATTGATGACCTGCTCGACAAGATCGCCTATGTCCGCAACCTGACCGGCCGCCCGGTGGGCGTCAAAACCGCGATCGGCGGCTGGGCCTTCATGAATGATTTGTGCGAAGCCGTGCTGCGCCGCGGCCGCGAGTTTGCGCCGGACTTCATCGCCATAGACGGCGGCGAAGGCGGCAGCGGCGCCGCGCCACAAACGTTGATGGACCATATGGCATTGCCCATCGCCGAAGCCCTGCCGCGGGTGGTCGATGCGCTGATCCAGGCCGATCTGCGCGACCGGGTGCGGATTATTGCCGCCGGCAAGCTGGTGACGTCGGCCAAGGCAGCCTGGGCATTGTGCGTGGGGGCCGATTTCGTCAACTCGGCGCGCGGGTTCATGTTCGCTCTGGGCTGCATCCAGGCCTTGCGCTGCCACCAGAACACCTGCCCGACGGGCGTCACCACGCACAACAAGCGCCTGCAGCGGGGTCTGGTCGTTGCCGAGAAATACCTGCGCGTAGCCAACTACTGCAACAACATGAACAAGGAAATCGACATGATCGCCCACGCCTGTGGCTGCCGTCATGCGCGTGAACTGAGACGGGAACATGTGCGCATCGTGCAGACCGCCAACCAGAGCATTGCCCTCAATATGCTCTACCCGTATCCGGAGGTGGGGTATCGCCACCGGGCGGGCAGCGTGCAGCAGGCGGTCGGCTGAATCCGTACGCAGCAGTTTTTTGCGTATTGCGGCGCAGCATTGTTATGCCTTGTTTTTCCTGATGCACTAAAAAAAATATTTGATGGGCAAAGCCTCTTTACACGAAGGCTGCCGCCTTTCATCCTTAGTTATTCTCAAAATAACAGACCCGTCAGGTCGCTCAGGTCGCCAGACTCGCGCAGTTTCTAGCTTCAAATATTCCCTTACCGAGGAGAAAACTATGGCCAATGAAATCGAACATGCGGACAAAAAAAACCTGAAATCGCGTCGTGATTTTCTGAGCCGGGTGACCGGCGCTGGTGCGGTTGTCGCTGCGGGTGCGGGACTGCCAAATCTTGCGCTGGCGCAAGCAGCACCCAAACCGCCGGCCGATCCCGCCGGCACCATCAGCAACGAAATGGTTAAGGCCGAGAAAGTGCCGGAGATGCAATATCACTCCGACCGGCCGCTGACTGGCAGTGTTTCCGCTGAACACCACAATTTCGCAGTGACGCCGAGCAACCGCATGTTTGTGCGCAATAACCTGCTGACCCCGGACCTGTCGGAGGCCAACCATCGCCTGACCATCAAGGGACTGGTGAACAAGGAGCTGACATTCAGCGTGGCGGAACTGAAAAAGGCGTTTCCAGCTGTCACCCTGCAAGGCATGGTGGAGTGTGCAGGCTCAGGACGCCAGAACTTCGTGCCCACAGCGAGCGGAACGCGCTGGTTGCCCACGGGCGGCATGGGCTGCCCGACCTGGACCGGGGTGCGCCTGCGCGACGTGCTCAATGCAGCGGGCCTCAAGCCGAATGGTGCGCATGTGTCAGGTCAGGGTGGTGATTTCGGTGTCATCGCCACCGCTGCGCCGGTGATCCGCTCGATCCCGATGTCGAAAGCGATGGATTCCGACACGCTGATTGCCTGGGGCATGAACGATGCGCCGCTGCCCAAGGTGCACGGCTTTCCGCTGCGACTGGTGACACCGGGGTGGGTCGGCTCGGCTTCGATCAAATGGCTGCATACGCTGACCGTGCTCGACGTCCCTTTCAAAGGGACATACATGGACAGCAGTTATCGAGTGCCGCGTTATCCGGTGAGGCCGGGCGAAAAAATGCCCAAGGATGCCGTCAGTACCGAAGCCTGGCCGGTCAAGTCGATGATTACCCATCCAGCGCCGAATTCAGTATTCAAGGCCGGCAAATCGATGCTGGTGGAAGGCCGCGCCTGGGTCGGTGAAGGTGACATCGACCGGGTCGAGGTTTCGTTCAACGAAGGGCGGAGCTGGCAGCGTGCGGCGATCAATTCCGGTGGCGACAAGTATGCCTGGCGCATATTCAGCGTCGAGTTCGTGCCCAGGCAGCAGGGTTACACCACGGTGCTGGCGCGCGCGACCGACAGCCGGGGCAATGTACAACCGATGCTGACTTCATGGAATCCCTTGGGCTATTTCTGGAACTCCATCCACCGCGTAGGATTCGTGGTCGAAGCATGATGCAGATTCGAATCATCCCCCTGGCCGCGGCGGTCGCCGCGGCTTTTTTTCTGTTCCAGTCAGGCCTCACCGTCACGCCACTCGCTGCACAGGAGTCCGAGGCGCCGCGTACGCTGACGCCGGGCAAGGGTGTGGAACTGACCACTTCACGTTGCGTGATTTGCCATGATGCCCAGCACATCACACGTGCCAAGCTGTCGCGTGACGAATGGGCATTCAACGTCAAGAACATGATCGAACGCGGCGCCCCGATCACGCCGGAGGAAGTCCCGCCGATCGTCGAATACCTCGCGACTTATTACAGCCGCGACGTCGCGCCGCCGGCAGAGGAGACGGGCGCGGCAGCGCCTTCTGCGGAAGATCCGGCACAGAAGCTGTTGACCACCAATGCCTGCATCGCCTGCCATGCGGTTGACCGCAAGCTGATCGGCCCGGGATTCCGCGAAATCGCGCAACGTTATCAGGGACAGGGCGGCGCCCCTGACCAATTGGCAAAAAAAATCCGCGATGGCGGGGCGGGAGTCTGGGGAGCGACGCCAATGCCGCCCCATCGCCATCTGGCTGACGCCGATCTCAAGCTGATGGTTGGCTGGATCATGCAGCAGAAATAGAAAGATAATCTATCTATTTGTTTTTATTGCATAATTTTATATTCATGCAGTAACCCTGCACGCTGTATTGAAATCCGCCATTTCACGCCCCATCTCGTGAATATCCTAATTCACGCGCGGGGCAGAAATGCGTTTCGACAAATTCACCACCAAGTTCCAGCAGGCCTTCGCTGACGCGCAAAGTTCTGCTGTCGGCGGCGATCATGCTTATATAGAACCGCAGCACCTGCTGCAGGCCCTGCTCAACCAACCTGACGGTGGCACTGCGGCGTTGTTGCAGCACGCGGGCGTCAATGTTTCCGCGCTCAAGAGCGGCCTCAAAACCGCGATCGAACGCTTGCCCAAAATCGAGGGTACCGGTGGCGAGGTCACCATTTCCCGCGAACTCGGCAACCTGCTGAACCTGACCGACAAGGAAGCGCAGAAACGCGGCGACCAGTACATCGCCTCGGAACTGTTCCTGCTGGCGCTGACCCAGGACAAGGGCGAAACCGGCCGGATGCTGAAGCAGCATGGCGGCGATCGTGCCCACATCGAGCAGGCGGTCAATGCCATGCGTGGCGGCGAATCGGTGGCCAACCCTGAAGCCGAAGGCAGCCGCGAAGCACTGAAAAAATACACCACGGACCTGACTGAGCGTGCGCGAGCCGCGAAACTCGATCCGGTGATCGGCCGCGACGATGAAATCCGCCGCGTAATACAGATCCTCCAGCGCCGCACCAAAAACAATCCGGTGTTGATCGGCGAGCCCGGCGTCGGCAAGACCGCCATTGTCGAGGGCCTGGCGCAGCGAATAATCAACGGCGAGGTGCCGGAAACGCTGAAAAACAAACGCGTGCTGTCGCTGGACATGGCTTCGCTGCTGGCGGGCGCCAAATACCGCGGTGAATTCGAAGAGCGGCTTAAGTCGGTGCTCAAGGAGATTTCACAGGATGCCGGACAGACCATCGTCTTCATCGATGAGCTGCACACCATGGTTGGTGCCGGCAAAGCCGAGGGTGCAATCGACGCCGGCAATATGTTGAAGCCTGCACTGGCGCGAGGCGAGCTGCACTGTGTCGGCGCGACCACACTCGACGAATACCGCAAATACATCGAAAAGGACGCCGCGCTGGAGCGCCGCTTCCAGAAAGTGCTGGTCGATGAACCGTCGGTGGAGGCGACCATCGCCATCCTGCGCGGCCTGCAGGAAAAATACGAATTGCACCATGG
>Ga0105090_10002274_pt1 | contig 10663 bp, 13 predicted proteins | sample PPLLak3March2015_FD_79110 | JGI IMG/M metagenome (GOLD analysis project Ga0105090, IMG submission 79110) | Freshwater sediment microbial communities from Prairie Pothole Lake near Jamestown, North Dakota, USA - PPLs Lake P7 Core (1) Depth... | ecosystem: Environmental > Aquatic > Freshwater >... | reverse complement strand
GGCAGCTGCAGCCGGTCGGCGGCGCGGTAGAGAATGTCCTTGATCACCGCCGGGCAGGCGTCGGCGTCAACCCAGATATGCACGGGACGCCAGGCTTCGCCTTGTTCTGCCACCGCTAGCGTTTGCCGCCCAGCAGGCTTCCGAGTACGCCGCGAACCAGGGAGCGACCGACCTGACCGCCGATGGCGCGGGCAGCGGATTTGGCCAGTGCTTCGGCGACACCTTCGCGGCGGCCACTGCCGCCAAGGAGACCGCCCAGCAGCCCACCACCGTGTTGTGCGCTGGCACGTTCAGTCGCCGCCGTTTTTTCCGCTGCAGCAGCCTCGGCTGCCCGTTCGGCTTCGGCAGCCCGTGCCTTCAATATTTCATGGGCGGATTCGCGGTCGACCTGCTTTTCATAATGACCGGCAATCAGCGACCCGCGGATTGTCGCGCTGCGCTCGGCAGCGGAAATCGGGCCGATCTGTGCGCGCGGCGGCAGGATCAGGCAACGCTCGGTGACGCCGGGCTTGCCCTTAACGTCGAGCATCGATACCAGTGCTTCGCCGACGCCGAGTTCCATGATGGCGGCGGCTTCGTCGAGGTCGGGGTTGTCGCGCATGGTTTCGGCGGCGGCTCGCACCGCTTTCTGGTCACGCGGAGTGAAGGCGCGCAGGGCATGTTGTACGCGGTTGCCGAGTTGCGCCGCGACCTTGTCGGGGACGTCGGCCGGATTCTGGGTGACGAAAAACACTCCGACCCCCTTGGAGCGGATCAGCCGCACCACCAACTCGATCTTGTCGACCAGCGCGGGTGGGGCATCGTCGAACAGGAGGTGCGCCTCGTCGAAGAAGAACACCAGTTTGGGCTTGTCCAGATCGCCGGCCTCGGGCAGGTTCTCGAACAGTTCCGACAGCAGCCACAGCAGCAGGGTGGAGTAGACCTTGGGCGCGTTCATCAGCTTGTCAGCGGCCAGGATGTTGACCACCCCGCGTCCGCGGTCGGTCTGCATCAGGTCGTCGATGTCGAGCATGGGCTCGCCGAACAGGTGGTCACCACCCTGCGATTCGAGCGCGAGCAGGCCGCGCTGGATTGCGCCGATCGAGGCCGCCGAGACGTTGCCGTATTCGGTGGTGAAACTCCTGGCGTTGTCGCCGACGAACTGCAGCATCGAGCGCAGATCCTTCATGTCGAGCAGCAACAGGCCGTTGTCGTCGGCGATCTTGAACACCAGATGCAGCACGCCGGCCTGGGTGTCGTTGAGATTCAACAGGCGCGACAGCAGCAGTGGACCCATGTCGGAAACGGTGGCGCGAACCGGATGGCCCTGTTCTCCCCAGACGTCCCAGAAGGTGACCGGAAAATCGCAATGGCTGAAATCGTCGAGTCCGAGCTGGGCGACCCGTGCATCGACCTTGGCGTTGCCGCCACCGGCCCGGGAAATCCCGGACAGGTCGCCTTTGACGTCCGACATGAAACAGGGCACGCCGATGCTGGAAAAATGCTCGGCCAGTACCTGCAGGGTGACGGTTTTTCCGGTGCCGGTAGCCCCGGTGATCAGGCCGTGGCGGTTGGCCATTTGCGGCAGAAGGTAAATCTCAGTGTGATCGTTCTTGGCGATCAGCAGCGGTTCGGACATTTTGCCTCCATGACGTTTGATGATTCAGCTTGCCACGCACGGTGCGCGGCTAGTTTGCGTTCCACAGCCAGGCCGCGCCGCGGACTCCGCTGGAGTCGCCGTATTGCGGCGGCACTAGGCGTGTGTCGATACGATCGGAAAAGACGTAGCGCGGCCACAGTCGCGGCACAGTGTCATATAGCCTGGCGACGTTGGAAAGCCCGCCTCCGAGCACGATGACCTCGGGGTCGAGCAGGTTGATGACGCCGGCGAGTGCGCGTGCCAGTCTTTCCTCGTAGCGTGCCAGGGTGGTGCTGCAGGGGCCGTAGCCGGCGTTAGCCAGTTGCACGATCTCGTGTGCGGGCAGGTCTTCACCGCCAAAGCGCACATGGTCGGCGGCCAGCGCCGGGCCCGACAGCCAGGTCTCGATGCAGCCCTTCTTGCCGCAATAGCAGGCCGGTGCGGCCTCGAGTTCGCGTGGGGTCGGCCAGGGATGCAGGATCGCCTCGCCGGTGGCGGGATGCTGACCGGTGGCGGCGCGGTCGGCCTGGGCGTGGGCAAACTGGAAGTAGGGCAGCGGCGAGTGTCCCCATTCGCCGGCGATCGCATTGGTACCCCCGAGCACCTGTCCGCGCACCACCACACCGCCACCGACGCCGGTGCCGATGATCACCCCGAATACGGTTTCGGCGCGGGCGGCGGCGCCGTCGCTGGCTTCAGACAGCGCGAAGCAGTTGGCATCGTTGGCGAATCTGACTTCTCGTCCCAGCGCTCGCTCGATGTCCTGCTGCAGCGGCTTGCCGTTGAGGCAGGTCGAATTGCAGTTTTTCATCAGACCGCTGGCGGGCGAAACGGCGCCGGGCGTGCCGACACCTACGCTGCCGGTTCGCCCCAGCTCGGCTTCGGCCTGATGCACCAGCGTGGCGACCGCTGCCACCGTGGCCGGGTAATCGTTCTGCGGCGTGGAAATCCGGCGGCGCAGGATTTCGTGGCCATCGGTGTCGAGCGCGATGAGTTCGATCTTGCTGCCGCCGAGATCGACGCCTAGGCGGGGGGAAGGGGTAGAATCGCGCATTATTTTTGCGTTGGAAGAAACATGGCAGGACATTCCAAATGGGCCAACATCCAGCACCGAAAGGGGCGTCAGGATGCCAAGCGCGGCAAGATCTTCACCAAGCTTATCAAGGAAATCACCGTGGCTGCCAAGATGGGTGGTGGCGACCCCGCGATGAACCCGCGGCTGCGGCTGGCGATCGAGAAGGGCAAGGCCGAGTCGATGCCGAAGGACAACATCGAGAACGCGATCAAGCGCGGAACCGGCCAGCTCGAAGGCGTGAACTATGAGGAAGTGCGCTACGAAGGCTATGGCATCGGCGGCGTCGCGGTGATGGTCGACTGCCTCACCGACAACAAGACGCGTACCGTCGCCGACGTGCGCCACGCTTTCACCAAGCACGGCGGCAACATGGGCACCGACGGCTGCGTCGCGTTCCAGTTCAAGCACTGCGGGCAGATCATCCTCGAGCCGGGCGGGAGCGAAGACGCGGTCATGGAAGTGGCGCTGGACGCCGGTGCCGACGACATCATCCCCAACGAGGATGGATCGATCGAGGTGCTGACCTCGCCTGATCCCAAGGCCTTCGAGGCGGTGAAGGAGGCGCTTGAAAAGGCCGCCTTCAAGCCGGTGGTGGCCGAGATCACCATGCGCCCCGAAGCCGAGACCGAACTCGCCGGCGACGATGCGGTGAAGATGCAGAAGATCCTCGACGCACTGGAGTCGCTGGATGACGTGCAGGAGGTCTATACCAACGCCGTGCTGCCGGACTGACCGTCAGTATGCGCATCCTCGGAATCGACCCTGGTCTGCGCATTACCGGCTTCGGCCTGATCGAGAAATCGGGGCAGAAGCTGTCCTACGTGAGCAGCGGGGTGATCAGGAGCGGCGAGGGCGAATTGCCGCAACGCCTCGGGGTGCTGTTTGCCGGCCTGACCGAACTCATTCATGCCCATCGCCCCGATACTTGCGCAGTCGAAATCGTATTCGTCAACGTCAACCCGCAGTCGACGCTGCTGCTCGGGCAGGCACGCGGCGCGGCGATCTGCGCGGCCGTCAGCCAGCAACTGCCGGTGTCCGAATACACTGCGCTGCAAGTCAAACAGGCGGTGGTTGGCCACGGCAAGGCGGCCAAGGAACAGGTGCAGGAGATGGTGAAGCGCCTGCTCAATCTGCCGGTTGCCCCGACGGCTGACGCCGCCGACGCGCTGGCCTGCGCCATCGCCCACGCGCACGGCGGAATGGGGCTGGGCGCGCTGGCGACGGCCGGCAGGCGCGTGCGTGGAGGACGGATCATTTGAACCCGACTCCTTCGGTGCCTGAACCCACTCCCGAGCGGCTGAACAATCCGGCTGTCCGCTATCTGCTGGCGACACGGCCGGCCTTTCTCAGCATCACCCTGGCCGGCTGCCTGCTGGGTTTTGCCACGGCGCTGGCGGGGGGCGTGCCGTTCAGCTGGATGCTCGCCATCGTCACTCTGCTGCTGGCCCTGCTGGCGCACGCCGGGATCAACGTCCTCAACGACTATTGCGATCACCTCAATGGCACCGACGAACGCAACACGCGGCGCATCTATCCGTTCACCGGCGGTTCGCGCTTCATCCAGAACGGCGTGCTGACTCCATCCCAGGTGCTGGGCCTGGCCATCGTGCTCTTTGTCCTCACCATGGCGGGCGGTCTGTGGCTGCTCGGCATGTCGGGAATGGGCCTGTTCTGGATCGGCCTGGCCGGTCTGGCCATCGGCTGGGCCTACTCCGCACCGCCGTTGCAGCTGAACAGCCGCGGACTCGGCGAGCTCTGTGTGGCCAGCGGTTTCCTGCTGATCGTCGCCGGCGCCGATTACGTCCAGCGCGGCGGCTTTGCGGCCTTGCCATGGCTGGTGGCGTTGCCCTATGCGTTGCTGGTCACGAACATTCTTTTCATCAACCAGTTTCCCGACCGGGATGCCGATCTTGCCAGCGGCAAGCTGCACTGGGTGGCGCGCCTGCAGCCCGAAATCGCCGCCCGGGGGTATGGACTGATTCTATTGCTGGCAGGGTTCGCCCTGTTGTTCAGCATCGTCAACGGCACGCTACCAAGGGCGGGCGTGGTGGGACTGTTCGCGCTGCTGCCGGCACTGCTGGCCTGGCGTCAACTGCAGCGCCTCGCTGTCACGCCCGAGCATCTCGCCCCTGCAATCCGGCTTACGCTGCTCGCAGCCCATCTGTTGCCCTTGTTGCTGGCGGCGACACTGCTGCTGACCGAGACTCCCGTATGAACGGACGGACACCATGATTGGACGCATTACCGGCATCCTCGCCGCCAAGCATCCGCCGCAAGTGCTGGTAGACGTCGGCGGCATCGGCTACGAGGTCGACGTGCCGATGAGCACCTTCTACAACCTGCCGGCCATCGGCGAAAAAGTCAGCCTGCTCACCCATCTGGCGATCCGCGAGGACGCACATCTGCTGTACGGCTTCGAATCGGAAACCGAGCGCACGGCCTTCCGCGAATTGCTCAAGGTCTCCGGCATCGGTGCCAAGACTGCGCTGTCGGTGCTCTCCGGACTGTCGGTCAACGACCTGTCGGCGGCGATTGCGGCGCAGGAGGCCGGGCGCATCGTCAAGGTCCCCGGCATCGGCAAGAAGACCGCAGAGCGCCTGCTGCTGGAACTCAAGGGCAGACCGGTATTCTCCGGGGCGATCGCTGCCATGGGATCGGTCAGCGTGTCCGACGACGTGCGCCAGGCGCTCTTGGCACTGGGCTACAACGAGCGCGAGGCGACCGAGTCGCTGCGCCAGGTGCCGGCCGACCTGCCGGTGCAGGATGCCATCCGCCATGCCCTCAAACTCCTGTCCAAGGCCTGATAAGCTAACGCAATGATCGAAACCGACCGCCTCATCGCCCCCGAACCCGTCAGTGTGCAGGAGGAGCAGATCGAGCGCGCACTGCGGCCCCGCACCCTGGCGGAATACGTTGGCCAGGTGAAGGCGCGCGAACAGCTGGAAATCTTCATTCACGCCGCCAGAAAGCGCAGCGAGGCGCTCGACCATGTGTTGTTGTTCGGCCCGCCTGGCCTGGGCAAGACTACCCTGGCGCACATCATCGCGCGCGAGATGGGGGTCAATCTGCGCCAGACTTCCGGCCCGGTGCTGGAGCGGGCCGGCGATCTGGCCGCGCTCCTGACCAACCTCGAGCCACACGACGTGCTGTTTATCGACGAGATTCACCGTCTGTCACCGGTGGTCGAGGAGGTACTCTAACCGGCGCTGGAGGATTTTCAGATCGACATCATGATCGGCGAGGGTCCGGCGGCGCGTTCGGTCAAGCTCGACCTGCCGCCTTTCACCCTGATCGGCGCGACCACCCGCGCCGGCATGCTGACCAATCCACTGCGCGACCGCTTCGGCATCGTCGCACGGCTGGAGTTCTACACCCCGGAAGAACTCGGCTTCATCGTCCATCGCTCGGCCGGGCTGCTCAAAATGGATCTGGACGAAGCGGGTGCACTTGAAATCGCACGGCGTTCACGCGGCACGCCGCGCATCGCCAACCGCTTGCTGCGGCGGGTGCGTGACTATGCCGAGGTCAAGGCGGAAGGACATGCCACCGGCGCGGTGGCGGACGCGGCTCTGGTGATGCTCGATGTCGACCATGCCGGACTCGACGTGATGGACCGCAAGCTGCTGTCGGCGGTGGTAGACAAGTTCATGGGCGGTCCGGTGGGCCTGGACAACCTGGCAGCGGCGATCGGCGAGGCACGCGACACCATCGAGGATGTGCTGGAGCCCTACCTGATCCAGCAGGGCTACCTGCAGCGCACCCCGCGCGGGCGTATCGCCACCGCGCTGACCTACCGGCATTTCGGCCTGGCGATGCCGTCATCCGATTCCGCGGCCGACCTTTTTTAGGTCATGTTCAGCCTGCCGGTGAGGGTCTACTGGGAAGACACCGACGCCGGCGGCGTGGTGTACTACGCCAACTACCTCCGCTTCATGGAGCGCGCGCGCTCCGAGTGGCTGCGCGGACTGGGTTTCGAACAGGACCAGTTGCGCGATGAAGCCGGGGTGGTGTTCGTGGTACGCCGGGTCGTGATCGATTATCTGGCGCCGGCACGCTTCAACGACCTGCTCGACGTGTCGGTCAGGCTGCTCGAAACAGGGCGCGCCAGCATCGATGTGGAACAGGACATCGCCGTTGGACCAACCCGGTTGGCTTTTGCGTCGGTCAAGCTGGTCTGCGTCGACGCGGCACGCTTCAAACCCGCTAAAATACCCGCGGACCTCTTTCAACAAATTACCCGGCAGCCGTGAATCCCGATCTCAGTCAAGACCTGTCCCTGCTTCACCTCATCATCCATGCCTCGATTCCGGTCCAGGGAGTCATGGTCCTGCTGGTCATCGCCTCGATGATGTCGTGGTGGTACATCTTCATCAAGCTGTTCGCGCTGAAGCGCGCGGCACGCGTGACCGAGAGTTTCGAACGTGAATTCTGGGGCGGCGGCGACATCAATGCGATGTACCAGCGGGTGGCCGCGGAGCGCGAAGGGGCGGGCGAGATGGAGCGGATATTCGAGGCCGGCTTCCGCGAATTCCTCAAGCTGAGGCGACAGACCGGCGTCTCGGTCAACGTCATCATGGACGGCACGCGGCGCGCCATGCGCGCAACCTATCAGCGCGAACTCGACAGCCTGGAATCGCATCTCTCTTTCCTCGCCACGGTGGGTTCGGTATCGCCCTACATCGGACTGTTCGGCACGGTATGGGGAATCATGCTGGCGTTCCAGAGCCTGGCATCGGTTTCTCAGGCAACCCTGGCGCAGGTGGCGCCGGGCATCGCCGAAGCGCTGATCGCCACCGCGATGGGCTTGTTCGCGGCGATCCCCGCCGTGGTCAGCTACAACCGCTACACCCACGATATCGACCGTCTGGCCAATCGCATGGAAAGCTTCATGGAGGAGTTTTCCAACATTCTGCAGCGGCAGGCCACCAAACCCGCCTGATCGATGGCACGCGCCCGTAAACAGATGGCCCAGATCAACGTCGTTCCGTTGATCGACGTCATGCTGGTGCTGCTTGTGGTTTTCATGATCACCGCCCCCTTCATCAATCCGGGGCAGGTCGATCTGCCCAGTGTCGGCCAGACCGCCCAGACGCCCTCCCAGCCGCTGGAGGTCATCATCAAGGAATCGGGTGAATACCTGCTGCGCGACCGCGCCGGAGATGGAACTGAACGGATCATCCCGAAAGCACGGCTGGCCGCTGAGATTCGCGAACTGCATCTTGCGCGTCCCGACCAGCCGGTGGTGATCGCGGCCGATAAGAACGTCCGTTACGAAGAGGTCATGAATACCATGACCGTCCTGCAAAACGCCCAGATTTCGCGCATCGGCCTGCTTGCGCGACCTGCACCCTGACCTGACCGGCGTCATGAGTCTTGCCGCCGATGCTCCGTTCATCCCCAGACGCAGCTCGAGTGTTGTGGCGGGCCTGCTGGCGCTTGGCGTGCACGCCGTGTTCATCATGTTGCTGGTGTTTGGCATGTCCTGGCAAACCCAGCATCCCGCCCCGGTCATGGTCGATCTGTGGGACGCATTGCCCATGCCGCCAGCACCCGCGCCGCCGCCCAAGCCGGAGCCACTACCACCGCAACCGGAACCGCCCCCTCAGCCCAAGCCTGTCCCGCCTCCGCCGGCTCCGAAACCTCCTCAACCGGATCCGATGCCGCAGGCCAAAGTCCCCCCTGCGCCCAAGGCGCCTGACATTGCCCTGGAAAAAAGGAAGGCCGAGACTGAACGTTTGCAGAAGCTCAAGTTGATGCAGGAAGCCGAGGAAAAGGCGCTGGCCGATTCTGCACGAGCAGAAGCCGAACAGATGAAAAAGGCTCGCGACCAGCAATTGGCTGAGCAAAAAAGACGCGAACAGCTTCGACAGATGGAAGAGGAGGAGCTGATGCAGCAGATGATGAGAGAAGAATTGGCGAGCGAGTCGCGGCGGATCCAGTCGGATAAGGCGCTGGCTCAAGCCCAGGCCCAGGCTGCAGCGGCGGCAGCGAAACGCCAGTCTGAAGTGTCCCGTATCGTCGGACAGCATCGCGACATGATCAGCGCCAAGGTGCGCGGTAATACCCGCCTGCCGGATGACCTGCAGGGCAATCCGCAGGTTCGGTGCCTTGTCAGGTTGCTGCCTACCGGTGAGGTCCAGGAAGTTCGTGTGGTCCAATCGAGCGGCAACAAGGCATACGACGAGGCGGTGCTGCTGGCGATCGAAAAATCTTCGCCCCTGCCCCTGCCTGAAGACAGAGATGCTCGAGCAGAATTTCTGCCGGAACTTTCTTTCCTGCATCGCCCCAAAGATAACTAATAGCTCTTGCGCATCAAGCGGTGCTCAAGGCTGTCCGGATACGGGGTGAGTTCTCTCCCCCTGTGCTAAAATTTCTTTGTTTTCACAAGGCTCTTTACTGCGCCCCTTATTCCTGATGAACCGTGCTTTTTTGTTGTTCCGCCTGCTTCTGCTCGGATTGTTGTTTGGCCATTTTCCCGCTCAGGCGGCGATGGAAATCCAGGTCTTCGGTGGTGCCTCCAGCAGAATCTCCATTGCCATGGTGCCGTTCCGTGGTGCGCAGGGTCAGCCACAGCCGGCGCTGACCCAGATTGCAGGCAACGACCTGAATCGCAGCGGACAGTTTCGTCTTGTCGATACCAGCGGCGTTCAACAGCCCATAGAGCCGGCGCAGATCGATTACAAGGTGTGGCGCGAGCGCGGCGCGGAAGCCATGGTCATCGGCCAGGTCATCAATCTGCCGGGCGGACGTTTTGAGGTTCGCTTCCGGCTCATGGATGTGGTGAAGCAGGCACAGGTTGCCGGTTTCAGCTACAACATCTCCCCCGAGCAGTGGCGCGCCACCGGGCATCAGATTGCGGATATCGTCTACGAGAAACTGACCGGAGTGAAAGGCGCCTTCAGCAGTCGCATCGCCTATGTGCAGAAGCAGGGCAAGCGCTACGAATTGCGGGTGGCCGACGCCGATGGCGAAAATCCCCGCACCGTCGTCCGTTCCGGGGAACCCATCATCTCTCCGATGTTCTCGTACGACGGCAGCCGTCTGGCCTATGTCTCGTTCGAGGACAAGAAGCCGGTCGTATATGTGCAGTCTCTGAGCGATGGCAGTCGCAGCAAGGTGGCTGCCTTCAAGGGCTCCAATTCCGCACCGGCCTGGTCACCAGACGGAAAACGGCTTGCGGTGGTGCTGACCCGCGACGAAGCCTCTCAGATTTATCTCATCAACGTCGATGGCAGCGGGTTGGTCCGGTTGACCCAGGGCGGCAATATCGACACCGAACCGATGTTTTCGCCCGATGGCCAGACGATTTACTTCACTTCTGACCGTGGCGGCAGCCCGCAGATTTATCGCATACCCGGAAGCGGTGGCGAACCCCGCAGGGTGACCTTCGAGGGCAGCTACAACGTTTCGCCCGCCATCAGTCCGAATGGCAGGCATCTTGCCTACATCAGCCGTGATAGCGGACGTTTCCGGGTCGTGCTTCTGGATCTTTCCACGGGCCAGACCCGGGTGCTGACCGATAGCGCTCGAGACGAGTCGCCCAGCTTTGCCCCCAATGGACAAAACGTGTTGTACGCGACAGTGCAGGGTGGCCGCGGTGTTCTGGGGACGGTCAGTCTCGATGGCCGGACGCGCGCACGGTTGTCCGAATCCGGGGTGGATGCCCGCGAGCCGGCCTGGGGGCCGTAAGCCTAGATCTGACTGGTACTCTGTAACGGCCTTTCGCATGCCTGAACACATCAGGCACAAGATTACCTAGGCGGGCGATGTATCGTTTGTGATGATGTGCCGGCGGTTGACGATCAACTAATAAGGAGGAAATTTGATGAACAAAATTTTTTGGCCTGTTTTGCTCACCCTGGCACTGTCTGCCTGTGGTACCACAACAGACAAGCAGGCAACCATCGAGGATCGTACCGGAGACAAGGCCGCAGTCTCTTCTGCTGTCACGGGAGCTGATTCTGCCACTG
>Ga0105090_10002272_pt1 | contig 10665 bp, 8 predicted proteins | sample PPLLak3March2015_FD_79110 | JGI IMG/M metagenome (GOLD analysis project Ga0105090, IMG submission 79110) | Freshwater sediment microbial communities from Prairie Pothole Lake near Jamestown, North Dakota, USA - PPLs Lake P7 Core (1) Depth... | ecosystem: Environmental > Aquatic > Freshwater >... | reverse complement strand
CAGCGCCAGGCACTCCTTCTCATGGGCGTCGAACTGGCGGAACAGCTCGTCGATGTCGGCGTATTCGAAGTTGTACTTCGACTGCTCGACCTCGTTCTGGTGATAGACGTCGCCGTAGGTGACGCGGCCGAGCGGACCGTCGGTCCACACCAGGTCGAACACGCTCTCCACGCCCTGCAGGTACATGGCGAGGCGCTCGAGGCCGTAGGTGATCTCGCCCATCACCGGCCGGCAGTCGAGGCCGCCCACCTGCTGGAAGTACGTGAACTGCGTGACCTCCATGCCGTTCAGCCAGATTTCCCAGCCCAGGCCCCAGGCCCCGAGGGTGGGCGACTCCCAGTTGTCCTCGACCAGGCGGACGTCGTGCACCGTCGGGTCGATGCCCACGGCGCGCAGCGAGCCGAGGTACAGGTCGATGATGTCGTGCGGCGACGGCTTGATGACCACCTGGTACTGGTAGTAGTGCTGCAGGCGGAACGGGTTGTCGCCATACCGGCCGTCGGTCGGCCGCCGCGACGGCTGTACGTAGGCGGCGCTCCAGGGCTCCGGTCCCAGCGCCCGCAGGAAGGTGGCGGTGTGGAAAGTGCCCGCGCCCATCTCCATGTCGTAGGGTTGAATGATCACGCAGCCGCGCTCGGCCCAGTACCGCTGCAGGGTCAGGATCAGGTCCTGGAACGTGCGCGGGGGCTTCGCCACCGTCTTGGCCATCGGGTATCCGCCGGTCTTCGCTTGTGAAGGCGGCGCAGTATAGCGAACGGTCGGGCAGCTTCCGGCTTGGCGAGCTCCGTGGCACGCTCGCACCAGCAAGGAGTTCCCATGAGCCACCCTCACGATCCCATCGCGCGCTTTCTGGAGTCCCCGGCCTACGGGGTCGTCGGCGCCTCGCCTCGCCGCCACAAGTACGGCAACAAGGTGCTGCGCTGTTACCAGCAGAACGGGCGGCGGGCGATCCCGGTGAACCCGCGCGAAGGCGAGGTCGAGGGCGTGTCGTGCGTGGCGAGCGTGCTCGACCTTCCGGACGACGTGCACAGCATTTCCGTCATCACGCCGCCGGCAGTCACCGAGCGGGTCGTGGCGGAAGCAATCCGCAAGGGCATCAGGCACGTCTGGATGCAGCCGGGCGCGGAGAGCGACAAGGCGGTCGCGGATTGCGCGGCAGCCGGCATCAACGTCATTGCCGACGGCAGTTGCGTGCTCGTCGTGCTGGGGTATCGGGAGCGGTGAAGCGGTGTTCTGATCGCCGTTCGATATTTCAGGCAAGCATGACAAGCATGAGTAACGCAGGCGGCCAAATGCGTCGTTATAAACATTAGATGAACATTCCGTGGGGCCGCCCGGGTGGGGCTGTGGCCACCGAGCGGCTGCTATAAGATGGCGGCGACCTCGAGGCTCCGATCCTGTCCACAACCCGCAGACCACTGATCGCTTTCCTCGCGCTGCTTGCCTTTGTCTTCGGGCAGTCGGCGGCGGGGCTGCACGCGCTCACGCACGTCGGTTCGCGCAACGACGCGACCGGCGCGCCGGTGCAGCACTTCCAGGTGTGCCTCGAATGCGCCTCCTTCGCTCCGCTCGCAGGCGCGCACGGCGGTCAGATCCAGACTCTCGCCCTCGAGCGGGTCGTCACCCGATTGCCCGCCGGACTTGCCGACGCGGCCATCATCGTCGCTCGCATCGCCAGCCCGTTCCAGGCCCGCGCTCCACCTCGCTGATCGTTCCCTGCTCATGCCTGGCCACCGGCCCATCCGGGCCGGTCGACAACGATCATCGAGGAGTTTTCCCATGGGAAAGGTTCCCTTCCACGTGTCCGTGGCCGCCTGTGCCACGGCGTTCCTGCCCTCCATCGGCCTGGCGGCCACCGATGCCGAGGTCCAGTCGCTGCGAGACGAGCTCGCTCGCGTCAAGGCGGAGTACGCCGAGAGATTGGCGAAGCTGGAGGCGCAGATCGCACAGCTCACGCCCGGTGCCGACGTCGGCACGACCGCAGCCGACGCACAGGCGGTGACGCCACAGGCGGCCCCGCCGGCCGATGCTGCGCCCGCGGCACCGGCCCAGGTCGCGCGCGGTGCCGCGACCTTCAACCCGGCCATCTCGCTGATCCTCGCCGGCAACTACACGAACCTGTCGAACGACCCCGAGGACTACGCGATCCAGGGATTCATTCCCGCGGGGGACGAGATCGGCCCGGGCGACCGCAGCTTCAATCTCGGCGAATCGGAACTCACCGTCACTGCGAGCATCGATCCGTACTTCATGGGCAGCCTGACCGCCGCGATCACGTCCGAGAACGAGATCGAGCTCGAGGAGGCGTACTTCCGCACGCTCGCCCTGCCCGAGGGCTTTACGCTCAAGGGCGGCCAGTTCTTCTCGAGCCTCGGCTACCTGAACGAGATGCACGCCCACACCTGGGACTTCATCGACCAGCCGCTGGTGTACCAGGCGTTCTTCGGCGGGCAGATGGCCGTGCAGGGCCTGCAGCTCAAGTGGATCGCGCCGCTCGACTTCCTGATCGAGCTCGGCGTCGAGTCCGGCAATGGGGACTACTTCCCCGGCACGCGCCTCGGCCGCAACGGCCTGAACGGCGTGATCGCCTACGGGCACGTGGGCGGCGACATCGGCGATACCATCGCGTGGCGCACCGGCGTGTCCTACGTCGACCTGGACGCCGAGGATCGCGAGTTCGAGGGCGTCAATTCCGCCGGCGAGGACGTGCTGAACGCCTTTACCGGTTCTTCGCAGACGTGGCTCGTCGACGCGGAGCTCAAGTGGACGCCGGTGGGTGACCCGAGGCGGCAGTACCTGAAGCTGCAGGGCGAATACATGCAGCGCGAGGAGGACGGCGATCTCGCCTACGCGGACTCCCTCCAGTCGCTCGACGGGCGCTATTCGAGCGACCAGTCCGGCTGGTACGTGCAGGGCGTCTACCAGTTCATGCCGCGCTGGCGGGTCGGTGCCCGCTATGACTCGCTCGACTCGGGCGACCCGAGGATCGGGCTCGTCCGGCAGGGATTGCTCACGGCAGACGACTTTTCGATCCTCCGGCCGGGCACGCCGACCCGGACCTCACTGATGGTCGACTGGAGCCCGAGCGAGTTTTCGCGGCTGCGAGCGCAATACGCGTGGGACGACGCAGCGGAAGGGCCGACGGACGAACAGTTCTTCCTGCAGTACATCCACGCCCTCGGCGCCCACGGCGCCCACAAGTTCTAGGAGCCGCTCCATGCTGCGCAAGACCCTGTTGACCGGTGCGGTGCTGCTGCTCGCCGCCACGATGCCGGCGCACGCCGAACTCAAGGTGCTCGCCACGACGGCCGACTGGGCCGCCCTCACCGTCGAGCTCGGTGGCGACAAGGTGAACGTCTACACCGCGACCAGCGCGCTGCAGGACGTGCACCAGGTGGACGCCAAGCCGAGCCTCGTCGCTCGCGCTCGCACCGCCGATCTGGTGGTCGCCAACGGCGCCGAGCTCGAGATCGGCTGGTTACCGGTGCTGCTGCAGGAATCAGGTAACGCCAGGATCAGGCCCGGTGCACCGGGATACTTCGAGGCGACCTCCGCGGTGCGGCTGGTGGACATTCCGACCAGCGTCGATCGTTCCATGGGCGACATTCATTCGCTCGGCAACCCGCACATCCACCTCGATCCGCGCAACATCGCCGCGGTCGCCAAGGCGCTCACGGCGCGGCTCGCGGCGCTCGATGCGGCGAATGCCCAGCACTACCAGTCGCGCGGGGCGGACTTCCAGACGCGCTGGGCGGCGGCGATGGCGTCGTGGGACCAGAAGGGTGCGGCGCTCAAGGGCGCACAGGTCGTGGTCATCCACAAGGACCAGGCCTACCTCGTGCGATGGCTCGGTCTGCAGCAGGTGGCCGCGATCGAGCCGAAGCCGGGCGTGCCGCCGAGCGCTGGCTACCTCGCGGAGCTGGTGACGAAGCTTTCGGTGAGCCCGCCGCGCATGATCCTGCGCAACGCCTACAATGACCCGAAAGCGGCCGACTGGCTGTCGCGGCGGATCAACACGCCCGTCGTGACGTTGCCGTTCTCGGTCGGCGGCACGCCCGAAGCCCGGGACCTCTTCGGCCTGTTCGACGATACGTTGAAACGCCTGCTGGCCACGCAACGATGACCGACTTCGGCACCAGCCTGAGCATCCTGTGGCCGGCCCTGGTGGCCGGCCTGCTGGTCGCGCTGTCGCACGTGCCGCTCGGTCAGCAGGTGCTCCGGCGCGGCATCGTGTTCATCGACCTCGCGATCGCGCAGGTGGCGGCGCTCGGCGTCATCGTCTCGCAGACGCTGGGCCTCGAGTTGCACGGCTGGATGACGCAGGTCGCCGCGGTGATCGCCGCGCTGCTCGGCGCGATGCTGCTCACCTGGACCGAGCGCAAGCGCCCCGAGGTGCAGGAAGCGCTCATCGGTGTGCTGTTCGTGCTCGCGTCCACGGCGCAGATCCTGCTGCTCGCGAACGATCCGCACGGCGGCGAGCAGCTGAAGGACCTGCTCGCCGGCCAGATCCTGTGGGTGTCGACCGAGCAGCTCGTGCGTGCGGCCGTGCTGACGGCACTGTTCCTGCTCGTGTGGTTCCGCTTCCGCCAGCAGCTCAACCACGCCGGGTTCTACGTGCTGTTCGCCGTCATGGTGACCATGTCCGTGCAGCTCGTCGGCGTGTACCTGGTGTTCACCACGCTGATCGTGCCGGCGCTCGCGACGTACCGTCACGCCGCGGGCCGCCAGCTCGCGCTCGGGTACGGCCTTGCCGCCGTGAGCTATTTCGTCGGGCTCGCAGCATCGGTCGTCACCGACCTGCCGTCGAGTGCCGTGATCGTCTGGGCGATGGCGGTGCTCGCGATCCTGCTGCACCTCACGGCGCCGCGGAAAGTCGCCGTCGACGTGGAGGCGGACTGACGGCTGCCTCGTCTGCCGGCTAGGCGTACGCCCGGTACTTCTCGAGGTAGCGCACGGGCTTCGACAGTGCGTCGCGGCGGAACGGGTCGCCCAGTTCCTGGGTGACCATCATTTCGATCACGGTGCACTTGCCTTCGCCCTGCGCCTTTACCGATGCCTGCAGGGCCGGGCCCACGTCGGCCAGCCTGTCCACGGTGATGCCCTGGCAGCCGAACGCCTGGGCCACGCCGGCCCAGCTCGGGTTGGCCAGGTTCACGGCCTGGAAGCGACGGGAATAGAAGTCGACGTGGTTCTTCTTCTCCGCGCCCCACTGCCCGTTGTTGAACACCACGACCGTCACTCCGATCTTTTCGCGCGCGCAGGTGAGCAGCTCGTTCAGGCTGATGCCCCAGGCACCGTCGCCGACGTAGGCGATCGCCGGGCGGTCGGGGGACGCCACCTTGGCGCCGCAAATGACGGGGAACGCATAGCCGCAGTTGCCGAAGCTCATCGCCGCGAACATGGAGCGCGGTTGCCCGAAGCGAAGATAGGAATTCGACACCGAGCAGATGTTGCCGATGTCGGTCGACACCATGGCGTGCCGCGGCATGGCCTGCTCGAGCTCGCGCAGCATCTGGCGCGGATGCATGTACTTCGAGTCACTGGCGACCTCGAGCGAGAAGGGGTCGCGCTCTTGGGTCCAGGCGGTGAGTTCCTGCTCCCACGCTGACTTCTCCGCCGCGATCCTCGCCTTGCGCTCGGCAATGTTGGCGGCGCAGGCGAGTTCACGGCCCTGCAGGCGCTCGAGCAGGGCGACCGCCGCGGCGCAAGCGTCACCGTTGATGCCGACGCTGATACTCTTCACGAGGCCGAGCACGCGTGGATCGACGTCGACCTGGATGATCTTCGCGTTCGCCGGCCAGTACTCCATCCCGTACTGCGGCAGCGTGCCGAACGGCCCGAGGCGCGTGCCGAGTGCCAGCACCACGTCGGCCTGCGAAATCAGCTTCATCGCCGCCTTGGAGCCCTGGTAGCCGAGCGGGCCGCACCACAGCGGATGGGACGCGGGGAACGAGTCGTTGTGCAGGTAACTGTTGCACACCGGCGCGTGCAGCAGTTCGGCGAGCGCGACGGCTTCGGCCGTGCCGCCGGACATGATCACCCCGCCACCCGCGAGGATCACCGGGAACCGCGCGGCCGCAAGCAACGCTGCCGCCTCGTCCAGTGCTGCGGCGTCGCCGGCGCCACGTCCGATGCGCATGGGCGGCGCGATCGCCGCCTGGATGTCGCCGTAGAAATAGTCGCGAGGAATGTTGAGCTGCACGGGTCCCAGCTCGAGCATGGCGCGGTCGAAGCAACGTCCAGCGATCTCGGCCATGCGCTTCGGGTTGTTCACGTGGCCCTGGTACTTGGTGATCTTCGAGAAGATCGGCAGCTGGTCGGTTTCCTGGAAGCCGCCGAGCCCCATGGTCATCGAGCCCGTCTCGGGCGTGATGAACACCACGGGCGAGTGCGCCCAGTAGGCGGCCGCGATCGCGGTGACGAAGTTGGTGATGCCCGGGCCGTTCTGCGCAATGCAGACGCCGTGACGGCCCGAGGCGCGTGCATAGCCGTCGGCCATGTGCGCGGCACCCTGCTCGTGCGCCACCGGGATGAAGCGGATGCCCGCCGCCGGGAAGATGTCGAGGGCGTCCATGTATGCGGAGCCCACGATGCCGAACACCTCGGTCACGCCGTTGGCGGCGAGGGTCTCGACCAGTGCTTCGGACGGAGTCATGCGTTGCGGAAACGGGGCAGTCACGGTGCACCTCCACAGTGCCGGCGCAGGCGTCGAGCGTGGGCACGCGCGCGCACCAGTGGCGACACGATAGTCCGTCGCGCCGTCTGAGGTATCAGGGCCTGCCGAAACGAGAGCGGCCGACGCGATCCACTTGCGTGGACCACGTCGGCCGCATTGCTCACGGACGACGAAAGCCGAGAGGCCCGCTCAGGTCGCAGGTTCCTCCGCGGGCGGGACGATTGCGGTCCACGAGCTGTCCGGATCGAACGCCTGGATCGCGTCGACCGCACTCGCCGTGTCCTCGCCGAGGTCCTTCTGGAAGACCACGCCGTCCTGGTTGACGATGAAGGTCATCACGCCGCTCGAGCCATAGTCGGCAGGCCAGGCGATCAACGCGAAGCCCTCGGTCAGCAGCCCGTCCTTGAAGTAGTCGCGTGCGCCGCCGCTCGCGTTCGGGCCCTGCGCATAGAGCATGCGGTAGTAATAGCCGTGGTACGGATTGCGCGCGTCGCCTTCCGCCTTGCGGTAACCCTCCGCCGCCGCTGCCGCCACGAACGGGCCCGCCGGGCTCGGCGGCTCGTCGTCCGCGGTGGGCCAGTAGAGGCCGTTGTGCAGCCCTTCGTCGCTGACCAGCTTGAGGGCGTAGATGCCCGGCGCGTCGCCGTCGCGGCCCTCGGATGCATACTCGATCTGCGCGGCGACGAAGCCTCGGCTTACGTCGATCGCACCGAGCTCGTTGGCACCGACGCGACGATAGATCAGCTCGTCGATACCGGCCTCGCCGTCGAGCACCCACTTGCCATCGCGTTTCACGACCGGGATGGGCAGGGGCCAATCCTGATCGCCTACCACGAGGACCTTGCGGTCGGCGCCATCGTCGGTCAGGGTGTTCTTCGCCGCGTAGGCCGTGAGGAACTCGGCACGGTCGCCGGCGTCCTGCACCGCGTCGCCCGATTCGAACAATGCCTTGCTGTCGGCGCCGAGCAATGTCGAGAGCTGCGCGGTGTCGTTCTTCTCGAGCGCCGCGACGAAGGCCTGCACCGCCTGCTCGGGCGTATCGAATCCGGCAGCGGTCGCAGCGGCCTGTTCGGCCTTCTTGGCGCAACCGGCCGCCATCGCCAGTCCAAGGACGACGAGGGCCACTCGCAGCCGTGCCGTGCGCAGAGTGTTGGTCGTGTTCATGTGTCGTTGCTCCCTGCGATCAGCGCTTCTGCTGCTTCTTGCCACTGCCGCTGCCGCCCTTGCTGCGGGCGCCCTGCGGCATGCTCTGCTTGCCACGCTGGCTCGCAGCCCTTTCCTGCTGGCCGCTCTTGCCGCCGGACATCGCGGTGCGGTTGCCGCCGGAAGGCGCTGGCCGCGAGGTCGGAGCGGGCTTGGCCGCCGGGCGATCGGCCTGTTGCGGTCTCGCGGCCGGCTTCGCGCCGGGCTTCGTGTAGCCGCGATCGCCCTGGGGCTTGCCTTGCTGCGGCAGGTCGCGAGTCTGCGGTTTCTGCACGTCGCGAGTCGTCGGGGCGGGTCGGTCGTAGCTCGCCGGCTTCGCGCGATCACCCTTCGCTCCCGCGTAGCTGCCCTGCACCTTCGGCGGGGCCTTCGCCTTGTCCCGGCTCACGGCGGCTCCCTTCGGAGGCGTCGAATAGCCCGGGTTCGCGTTCGCGATGCGCTCCTGCGAGCTCATCTGGTCGCGGCTCTTCTTCGCCCCCGCGTAGCCGCTCTGGCCCTTCCAGTTCGCGGCCGTCGCGTCGGCCGACGGGCGCTTCACGTCGGCGGGCATCGCGCGCGGTTGCCGCTTGTTCAGGTCCTGCAGCTCCGCACGATTCGGTCGCGCGGCGCTGATCGGGCTGCTCACCGGCCGGGGACGCTGGTAACCGCCGGTGCCGGGGCGGTTGTCGTAGCGGTCCCAGTAGCCGCCGCCGCCGTCAGTGTTGATGATGATGTTGCCGTTGTTCTGCCAGCCGCTGTTGTAGTTCGGCGGGCGGTTATAGCCGTTGCTGGGGTAATAGCCGCCGCCGTACACGGGGCGATACGGGTAGGGCGGGTAGTAGGGCATGCCACCGTACCCGTAGTTCGGGTAGTAATAGTCGTGGCGGTCATCCCAGTCGTCGTCGTCGTCGAACAGCTCGTTGACCAGGATGCCGGCACCGAACGCGAGCACACCGGTTGCCACGAGTGCTCCGGTCGAATGTCCCGTGTCCTCCGTGACCGTCGTCGTCGTGGCCGGTGCCGTGGCGGCCGGCGCCGGCGCGTACGCCGCGACCGGGTCGTATTGCGGCACGTACACGACCTGCGGATCGGCGGGTTTCAGCACCACGACGTCCTCGCCCTCCTGCTGCACGGTCTCGACCTTCATCTGGTCGGACGATTGCAGGTTGCCCGCGTCGATCGCCTGGTCGCGCAGGCGCTGGATGGCATCGAGCACGCCCGCCTGGTCGGCGACGAACGCCTCGCCGAGCTCGGTGGTCCAGCCGAGCTCCATGCACATCATGTCCACCGTCTGCGGGAACTGCACCAGCGCACGGATCGGCGGAGTGAAGCCCGCCGCGGCCGCGGCATCGTCGAGAGCCTTCCCTTTCAGCTCGGTGTTCTGCAGCAGCCAGTTGCCGGCATCGAGCACCTCCTGAGGGTTCGTCGATGCGATCAGCAGTTGCGACAGCACGGGATCCGGGTACAGCGCGATCGGCGCGAGGAGATCCTCGAGCGCCTCCGGCGACCACGTCCTGGTCACATCCGCGGCCGCAACAGGTGCGGGCGCTGCTGCGGTGGTGGCGGGTGCAGCGGTCGGCGCTGGCGCCGCCGGGGCCTGCGCCTGGGGTGGCGGCTCCTTGGAGCCACATCCCGTGAAGGTGGTAAGGGCGCCGATGGCGACGCAGAGGGCCAGGGATCGAAGATCCGCAGCAGGACGCTGCATATGAGAACTCCCCCCGCGTCGGGGCGCGGGCCTGCTTCCATTGCCGGATGCCGTCCAGACTGCTCCCGTGACCGGGCAGCTGCAATCGTGGCGGCACGCATCCCACACCCCGGGCCAAATCTAGCACGAGGGCCGCGTGCCAGCGAGCGACACAGGACGCGACCGGCCTCCCGGCGCCCGTGCGGGCTGGCCTGGACAGCGGCGCCACACTGATGCTGCATACTGGTGCGCAAAACTGGAGAGATGCCCCAAGATGTGGCAAGAAGCCGCGTTGCGCGGCTCGCAAGCGCCTGTATTTCCACGGCCTTGCGCAATTCCGGTGCGCTGGCATACTTCCTGCAATCCATTGGCTCCCAGTTACCAGCTTCCGGGTCGTCGCGGCGAGCGACCCGAGGCATCCGCCTTCGCTGCATCCGCAAGGAGTTCCCATGACGACCGCTGCCGACGTTCTGAAGCTCATCAAGGACAAAGAGGTCAAGTACGTCGACCTTCGCTTCACGGACACCAAGGGCAAGGAACAGCACGTGACCGTCCCGACCCGCGTCGTGGACGAGGCGTTCTTCGAGGACGGCAAGGGATTCGACGGCTCGTCGATCGCCGGCTGGAAGGGCATCCAGGAGTCCGACATGATCCTCATGCCGGATCCCTCGACGGCCATCCTCGACCCGTTCTTCGAGGAGACCACCCTCAACCTGCGCTGCGACATCGTCGAGCCGTCGACGATGCAGGGCTATGAGCGCGATCCGCGCTCGCTCGCGAAGCGCGCCGAGGCGTTCCTCAAGTCCACCGGGATCGCCGACGCCTCGATGTGGGGTCCTGAGAACGAGTTCTTCATCTTCGACAGCCTCCGCCACGGCAGTTCGATGAACGGCTGCTTCTACGAGGTGGATTCGCTGCAGGGCGCGTGGAATTCGGGCCGCGCGATCGAAGGCGGCAACCTGGGCCACCGCCCGGGCATCAAGGGCGGTTATTTCCCGGTGCCGCCGGTGGATACCTACCAGGACCTGCGCACGGCCATGTGCCTCGCGATGGAAGAGATGGGCCTCAAGGTCGAGGTGCATCACGCCGAGGTCGCCACCGGCGGCCAGGCCGAGATCAACGT
>Ga0105090_10002271_pt1 | contig 10670 bp, 15 predicted proteins | sample PPLLak3March2015_FD_79110 | JGI IMG/M metagenome (GOLD analysis project Ga0105090, IMG submission 79110) | Freshwater sediment microbial communities from Prairie Pothole Lake near Jamestown, North Dakota, USA - PPLs Lake P7 Core (1) Depth... | ecosystem: Environmental > Aquatic > Freshwater >... | reverse complement strand
TGAAACCGTCCAGGTCATGGATCGAATCATTCGCGCGGCGGAGGAAGGTCCCGAGCCGGGCGTGAGACCCAAGCGTCACACCGATTGGGGGGACATGGCCTTCCCCGAAGCGATCTGTACCGCGGCGGCCTCAGCCGCTAAGGCGATCGCCGCCGGCGTGATCGTCGCCTTCAGCGAGCGGGGCACGACGGCGCACCTCATCTCGAAGCAGCGACCGGCCGCACCGATCATCGCCTTCACCCCGTTTGAGCCGGTCAGGAAACGCATGGCCCTCTATTGGGGCGTGCGCCCCTACACCATGCCGCAGATCGAGCAGACTGATGCCAGGGTGGACGAGGCCGAACGGCGGCTGAAAGCGGAGGGACTGGCCAAGGCAGGAGAACGGATTGTGATCCTATCCGGGACTCGCATCGGGCAACCGGGGGGAACGAATCTGATCAAACTGCATGTCGTGGGATAAATGGTGTGCCGCAACGGCGCTGAGTTACGGAGAGAACTGCCCGATCGACAACCCTGCAATCGCGGCGATGCCGCCCACACAACAGAGGACGAATCCGACCGCGCCTGCCACGAACCAGGGACGCACCGGCTGGAATTCGGCCGGCGTAAGCCGGTCATGCAACTCAACCGGCCTTCGCCACCACCATGACGGCAGCGTCATCCGCCGCTTCAATGCGCGAAACAACACCACGTGGTACCACAACCCTGACGGAATCCCGATCAGCAAACCTCCGGCCAGGATCCACAGCCCGAACTCGATCATGATCTCCGGCGTGATGACCTTCGCAATCAAGCCGATCACTACCACCCCGACCAGACTGACCAACACCAGCAAGAATTCATGCATGGAATGGATTGTACAAGAATCCAAGTAGGCGGGGGAGGGACGATCAGCATTCTGCTCGAATCAGGAAACAACCGACGAACAACCTCACGGCTGAGTTCGGCTGACGTAGCGCCCGAGCTGCGCCACGAACGGGAACCGCAACATCATGAACAAATTCAGGCAGACCGGCGGACCGAGATGCTCAAGTCCGATCTTCATCCCCAGCTGCCCCAAGGCCGGTTCCGCGCAGTAGGTTCCGAACAGCCGGTCCCACCAGGGCACATTGAATCCATAGTTGCTGTTGGTTTCGCGCACATCCACCGAATGATGGATACGGTGCATGTCCGGCGTCACGACAAACCATCGAAGCACACGATCAAGACGCACGGGCATTTGCACATTGCTGTGATTGAACAAAGCCGTCGCATTCAGCACGATCTCGAAGGCCACCACCGCCAGCGGAGCAACCCCCAGCACCAGCACCGCAGCAGCTTTTATCATCGTTGAGATCACGATTTCGACAGGATGAAAGCGCACGCCGCTGGATACATCCAGATCCAGGTCGGAGTGATGCATCATGTGAAACCGCCAGAGAATCGGCACGTAGTGGAAGACTTGATGCTGCCAGTAGATGAGGAAGTCGAGCACCACCACCGCCAGCCCGAATTCGAGCCAGACCGGGCCCTCGACCCAATTCAAGAGCCCCCAGCTCCGCTCCTGCGAGAACGCCGCCACCGCCACAACCCCGCCCATGAAGAACAACCGGGCGATGACCGTGTTCAAGATAACGATCGTGAGATTGCCGCCCCACCGGCAGAGCTTCGAGGCCGTCAGCGGCCGGCGCGGCGCCAATACCTCCCATGTGGCCATCACGCCCAGCACGAACAGATACGCCGCCACTCGGATCAGAGCTTCAGTCTCCATTTCCTTTTCGCCCCCTTCTCGGCTGCAAAGCCATCGCCCTTTATAGTTAGAAGCGTTAACGATGAATTGGATTCAGCCCGCGCAGGGAGGAACCGGACCAATCAATCGTTCCTGGAACCTTCTGATGTTCGAACATCAGTGGCTGCGCTGCTCTCGCAGCCGCCGCTCCTCTGCCAATAGTTGTTCGATAGCCAGCGCCTGCTGCCAGTGTTCGTCCGATCCGGTGAGGATCGCGATCGAGAAATTGCGAAAGATCCGGTCTTTGCTCTGCCGGTCCATCTGCTCGTAAATAAAGGGGCGGGTATCGGAGGGACGATACATCGTACGGTGCCGGGCGAAATTCTCCCGCGCCTCGCGGAGAGAATAGTTTCCGTTCGGCCCCCCGCGGACGGCATCGGCATCGTCCGAATCCTGACCGTCGTCTTCCCAATCGCAGAGACCGCACATGTCGTAGGCCGCCCGCGAGGTCAACGTCGGCATGAAACAACAAGGGCACAGATACCGGTCCCGAAACGTGGACCACTCCTTCTGCTGCTCTACCTGCTGCACATACCACTCCAACCAGTCATGCATGATCGGCCCCCTCATTCACACTCGTGGATGAGCTCACGTCGAACACCCTTGCCCCAAATCCTAGAGGCCGAGGTCCGAGAGTCCCGGATGGTCATCCGGTCGGCGGCCTAACGGCCAGTGGTACTTGCGGTCCTTCTCGCTAATGGGGAGATCGTTGATGCTGGCGATGCGACGGCGCATGTATCCGTGCTCGTCGAATTCCCAGTTCTCATTGCCGTAGGACCGGAACCAGTTCCCGGCATCGTCATGCCACTCGTAGGCAAACCGGACGGCAATCCGATCGCCGTGAAACGCCCACAATTCCTTAATGAGCCGGTAGTCCAGCTCCTTGCTCCATTTCCTCGTCAGGAACTGTACGATGGCGTCGCGTCCGGCCAAGAACTCCGCACGGTTCCGCCAGACACTATCCGGCGTATAAGCCAGGGCCACTCGCTGAGGGTCGCGTGTGTTCCAGGCATCTTCAGCCATGCGGACTTTTTGAGCAGCGGTGGTCGCATCGAACGGGGGTAGTGGAGGTCTCGGTGCTTCCATAATTACTCCTATGGACGATCTAAGGTGCCAGACCCATGTATTGTCTCTCCTGCGCTTACGTCACCGCTTCTCTGGCGAAGATTTGATTGCCGAAAACACTGAAGGCTTTGCACCAGGGGCCTTCAATCCGGTGTACTTCGACTGAACGAAACCGGCGACTTGCCATAACACCAACGCATTCACCACGGTCGCCACGATCAGCGCGGCGGCGATTCCCATGCCAACTCGCCGAAGCAGCCACTCAACGACTCCACCGGTCAACCCACCTAATGCGATGCCGGCCAAGAGGCCGGCCAATGCGAACACACAATAAAACCCCAACACGAACACCATCGCAACGCTATCGGCATTGGGGGCAATCCCGAGGTACCCCCCAAATCCTATCCACGCGCCCCACGCCCCACCGAGCACAGGCCAGGAGATGCGAACAGCCCTCCAGAATGCGTTCCCGTCCTTCATCACTTGCTTGCTCCCGGCAGCACGCTCTCCAGCGTTTTGCGTGCCCCAAGCAGATGACGTGCGGTGGTATCTATCTTTTGCAAGTAGCACCCACCGGACAGCTCATTCCATGTCAATTTCAAGGATTGATTGAATCCACTGCTGAGGACAAACTTTTCCAATGGCATGACACGGAGCTGGACTGAAGCCGGTAGCGGGATGATTTGTTCGACTTGAAGGGACTGTTGCTGATTGCGCCATTGCATTCGAGCACCAAGCCAGTCACCCGTCCCGCCATCGATGAGTACCCACCCCCGGCCGTCAGCACTCAGGTTCAGATAGCAGTAGACGCCATGATTCCCCGTTCCCGCCCATTCGCCCGAAAAGAAGCCGGGCGAGGTATCAGGCAACGGCGTCAACGCGTTTGCCGTCCCCAACCACACCAATACCAATACGAGTCCTATGACATAACGCATGTTTTGGCCTCGCCTTTGGATAAGAACAATAGTGGATGAATAAACGGGGACATTCTGAATTTCTAGTCCCGATCAACACACGGACTCATCTGTTATGGATGGAAGCACCGGTCGTTCTACCCGGTGAGACGACCAGCCCAATAGCCGGGGCGGCGATGTTGGTGGGCCACCGCCAGAATCAAAACCCCGTCCGGCTCAATCGTATAGATGAGCGAATACCGGAAGGTCCGAAGCATGTGCTTCCGAATACCCGGGCGAACCTCTTGAGCTGCTTCAGGGAATTACGCGATGCGGGTTTCAGCGTATCGAACCTCGTTAAAGAACCGTCGGCCCAGCCCGTGAGCCTGGAGGTCAAGGTAGCCGATCTCATTGATCAACTCTTCTTCCGCTGCCTCGTGATAGCGAAGCAGCCTCATCGCAGAAGCTTGTTCACCTTCTCATGAACGGCATCCGCCGAAATCGCCTTGGCCCGACCGGCGCGATACTCGACCAACCTCCGTTGCGCTTCCTCCGCCCAAAGACCTTCCGCCTCCTCCTCACTTAATTCTTCCAGACTGGCCAGCAGTTTTTCGGCAAGAGTGGCCCGATCACGAACATCCAGATTCATCGCGCCTTTGATCAGCTCAGCTAGGTTCGACATTTCAACCTCCCCCCTCGACGTACCCTCTTGGCAATTCACGCTCCCGGCCGCAGTCCAACCTAATCCACAAAAATAAACGCCTAAAACCACAGCGATTCTTGCGCGTATTCTAAGACTTGTCAACGCGGCGGCGCGGTCAGACGGTCCTTCACTGCGAAATTATTTAAAGAGTCCGCTCCCTTGCAATGATCTCGATCAAGATCTGGCAGAAGGCGAATCGACCTGAGCTGATTGCGCCTGAAGAGCCTGCAATTGCTTACGCGCTACGTTGACGTCGATGCCCAACCAGGTGCAGGCGATGTCGAGGGAGTTGAAGACGATGACCTTCACTCCATACCCTTCCACTTCTTTCATAAATACCAGGGCTCGATCATACGTCTCCTTGTTCACGAGGAGCGCCATCCGTCCCACCTTGAGCCTACCGATGACTTGACCGTACAGGTCCGCAATCTCTTTCACCTCGTCAATGGTCGTGCCGAAATGAGCCCTCTCGGCGTCAATCAGTACGGACGCACCGGCCTTAATCGAGGGGTCACTCAAATGCCTTTGTTCATGTTCAAGGAGTTCGTCGTGAGTCACCTGCCCTGTCCAGAACTCCACCACCACGCTGCCGCTATTCAACACGGCATAGATATTGGGCATATGTCTTCCCCCGTTTCGGCCGCCCGCCACATCAACCAGCTCAGATTTCACGGAACCCTAACGATACAGCTTCCCACCTGTCAATTGCCTCCTTCCGGCAGATAAGAATTGCCAGGCCTTACTCCACTGCTGAGTCGGGGATCGCCCCCTACTCACCCCCCATATCCTTGCAGCTTTGAAGCAATCGTGATACTCAGGAATCATGGCACAGCAGGCATCACAACAGATTTCCGGCATTGAGCGGCAGATAACGCAGATAGTGGCGCGCCATACGTCAGTGGCCATTGCAATTCTTTTCGGTTCGACGGCCACAGGGCATGCACGGCCGGACAGCGACCTCGACCTGGCCATCTCCACCGTCACGCCGCATACCTCTGAGGCTCGTATCGCGCTCATTGAAGACCTAGCCCTGACATTCGGGCGACCTGTGGATCTCATCGACCTTGACCAGGTCCATAGCCCGCTGTTGCACAGGATCTTGACCCAGGGGCGCATGATTCTCTGCAACGATCGGACGCGCTACGCTGAACTCCTCCTGCGCATGGTCTATGAAGAAGCCGATGTTATGCCTTACTACCGCCGGATTCTCTCCGATAGAAGGCACGCATGGATCGGGACATAGTCCAAGCCAAGATCGAATCGCTCCGGCGTTGCATCGAGCGAATTGCCGGCAAGACGCCATCCTCGTCTGACCAGCTCGCTCACGACCCTGATCTACAAGACATCATCGCACTGAATCTCCAGCGTGCCGTTCAACTCTGCGTCGACCTTGCCGCCCATGTCATCGCCGACACCGACGCCAAAGCACCCTCAACCATGGCAGACAACTTCACAAGTCTGAAGGAGACGAACGTCATCACCCCGGCCTTGGCAGACCGGATGATAAAAGCCGTGGGATTTCGAAACATCGCCGTCCATAGCTATCAGACCATCGATTGGAACATCGTCTATCAGATCTGCACCCGCCACCTCGATGATTTCCGGAAGTTTGCTAAGGCCATTGCCCAGCAACTTGCCAAGCACTAAGCTTTAAATCCCCTCTATTCCCCCTGAAAGGATTCCATTGCTCACGCCATAACGTGGGTAGAAGGCAACGCCACTCTACTCACGAGGTGCCGAATGGGCCTAGATCAACTCAAAACCCAGCTCTCCTCCCTCGATCCCCGCCTCTATCAGATCGCCAGCCTGAGCACGCTACTGCTGTATGGTTTGATCTGGCTGTATTTCGATATCTCCGTCACACAGATCGCTGTCACGATCGGCACGGCGCTGCTCACGCAGTACGCCGGAACACGCTACTACAACCTGTCCGCCTTTGATCCCAAGAGCCCGCTGATCTCGGCCCTCTCTCTCTGTCTGTTGCTCCGCACCGATCATCTCGCCGTTGCGGCGCTCGCCTCGTTCATTGCCATCGGCAGTAAGTTTGTTATCCGCTGGAAGAACAAACATGTCTTTAATCCGACGAATCTGGCGCTGGTCGTCATGATCGGGAGCGGACTCGGCTGGATCTCGCCGGGACAGTGGGGACAGGTCGCCTGGTTCGGTTTTCTCATCGCCTGCCTGGGTTCGCTCGTCGTCACCCGCGCAGCGCGGGCGGATGTGACGCTGGCCTTTCTTTCCTTCTATGTCGGCCTGTTGTTCGCACGAGCCGCCTGGCTGGGCGATCCGCTGACGATCCCGCTGCATCAGATCGAAAGCGGCGCGCTGCTGATCTTTGCCTTCTTCATGATCTCTGATCCAAAAACGACGCCGGATTCCAGAACCGGACGGATCATCTACGCCTTGCTCGTCACACTGGCTGCTCTCTACGTGCAATTCGGCCTGTTTCATCCGAACGGCCCGCTCTGGGGATTGATCGCCTGTGCACCGCTGGTCCCAGTCATCGACTACCTGTTTCAAGACGTTCGATACAGCTGGTCATCCCCGTCGAATGGTTCGCCGCCTGTTTATACCCTGTGCCCTGCAGCCTGTAGCTTGCCCCTTTCACAACCAAGGAGGTTCTTATGAGACGCATCGCCGTCCCCCTGCTGACATTGTTCATCGGCCTGTGCACCTGGAGCAGCGAGGCTTCCGCCTTCTGCGGCTTCTATGTCGGCAAGGCCGATACGAAACTGTTCAACAAGGCGTCGGAAGTCGCCATTGCGCGGCACGACAACAAGACCGTCATCACGATGGCCAACGATTTCAAAGGCGACGTGAAGGAGTTTGCGATGGTCGTTCCGGTGCCCACGGTCTTGGAGAAAGAGCAAATCCACGTCGGCGATCCGGCCGTGCTCAAACATCTGGCCGACTATTCGGCTCCCCGGCTGGTGGAATACTTCGACGAAAATCCCTGCCGCCGTTACGACATGCTGCAAGACCGGATGGGCGCCATGAAGAGCATGGCCCCGGCTGCCGCCGAAGCCAAACGCGAACGCGATCAGGTGTTGGGCGTCACCGTCGAAGCGCAGTATCTCGTCGGCGAGTACGACATCCTCATCCTTTCGGCGAAGGAAAGCGCCGGACTGGAAACCTGGCTGACGGATAACGGCTACCGGATTCCTGCCGGAGCGTCATCCGTGCTCCACAGCTATCTGAAACAGAATTTGAAATTCTTTGTGGCGAAAGTGAACCTGGGCGAGCAGGCCAAGCTAGGCCTCACGCATCTGCGGCCGCTCCAGATCGCCTTCGAGTCGCCGAAGTTCATGCTGCCGATTCGCCTCGGCACGGTCAACGCGGACGGCGCGCAGGAACTGTTCATCTACTTCCTGACCAAGCAGGGCCGCGTGGAAACGACGAACTATCGCACGGTCCGCTTGCCGGACGCGCAGGAGATCCCGCTCTATGTGAAGGACAAATTCGGGGACTTCTATCGCGATCTCTTCACGCAACAAGTGAAGCGCGAGAGCGAGCGTGGCGTATTTATGGAGTATGCCTGGGATATGAATTGGTGCGATCCCTGCGCGGCCAACCCCCTCTCAGCCGAGGAACTGCGCGGGCTGGGGGTCTTCTGGCAGGACAACGTCGGCGGCCCGCAACGAGGCCGAAGCATGCCGATGGCCCAGAGCGTATTCCTGACCCGCCTGCATGTCCGCTATGACGCGGCGCACTTCCCTGAAGACCTGATGTTCCAGGAAACCTCGGATCGGTCCAACTTCCAGGCCCGCTATATCCTCCGCCATCCCTGGACCGGCACGGACGAGTGCCCGGCCGCGACCGCCTATCGTCAGCAACTGCGCGACCGCTATGAAAGGGAAGCGCAAACGCTGGCCACGTTGACCGGCTGGAACATCGGCGAGATCCGCAAGACGATGAACATCGCCGCGCTGCCTGTCGGCGACGAGAACAAGTGGTATCAGCGGCTGTGGAAGAACTAACCCCGCACAAGCGCGAAAACGACAACGGCGAGGCCTGGGATCACCAAGCCTCGCCGTGCCTTGCTTAACGCCAACCCTGAGGCTGACGCTGTTGCCCTAACCCGGTCTGTCTGGTTATCTGATCTGTCTGGTCCATCTAGTTAGTCTCATGCGACCAAACAAACCAGACAGACCGAACAGACCAAATGAACAAGGCTGGTTGGCGACCTTGCTCGACATCCGACTAGCTTCGAATCGAAAGGGAGACTGACGTCTGCCGCACCGACTGGTAAGCAAACACCACGCTGCTCACAGTCGAGGCTGGGGGTTCACTGTGTGTGTCGGTGGCTGGCTCAACGGCCTGTTCACGGCTCGCGCGCAGCTCGCTCTCCAGCTCCTCGCGCAACTTCCTGAGGAAATCCGGCAGATACTTGCGCACCTTCTGAGACTCCACTTTCGCCTCTTCGAGCGCATCCAAAACTTGCTGTACCAGCGACTTCGTCGCCGAGGCATCCGGTGCAGGAACGACGAGACGAGTCGTCGAATCCGCTGCCGGAGCCGCGGAGGCCGTCGAAGGCTGGGTGGGCGCCGTGGTACCGGTTGACGACGGCGGGATCGCCGCAGCCGTCGAAGGCGCCGCACCCGGGGTAGCCGGTGTTGCCGGGAAAGTGGTGACCGTCGGAGTCTGGCCCGTCGGCACTGCGGGCTGCCCGGTCACGGAAGATGCCACCTGGGCCGCCACGACCGTCACCGATCGTTCGACGCTGACACTCAGATCCAAGCCGGAGAGGGACGACAGATTCCCGAACCTGTCCGCCAGTTTCGCCGTCTTGGCGAGGGCTTCATCATCCTGTCCGCGGAAGAATTTGCGAAAAATATTGCCCACTTTGCGGAATAATTTTTCGAGATCATTCAACTCCTGCTCGTTGAGATCTCCCTCGACAGTCACGCCGTATTGCTGCTTCAGCGAGGCTTCGACACTCTTTGCGCTGACCTGCGCTGTGCCAGCGTCTGTCTGGCTCTGCCCCTGGTAGTTCACCGCCCGATACCGGGCTTCAAAGTCGGCAGTGAGTGTAATCGTATCGCCTTCGGCTGTCGTGACACTCAACCGGCCGGTCAGGTCGGTCGCAGCCGAAATGGCCGAGACTTTAGTATCCAGCCGCTGCGAGCCGGCCGCATTGGACACCGGGGTTTGGAAGAGATTCGACGGATTCAATTGGGAAACGGCCGCGACTGCCATGGGTGGCTCCTGGGTCCCGAGGTGAAAAGCATCTGTTCTTGGGCCCTTATCGGCGGGATACTAGATTATCTTGAGTGAGGCTATGTTATATTGAGCGGAAATTCGGGTCGGTCCCGTTCGTCAGCCGAAGGAGATACGCCATGCGTACATTGCCCTCCTCCGCAGTCCTCGCCGTCAGCGGCCTGGCACTAAGCCTGGTCGCAAACGGCTGTACGTTCAAAGCCACGATCGAGCAAATTATGGATACGACCTCAAACGTCACCGGGACCACCTCATCGGCTCACAGCTGGATGACGGAAGACGGGCTGCTCAAACCGGAACACAAGGCCATCGCCTTCCTGACTCTCAACCAGAACAATATTCAGCAGGATCTGGCGGCAGGACAAGGCGAATATCTGACCTCGCTCGGCACCCTGTTAGGCGTGCCGGCGCATCAGCAGCTCGCCTATGGCGCGGCGGCACAATCACGCTACGCTCGTGGCCTTGACGGAACAGACCGCACCCCCGCGGCCTGGCTGTCCGCTCTTCAGGAAACAGCTCAGCCGTTTCGGCAAAACGCGCCGGCGCGAGTTCAGGACTAAGCATGACTACTGCGACTACGCCGGCATCCACGCTCGCCTACCGACGGATCATCCACCCGTCGGATTTCTCCGATGACAGCCATACCGCTTTGGTCCATGCCGTGAAGTTAGCCATCGCCCTGCACGGGGAGCTATCCATCATGCATGTCGACCCGGATGTCACGCGCAAGGATTTCGAAGACTTCCCCAAGGTTCGACCGATTCTTGAGCAATGGGGACTCCTGCCCCAGGGAAGCCCCAGGACCCAGGTCAGCGAACTAGGCATCACCATTAAGAAGACCCGCACGGTGGCCAAGAACCCGACCGAGGGGATTCTGCAATATCTCAGCAACCATCCGGCCGATCTGCTTGTGATGTCGACCAATCAATCCGAGGGACTTGCCCGCTGGCAGCACCAGACCGTCGCAGAACCGGTCGCCCGCCAGAGTCACGCCGCAACACTCTTCGTCCCGACCCATGTCGAG
>Ga0105090_10002270_pt1 | contig 10676 bp, 10 predicted proteins | sample PPLLak3March2015_FD_79110 | JGI IMG/M metagenome (GOLD analysis project Ga0105090, IMG submission 79110) | Freshwater sediment microbial communities from Prairie Pothole Lake near Jamestown, North Dakota, USA - PPLs Lake P7 Core (1) Depth... | ecosystem: Environmental > Aquatic > Freshwater >... | reverse complement strand
GTACGAATCAAACTTGAGGATGAAAGCGAGCCAGAGGGCCGCGGGTATCGAGATCGCATCCGCGCCCAGCATGACGGCGCGCTTAATGGGCCTTGGCAGTGCCCGAATACGGCTCAACATTCTTTAGTTTCCCCAGAGATCCCTGATAATCGGGCGTGTACGTCGCCCGAGGCTTCCTTGCTGTGGTCCTATTTTACCACGAGAGTCGCGGTTGGCCCTCAAGTTCTGCTAGAACAGATGTAGTCTGAATCTACGTTACAAGCAATGTCCAACCGCCGCTCAGGCGGTGTACCTGCCACTTGCGCGGGGCAAAACTCGCGGGCATCGGACAGCAAATCCCCGCCTAAGAATCAATCCACGTGAAGGCTGCACTCATCACCGGGCACCGCGGGATTCCGCGAAATCAAAGTTCCCGCAGGATCGCTCGACCTCGAAGCAACACTTACACCGCCGAGACGCAAACCGTCATCTGCGACTATTGTCGTCGCGCCACCCTGCGTCTCGCCGAGGATATTCGGCTCATGGACCGACTGGACTTTCGAATCGTCCCCTATCCATGCTGCGGCCAACATCATCAAAACCTCATATTCCGAACACTCGCTCAAGAAAATCAATCATGCCGGAATCCGCCTAAAGGCAGCATGCTCCGGGTGTGATGCCGCACCAGGATCGCCATTTGAACCGCCGCGATGAGGCAATGGATCGCCGCGTTGATCTTCACAACAATCGCTGCGTTGCTGTAGTTGGCCGCAAACCGATGCGAGCCGGATTACGCACAACGGACGGTTCTCCGCCGCCAGCGGATAGGAAAACCACCATCAAAATCCAAAGCTAGAAGTCTCATGCCACGTACCTGCGAAAATATTCAATGGTCGGGCTCAGCCCGTCTCGCAGTGGGACAACCGGCTGCCAACCCAGGAGTGAGCGGGCCTTCGATATTTCCGGCTGCCGTTGTCGTGGGTCGTCCTGAGGCAAAGGCTTGTAGTCCAGCTTCGACGAGGAACCCGTCAACGTAACGACCTCGCTTGCCAACTGCAGCATCGTGAACTCGACGGGATTACCAAGATTGATGGGTCCAGTGATATCCCCCGGAGTGTCCATCAGTTGGACCAGCCCATCGACCAGATCCGACACATAGCAGAAAGACCTCGTTTGGGAGCCATCGCCGTAGATCGTGATCGGCTCCCCGCGAAGCGCTTGCATGATGAAATTAGAGACGACGCGCCCATCATTAGGGTGCATCCCCGGCCCGTAGGTGTTGAAGATCCTAGCGACTTTGATCGGCAGAGCGTGCTGACGGTGATAATCGAAGAAAAGCGTCTCGGCGCAGCGCTTGCCCTCGTCATAGCAGGCCCTCGGCCCGATCGGATTGACGTTGCCCCAGTACTCCTCGCGCTGCGGGTGCTCAGTCGGATCGCCGTACACCTCACTGGTTGAGGCTTGGAGGATGCGCGCGCCGAGCCGCTTGGCGAGGCCGAGCATGTTGATCGCTCCATGCACGGAAGTCTTTGTTGTCTGCACCGGATCGAACTGGTAGTGGATTGGCGAGGCCGGACATGCAAGGTTGTAGATCTGGTCGACCTCGACGAACAGAGGGAATGTCACGTCATGCCGCAGCAGTTCGAACTGCGGGCTACCGAGCAGATCCGCGACGTTGTCTCGGGTTCCGGTGAAGAAATTGTCGACGCAAAGCACGTCGTGCCCGTCGCGGACGAGCCGCCGGCACAGGTGCGATCCAATGAAGCCCGCACCACCCGTGACCAGGACGCGCTTGCGAAGTGCATATCTCACGACGAATACCTCCTTAAAAACTTAAGCCTATTTCCAGCCTGAGCAGAATGAGGGGAGAGCAAACTGCACGAAGCCGATACCGTCGCGGGCAGCCCTCCAAGCGGACTTAGCACCGACGTTGCCCTTGAATCCAACCAAAGACGAGTTCTACAAAACGACTTCGCCCGTAGCAGCGCAGCCGGCGGCCGTCTTGAGCGTTGCGTGTCCTACTGGAGCGATGCTGTGCAATCCTCTCGTTATCCTGCGGGCAGAGCTGATCTTTGAGCCGGGTACCCTGATAAACGAGCCCACCAATCAGTCGCCCCTGTTTCGGATCGATAATATAGAAATCGAAGGTCACCTGCCCGAGCGTCACGCGCAGTTCCGCCGCCTGCCTGATGACCCAGCGAAACGCATCAACCGGGGGCGGCAGTTTGCCTCAATGAACATGCCGCGCCTGCAATCAAACCCCGCGCGGGGCAGGCGATGCGCGCCCACCGCTACCAGTCCGCAGACCCCGCACGAGTGCGGCGAATCTGCTCGAGAGAAACACGCCGGTTTCAACAAAGTGCCCACTACCGATCAAAACGGGAACGGAGTAGGCGATTAGTCGAAAGTTGTGGGACACGCGTCCCTTCCGGATTGACGTGGGGTTATTGGCAAGATAACTGAGCAACTCATCTTCGATGAATAAGAACTTCCTACCGGAAAGTAACAGCTTAAGCCATGCGCACCAGTCCTCGAACGCCCTGCAGAACCGCGCTTCGGGAAAAAGCTTCCCCGAAAGAGCCGACTTTCGAAGCAGCGACGATGACAAACACAGGCCATTGCGCCGAATCAATTCACGAACGCCAACAATTGTGGCACTCGCCTCGCAGTTGTCCTGCGAAATAGATCGGTCATGAATGACAGGCTCTTCGTCGAAGCGGACATGATAGTCCGAAAAAACCCCCTCGCACTCCGGAGATCGGTCAAGGCATGCAAGCTGCAAACTAATCTTCTCCGGGAACCAATAATCATCGTCGTCGCAAAACGCAACGAATTCGCCTCTCGCAAGCGCAATACCTAGATTGCGACCGGGCGCAGGCCGCCCATTCCAAGTAGGTGTCTGATGCAACGTTAAGGAACCCTTCAGGAACTCTTCTGGGAATTCCTGCTTGAGCAACTCCTCCAGTCCAGGAGCTGCGCCGTCATGAATGACGACTGCCTCTACGGCCGGATAGGTCTGTGCGAAGACCCCATGCAAGCAATGAAGGAGCCGCGCGGGCCGACGATAGGTGGTGATTACCGCGGTCACGATACGCATGTCGTTCATGCGTCACTCCAGGTTGGAAGCTCAGTCAGGTCTTTGCGCGCGTAACCGACACTGCCGCCAGTGACAAAGAGCCTTTCATAGCCGTTACTCTCAAGAAATGCTCGCGTTTCCTGGGAGCCGCCCCAGCAGTCATTGTCCTCAAAAACAACGATGGCAGGTGCAAGTTTTCGAAGGTCGATGGCGCGAAGGACAACGTGGTCCAGTCCTTCGATGTCTATGTTAATGACGTCGACCTTACCGACATCCCTGATGAGCACGCTGATGTCGAGAAAAGGAACGGTGTCTTCGCGAAATTCGTAGCCCCATTCGTCCCTGTACTTAATTGCGTCCGAAAGGCTAAGCGTATCTATTTCCGAAAGCATGCGCTTGAAGCGAAAGACCTTAACGGGCTGCCCTTGGCGCGATACATCGCTGCCGACCGCCCCTAAGTGGGTTTGGCATCTACGCCCCCTGATAACGCGGAACGCCCATAGTTTCCAAGGATCGATGTCGACAACATGACCCGACCATCCGGAATCATGAAGTCTCTTGGTGTTCGAGATCCACACCGGATGGAATCCGCCAATATCCAAGTACACGCCGGCTTTGATGCCGCGTTGTTTTATGAAATTTTCCACAACCAAGTCTTCGCCGTACTGGGAGAACGACTTCACACGGTACCAAAGTCCCGAAACGAGCCCCATTATCTTGAGAAGCCAACTTGGGAGTATTTTAGAAACGAACTTCATTTTTCCCATTGAAAAGCTTCTTCTTTAGAGCGTAATAGAAAAGACCAACCAGCAAGATCTCACAGACGACAAACGAAAACGCCGCGCCCGTCGATCCGCCAATCTTGACGAAGGTCGCCAGCAGGGGAATCTGCAACACACTTACGAGGGCGACCGATGCGCTCTTGTATTTCATCAGGCCCCGCGTCATCAGAAAAAGGCCGACAACGGTCTCCAGAAAGCGAAAGGGCGTGGCGATGAGCATAATCTGCGCCATTCGTGAGGCGTCGACGTATTTACCACCGAACGCAATCGAAATCAGGTGATCCGCGGCCGCGATTCCCACAATAGCCACAATCGTACCCAGCAGGCAGAACTTGAGCGCAAGGTTGCTGAAAATACGGGAGGCCTCACGAGCGCTACGCGTGACAGCGGCATGAATGTCGATAGCGAAAATGCGTTGCATCAGCAGTGATGGCACGTGATACACAATTCCCATGACAATTGCCGCGAGCGCATAGTTCGCGACGGCCTCGACACCGAGGATTCGGCCTAGGTAAATGACGGGAAACTGGCTGTACGCAAGGTACAGAATATTGCCGATCCCAAACGGAAAGCACGCCAGCCATAAGCTACTCAAGCGGCCTACCCAACCGGGCCCAATGTCGCTAAACGTCGTTACTGATGTGTTGGCTGTGTCCAGAGCATCGGAGCGGAGCCGCCTAAGAAGAGCGCCGGCGGGGACGATCAACAAGAAGGAAGATGCCGCAAGGAGCACCGACAACAATAGGGGGTCGGAAAACTCACTGCCGACCAAGACGACGAACGCGACGATCAAGGCTCTGGACACACCCGTGACACTCAGCCAGCAGGCCAAATGCCTGTATCGCTTGAGGATTTGCGAAAAGACAGTGCCAAATTCAGCGGCGGCATAACCGATCGCGAGCAGCGCGAGAATACGCGTCAGTTTTTCGCCAAGGGCGTTGGGTGCAAGCGGCCCGGCAAGAGATGCAATCAGACTGACGGCGAGTAACGTGGTGAGAACAAGGTAAACAACGGACGTATCCAGAATGTCCTTGCGGATCACACCGTGCTCACCGAATTCCTTCTGCCAGAATCCGGTAAAGCCAAAAGCCGCTACAGTGATGAGCAGATTGACCTGCGCGAGCGCGCCGTAGAGCAGCCCGAAATCGCTGCTGGAAAGCGACCGCGCCAAGATGATTTGGAAGGCGAACAACCCGCCCGTGCCCGCCAGGCTCCCGAGCGCCACCGTCAAGGCCTGTGATCTTTCGATATTCAGACCCACAACTCTGGTACCAATAGCCTATGTGGCTGCGACATGACGCTTGCTTAACGTACGCAGACATCCACCAGCCATGACGCCGGTTGGCGCATGGACTTGGCGACCTTCTACGGCTATAGGTTTTTCTTCAAGCTCACAAGCCACAGTGAGATGCACGGCAGGCGACGTAGTGATTTCTTGGCATTGCAGTTCCTAGAGGTCCAGCGACTCGAATTGGGCGGAACTAGCGTTACACCTGGCCCGGCAGGCAATGCGAGCCGGAAGCTTCAGCCAGGACTTCGGCGATTACCTTGACTGTCCGCGCGATGTCGTCGTCGGTAAGAGTCGGGTGCACGAGGAACATGACGCTATTTTCACCCAACTCCTTTGCCACCGGCAGACGCTCCGCCGGCCGCCATCCTGTCCCTTCGAACGCGCCCTCGAGGTAAACCTCTGAACATGAACCCTGGTAGCAAGGGATCCCTTTGCCGTTGATCGCCTCGACGATGGCGTCTCTGGACCACCCGCTCGCCAGGTTCCGCGGTTCAACGTACACGTAACATTTGTATTCTGCATGACGGCACCCCAGCTGCTCGGCACATCCGGCCGGACAATTTGCACTCCGGCAGCTAAACCGCGGAACGCGAACGGCGGGAAACGCCCGACAGGTGTCGCGAATAGCGGCGGCATGGCGCGAGCGAATTGCATTCCAGTCGGTCATTCGGCGCAACTGGATACGCCCCACAGCCGCCTGCACCTCGAGCATGCGCCAGTTTGTGCCGAAACCCTCATGCAGCCAGCGAAACCCGGGGGGATGCTGCCGTTCGTACACCGCAGCGTAGCTCTTGCCGTGGTCCTTGAAGGCCCACATGCGCCGCCACAGCGCCTCGTCGTCGGTAGTCACCATCCCCCCCTCGCCGACAGTTGTAAGTATCTTGTCTTGGCAGAACGACCATGCGCCGACGTGACCAATCGAACCGACGCCGCGGCCTTTGTAAAGCGCGCCGTGCGCCTGCGCGCAGTCCTCGATGACCTTGACGCCGTGCCGCTCGGCTAAGGACATGATTGGATCCATGTCGCACGGCCAGCCGGCAAGGTGCACGCAGACGATTGCGCGCGTTCGGGGAGTGAGGACGCGCTCGATTGTTGCGGCAGTGATGTTGCCGCTGTCGCGATCAACGTCAGCGAAGACCGGGGTGGCTCCGGCATTCACGACGCACGACACGCTGGCGATGAACGTCCGCGGGGTCACCACCACTTCGTCGCCAGGGCCGATTCCGAGGGTCACGAGTGCGACGTCGAGCGCGAGCGTGCCGTTCGCCAACGCGATCGCATACCGCGAGCCCGCCCACGACGCAAACTCGCGCTCAAACTCGCGAGCCTCTATGCCGGTCCAGTAGTTAACTCGGTTCGACAACATGACGCGGCGCACCGCGTCCGCCTCTTCTTCAGTGAAGCTCGGCCAAGGCGCCACACTGGTGTTCAGCATCGGAATTTCACCGTCAAGTTTTCCGTTCGATTGCCCGGGCGGGGTTGCCGACCACCGTGGCGCCGTCGGGTACGTCACGCGTGACGACTGCACCCATGCCCACCACTGCGCCCCGGCCGATCACGAGCGGAGCGCCTGGCCGGCCCTGGCGTATCATGGCGCCGGCGCCGATGTAAGCGTGATCTTCGATTCGGACATTGCCGTTGCAATGCACGCCCGGGGCGAAAGTAACGAAATCGCCAATAATGCAGTCGTGCTCGACATAGCTGTAGATATTAGCGTGGAAATGACGACCGATCCTGATATTGCTCGTGAGCGTGACGAAGGGACAAAGAACGGCCCCTTCACCGATCCTTACATCATCGAGAGACACCACGTTCTGCGCCTTTACATCGACGATCCCGATGTCGTCTGCGTCGCAACGACGGGCGATCAGCTCGCGCACGCGCCCATCTGCAATTGCGATCGCGATTTTGCGCGTCGTCAGAGGCGCCTCGAGCCATTGCGCGTATGTCAGGATCCTTTGACCATTGAGTTCCGCGGCAGGTGGTTTGTCGTCTACAAATACCAACTCGAACGGCTCGGCCGCTGCCAGGCTCAATTGCTGTCGTAGGACAGGCATGACCCCGCGTCCGCAACCACTTGCTCCAAACACAGCGTATCCCTGCATTAGTCGCGCCCCGCTTCTGATTGCCTTGCATCGCTACCCTCGAACCTCGACATAGTCGCCTCTCCCACAGCCGCAATGCCGTCGCGACGCACGACCCGCTCCAGCGTCAAACACAGGATCTTGAGGTCCAGGGACATGCTGCGATGATCGACATACCATACGTCGAGCCGGAACTTTTCCTCCCACGTGATCGCGTTGCGGCCGTTCACCTGGGCCCACCCCGTCAGGCCGGGACGAACTTCATGGCGTCGGGCCTGCTCCGGCGTATAGAGGCGCAAGTATTCCATCAGCAAAGGCCTTGGTCCGACGAGAGCCATTTCGCCGCGCAGCACGTTGAATAACTCAGGCAGTTCGTCGAGACTCGTACGGCGGAGCCATTCGCCAAAGGGAGTGAGCCTGACTGCATCGCTGAGAAGTTCGCCTTCCGGCCCTCGCGCGTCAGTCATCGTGCGGAATTTGATCATCTCGAAGGGTCGCCCTCCCAATCCGGGACGGCGCTGACGAAACAGCACGGGGCTGCCGAGCCTCCATCGAACGAGCCAGGCGACGACCAGCATCAGCGGGCCCAGCATAACGAGCGCAATGGCGGCGAGCGTAAAATCGAGGAACCGCTTGAGCATGGTGGCGTCCCGCAGGCTACAGGTCGAGCGCAGCCGCGATCACGCTATTGACGTTATGCACGTTGTACTTCGCCTCTGCCCGTTTGCGTGCCGCGGCTCCCATTGACGCCGCACGAGACGGATCATCAATGAATCCAAACATGGCCGCCGCCAGCGCTTCGGCGTCCCTGACCGGCACCAGCACGCCGCTCTCGCCGTCTACGACAGTCTCGCGACAGCCCGGCACGTCCGTAGTGATGGCGGCCCGCCCCATCGACATGGCCTCTAGCACCGTGCGCGGCGTTCCCTCGCGGTAGGACGGGAGCACATAGACAGAACATTCGGCGAGCGCGGATCGCACGTCATCCAGCCCACCGACGTAATGCACGGCACCCTCCTCTACCCAGTGCTTGAGGTCGGCCGCGGAAACGGCTGCTGGGTTGGTATCCAGCCACCCCGCCAGCACGCAGGGCACTTCGGGCCGGGAGCGGCGCAGTAATCGGGCAGCATCAACGTACTCCTGCACCCCCTTGTCCCTCACTAGGCGCGCGATCATGAGGAAGGATGTGCGTTGTGGCAACGGCGTCGGAGCGAAGTGGTCGAGATCAACGCCCGAACCGTCGATCATGACGACGCGGGTACCGTGTAACAGGCCGAGCGTCACGAACAGATTGCGATCATCCGGATTCTGGAAGAAAACTACCGTCGCCGCACGCAGGGCCATGCTATACAGCGACCGCGCGACACGCCGAGTGACGGTCCGCGTCGCGCCCGTTCCATCGGTGAACGCAAATCCAAGGCCCGTTATCATGGCACCGATGGTGGGAACGCGCGCGATACGGGCGGCGATGCAGCCGTAAACGACTGGCTTGATCGTATAAGTAAGCACGCAATCGGGCCGCAACCTGCGCAACGCCTTCAACAAGTGCAGCAGCAGCCGGACGTCTCGCAAGGGGTTGAGACCGGTCCGCTCCAGCGGGATCGACTCGAAACGCACGCCCCAATCAGCCAGCTGCGCTGCGATTGACGGTGACTGCGGCGCCAGCGCAGTGACCTCGTGACCAGACCCAACGAGCCGACGCAGCAGCGGCCCACGGAAGTTCACGAGCGACTCCGCGAGGCTGGCGACGACGACCACGCGCTTACAGCGACTAACGTTCATGTTCCAGCCATGCCTGGAACATCAAAACGTTCCACAGATGGTATTCATTCCCAGCCTTGCCGGCCAGGTATTGCGCCCATCCGTCCAGGACGGGCCGCGGATCCAGCAGCCCACTCTTCGCGAGGGCCGCTGGCGCGAGCAACGCCTCGGCCCATGGCCGCAGCGGGCCACGCAACCAATACGCAATGGGCACCCCAAACCCCATCTTGGGCCGATCAATGAGGTCTCGTGGCACGCGACGGTAGAGAACTTCGCGCAGGACCCACTTGCCGACGCCACCGCGCAGCTTGAGGTCCATCGGCACGCGCCAGGCAAGTTCGTAAAGCTCGGGATCGAGGAACGGCACGCGCGCCTCGAGGCTGACGGCCATCGTCGCGCGATCAACCTTCGACAGGATGTCATCTGGAAGATATGTCGCTGCATCCACGACCATCATCATTTCAGCGGCGGAAAATCCTTGCGGCCAACGTTCCGGATGCAACATCAGCGCTTCACCGGGCCCCGCCTGCTGGACTGGCAGCTGTCGCCCGTGCCAGAAAGATGTCAGTCGCTGGTAGAGCTCCTCGGGACTTGCAGAATCGAGCACCCCGGCGAGCTTGTGCAATTTGTAGCCGGGCAGGCGCTGGCGTGCTGCGGGCAACACAAAACCGGCCGCTGCCGCGATGCAGTCCCAAGTCGAGGGTGAGACCCCCAACATGGCACGGGCGACAGCCCGACGCGCGATCAAAGGAACGCGCTCGATTCGGCGCCACACACGGGGTGCCCACGCGTGCCGGTTGTAGCCCGCGAACAATTCGTCCCCGCCGTCGCCCGACAGCGACACCGTCACGTGACGACGCGCCAGTTGCGCGACGAGGAAGGTCGGGATCTGCGATGAGTCCGCGAAGGGTTCGTCATAAAGTTCGGGCAGCCGCGGAATCACTTCGAGTGCATCCCGCGGATTCACCACCAGCTCGGTGTGGTGGGTCCCGAGGTGACGGGCAACAGCGCGTGCATGCGTGCTTTCATCGAATCCCTGATCGGTGAAACCGATCGAGAAGGTCTGCACAGGCTGCGAGGCCTGCGCCTGCATCGAAGCCACCACGACCGACGAATCAACCCCGCCCGAGAGAAATGCACCCAGTGGCACGTCCGCATGCATGCGCATCGACACGGCGCGATCAAGGGCTCGCTCCACTTCGGACACGATGGTGTCCGGGCTGCCGACAAGGGGTCGCTGTCTTGCAAGCTTTGCCGCCTCTAACGACGACCAGTATGTTCGTGGCGCAGGCTGCGCACCGGGCGTCATCCCTGGACGCAGAGTAAGGGAACTGCCAGCGGGCAGCTTGCGCAGTCCCAGGTAGATGCAGTGTGGCGCGGGGACGTAAGCGAATCGCAGCAGGTGTCCGAGCGCAACAGGGTCGATCGCCCCGGTCCAGCGCGGGAGGACACGCAGTGCCTTGAGCTCCGAGGCAAAACAGAACACGCCGCCGGCCCAGCCGTAGTACAGCGGCTTCTCACCGAAGCGATCCCGCGCGAGCGTCAGCGATTTCTCCTGCAGGTCGAGCAACGCGAACGCGAACATGCCATTGCACCGGCGCAGTGTCTCGTGGAGTCCCCAGTGCTCGACCCCGACGAGAAGCACCTCGGTATCAGACTGGCTGCGCCACTGTGTGTAACCCTCGTCAGTCAGTTCGCGCCGT
>Ga0105090_10002269_pt1 | contig 10678 bp, 8 predicted proteins | sample PPLLak3March2015_FD_79110 | JGI IMG/M metagenome (GOLD analysis project Ga0105090, IMG submission 79110) | Freshwater sediment microbial communities from Prairie Pothole Lake near Jamestown, North Dakota, USA - PPLs Lake P7 Core (1) Depth... | ecosystem: Environmental > Aquatic > Freshwater >... | reverse complement strand
GGCCTGCCGCCGCGGCGCGTCGACCTGCGCGGAAACGGCATCCCCGGGCCGCAGGGTGCCGGACCTGAGCGTGCCGACATGGCCATGGAATACTCCGGCCAGCTTGATCGTGTCCTGGACCTCGAAGTGCGCTCCGGCCGCATCGATGAAGCCGGTGTCGCCGACCTGGCCGCCGGATTCGGCGTAAAACGGGGTCCGGTCCAGCAGCAGAATCGCCTCGTCGCCCGCCTCGACGCGGTCCACGGCCTCACCGGCGACCAGGATGGCCGCGATGCGGGCATCCCCGGTCTGCAGCCGTTCGTAGCCGAGAAAGCCGGTGGGCTGGAGGTCCTTGATGGCCTGGGTGGAAATCTGCCCCTGCTGGGCGAACTTGCCGGACGCCCTGCCCCGCTCCTGCTGCCTGGCCAGGGCATCGGCAAAGCCGTCCAGGTCGACGCCCAGGGCGTGCTCGCGGGCGATGTCCTGGGTCAGGTCCAGCGGGAAGCCGTAGGTGTCGTACAGCAGGAACGCGGTTTCGCCGTCGATCTGCCCCCTTGTCTGATTGGGGCGGTCGGTCCTGGCCCGCGCCATGACGTCCTCGAGGATACCCATGCCGGTGTCCAGCGTACGGGCGAAGCGCTCTTCTTCCTCGCGCAGGGTGTCGCCGATCAGGCCGGCCTTGAGGCGCAGTTCCGGGTAGGCATCACCCATCTGTTCGGCCAGCGGTTCCACCATGCGATGGAAGAAGGGTTGCCTGACGCCGAGCTGGTAGCCGTGGCGGATCGCGCGCCGGATGATGCGACGGAGCACGTAACCGCGGCCGTCGCGGCCGGGCAACACGCCGTCGACCACCAGGAAGGCGGCAGCGCGGACGTGGTCGGCGATGACGTTGAGCGAGGCGTTGTCCAGGTCCTTGCACCCGGTCAGCTCCGCCGCGGCCCTGATCAGCGCGCGGAACAGGTCGATGCGGTAATTGCTGTGTTCGTGCTGCAGCACGGCGGTGAGCCGCTCGAGGCCCATGCCGGTGTCGACGCAGGGCGCCGGCAGAGCTTGCATGCTGCCGTCGGCGGCGCGGTCGAACTGCATGAACACCAGGTTCCAGATTTCGATGTAGCGGTCGCCGTCCTCATCGGGCGAGCCCGGCGGGCCGCCCGCCACGTCAGGGCCGTGATCGTAGAAGATCTCGGTGCACGGGCCGCAGGGCCCGGTGTCGCCCATGGCCCAGAAGTTGTCGCTCTCGTAACGCGCCCGACCCGGCTTGTCGCCGATGCGGATCACGCGGTCCGCGGGCACGCCGATCTGGCGGGTCCAGATTGCGTGGGCTTCGTCGTCGGTTTCGTACACGGTGACCCACAGGCGGTCGGCAGCCAGTCCGTAAACCTCGGTGAGCAGCTCCCAGGCGTAGCGGATCGCGTCTTCCTTGAAATAATCGCCGAAGCTGAAATTGCCCAGCATTTCGAAAAAAGTGTGGTGGCGGGCGGTGTAACCCACCTGGTCCAGGTCGTTGTGCTTGCCGCCGGCGCGCACGCAGCGCTGGGCCGTGACGGCGCGTTTGTACGACCGCTTCTCGGCGCCCAGGAAGACGTCCTTGAACTGCACCATGCCGGAGTTGGTGAACAGCAGCGTGGGGTCGTTGGCCGGCACCAGCGGGCTGGAAGCCACGACTTCGTGCCCCTTGCCGGCAAAGAATTCGAGAAAGTCGCGGCGGATTTGCGCGGTCGACTTGACTGTGTTCGATCTGGAATCGGTCCCCGTCACGCTGTTTGGCTCCGTGCCCGTAAATTTCAACGAATACAATGTGAGAGCGGAGTTTACCTAATGCAAGGAAGGGCCGCGAACAATGTTCAATCCTTCGCGAGCCGGTTCAGGGCGTCCATCGCCTGGTCGTGGGTAAAGCCGCGGTTCACGAGGCGGCGGTAGTGGTTTTGGCGGGCGTCGAAATCGAGGGGGCCGGGGTGCTGGCGCTCGAGCCAGCGCGCGGCCAGGTCGACCCATTGGTCGCCGTAACGCTCCAGCTCCGCTGCGATCAGGGCGTCGGCAACGCCCTTGGCCCGCAGGGCGGCGCGAATTTTCAGCGGGCCCTGCTGCCGCTGAACCAGCGAACGGGCCGCGGAATCGGTGAATCGCTCGTCGGAGAGCAGGTTTTCCGCCACCAGGGCTCCGAGCAGTTCGGCGACCGGGCCGGGCTCGAGGCCCGGCCACTTCACGCGCAGGCGCTGGTCCAACTCGGCCACGCTGTATTCGCGCCGGCCCAGCAGGCGGTAAGCAAAAGCCCTGAGTTCAGCGGCCGAGGGCTGGCCGTGTTCCTGTTCGGTCAAGGGCGTGCCAGGGTCCGGGCGGGCGGCTATTCCTCGACGACTTCTTCGGCCGCGGCGGCCGCCGCCCTGGGCTGCCGCAACACCATCATCTCGGCCCGCAGCTTGCCGTAAAGGTCGTTGGCAATGTCGGGGTTGTCCTTCAGGAACTGGCGCACATTTTCCTTGCCCTGGCCGATGCGATCGCCGTTGTAGCTGTACCAGGCGCCGGATTTCTCCACCAGGTTGTTGGCCACGCCCAGTTCGATCAGTTCGCCTTCGCGGGAGATCCCCTCGCCGTAGAGGATTTCGAACTCGGCCTGCCGGAACGGCGGGGCCAGCTTGTTCTTCACCACCTTGACCCGGGTCTGGTTGCCAACCACCTCGTCACCCTTCTTGAGGGCGCCGATGCGACGGATGTCCAGCCGCACCGAGGCGTAGAACTTCAGCGCGTTGCCGCCGGTGGTGGTCTCCGGGCTGCCGAACATGACGCCGATCTTCATGCGGATCTGGTTGATGAAGATGACCATGCAGTTGGAGCGCTTGATGTTGCCGGTCAGCTTGCGCAGCGCCTGCGACATCAGGCGGGCCTGCAGGCCGACGTGGGAATCGCCCATTTCACCTTCGATTTCGGCCCTGGGGGTCAGCGCCGCCACGGAATCGACGACGACCATGTCGACGGCGCCGGAACGCACCAGCATGTCGGTGATTTCCAGCGCCTGTTCGCCGGTGTCGGGCTGCGAAACCAGCAGGTCCTCGATGTTGACGCCGAGTTTCTCGGCGTAGATCGGGTCCAGCGCGTGCTCGGCATCGACGAAGGCGGCGACGCCGCCGACCTTCTGGCACTCGGCGATGGCGTGCAGGGTCAGCGTGGTCTTGCCGCTGGACTCCGGACCGTAAATCTCGACCACGCGACCGCGCGGCAGTCCGCCGATGCCCAGCGCGGCATCGAGCATGAGCGAGCCGGTCGACACCGTCTGGATATCGTTCGCCGCGCTGCCGTCGCCCATGCGCATGATGGCGCCCTTGCCGAACTGGCGCTCGATCTGCTGCAACGCCGAGGCCAAAGCCTGTTTCCTGTTGTCGTCCATGTTCCTCTCCGATTTTGTGGGTATTTTTGCTTCGCTCGCCTGGCGTGTCACCATTGCACGCAGGTTGGTGCACGTCTGTTGGCGCGCGCATCTTCGTGCACGCATTATGACACAGCGTGCGCGGCTGCTTCAGCCCCGCCCGGCACCCAGGGGACTTTCCTACACCGACCGCTGGTGAACCGCCTACCCGGCGGCGTCCCAGTGCCCGATCGAGTGGTATTCGACGCCGTTTTTCGCACCCACCGACTCGATCAGGTCGAAGCCCGTGAGGCGCCACTCGATGGCCACGGAACCCAGTCTAGGCGGGGGGTTTCTCAAACGACGATAAAGCGTCAGGTGCAGTTTCCAGGGTTTCGGATCGTGACCGATGCCGGCAGCCATCAGCGCGGCCACCAGAGCCTGCTGAAAGTTCTGCAGCGCAGCGGGAATGGCCCCGGCCCCAAGCCACAGCACGCTGCCCCGTCCAAATACCCCGAGGTGATCCAGCACCACCCGGCAGGGTTCGAAGGACAACCCGGAGGCGACGGCGCTGATGCGCGGAATGGCCGCTGCGTCCTGCATGCCGAGAAAGGCCAGGGTCACATGCAGGTTGGCCGGGCCGACGGCGCGCCCATCGATGCCCAACAGCTGCTGGACATCGTGGACCTGGCGCCGGACCGCCTGGTCCGGGACCAGGGCGAAAAACAGGCGGTGTTTGCCGCTCACGACCAAAGTTCACGACACCAGCCGGTACAGCAAGCCCTGCAGCGCATGCGCCACAGTCTGCCGGCGCACGGCGTCGCGACCGCCGGCGAAAACGACGACTTCGCTCTCCACCGGCCGCTCGCCCACGACCCAGCCGAACCAGACCGTTCCCACCGGCTTGTCCGGGCTGCCGCCCTCCGGGCCGGCGATGCCGGTAACCGCGAGGGCCACCTGGCTGCCGGATCGTCGGCGGACGCCCTCCGCCATCTGCATGGCCACGGGCCGGCTGACGGCGCCTTCGCGCTCGAGAGCGCCCGCGTCGACGCCCAGCAGATCGCGCTTGGCGCGGTTGCTGTAGCTGACGACCCCGCTCTCGAACCAGGCGGAGCTGCCGGCCCGGTCGGTGCAGCACTTGGCAATCCAGCCGCCAGTGCAGGATTCCGCCGTGGCCAGCGTCCAGCCCCTGCCGCACAGGACCTGGGCCAGCGCTTCGACCAGGCGAGCAAGCTCGGCGTCATCGGGACTGGCGGGAGGGGTCACGGGGGCCTCGTTTCTTTCAGCTCGGTTGGTCCTTACGTTACACTTCCCCGGATGTCAGCTCCAGCTCCGTTGAACCAGGAATCCGGCCAGCCCGGCGCGGCGTCGACTGCCGCCCCGGAGGCGCCCGCCGGACACACGCCCCTGATGCAGCAGTACTTCCGCGTCAAGGCGGAGTTTCCCGATACCTTGCTGCTGTTCCGCATGGGCGATTTCTACGAGGTCTTCTACGACGACGCGCGGCGCGCGGCGCGGCTGCTGGACATCACGCTGACCACCCGTGGCGAATCCGGCGGCGCGCCGATTCCGATGGCGGGCGTGCCCCATCATGCGCTCGACAACTACCTCGCGCGGCTGGTGCGGCTGGGGGAGTCGGCGGCGATTTGCGAGCAGATCGGCGACCCGGCGCCGGGCAAGGGACTGGTCGAGCGCAAGGTCGTGCGGGTGGTGACGCCCGGCACCATCACCGAGGAAGCACTGCTGGAAGCGCGCCGGGAAAACCTGCTCGCGGCGCTGGCGGTTTCCGGCCGCGAGGTGGCGTTGGCCTGGCTGGAACTCGCCTCGGGGCGCTTCGTCGTGCGCCCGCTCGCGTCGCTGGACGAGGTCGAGTCGCAACTCGAGCGACTGCGCCCGGCGGAACTGCTGGTCGAGGAAGGGCTGGCGCTGCCCTGCGCGCGCCGCGAGGGCACGCGGGAGCGCCCGCCGTGGAAATTCGACGCGCAGCAGGCCGGCAAGGCGCTGCGCGAGCAGTTCGGCACCGCCGATCTGCGCGGCTTCGGCATCGAGGACCTGCCCGCGGCCATCAGCGCCGCAGGCGTCCTGCTCGATTACCTGCAGGAAACGCAGCGCATGTCGCTGCCGCACCTGCGCGGCATTCAATTCGAACAGGCCGGTGAGTTCCTGCACCTCGACGCGGTCAGCCGCCGCAACCTCGAAATCGAATCCAGCCTCGGCGGCGAGAAGAACGCCACCCTGGTGGCCGTCATGGATTCCTCGGTTACCGCGATGGGCGGCCGCCTGTTGCGCCGCTGGCTCGGCAACCCCCTGCGCAACCAGCAACGGCTGGAGCGCCGGCACAAGGCGATCGCCGCCCTGCTGGAGGAGCAGGTTCACGACGGCCTGCGCGTGGAACTGCGGGGCGTCGGCGACGTCGAACGCATCCTCTCGCGGGTGGCGCTGCAGACAGCCCGGCCGCGCGACCTCGCGACCCTGCGCCACGCGCTGGCCACCCTGCCCCGGCTGGGCGACCTCGTCGCCGGCGGCGGCCTGGAACTCCGCAACGGCCTCGGCGCGATCCCGCGGTTCCCCGCGCTGCTCGAACTGCTGGAGCGCGCCCTCATCGCCGACCCGCCGGCGCTGATCCGCGACGGCGGCGTGATCGCGCCGGGCTATGACCCGGAACTGGACGAACTGCGCGGCCTCTCCGCAAACGCCGGCAGCTTCCTGCTCGAGTACGAGCGGCAGCAGAAGGAAGCGACCGGCATCCCCAGCCTGAAAGTGGGCTACAACCGGGTCCACGGCTACTACATCGAAGTTACGCACACGCATCAGCAACTGGTACCCGCGCACTACGCGCGCAGGCAGACACTGAAATCAGCCGAACGCTACATCACCGAGGAACTGAAGGCCTTCGAGGACAAGGTTCTGTCGAGCCGCGAGCGCGCGCTGGCGCGGGAGAAGCAGTGCTACGCCGACCTGCTCGAGCGCCTGCTGGCGCAACTCGAACCGCTGCAGGAAATGGCCGCGCGGCTGGCACGGCTGGATGTGCTGTGCGCCCTGGCCGAGCGCGCCGAGCGCCTCAGCCTGGTGCAGCCGAAGCTGCGCGGCGAGGACGGCATCGAAATCATCGGCGGCCGCCACCCGGTGGTCGAGCAGGTGCAGGACGAGCCGTTCACGCCGAACGACATCCGCCTCGACCGCGACACCCGCATGCTGATCATCACGGGCCCCAACATGGGCGGCAAATCCACCTACATGCGGCAGACGGCGCTGATCGTTTTGCTCGCGCACGCCGGCAGTTGGGTGCCGGCGGAATCGGCGGTGATCGGGCCCATCGATCGCATCTTCACGCGCATCGGCGCCGGCGACGACCTGGCCCGCGGCCGCTCGACCTTCATGGTGGAGATGTCGGAGACCGCCAACATCCTGCACAACGCCACGGCCAATAGCCTGGTCCTGATGGACGAGATCGGGCGCGGCACCAGCACCTACGACGGTCTGGCCCTGGCCTGGGCCAGCGCCGTCTACCTGGCGCGCCAGGTGCGCGCCTACACCCTGTTCGCCACGCATTACTTCGAACTGACCCGACTGGCCGGACAGGAACCCGGCGTGGCCAACGTGCACCTGCGCGCCGTGGAGCACAAGGACCGCATCGTATTCCTGCACGCGGTGCAGGAAGGGCCCGCCAGCCAGAGCTACGGCCTGCAGGTGGCGGCCCTTGCCGGTCTGCCGGCGAGCGTGCTGCGCCAGGCGCGCAAACACCTGGCGCTGCTGGAACGGCAGCAACGGCCGGATGAGCCGCAGTTGGGCCTGTTCGACGAGGCCGCGGCCGAGGCGCCTGAGGCAGTGCAAGAGTCGTCGGCAGACCGCGCCCTGCGCGCGCGGCTGGCGGAGATCGATCCGGACAGGCTCACCCCGCGCGAGGCGCTGGCGCTGCTGTACGAGCTGAAACAGCTGTAGGACCGAACCTTGTTCGGGAACTTGGCTCCATCAATCCCGAACAAGGTTCGGTCCTACAAGGCGGGGCAAGCCAACAGGAATGGTGATTACGACGAACCCGTGGTGAACTTCACGATCTGGCGCCGCTGGCGCTTGTCGGGACGACCCTGGCGCTCCGCCCGCGCCTGCCGGTCGAGTTCGCGTTGCGCCGCCGCGGACTCACGGCGCGCCACGCTCGCCGGGTCCTCGACGTATTTCCCCTGCGCCAGGGCGGCGGACAGGCGGCGCTCATCCAGGTCGGTCACGGTCACCTGGAACTCTTCCTCGCCGCGCCGGATGGTCAGGCGGTCGCCCGCGGCCAGGGTGCGACCCGGCTTCACGCGGTGTCCGTCGATCTGCACCTTGCCGCCCTTGATGGCGTCGCGGGCCAGGGCCCGGGTCTTGAAGAAGCGCGCGGCCCAGAGCCATTTGTCGATTCTGACCTTGTCCGTCACGCGCCGGTCAGCAGCGCGTTCACGCGGCGAACGAAAGCGGCCGGATCCTCCAGCGCCGCGCCCTCGGACAACAGGGCCTGCTCGAACAGCAGCAGCGCCAGGTCGCCGAAACGCGTCTCGTCGTCCTCGGCCTGCAGCCGCGCGACCAGCGGATGCTTCGGGTTGAGCTCGAGCACGGGGCGGGTTGCGGGCACTTCCTGGCCGGCCTGTTCCAGCAGCCGCTGCAGGTGCAGGGCCATTTCCTGGTCTCCCAGCACGATGCAGGACGCCGAGTCGGTCAGACGCCGGCTGCTGCGGACGGAGCTGACGCGCTCGCCGAGCGCCTGCCCGACGCGCTCGAGCAAACCCGCTTCCAGGGCGCCCTCAGGCTCGGCGGTCTCGCCGCCGGCTTCCGCCGCGTCGTCCCGGCCGAGCGAGCCCAGGTCGATGTCGCCCTTGGCCACGGACTTGAGCGGCTTGCCCTGGTATTCATGAAAGTAGGCCATCATCCACTCGTCGACGCGGTCCGACAGCAGCAGCACTTCGATGCCGCGCTGGCGAAACACCTCGAGGTGCGGGCTGTTGGCCGCAGCCCGGTGGTTCTCGGCGGTGATGTAGTAGATCGCTTCCTGGCCCGCGGACATGCGCGCGATGTAGGTGTCGAGATCGACCAGCTGCTTCTCCCCGTCTCCCCGGGTCGAGGCAAAGCGCAAGAGCGGCGTAATGCGCTCGCGGTTGCCGAAATCCTCGACCACGCCTTCCTTCAGCACCGCGCCGAATTCACTCCAGAAAGTCGTGTATTTCTCCGGCTCGTCCTTCGCGACCTTCGTGATCAGGTCGAGGCTGCGGCGGACCACGGCGGAGCGGATCTTGCCCGACAGTTCGTTCTCCTGCAGCAGTTCGCGCGAGACATTCAGCGGCAGGTCGTCGGAGTCGACGACGCCGCGCACGAAGCGCAGGTAGTGGGGCAGCAGCTGTTGCGCGGCGTCCATGATGAATACCCGCTTCACGTACAGGCGCAGACCGCTGCGTTCGTCGCGCTGCAGCATCAGGTCCATCGGCGCGGTGCCGGGCACGAACAGCAGCGTCGTGTAGCTCTGGCTGCCCTCCACGCGGTTGTGCGCCCAGCACAGCGGGTCCTCCAGGTCGTGGCTCAGGTACTTGTAGAAGGACTGGTACTCGGCGTCGCTGATGTCGGCCTTGGGCAGCGTCCACAATGCCGATGCCTTGTTGACGTCTTTCCATTGGGCGGGAGCTTCCTTGTCTTTTTCCGCCGCAGCCTGCGCGGTCGGTTCCCGCATGCGGATGGGAAAGCCGATGTGGTCGGAATAGCGGGTGATCAGCGAGCGCAGCGTCCAGGGGCTGACAAACTCCCTGGCGCTGTCCTTCAGGTGCAGGATGACCTCGGTGCCGTGCGCGTCCCGCTCGATCGCCTCGAGCGAATATTCGCCGGCGCCGTCGGATTCCCAGCGCACGCCTTGTGACGATGCCTCGCCGGCCCTGCGGGTCAGCACGGTCACGCGATCGGCAACGATGAACGACGAGTAGAAGCCGACGCCGAATTGCCCGATCAGGTGGGCGTCGGCCTTTTCGTCCCCCGACAGGTGGTCGAGAAAGGCCCTGGTGCCGGACTTCGCGATCGTGCCGATGTTCTCCATCACGTCGTCGCGGTTCATGCCGATGCCGTTGTCACGAATCGTCAGGGTGCCGGCTTCCTCGTCGCTTTCGATCTCGATGCGCAGGTCGCTGTCCCCCTCATACGTCGAATCGTCCTTGAGCGCCAGGAAACGCAGACGGTCCAGCGCGTCCGAAGCATTGGAAATCAACTCGCGCAGGAAGATTTCCCGGTTCGAATAGAGCGAGTGGATCATCAGGTGCAGAACCTGGCGGGTTTCCGCCTGGAACTTGTGGGTTTCCACAGTCGGTTTCCCGGTCGTGGACGTTTTCTTGGCCTGTGCTTCGTTCATGAGTTTTCAGATGGGCTGCGTCAGTGCAGACATACATAGGGATGAAGGCGGCGGAATCAAGCGGTGGACAGAGGCGGAGGAGCGCAGGCGGAGCGGTTTTCAGCGAAGCTGAAAGAAGTGCCGCCGAGCACCGCAGAAACAGAAAGCCCGCCGAATGGCGGGCTTTCTGTTTCGGTACAGGTACTACAGACTTACCCGAGCTTCTCCTTGATCCTCGCGGACTTGCCCTCGCGGCCGCGCAGATAGTAGAGCTTGGCGCGGCGAACGTCACCCTTGCGCTTGACCTCGATGGAGTCGATCAGCGGGCTGTGCGTCTGGAACACGCGCTCCACCCCGGTGCCGTGAGAAATTTTGCGCACGGTGAACGCGGAGTCGAGGCCACGATTGCGAATGGCGATGCAGACGCCCTCGAACGCCTGCAGGCGCTCGCGGTTGCCTTCTTTCACCTTCACATTGACCACCAGTGTGTCGCCCGGTGCGAACTCCGGGATGGTGCTGCTCAGCTGCTCAGCGTTGATTTCGTCGATGATGTTCGTCATTTTTCCGATCCTGTTCAATTTACCATGTCACTTGCTGGCCGTTCGTCGGCTGCCCACAGGCCGTTCAGGGGCCGCTCTGCCTGCCGTTCTCCGTGTCCTTTTTTGGGCCCAATTCCGCCTGGAATTCGGCCAGAAGATATTCCGCTTCCTTGTCCAGCTCCAGGCCACGCAGCAACTCCGGCCTCCTCAGCCAGGTGCGCCCGAGCGACTGTTTCCTGCGCCACCGCTCGATGGCCCCGTGATCGCCGGATAATAACACCGCTGGCACGGCCAGGCCTTCGATTTCCTCAGGCCGGGTGTAATGCTGGCAGTCCAGCAGCCCGTCCGTGAACGAGTCCTGCGCGGCCGACTGCTCATCACCGAGCACCCCGGGCAGCAGGCGGGTCACGGCGTCGATGACCACCGCCGCGGCGAGTTCGCCGCCACTGAGGACATAGTCGCCAAGCGACCACTCCT
>Ga0105090_10002268_pt1 | contig 10680 bp, 10 predicted proteins | sample PPLLak3March2015_FD_79110 | JGI IMG/M metagenome (GOLD analysis project Ga0105090, IMG submission 79110) | Freshwater sediment microbial communities from Prairie Pothole Lake near Jamestown, North Dakota, USA - PPLs Lake P7 Core (1) Depth... | ecosystem: Environmental > Aquatic > Freshwater >... | reverse complement strand
TTTGCCTTGCAGATCAACGTCTCCCCCTGATGGACGCCCTGTCGGAAACCCTGCGGGTGGTGCGCCTGATCGGGGCCATCTTCATCAACGGTCGCTTCACGGCACCCTGGTGCTACCAGTCCCCGCATGCGGACTATGCGGCTCCCTTGCTGGAGCCCGGGGCCGAACGCGTGGTGATCTTTCACATGATCACCGAAGGGGAATGCTACGTCGAGATGACGGGGCAGGCTCCCGTGCATCTGATTGCCGGTGATGCGGTCATCTTTCCGCAGGGCGACGCGCATCGCATGACCTCTGCCCCGGGCGTTCCGGCTGCCACCGGTGCGAAACTGGATGTCGTGCTTTCAAGGCGCCCCCGTCAGCTGGCCTATGGGGGAGGCGGTGCCGTGACGCGTCTGGTGTGTGGGTATCTGGCCTGCGATGCGCGACTGGCCCGCATGCTGCTGGCGGGCCTGCCTCCTGTCGTCAAAGTCAGCGTTCGCGGTTCCAGTGCCGGTGCCTGGCTGGAGGCCTCCTTGCGTTATGCGCTGAGCGAGGCCCGATCGCCGCGTCCGGGAGGGATGGGCGTTCTGGCCAAATTGTCCGAAGTTCTTTTTATCGAAGTGCTGCGCATCTACATGAACGAGCAAACCCCGGGAACCACCGGCTGGCTGGCGGGTGTAGGGGATCGCATCGTTGGAGCCGCGTTGGGCGCACTGCACAAGAACCCTGCACGCGCCTGGACGCTGGAGGATCTGGCCAGTGTTGCCGGCACATCCCGGTCTGTGCTCGCGGAGAAATTCCAGCTGATAGTCGGGATCGCACCGATGCAGTATCTGACCCAATGGCGAATGCTTCTGGCGGCCAACCTTCTGTCGGGCAGCAATGCGCCTCTGATCCGGATCGCCGAGGAAGTGGGGTACCAGACCGACACCGCCTTCAGCCGCGCCTTCAGCCGCGAGTACGGCGTGCCGCCGGCAACGTGGCGCCGCCTTCAAGTGGAAAAACCGTCAGCCAGCTGACCGACAAAGCGTCAGTCCGGGTCATTGCACCTCTCTTGAGCCGACGCGAAAGCCTAGATGTGCAGCGCCGCCAGCGCACCGACGACCAGGGCGGCGCCGCCGGCGACGAACATCGCCCATTCCAGCCACTTTTTCTTGGTCAGCAGGGCGATCGCCGCCATGGCGATGGAGACCTGCAGCACGGTGGTGGACTGGGCCCAGCGGTGGTGCTGGTGCATCTGCTCGTCGCTCTGCTTGTCCCAGGCCGTGGCCTCAAGCTCCAGCTTGTCGGCCACTGCTTTGATCTCATTCTTTTCCTTTTCGTAACGGTCCACCTTGGCCTGGTATTTGGCCTTTTCGGGCTCGCCGGCGGCCATGTCCCGCGCCAGTTCGGCCAGCGACTGCTTGGTACTCTTGGACTGGAAGTAATTCCACTGGTTGGAGGCTTCGGTCTTCTTGATGGCGGCGTTGTTCTTGTACAGGCCTGCATTGGCCTGCGTGGCGCCGCCCATGTAGCCGAAGATCGCGCCCACCGTGGCGATGGCCGCCGTAAACAGGGCGATCTGGTTGATCATTCCGCCGTGATCGCCACCGTGGCCGCCCTGCTGGGCGCGCTCGAGTTCGTGGTCGTGCGGGCCGTGCACGTGAAAACCGTGGCCCGGCATGTCAATTTCCCTTGAGGTGAAGTGCGTTGTTCCGGTAGGTGACGAAGCTGAAGGGCAGCCCCGTGGCCGAGGTGTGGCGCTCGCGGGCGGTTTCCACCCAGTCCGTGCCGAATTGGGGCGCAAAGGCGTCGCCTTCAAAGTGGGCGTCGATCTCGGTGACCACCGCAGTGTGCGCCAGCGGCAGCGCCTGGGCGTAGATCTCGGCGCCGCCGATCACCCAGGCTTCACTACCGGGCGGGCAGAGCGTCAGGGCCTGGGGAATTGAGGCAGCCCGATGCGCGCCTTCGGCATGCCAGTCGCTTTGGCGCGTCACGACAATGTTGAGCCGGCCCGGTAGTGGGCGGAACCGGGGCGGCAGTGATTCCCAGGTCTTGCGCCCCATGATGACGGGGCAGCCCAGCGTCGTGCGCTTGAAGAACGCCAGGTCTTCCGGCAGGTGCCAGGGCAGGGTGCCGTTTTTGCCAATGACGCCGTTGGCGGCGCGGGCGAAGATCAGATGGAGTTGGGTGTCGGTGGCCATGTCAGGATTGTCGCGGTTGCGGACCGGCCGCCCGGCCGCGCGGGGGCAGCAGCACGGCGGCGATGGCGGCCATCACGCAGAGCATGGCCACGCCATCTTGCCAGCGCGGCCATTCGCCGACGATCAGCGGCGCGCTCAGGGTGCCGATCATCGGCACCGCCATCACGCTCATCGCGCTGGTGGACGGCGGCAGATTTCGCGCCAGGCCAAACCAGATGATCTGGGCGAAGCCATAGTTGATGAGCACGCCGTAGGCCAGGCTGGCCCACATCACCGGCGTGAAGCGCAGCGCGGGCAGGGGTTCGGTCACGATCGCAATGATCCAGATGCAAGCCGCCGCGCTGATCATCATCCACACCGTGAGTGCTTCCACCGGCAGCGTGTATTTCATGCGTCGCATCATCAGCGTGCCGATGGCCCAGCTCACCGCCGCGCCTCCCATCCAGAGCACACCTACCGGTCGCCCGGCCAGTGCCCGCAGCTCGTCGGACACCAGCAGCCCGATCGCCATCGCCACGGCGGTGGCAGCAAAGGCCACCCGGCCGGTCAGCCGCTCGCCCAGCAGGACGACACCGATCAGCACCGTCCAGATCGGCATCGTGAACCCAAGGATCGCGGCACGGCCCGAGGCCAGTTCCTTCACGCCGAAGATCGACATCACGTGCCAGCCCAGCATGTTGGGCAACCCCAGCAGCGCCACGGCTCGCCACTCGGGGCCTTGCGGCGTCATGCGGATGCCGCGGGCGCGGTAGAAGGCGTAGAGCCACAGCGCGCCACCGGTCATGGTGATGGCGCGGAAATACATCGGCGTGAGCTCGCGCAGCGACAGCTTCATCATCGGCCAGTTGACGCCCCACATCAGCGTGAGCGCCACCAGCGCACCGAGTTGCCGGCGGGTGATCACACTGCGACGGGCGCCTTGATGGGCGGGTGGCTCTGGTAGCCGGGCACCTCGAAGTCTTCGTACGCGTAGTCGAAGATCGAGTCGGGCCGGCGCTTGATGTGCAGCGTGGGGTAGGGCAGCGGTGCGCGAGAGAGCTGCAGCGCCACCTGCTCGGCGTGGTTGCTGTAGATATGGCAGTCGCCGCCGGTCCAGATGAAGTCCCCCACGTCCAGGTCGCACTGCTGCGCCACCATGTGCGTCAGCAGCGCGTAACTGGCAATGTTGAAAGGCACGCCCAGGAAAATGTCGGCGCTGCGCTGGTACAGCTGGCAGCTCAGCTTGCCGCGGCCACCGGCTTGCGTGGCGGGGGCCACGTAGAACTGGAAGAAAGCATGGCAGGGCATCAGCGCCATCTGGCTCAGCTCGGCCACGTTCCAGGCACTGACGATGATGCGGCGCGAGTCGGGGTTGGTCTTGAGCGTGCGGATGACATCGGCGATCTGGTCGATATGCCCGCCGTCCGGCGTCGGCCAGCTGCGCCACTGCACGCCATAGACCGGCCCCAGGTCGCCGTCGGGGCGGGCCCACTCGTCCCAGATGGTGCAGCCGCGCTCCTGCAGCCACTTGACGTTGGAGTCGCCGCGCAGAAACCATAGCAGCTCCACGATGATGGCGCGCAGGAAGACCTTCTTGGTGGTCACTAGCGGAAAGCCTTCGTTCAGGTCGAAGCGCATCTGATGGCCGAACACGCTCTTGGTGCCGGTGCCCGTGCGGTCGGCCTTGAACACGCCGTGGGTGTCCACATGGCGCATGAAGTCTTCATACTGCGAGCGGATGGGGCGAGCCGGGGAGGGGGAAGGAGACGGCTGGGTCATGCCTGGGAACCGGTTGGGTGGTGGAAGCCCGCCGTTCTGGGGCGGGAAACTGGAAATTCTATTCGCTCAACCGCGAACGATGCGCCCCGGATTCATCAAGTTGTGCGGGTCCAGTGCCCGCTTGATGGCACGCATCATGTCCAGCGCCACGGCCGACTTGTAGCGCGGCAGCAAGTCGGCTTTCAGGCTGCCCACGCCGTGCTCGGCCGAGATGGAGCCACCGAAGCGCGCCACGGCGTCGTACACCAGCACGTTGACGCGGTCTTCCTGGTCGCGCAGGAACGCCGCGGCATCGACGCCTTCCGGCGCCTGCACGTTGTAGTGCAGGTTGCCATCACCCAGATGCCCGAAATTGACGAGTCGCACGCCGGGGATCTCGCGCTGCAGCAAGGCGTCGGTCTGGGTTACGAACTCGGGGATGCGCGAGACCGGGACCGAGATGTCGTGCTTGATGTTCAAGCCTTCCTCGGCCTGCGCCAGGGGAATGCTCTCGCGCAGGTGCCAGAGGTGGCGCGCCTGGTTCAGGTTTTCCGACACCACCGCGTCGCTGACCAACGCCTGCGCCAGGGCGGTCTCCAGCAGGTGTTCGAAGCGCGCACGGGCATGGGTTTCGGACTCGTGGTCGGAGTTCTCCAGGAGTACGCAGTACGGTGCGTCCTTGTAGAGCGGGACGCTGAGTTGTCTGAAATGCTTGTCTACCAGGCTCAGCGCGAACTGGCCCATGACCTCGAAACCGGTCAGGCCCGCACCCAGGTGCCGGTGCGCCAGGCCCAGCAGCGCGACAGCCGCCTCCATGGACGGCACGACTGCCCAGGCGGTGAGTTGCGCCGCGGGCAGGGGGTAAAGCTTCAGCGTCGCGCCGGTGATGATGCCCAAGGTACCTTCGCTGCCAATGAACAGGTCGCGCAGGTCGTAGCCAGTGTTGTCCTTGCGCAGGCCCGACAGGCCATGCCAGATCTCGCCCTGCGCGGTGACCACTTCCAGCCCCAGGCACAGGTCGCGCGCATTGCCGTAGCGCACCACCTGGGTGCCGCCGGCGTTGGTGCCGAGGTTGCCGCCGATGGTGCAACTGCCCTCGGCCGCCAGGCTCAGCGGAAACAGGAAGCCTGCCGCCTCCGCTGCGTCCTGCAGGTTTTGCAGGATGCAGCCGGCCTCCACCGTCATGGTGAGGTTGGCGCTGTCGATACCCAGCACCGCGTTCATGCGTGTCAGGCTCAACACGATCTGGTGGCCTGAATCATCGGGCACCGAGCCCACGGCCAGGCCGGTGTTGCCCCCCTGCGGCACCAGGCTGACACCGGTCGCGGCCTGGTGCTGCGCGCAGGCCTTGACGATGGCGGCCACCTCCTCCGCGCTGCCGGGGCGCACCACCGCCAGCGCCTTGCCGTGCGCGCGCTTGCGCCAGTCCTGGGTGAAGGCGCTCAGGTCACCGTCGGTGAACACATGGGCGGCACCGGTGATATGCCGCAGCGCGTCGAGCAAGGCATTCATTGCGCGGCGGGGGCGGGGTCTTGCCCGGATGCCGCGGCCCTTGCCTTGGCGTATTTCAGGCGCAGCCGCACATGCAGCGTGCAGGCGGCAAAGAGCACGAGGCACAGGAGTATTTGCAGCAGGGCCAGCCAGCTGCCGGGTGGCGGGTCGCCCCAGGCGCGCACCACGCCTTCGATGAAGTACAGCCACACCACCAGGCTCAGCCAGCGGTAGGTGTACATGCGGTTTTTCAGCAGGCCGGCCAGCGGCAGGCACAGTGGCAGGGCCTTGAGCACCAGCCAGGAACCACCCGGGCGCAGGGGCGCCAGCCACAGCTCCCAGGCGAGCGCCAGCGCAATCAGCGCCAGCAGGCTGGCCACCGCCAGGGTGCGGGTCAGGCGCACGGTTTTTTCTTGTGGGGTCATTGCAGTGGCATCATAGCGGCCATGAAAATTCAGGCCTGGTGGCAAACCTTGCAGAGTCTCAAGGACTTTCCCTGGCTGGAAACCGCCCGCACCCTGCGCGACCGTTTCCGCGAGGACCACCTGGGCCTGACGGCCAGCAGCCTGACCTTCACCACGGTCATTTCACTGGTGCCGCTGTTTACCGTGCTGCTGGCGGTATTTTCAGCCTTCCCGGCCTTCAACAAGCTTCAGGGCGTGATGCAGCAATGGCTGTATGACAGTCTTTTTCCCGAGTCGATTGCGCGCCAGGTCATGGGCGCGCTGAACCAGTTCTCGGCCAAGGCCAGCCGCGTCGGCGCGATGGGCTTCGCCTTTCTGCTGGTCACCGCCTTGTCGCTGGTCCTCACCATTGATAAGACCCTCAACGGCATCTGGCGCGTGCGCCGGGCGCGGCCGCTGGCGCAGCGCGTGCTGATGTACTGGGCGGTGCTGACGCTCGGGCCACTGGCGCTGGCCGCGCTGCTGGCCACTGCGTCCTACGCGGCATCGGTCTCGCGTGGCCTGGTCAGTGCCCTGCCGGCGGTGCTGGGCCTTGTTCTGGACCTCATGGAATTCGCCCTCGTGGCCGGGGGCGGCGCGGCCTTGTTCCGTTATGTGCCGAACACGACGGTGCGCTGGGGCCACGCTCTGGCGGGCGGTTTCTTCGTGGCCGTGGGGCTCGAGCTTGCCAAGAAAGGACTCGCGCTGTACCTGAACACCTTGCCGGCGATGTCCGCGATCTACGGCGCGTTCGCGGCGGTGCCGATCCTGCTGCTGTGGATCTACATCGTCTGGGTCGTGGTGCTGCTGGGCGCGGTGATTGCGGCCTACCTGCCCAGCCTGCTGGCGGGCGTGGCGCGCCGCGGCGGCACACCGGGTTGGCGCTTCCAGCTGGCGATCGAGGCCATCAGGGCGCTCGACGCGACGCGCGCCACCCCGGCCAAGGGCCTCGATGTGGCGGATCTGGCGCGCCATCTCAAGGTGGACGGGCTGCAACTGGAGCCGGTCATCGACACCTTGCTGGCCCTGGACTGGGTGGGCCAGCTCGACGACGGGCGCGACGTGCTGCTGGTGGACCTTGAAAAAACCAGCGCCGCACCACTGGTGCGCGCCCTGTTGCTCGCCGACGACCCCAGCGTCGAGGGTTTCATGAAAAACAGCCAGATCCCAGCGTTGAATGGACGTCAGCTGCTACAAATAATGGAGCAATCCGGGCGCTGAAGTGATGGGCGCGGGCATCAGTCGATACGGAACGGCGCGTTGAGAAAGCCCCTGAAGCGCGCGCGGCCCCCGCGCATCGGCACTGCGCTGAGCCGGTAACCGGGAAAGCGTTGCAGGAATCGCCCGACGGCAATGCGCCCCTCCAGCCGCGCCAGGCTCAGGCCAGCGCACTGGTGGATGCCGAAGCCAAAGGCCAGGTGCTTGTTGTTCTCGCGGCAAAGGTCGAGCGTTTCGGGCGAGGCGTACTGCGCGGGGTCCCGGTTGGCCGCGCCGATGCACAGCGTGACCAGAGTGCCAGCGTCCAGCGCCACGCCGCCCACGTCGGCCGCCTTGAGCGCACGCCGGTTGCCGAGCTGGTTGGACGATTCGAAACGCAGGAATTCGTCCACGGCCAGCGTCAACACGGCTTCATGCGCGGCTGCATCGCCGGCATGACGTCCCAGGTCCGTCAGCAGCTTGTCCCGGGCTGCCGGGTATTCCTGCAAGCTCAGCAAGGCGTTGCCGATCAGGTTGGTGGTGGTTTCGTGGCCCGCGTTGAGCAGGAAGATGCAGTTTTGCAGCAGCTCGACCTCGCTGAGTTTTTCGCCTGAACTTTCGCCCTGAATCAGCCGCATCAGCACGTCGTGCTCCGGGTTGCCGGGGCGCCGGCGTCGCTCGGCCACCAGGCCTTTGAGATAGACCAGCATGTCGCTCACGCTCTGGTTGCCCAGGGCTTCCTGTTCAGCCGTGAGTACCGGTTCCAGCGCGCCCAGGATGGCTAGCGACCAGCCACGCAGCGGTCCCCGGTCGGCGACGGGCACACCGAGCAGGTTGCCGATGATCTCGACCGGGATGGCCGAGGCGAAGTCCTCGATCAGGTCGCCGCCGCCCCGTGCTTCGATGGCGTCAAGAAGGCCGTCCACCAGCGTGATAAGACCGGGCTCCATGTCGGCGATCGCGCGACGGGTCAGCGCGCCCATGATCAGCTTGCGCACCCGGGTGTGCAACGGCGGGTCGTTGAAGACCAGGCTGTGGGTGTGATGCTCGAACAGCGGGGAATCTGTCCGGTCGCCACCGAAGGGCGCATGGTTGTATTTGGGCGCGAACTCCACTTTCTTGTCTGAACTGAACGTCGATGCATCGCGGTACACGGTGATCAGGTCGGCGTAACGCGTGAGGAAGACCGAACCGTCGGGCATGCGCCGCACCGGTTCGGTTTCGCGCAACATGGCATACACCGGGTAGGGGTTGGCCAGGAAATCAGCGGGCAGTTTGCGCAGGTCAAAGGACGCAGCGATTTCGCGCGCACGGGCCTCGCTCATCGGTGGCGTGATGTGCGCCGCGGTCAGCGTGAAATGAGTCTTCATGAGGCGATGAAATCCCGGATGGCAAACAGCGTTTCATCGGGCGTCTCGGTCATCTGGTGATGGCCGACCGGCAGGTTCGTGACGCGCACGGTCTTGCCCGATTCCCGGGCCTTGCCGATCAGGCCCTGCGCGGCCCGCGGCATTGTCATCTGGTCCTGCGCGCCGAGCACGAAGAGCACCGGGCAGGTGATCTGGGTGATGGCCACCTCGCCGTTGGCATAGCTGTCGCAGGCCTTGAAGCCGCGGTGAAACACGTTGACGGCGCGGTTGCTGGCCAGCACGCGCCGGCCCAGCGCCATGCTGGCGCCATAGACCCAGGTGCCCGGGCCGAGCGCCGACGGCGGCGCGGCCAGCGTGCTGCGCGAAAACACGTTGACCATTTTCAGCGCCTTCATGGGTTCGTTCGACGAGGCGTCGAGCAGGACTTGTGAGACTTTCATCGGGAAGGACGTGCCCACCAGCACCAGGTGACTGATGCGTTCCCTCAGTCGTGATGCGGCCTCCAGCGCGATCAACGAGCCCCAGCTGTGACCGACGAGTGCCGCCCGCTGCACGCCGGCTGCGTCAAGCAGCGCGCCAATGAAGTCTGCGGCTTCCTCGACCGTGGACGGTGCCTCGCCGGCGCTACGGCAGTGGCCCGGCAGGTCCACCGCCAGCACGTTCCAGCCGTGGTTGGCCAGGTAGCGGCTTTGCAGGATCCAGACGCTATGGTCATGCAGCACGCCGTGAATGAAAACGACGGTAGGCCTGGCGGCATCGAAGGCCTTGCCGCCCGTGTAGCAATAGGTGGGGGCGTTGTTGACCGTGAGAATCATGACGATGCTCCTGCCTTTTCCGCAGCCTTGAGGGCGCGCTTGAGGTCGTCGATGAGGTCGTCCGGGTCTTCCAGCCCGATCGACAGGCGGATCGTGCCCTGGCCGATGCCCGCACCCGCCAGCGCCTCGTCGCTCATGCGGAAGTGCGTGGTGCTGGCCGGGTGAATCACCAGCGAGCGGCAGTCGCCCACGTTGGCCAGGTGGCTGAAGACCTTGAGCGTCTCGATGAATTTCTTGCCTTGCTCGCGATGGCCCTTCAAGTCGAAGCTGAAGACCGAGCCCGCGCCGCGCGGCAGCAGCTTCTGCGCCAACGCATGGCTCGGGTGGCTGTCCAGCATCGGGTGGCCGACACGGCCGACAAAGGGCTGGGCGGCCAGGAATTCCACCACCCTTTGCGTGTTGCTCATATGGCGCGCCATGCGCAGCGGCAGGGTCTCGATGCCCTGCAGGATCAGCCAGGCGGTGTGCGGGCTCATGCAGGCGCCGAAGTCGCGCAGGCCTTCGCGGCGCGCCCGCAGCAGGAAGGCGCCCACAGTGCTTTCCTCGCTGAAGATCATGTTGTGGAAACCTTCGTAGGCCTGTGTCAGCTCGGTGAACTTGCCGGCCGAGCGCGGCCCTTCCCAGTCGAAGCTGCCACCATCGATCACCACGCCGCCGATCACCGTGCCGTGTCCGGACAGAAACTTCGTGGCCGAGTGGTAGACCAGATCCGCGCCATGGTCGAAGGGCTTGATCAACCAGGGCGAGGTGAGCGTGGAGTCCACCAGCAGCGGCACGCCCGCCTCGTGGGCTATTGTCGAGACCGTGGGAATGTCCAGCACGTCCAGCCCCGGGTTGCCCACGGTTTCACCGAAAAACAGCTTGGTGTTCGGCTGCACGGCGGCGCGCCAGCCGTCGATGTCGCCCGGCTTCACGAACGTGGTGTCGATGCCGAAGCGGCGCAGCGTGTAGTGCAGCAGGTTTTGCGAGCCACCGTACAGCGCCGTGCTGGCCACGATATGGGAGCCTGCGCCCATCAGCGTGGCAATCGACAGATGCAGCGCCGCCTGGCCGCTGGCGGTGGCGATGGCGCCGATGCCGCCTTCGAGCGCCGCCATGCGCTGCTCGAAGACCGCGTTGGTCGGGTTGCTGATGCGGCTGTAGACGTGGCCGGCGCGCTCAAGGTTGAACAGCGCCGCCGCATGGTCGCTGGACTCGAAGACGAAGGAGGTGGTGAGATGAATCGGCACGGCGCGCGCGCCAGTGGTAGGGTCCGGGGCGGCACCGGCGTGCAGTGCCAAGGTGTCAAAACCGGGGTCGGAATAGCCGGACATGCGAGTCTCCAAGAGCTTCTGTTTTGCGGAAGGTGTTATTTCTGCCAATTGTGGGCTATATTCTTTTCAAAGTACGCCATGGCGGCGACATTGGAGATCACCATGAAAGTCAGCGGCATCCTACGCGTCAAGGGCAACACCCTGTTCAC
>Ga0105090_10002267_pt1 | contig 10680 bp, 9 predicted proteins | sample PPLLak3March2015_FD_79110 | JGI IMG/M metagenome (GOLD analysis project Ga0105090, IMG submission 79110) | Freshwater sediment microbial communities from Prairie Pothole Lake near Jamestown, North Dakota, USA - PPLs Lake P7 Core (1) Depth... | ecosystem: Environmental > Aquatic > Freshwater >... | reverse complement strand
GCAGGAGACGCACCAGGAGGCCCATACGTTGAGGAGCCACACCTTGCCGCGCATCTGCTCGGGTGTGAACGACGCCCCGGGCTCGTGCAGCATCGCGAGCGTGAAGGCCGGGGCGGGCTTGCCGATGAAGGGCGAGGGGACCTTGCGCGGGTCCTTGGTGAGCCCGATGGCGAGAAAGACGACGAGGATCGCGAAGACCGCGAGCGGAACGATGTACTTCAGGGCCTTCATGTGCCGTCAGTCCCCCGCGGTGACGGCGCCCGCCGGCACGCTCGCCTGGCGGCGCGTGGCGAGGCGGTAGCGGCGGTCCGCCATGGCGAGGAAGCCACCGAGCGCCATGATGAGGCAACCGCCCCAGATCCAGTCCACGAAGGGCTTGTGGTACACGCGAACGCCCCACGCGCCGTTCTCGACCGCTTCGCCCATGGACACGTAAAGGTCGCCGGTGATGGTGGCGTTGATGTCGGCCTCGGTCATGGTCTGGCCCGAGGCGTGGTAGACGCGCTTCTCGGGATACATGCGGCGGATGACTTCGGTGCCGCCTTCCTTGCGCACCTCGAAGATGCCCTGGAGCGCGGCGTAGTTCGGACCGGGCATCTCGCGCGTGCCGGTGAACTTGAACTCGTAGCCGGCGAGCACCACGGTTTCGCCCGGGGCCATGCGGATGTCCTTCTCGGTCTCGAAGGTCTTCACCATGGCGACACCGACGATGAAGACGCCCACGCCCAGATGCGCGAGCGTCATGCCGTACCACGAGGCGGAGTTGGCACGAAGGCGCCCCAGAAGCGTCGGTTGCGGCGCGGCCTTCAGGCGCCCATGAACCTGCACCACCGTGGCGGCGAAGACCCAGAACGCGAGGAAGAGGCCGAAGGCGGCCACGGGCGACCACTTGCCGCGCAGGAGCGGAATCGCGATGCCGCACACGAGCGCGACGACGAGCGCCCAACGCAGCCGCACCCAGAGGCCGGGCAGTTCCGCCTTCTTCCACGCCGCGAGCGGACCCACGGCCATGAGGAACACCGCCGGCGCCATGATCGGGAAGAACACGGCGTCGAAGTAGGGCGGGCCGACGGAGATCTTGCCGGCGTTGAGCGTGTCGAGCACGAGCGGATAGAGCGTGCCCAGGAGTACGGATCCCATCGCCACGGTGAGCAGGACGTTATTGGCGAGCAGGAAGGATTCCCGGGAAACGCCGGAGAAATGGCCGCCGAGCCCCACCTTGTGTGCTCGCCAGGCGAAGAGCGCGAGCGAGCCGCCGACCACCACGGCGAGGAAGCCCAGGATGAAGACGCCGCGCTTGGGGTCCGTGGCGAAAGCGTGAACGCTGGTGAGGACACCGGAGCGCACGAGGAACGTGCCGAGAAGCGACAGCGAGAAGGCGAGGATCGCGAGGAGCACCGTCCAGCTGCGGAAGGCGCCGCGCTTCTCGGTGACGGCCAGGGAATGCATGAGGGCCGTGCCGACGATCCAGGGCATGAAGGACGCGTTCTCCACCGGATCCCAGAACCACCAGCCGCCCCAGCCGAGTTCGTAGTAGGCCCACCAGCTGCCCAGCGCGATGCCGAGGGTGAGGAAACACCAGGCGGCCGTCGTCCAGGGCCGCGACCAACGCGCCCAGGCGCTGTCGAGGCGTCCTTCGATCAACGCGGCGATGGCGAAGGCGAAGGCGACGCAGAATCCGACGTAGCCCATGTAGAGCATGGGCGGGTGGATGACCATGCCGGGATCCTGCAGGAGCGGGTTCAGGTCGCGGCCGTCGAGGGCGGGCGGCAGGAGTCGCTCGAAGGGGTTGGACGTGATCAGGATGAAGAGAAGGAAACCGATCGACATGAGGCCCATGATGCCGATCACCCGGGCGGCGATTCGCTCGGGCAGGTGGCGCGAAAGGAGCGCGACCGCGGCCGTCCAGCCGGAGAGCATCAGCACCCAGAGCAGCATCGAGCCCTCGTGGGAGCCCCAGCTGGCGGCAAAGCGGTAGTGTACGGGCAGGCGCAGGTTCGAGTGGGTGGCGACGTTGGCGACGGAGAAGTCGTTGTTCACGAAGGAGGTCGCGAGGGCCACCCAGGCGAGCAGGACGAAGAGGAACTGGCCGATGGCGATGGGGCGCGCCGTGGCCACCCAGGCCGGCTTGCCGAGCGCGGCGCCCGCAAGGGGAAGGAAAGCCTGCGCGACTGCCAGCGCGAGGGCGAGGGCGAGGGCGAACTGGCCGATCTCGGGAATCATCGGGCCTTGGCTCCGTCCGGCCCCTGGCCCGTGAAGTTTTCCTTGGCCATCGGGTGTCCCGCCTGCTTGAGCGCTTCGGCGGCTTCGGGCGGCATGTAGTTCTCGTCGTGCTTGGCGAGTACCTCGGAGGCCTTGAAGATGCCGTCGCCGTGGACCTTGCCCTGCGCGACGACGCCCTTGCCCTCCTTGAAGAGGTCCGGAAGGATACCCGTGTAGACGACGGGAATGGACTGCGCGCCGTCGGTGATCTTGAAGTTCACGGTGAGGGCGTCCTTCTGCCGAACGACCGACCCGGGCTCCACGAGGCCGCCCATGCGGAACAGGCGGTCGTTGGGAACCTCGTTCTTGGCGACCTGCGTCGGGGTGAAGAAGAAAACCAGGTTCGACTGGAAGGCATTCAGCACAAGGGCGGCCGCGACCCCGAGGGCCGCGAGGCCCCCGACGATGGCGACGGCCCGCTTAGTTCTCGGCTTCAAGTTCCCTCTCCTCTTCGATCGAGCCGAGCGCGCGGTTGCGCCTCAGGCGGAGCAAGACCAATTCGACTGCGATGGCGAGAAAAAGTGCCCCGAAGGACATCCACACGAAGAACGCGTGGCCTCCCATCGCCCAGAACGCATCCCAGCTGGACCAGTGCATGCGTCAGGCCCCCCTCAGGTCGCGCACCCACTGGGCGCGACGTTCGCGCTCGAGGATGATCGAGCGCACCCGGACGAGTGCGGCACCCGCGGCGTACATCCAGGCCGAGAAGCTCATCACGAGCATGCCGGTGAGCATGGTGACGTGCATGCTCGTGCCCTTGAAGCTCACGCTCGAGCCCTGGTGCAGCGTGTTCCACCATTGCACCGAAAAATAGATGATCGGCAGGTTCACGACGCCGATGATCGCGAGCAGGGCTGCCGCCCGGTCGCCCCGGCGCGGGTCCTCGAAAGCATTCGAAAGTGCAATGAATCCGAAGTAGAGAAAGAGCAGCACGAGTTCGGAGGTGAGCCGCGCGTCCCAGACCCAGTACGTTCCCCAGGTCGGCTTGCCCCAGAAGGAGCCGGTCCAAAGCGCGAGCGCCGTGAAGAGGGCTCCCGTGGGCGCGATGGCGCGGGCCATCATGGCCGAGAGCCGAGTATTGAAGATGAGCGTGAGGGCGCAGTAGCAGGCCATCACGAAGTAAAGGAACATCGACATCCAGGCGGTGGGCACGTGGATGAAGATGACCCGGTACACCTCGCCCTGCTGGGCGTCGGTGGGGGCCACGAGGAGGCCGAGGTACAGGCCCCAGGCGGCGGTCACGGCGGCGAGCGCGAAAAACCACGGCGCCAGGCGGCCGGCGAGACCGTAGAAAGTGGAAGGAGACGAAAAATAGAACCAGTTCATGAAGTTGGCGATTTCCTGAGTGCGGGAAATTGTCCCAGCAATTGCGGGCCTTGGGTTGCGGGATCGCAATAAGGCGGATGCGACATGGTTCTTCAGTCCACCGAGATCCGGACCGCGGCGACAACGGCGGCCGGGACGCCCACCAGGGCGGCGATGAGGGCGGCGCCAAGCAGCGACAGGTGGGGGGTGGGAGCGAGGCCGGTGGCCTGCGCCTCGGCGGCGCCGGCCCCGAAAATGAGCACGGGCACGAAAAGGGGCAGCGCGAGGAGGGCGAGCAACATGCCGCCCCCGCGTGCCCCCAGGGCGAGGGCGGCGCAGGCGCCGCCCAGCAGGGACAGGATGGGGGTCCCCAGGGCGAGCGAGACTGCCTCCACGAGGAGCGTGTCGGCCGTGAGCCCGTACTGCAGCCCGATGAGCGGCGACATGAGCGTGAGGGGCAGCCCGGAGATGATCCAGTGCGCGGCGATCTTGCCGGCGGCCCAACCCAGCGGAGGGTGCGGGGAAAGGCTCATCTGCTCGAGCGATCCGTCGGCGAAATCCGCGGCGAAGATGCCCGGCAGCGCGAGAAAGGCGGCCAGGAGGGCTCCGACCCAGATCACGCCCGGCCCGATGCGGGCGAGCAGTTGCGGCTCCGCGCCGATGCCCAGCGGAAAGAGGGAGGCGACGAGCGCGAAGAAGGCCAGGGTGAGGATGATCTCGTCCGGATGGCGCCAGGCGAGCCGAAGGTCGCGGGCCATGGCCCAGGCGAAGCCGCCTGAATAGGTGCCCCGGGACGGCACGTTCACGGCGCGATCCTCAACTCGCGCACCTTGCCCGAAGGCGGGAGCAGGTTGTGGTGCGTCGCGACGAGCGCGAGGCCGCCGCGGGCGAGGTGCCGGTCGAGCAATTCGACGAATTGCGCCTGCCCGGCGTCGTCCAGGGCCGTGAGGGGTTCGTCCAGGATCCACAGGAGCGCCGGGTCGAGCGAGAGGCGCGCCAGCCCGATGCGGCGTCGTTGTCCGGCCGACAGGCGCCGTGCCGGAAGGCGCCGGCGCTTCTCGAGGCCCACGGCCGCCAGCGCGCGCGCGATGGCTTCGCGGTCCACGGCGACGTCGCGAAGGCGCAGCGAGAATTCGAGATTTTCCTCGGTGGTGAGGTCGTCCTTGAGGGCGGGCAGGTGGCCGCCGTATGCGATGTCGCCGCGAAACCGCGCCGGGTCCTCGGCGACGCTCTGGCCGAGCCACGCGATGCGGCCGGCATCGGGGCGCGTGAGGCCGGTTACGCAGCGAAGGAGCGTTGTCTTGCCGCATCCGTTCGGCCCGCGCACGCAAAGCAGCTCGCCGGGAAAGACGTCGAAGTCGAGCTTGGAGAACAGCAGCGCCGGGCCCCGCCGGCAAGCGATGTCGCGGACCTCGAGCGCAGCGTGCCCTTCGGTCAAGGCACCACCTTGTCGATGACGATCGCGATCCCCTTGGCACCGGGGGCGACCGGCGCGCTGGCACCGACGAGATCACCGGGCTGCGCCATCGCGCTGCCGGCTTTCGAGACCCGGGCCTCGATCACGACCGAGGCGGTGTCGGACAGGCGCACGTTGGGCGCCATGCCCATGGAGTCGTCGAGTGCGAAGGACTTGGGCAGTTCGCCAGCGCCGCCCCGGATGATGGCGAGTGGCATGCGGGAGCCTTGAGCCGCCCTCGCGTAGATGAAAAGCGTGTCCGTAGGGGAAACGCGGCCGGCCAGCGCGTCGGCGAGTCTCACGGTACCGGAGAGGCCCTTGCCGGGGAGGGCGGCGGCCTTGGGCGCGGCGGGCGGCATGGCCGCAGGTGCCGCGGCCATCGGCGGCGGCGACGCCATGGGGCCCGGCTTCGAGGGTGCGGGCAGGGGGGCGCCCGCGATCAGCCTGGACGGCGGCAAGGGCTTGCCGGCGGCCGCCGCACGGCCACGCACGTCCTCGATGATGTTGCGGATCTCGCCGAGGTCCTGCGAATCCGGCGGCAGGGCCGTGTAAAGGCGTTCCCAGTATCCGACCGACTCCGCGAACTTCCCCTCGTTGAGGGTCACCGTGCCGGCGAGCGCGAGCGACTTCGGATGCTTCGGGTCGATCTTGAGGGCGCGCTGGATGATTTCCGCCGGTTCCCCGGACAGGTTCTTGCCCCGCGCCAGGGCCAGCGCGTCGGCATAATCGGCGAGCACCTGCGGATCGTTCGGGGCGATCTTGGCGAGGTGCTTGTACGCATCGAGTGCGTCCTGTGTTCGTCCCATTGCGTTGTACGATCGTGCGAGCAGGTTCCAGCCTTGCACGTCATCGGGGCGTTCGCGCACCTTCTGTGCGAGCTGCAGGACCAGCTCCTCCATCTGGTGATCGCTGGGCGCGCCCTGTGCGTCGCCGGGGCCCGCGGAAGCGACCACGCGCGGATCGAGCGCGGCGGGCAGGCCGACCCAGAGGTAGAGCCCGAGGGCGCATGCCGGCACGAGGATCGCGAACGCGATCGCCGCCGGCCACGGGCGCTTCGATTCGGCGGCTTGCGCCTCCGCGGGCGTTTCGAGATCCTCGCTCGCGCGGGCGACGAGTTCGGAGAGCGCTTCGTCCTTCGCTTCGGGCGCGAGCACTCCGAGCGAGACGTCGGATTCGATTTCCTGGCGCTGGCTGCGCAGGGCGGCGAGGTTCGCCTCGCGAACGGTGGGGGCGTCCGAGGCGCGGCGGCGCAGCAGGGGGACGAGCACGAAAGCGAGCGCCACCACTGTCAGCAGGGCGGCGACAATCCAGAAGGCGAGCATCGGGGAGGGGGGCCGAAGAGGGAAAATCGAGCCCGGATTATACGGGGAAATGCGGAAGATTCCCCTTGCGAACCATCAACGAGCGGCTACAATGCCGTCGCTGCACATAAAAAACAATACGCGGTCAGGGAGCTTCCAGTGAGACACCAGTCCATCCTGGAGTACGCGCGTTTCCGCTGGTTGAAGGGCGCGCTGCTGTTGTCCGTCGCCTCTGCGGCGGTCTACATTTGGCACGATCCGCCGCTCAAGCCCTATGGCGGCACTTGGCTGGGTTATACGCTCGGCACGATCGGCGCCCTGCTGATCCTCTGGCTGGTCTGGTTCGGCGTGCGCAAGCGCCGCTACGCCACGCGCCTGGGCACCGCCCAGGGATGGCTCTCCGCGCACGTCTATCTCGGCACGGCGCTCCTGGTGGTCGCGACGCTCCACACCGGCTTCGAGCTGGGCTGGAACGTCCACACGCTCGCCTACGTGGTCATGTGCCTCGTGGTCTTCTCGGGTTTCTACGGCGTTTACATCTACGCGACGGTGCCGCATCTCATGACGGCCAATCGCGGCGAGGACACGCTCGACGGCATGCTCATGCAGGTGGCGGACCTGGACAAGGAAATCCGCGAGAAGGCGCTTTCGCTGCCGGACCAGATCCTCAAGGTGGTCAACAGCTCCCTCGACGGCACGCGCATCGGAGGCTCGTTCCTTCGCGTCTACACCGGACGTGATGCGGGCTGCCCGACGGCCAAGGCGGTGCGGGATCTGCCCGAGGTCGGCAAACGCCTGTCGGGAGACACCGCGAAGCTGAACCACGAGGTCTACACGTTGCTCCTCCAGAAGAACGAGATCCTCCAGCGCGCCCGGCGCGACATCCGCTTCAAGGCGAGACTCGACCTCTGGCTCTACTTCCACGTGCCCCTGTCGATCGCGCTCCTCGCGACGCTCTCGGCCCACGTGATCTCCGTTTTCCTGTACTGGTAGCGCCCCGAGGGAGCCGACGTGAAACTCCTGGTCATCACGCAAAGCCGCAACCGTGCCGGCCGCACGGTGCAGGTCAAGAAAGAGGTCAACGCCGACTGGATCCGCGTCGGGCGCGCCGCCTCCAGCGAGGTCCTGCTCGCCGATCCGCGCGTCGCCCTGAACCAGGGCCTCATCCTCGACCGCGACGGGCCCGTCTACACGGAAGGCGAAGTCGGCAATCTCACGAGCACGACAAAGCGCGCGGTCCGCTCGGTGCGCCTCAACCCCGGCAGCGCGGTGGACGTGGGGCCCTACAGGATCACCGTGCTGGACACGCCGGAGGGCTACTCCGGCGCGATCACCGTGGAACTCGTGCGCCCGCAGGAGGACGTTGCGCCCGAGTTCATGGCGCGCGCGAACAAGCTCACGCTGCGCTCGCTGCATCTGCCCAAGCGCTGGGTCGCCCTCGGCCTCTTCGCGATCATCGCGGTCGTGTTCTTCCTGCTGCCGGCCGGACGGGTGCTCGACCTGCCCTGGAAGGGCGAGCAGAGCATCGCCATGGCGAGCGACCGGTTCTGGAACCCGGGTCCGGTGATGCTCGCGCACCAGCCCATCGAACTCAAGTGCGAGGCGTGCCACGAGGAGGCGTTCGTGCAGGTGAAGGACGGCTCCTGTCTCGAGTGTCACCAGAAGATCGGGCACCACGTCGGCCAGGACATGCAGCCCGCGGCACTCTTCCAGGGCACGCGCTGCGCCGAGTGCCACCGCGACCACAAGGGCGTGAAAACCACGCACCGGGATGATGACCGCTTCTGCGTGGAATGCCACAAGGACGTGCGCGGCCGGGCGAACGGCGCCCAGTCGCAGAACGTCTCGGATTTCGAGAAGGACCACCCGGCGTTCCGCCTGTCGATCCCGGTCGACAAGGGCGTGAAACGCGTGCGCATGGGCAGCGGGCCGATCGAGGAATCCTCGAACCTCATCTTTCCCCACGAGGTGCACCTCGACCCGAAGGGCGTGCGCCATCCGGACAAGGACAAGGTGAAGCTCGATTGCGCGGCCTGCCACCAGCCCGACGCCTCGAAGCGCACCTTCGAGCCGGTGACGATGCAGAAGCACTGCCAGGAGTGCCATCGCCTCGAGTTCGAGCCCGCGGTCACCAAGCGCCAGGTGCCGCACGGGCTTCCGGGCGACGCGATCACCGTGGTGAACGAGTTCTACGCGAACCTCGCGCTCAACGGCGTGAAGGACAGCTTCGAGAAGGCCTTCGGGGTGCCGGGCGAGGGATTGCTGCGTCGCGTGGGCCAGCCTTCGGATGCCCAGCGTCAGAACGCGCTCGCCCTTGCCGGCAAGAAGGCCTCGCAGGTCTCCGAGGAACTCTTCGAGGTGCGCGTGTGCCGCACTTGCCACGCGGTCCTCAAGCAGGACGGCCCGGACGGCAAGCCCGTCTGGAACGTCGCGAAGATCCGCGCCAACAACACGTGGATGCCCCACGCGCGCTTCGACCACAAGAGCCACGCCCAGAGCAAGTGCGCGGATTGCCATGACGTGGCGAAGTCCAAGCGCTCGCAGGACGTCGCGATGCCCAAGGTTGAAAGCTGCCGCGAGTGCCATGCCGGTTCGCAGCCCTCCGAGAAGAAGGTCACGTCCAATTGCCTCCTCTGCCACGGTTTCCACGAGCAGCAGCACCCGTGGGACCCCGGGTTCAAGCCCAAGGGCAAGACGCGCGTCGCGCAGGGGGCCGCGGGTGATCGCTGACGCCTCGCGCCGCGCCGCCCTGTGCGCGGCGGCCTCGCTCGTCCTGCTGACGGCCGCCTGCGGCGGCGGTGGCGGTTCGGGCAATGCGGGGTCGGCGGACTGCGTGCCCAACTGCAACGCGCCCGCGAACCTGCTCGCCGAGGACGACGTCCGCAAGGTCATCGCCCAGGCGGTGGGGGAGGCCCAGGCCCGTGGGGCGAAGGCAACCATCGCGGTGGTGGATCGCGTGGGCAACGTGCTTGCCGTTTACGAGATGACCGGCGCACGGCCGAAGTTCGACCTCGTGAGCGGTCGCGGCACCATCGGCGGCCTCGACGGCGTTCTCGACCTGTTGCCTTCCGCGTCGGCCGCCATCGCGAAAGCGATCACGGGCGCCTACCTTTCATCCTCCGGCAACGCTTTCTCGACGCGCACGGCGAGCCAGATCGTCCAGCAGAACTTCCTGCCGGGCGAGTCGCAGGGGCCATCGGGGCCGCTCTACGGCGTGCAGTTCTCGCAGTTGTCCTGCTCCGACGTGAACCGCAACACGTCGCATGGCACCGTGGGTCCCAAGCGCTCGCCGCTGGGGCTGTCGGCCGACCCGGGCGGCCTGCCGCTCTACAGGAACGGGGCCGTGGTGGGCGGCATCGGCGTCATCGCCGACGGCACCTACGGGCTCGACCTCAACATCACGGACCGCGACGAGGATCTCGACGAACTGATCGCCGTGGCCGGCACGTTCGGCTACGCGGCGCCGGCGGATATCCGCGCCGAGCGCATCACGGCGGACGGAAAGACGTTCCGCTACGTCGACTCGGAGAACCTTTCGGCGAATCCGGCGCAGGCCCCGGCCTTCGCCACTTTGCCCGGCAAGCTGATCGCTTTCACCGGCTACAACGACGGCGTGGTTCGTGCGGGCGTTTCGTTCGGGACCCCGGCTTCGGGTATCCGCGCGGCGCCGGCATTCGCGAGTGTCGGGGCGTTCACCCTGGTCGATGCGAACAACGTGGAACGATTCGCGCCCCGGGCCGGCAGCGGCACCGGCGCCCTTTCGGCCGCGGAAGTCACTCGCATTCTTCAAGATGCCGTCACGGTGGCGAATCGTGCGCGGGCCCAGATCCGTCGTCCCTTGGGCGCTCCGGCGGAAGTCACCGTGTCGGTGGTCGACCTGAACGGCGACATCCTCGGCCAGATGCGCACGCCGGATGCGCCGGTCTTCGGCACCGACGTCTCGGCGCAGAAGGCTCGCGGCGCTCTGCTTTTCTCCCTGTCGAATGCGGCCACCTCGCTCACGGTACTGCCCCCGGCGATCTACGCCACGCCCGACGCGAGCGTCATCGCGATCGGCAGCTATGTCTCGGCGACGCGCGCCTTCGTGGGCGACGGCGGGGCACTCGACGGCAGGACTGCCTGGTCGATGCGCGCCATCGGCCTCATCCACCGCCCGACCTACCCGGACGGCATCGCGGACACGCCGCCGGGGCCCCTCTCTAAGAGCTTCGCGACGTGGAGCCCCTTCAACGTGGGCTTCCAGCTCGACCTCGTCTACAACCAGCTCATCCGCGGCGTCGTCGCGAACGACACGTCGGTGGGCTGCGCCGGTCGTGCCTCGGCGTTCGCTCCCGCCGGAACGCCCGATGGCGGCCT
>Ga0105090_10002266_pt1 | contig 10681 bp, 4 predicted proteins | sample PPLLak3March2015_FD_79110 | JGI IMG/M metagenome (GOLD analysis project Ga0105090, IMG submission 79110) | Freshwater sediment microbial communities from Prairie Pothole Lake near Jamestown, North Dakota, USA - PPLs Lake P7 Core (1) Depth... | ecosystem: Environmental > Aquatic > Freshwater >... | reverse complement strand
TACCGGATGATGCGCCCCGGCGAGCCGCCGACCGAAGACGCGGTCAAAACACTCTTCAATGGCTTGTTCTTCTCGCCCGATCGCTACGACCTGTCGGCCGTAGGCCGCATGAAATTCAACCGCCGCGTTGGCCGTTCCGAGCTGACCGGTGCAAGCACGCTGTCGCCGGACGACATCGTTGCGGTGATCCGCATCCTGGTGGAGCTGCGTAACGGTAAGGGCGAAATTGACGACATCGACCACCTCGGTAACCGTCGTGTGCGTTCGGTGGGCGAGCTGGCGGAAAACCAGTTTCGCGCCGGCCTTGTGCGTGTTGAGCGTGCCGTGCGCGAGCGTCTGTCTCAGGCGGAATCCGATAACCTGATGCCGCATGACCTTATCAACGCCAAACCGGTTTCGGCGGCGATCCGCGAATTCTTCGGCTCCTCGCAGTTGTCGCAGTTCATGGACCAGACCAACCCGCTGTCGGAAATCACCCACAAGCGCCGCGTATCGGCCCTGGGACCGGGCGGTCTGACGCGGGAGCGTGCCGGCTTCGAGGTGCGCGACGTGCATCCGACGCATTACGGTCGCGTGTGCCCGATCGAGACGCCCGAGGGCCCGAACATCGGCCTGATCAATTCGCTCGCGATCTATGCAAGGACCAATGAATACGGCTTCCTCGAGACGCCTTACCGTCTGGTGAAGGACGGCAAGGTCAGCGACGAAATCCACTACCTGTCGGCGATTGAGGAAGGCAAGTTCGTGATTGCCCAGGCCAATGCCGCCCTCGACAAGCAGGGAAAATTTGCCGATGACCTGGTGTCATGCCGCCATCACAATGAATTCGCGCTGTCGGCACCCGACCGCATCGAATACATGGACGTGGCTCCGGCGCAGGCTGTGTCGGTCGCTGCTTCACTGATTCCGTTCCTGGAACACGACGACGCCAACCGCGCGCTGATGGGTTCGAACATGCAGCGCCAGGCTGTTCCCTGTCTGCGTGCCGAAAAGCCGCTGGTCGGCACCGGGCTGGAACGCACCGTGGCGGTAGACTCCGGCACGGCGGTGCAGGCACGCCGCGGTGGCGTGGTCGATTACATCGACGCGGGCCGTATCGTGGTGCGCGTGAATGACGATGAAACCTCCGCCGGTGAAGTCGGCGTGGACATCTACAATCTGGTGAAATACCAGCGCTCGAACCAGAACACCAATATCAACCAGCGGCCGCTGGTCAGGGTGGGCGATCACATTGCCCGCGGCGACGTGGTTGCCGACGGCGCCTCGACCGACATGGGCGAACTGGCGCTGGGGCAGAACATGCTGGTCGCGTTCATGCCCTGGAACGGTTACAACTTCGAAGACTCGATTTTGATTTCGGAGCGTGTGGTTGCCGATGACCGGTTCACTTCGATCCACATCGAGGAATTGTCGGTTGTTGCCCGCGACACCAAGCTTGGGCCGGAGGAAATTACCCGCGACATTTCGAACCTGTCGGAATCTCAGCTGGGTCATCTCGACGAGTCCGGCATCATCCACATCGGCGCTGAAGTCGAGGCGGGCGATGTGCTGGTCGGCAAAGTGACGCCCAAAGGCGAAACCCAGCTGACGCCAGAAGAAAAACTGCTGCGTGCAATTTTCGGTGAAAAAGCCTCGGACGTGAAAGACACCAGCCTGCGCGTGCCCTCGGGCATGTCGGGCACCGTGATCGACGTTCAGGTTTTTACCCGCGAAGGCATTGAGCGTGACAAACGTGCCCAGCAGATCATTGACGATGAGTTAAAGCGGTATAAGAAAGACTTGGGCGACCAGTTGCGCATCGTCGAGAACGACGCGTTCGAGCGGCTGGAGCGTCTGCTGAACGGCAAGACCGCGAACGGCGGGCCGAAGAAGATTGTCAAAGGCACAAAAATCACCAAGACCTATCTGACCGAGGTCGAGCGTCACAGCTGGTTCGACATTCGCCTGGCGAATGAAGAGTCCGCAGCGCAGATGGAACAGATCAAGGAAAGCCTCGCACAGACCAAACTGCAGTTCGACAAGAACTACGACGAGAAGAAGAAAAAGCTCACCAGCGGTGACGAATTGCCGCCGGGCGTGCAGAAAATGGTCAAAGTCTATCTGGCGGTGAAACGCCAGCTGCAGCCGGGTGACAAGATGGCAGGCCGCCACGGTAACAAGGGTGTTATTTCCAAGATCACCCCGATTGAGGACATGCCGCACATGGCCGATGGCACGCCGGTCGACATCGTTCTCAACCCGCTGGGCGTGCCTTCGCGGATGAACGTCGGCCAGATCCTGGAAACCCATCTGGGCTGGGCGGCCAAGGGCCTCGGCATCCGCATCGGCGAGATGCTCAAGGCGCAGGTCAAGGCTGTCGAAATGCGCAAGATGCTGGACAAGGTTTACAACACCAACGGCAAGCCGGTTGATCTTGACAAGCTGAAGGATGAGGAAGTCATTGAGCTGGCGACCAACCTGCGCAATGGCGTGCCCTTTGCCACGCCGGTGTTCGACGGTGCAAACGAGATCGAGATCAAGCAGATGCTGGATCTGGCTTACCCCTCGGATGACGCGCACACGAAGAAACTGGGCTTTACACCGAGCAAGACGCAGGTAACGCTGTACGACGGACGTACCGGCGATGCTTTCGAGCGCCCGGTCACCGTTGGCTACATGCACATGCTGAAGCTGCATCACCTGGTCGACGACAAGATGCACGCGCGTTCTACCGGGCCGTACAGCCTGGTTACGCAGCAGCCTCTCGGCGGCAAGGCGCAGTTCGGCGGCCAGCGTTTCGGCGAGATGGAGGTGTGGGCGCTGGAAGCTTACGGCGCGGCCTATGTGCTGCAGGAGATGCTCACGGTCAAGTCGGACGACACCGAGGGCCGGCGCAAGGTCTACGAGTCCATCGTCAAGGGCGACCATCGCATCGAGGCCGGCATGCCGGAATCGTTCAATGTGCTGGTCAAGGAAATCCGCTCGCTGGCGATTGATATCGACCTCGATCACAACCGTTATTGATCTACCGCAACTGAATAGAGTCCGGCGGGCGCAGCAGTTTTTCCGCCGAAAGAGCACTACAGATAGATTACCGTAGGAGTTTGCGATGAAAGCACTGCTTGATTTGTTCAAACAGGTTACGCAGGAAGAGGAATTTGACGCGATCAAGATCGGGCTTGCCTCGCCCGAGAAGATCCGTTCGTGGTCGTATGGCGAAGTTAAGAAGCCGGAGACCATCAACTACCGCACGTTCAAACCCGAACGTGACGGCCTCTTCTGCGCCAAAATTTTTGGACCGACCAAAGACTACGAATGTCTGTGCGGTAAGTACAAGCGGCTGAAACACCGCGGCGTAATCTGCGAAAAATGCGGCGTCGAAGTGACGTTGTCGAAAGTCCGTCGCGAGCGTATGGGCCACATCGAATTGGCGAGCCCAGTTGCGCATATCTGGTTCCTGAAATCACTGCCGTCACGCCTGGGCATGGTGCTCGACATGACGCTGCGTGATATCGAACGCGTGCTTTATTTCGAAGCATACGTGGTCACCGATCCCGGCATGACCCCGCTGAAGCGTTGCCAGCTGATGACGGAAGATGATTACCTGGCCAAGGTCGAGGAATTCGGTGACGATTTCAGCGCCGCAATGGGTGCCGAGGGTGTGCGTTCGTTGCTCCGCAGCCTGGACCTCAGCCGCGAGATCGAAACGTGGCGTGCTGACCTTGAGGCCACCAGTTCCGAAACCAAGATCAAGAAAATCGCCAAGCGCCTGAAGGTGCTCGAGGCGTTCCAGAAATCCGGCATCAAACCGGACTGGATGGTGCTGGAAGTGCTGCCGGTGCTGCCCCCGGAACTGCGTCCGCTGGTGCCGCTGGACGGTGGCCGTTTTGCGACCTCCGACCTGAATGATCTTTATCGCCGCGTGATCAACCGCAACAACCGGTTGAAGCGCCTGCTCGAGCTGAAAGCGCCGGAAATCATCGTGCGCAACGAGAAGCGCATGCTGCAGGAAGCGGTGGATTCACTGCTCGACAACGGCCGTCGCGGTAAAGCGATGACCGGCGCCAACAAGCGTCCTTTGAAATCCCTGGCTGACATGATCAAGGGCAAGGGTGGTCGTTTCCGCCAGAATCTGTTGGGCAAACGTGTCGACTACTCGGGCCGTTCGGTCATCGTGGTCGGCCCGCAGCTGAAACTGCACCAGTGCGGTCTGCCGAAGAAAATGGCGCTGGAGCTGTTCAAGCCCTACATCTTCAACAAGCTCGAAGTCATGGGTCTGGCGACGACCATCAAGGCCGCCAAGCGTATGGTGGAGAGCGAAGAGCCCATCGTCTGGGACATCCTGGAAGAGGTGATTCGCGAGCACCCGGTGATGCTGAACCGGGCGCCGACCTTGCATCGACTGGGCATCCAGGCGTTTGAGCCTGTGTTGATCGAAGGCAAGGCGATCCAGCTGCATCCGCTGGTCTGCGCGGCCTTCAACGCCGACTTTGACGGTGACCAGATGGCCGTTCACGTGCCGCTGTCACTGGAAGCGCAGATGGAAGCGCGCACGCTGATGTTGTCGTCGAACAACGTTCTGTCGCCGGCCAACGGCGATCCCATCATCGTGCCCTCACAGGACATCGTGCTGGGTCTCTACTACACCACCCGCGAGAAGCTGGGTGCCCGCGGTGAAGACTCGAATTTTATCAACGTCTCCGAGGTTTCCCGTGCCTATGAATCCGGTCAGGTCGAGATCAGCGCGCGCATTCAAGTGCGGATCAAGGAAACGGATGTTGCCGAAGACGGCACCAAACAGGAAAAACTGACCCGTTACCAAACCACGGTCGGCCGTGCTTTGCTGTCGGAAATTCTGCCGCACGGATTGCCGTTCGAGGTCATCAACAAAGCATTGAAAAAGAAGGAAATCTCGAAAATCATCAACGCCAGTTTCCGGCGTTGCGGATTGCGCGAGACGGTGATTTTCGCCGACAAATTGATGTACAACGGCTTCACCATGGCGACTCGCGCGGGTCTGTCGATCGCCGTGAACGATATGCTGGTGCCGGTGCAGAAAGATCACATCATCGGAGAGGCGGAAAAAGAAGTTCAGGAAATCGAGAAGCAGTACACCTCGGGCCTGGTGACACAGGGCGAGCGCTACAACAAGGTGGTCGATATTTGGGGTCGTGCCGGTGACTTGGTCGCCAAGGCGATGATGGACCAGTTGGGCGTTGAGCCGGTTGTCGAGTGGGAGCCGAAGTCGCGTGAATGGCGCCCGCGCCTCGACAAGAAGGGCAACCCTGTGATGCAGGAGTCCTTCAATTCGATTTACATGATGGCTGACTCCGGTGCGCGTGGTTCTGCTGCCCAGATTCGCCAACTGGCGGGCATGCGCGGCCTGATGGCCAAGCCTGACGGCTCGATCATCGAGACGCCGATTACCGCGAACTTCCGCGAAGGCCTGAACGTGCTGCAGTACTTCATTTCGACGCACGGTGCGCGTAAAGGTCTGGCAGATACCGCGTTGAAGACCGCGAACTCAGGTTATCTGACGCGTCGCTTGGTTGACGTTACCCAGGATCTGGTGGTGACCGAGGATGATTGCGGCACGGATAACGGTGTAGTCATGAAGGCGTTGGTCGAGGGTGGCGAGGTGGTGGAAAGCCTGCGCGAACGTATCCTCGGGCGGGTTGCCGTGACTGACGTTGTAAACACGGAAACAGGCGCGACGCTGTATCCGGCCAACACGCTGCTCGACGAAGAAGTGGTCGATGAAATCGAGGCGGCAGGTATTGATGAAGTGAAAGTGCGTACGCCGCTGACCTGCGCGACACGTTATGGTCTGTGCACGCGCTGCTACGGCCGTGACCTCGGTCGCGGTGCGGTGGTCAACATCGGTGAAGCGGTGGGTGTGATTGCCGCGCAGTCCATCGGTGAACCCGGCACGCAGCTGACGATGCGTACCTTTCATATCGGCGGTGCTGCCTCGCGTACTGCTGTGGTTAGCCAGGTTGAGGGCAAATCAGCCGGTGTGGTGCGTTATTCCGCTGGCATGCGTTATGTGTCGAACACCCGCGGCGAACTGGTCGCGATTTCGCGAAACGGCGAAGTCATGATTCATGACGAAGCCAACCGCGAGCGTGAGCGTCACAAGGTGCCTTACGGCGCGCTGCTGACGGTGCAGGACGGTCAAACGGTCAAGCCGGGTCATGTGTTGGCGAATTGGGATCCGCATACCCGTCCGATCATTACCGAGTATGCCGGACGCATTAAATTCGAGAATGTCGAAGAAGGCGTTACGGTCGCGAAGCAGATCGACGATGTCACCGGCCTCTCGACCCTGGTTGTGGTTGATCCCAAACGGCGCGGCAGTGCGCAGGCCAAGGGTTTGCGCCCGCAGGTCAAGCTGCTCGATGCTAACAGCCAGGAAATCAAGCTGGCAGGTTCAGATCAGCTGGTCAACATCACTTTTCAGATCGGTTGCATTATTACCGTGCGCGACGGACAGGATGTCGGCGTTGGCGAGGTGCTGGCGCGGATTCCGCAAGAGACCTCCAAGACGCGTGACATCACCGGCGGTCTGCCGCGGGTCGCCGAGCTGTTCGAGGCGCGTTCGCCGAAAGACGCCGGCATGCTGGCTGAAGTTACCGGCACCGTGTCGTTCGGCAAGGACACCAAGGGCAAGCAGCGACTGGTCATCACCGATCTTGAAGGCGCAGCCCACGAGTTCCTGATCGCCAAGGACAAACATGTCATGGCGCACGACGGGCAGGTGGTGAATCGTGGCGAGAGCATCGTCGACGGACCCGCGGATCCCCATGACATTCTGCGATTGCTGGGCGTTGAAGCGCTGGCACGATATATCTGTAATGAAGTTCAGGACGTATACCGCTTGCAGGGTGTGAAGATCAACGACAAGCACATCGAAGTCATCGTGCGTCAGATGCTGCGCCGTTTACTCATCGTGGATGCGGGCGATACCCGCTTCATCACCGGTGAGCAGGTCGAACGTGCCGAGTTGCTGCATGAAAACGAGAAAATTGAAGCTGAAGGTAAAAAGCCGGCGCAGTACGAACATGTATTGCTCGGTATTACCAAGGCTTCGCTGTCGACCGATTCGTTCATCTCGGCTGCGTCTTTCCAGGAAACCACTCGCGTACTGACCGAGGCGGCAATCATGGGCAAACGCGACGAATTGCGCGGTCTCAAGGAAAACGTCATCGTTGGTCGCCTGATTCCGGCGGGTACCGGCTTGGCCTACCACCGGGTGCGTCGCAAGCAGGCAGCCCAGTCGGAGCTTGATCAGGCCGCTTTGGCTGCCGAAGCGGCCGCAGCTAGTGCTGAAGGGGAGGAGCAGGTAGCTTGACAGTACTGGGCTGACCCCATAAAATCGATAGTCTTTTTTGGGCCTCGTGCGTTCCAACGTTTCGCACAGTGCTCCAGAGGTAAAAACCCTGGGACGGTGGAAACGCCGTCCCCGCGTTTTTTGGGGTAGTGGTCAAGAGTTGTTTCACTAGTCAGGGCGAGAGCCCCAGAATAACCAAGTAATCGTCGTAACTTATTGAGAAACAAGGAAATATGCCGACCGTAAACCAATTGGTGCGTAAACCCCGACGGGCGCCCCGTACGAAGAGCAAAGTGCCGGCGCTGGCGGGTAGTCCGCAAAAACGCGGTGTCTGCACCCGCGTCTACACGACGACCCCCAAAAAGCCGAATTCGGCGTTGCGGAAGGTTGCCAAAGTGCGCCTGACCAACGGCTTCGAAGTGATTGGTTATATCGGTGGCGAGGGCCACAACCTGCAGGAACACTCGGTGGTGTTGATTCGTGGCGGCCGGGTCAAGGATCTGCCGGGCGTGCGTTACCACATCGTGCGCGGCAGTCTGGATACTGCCGGCGTCAAGGATCGCAAGCAGTCTCGCTCCAAGTACGGCGCCAAACGCGCCAAAGCCGCTTGATAGAGGAACACGGACATGCCACGTCGTAGAGAAGTGCCCAAACGCGAAGTTCTGCCGGATCCGAAATTCGGTAGCCAGGACGTATCCAAGTTCATTAATGTGCTGATGACCGGCGGCAAGAAATCAGTTGCAGAACGGATCATGTACGGCGCGATGGAGCAGATCAGCAAGAAGAGCGGCAAGGATGCCATCGAGGTGTTCAATCTGGCTGTCAACAATGTCAAGCCGATGGTCGAGGTCAAGAGCCGACGCGTTGGCGGTGCGAATTATCAGGTTCCGGTGGAAGTGCGCTCGGTGCGCCGGATGGCACTGGCCATGCGCTGGTTGCGTGATGCAGCCCGCGGCCGTGGCGAAAAATCAATGGGCGCGCGTCTGGCTGGTGAGCTGGCAGAAGCGGCGGAGGGCCGCGGCGGCGCAATGAAGAAACGTGAAGAAGTGCACCGTATGGCGGAAGCCAACAAAGCCTTCTCGCATTACCGGTTCTAACCGGTCTTAAAGGTAAAAGAACGTGCCACGCAAGACTCCAATCGAACGTTACCGCAACATCGGGATCTCTGCCCACATCGACGCGGGCAAGACCACGACGACGGAACGCGTCCTGTTCTACACCGGCGTTAACCACAAAATCGGCGAAGTGCACGACGGCGCTGCCACGATGGACTGGATGGAGCAGGAGCAGGAACGCGGTATCACCATCACCTCTGCTGCGACCACCTGTTACTGGCGCGGCATGGGCGCGAACTATCCCGAGCACCGCGTCAACATCATTGATACCCCGGGCCACGTTGACTTCACGATTGAAGTCGAACGCTCAATGAGGGTGCTCGACGGCGCCTGCATGGTGTATTGCGCGGTGGGCGGTGTACAGCCCCAATCGGAGACGGTATGGCGGCAAGCCAACAAGTATGGCGTGCCCCGTCTGGCGTTCGTCAACAAGATGGACCGCACCGGGGCGAACTTCTTCCGCGTGTATGAGCAGATGCGATCTCGCCTCAAGGCCAATCCGGTGCCGATTCAGGTGCCGATCGGCAACGAGGAAAACTTCGTTGGCGTAATCGACCTGGTGAAGATGAAGGCCGTGATCTGGGATGAGGCATCCCAAGGCATCAAATTCGAATACCAAGACATCCCTGCTGAACTCCAAGATCTTGCTGACGAGTGGCGCGAAAAGATGGTTGAGGTCGCTGCCGAAGCCAACGAGGAACTGATGAACAAGTACCTCGAAGCCGGCGAACTCACTGAGGAAGAACTTAAAGACGGTCTGCGCCGGCGCACGATTGCGGGCGAAATCGTGCCGATGCTGTGCGGCTCCGCGTTCAAGAACAAGGGTGTGCAGGCGATGCTCGACGCAGTCATCGACTACCTGCCGTCCCCGGTCGACATTCCGCCGGTCAAGGGCATTCTTGAGAACGAGCAGGAAGGTTCGCGCAAGCCGGAAGACAACGAGGCGTTCGCCGCCCTTGCATTCAAGATCATGACCGATCCGTTTGTCGGCCAATTGACCTTTATCCGTGTTTATTCCGGGTCATTGAATTCGGGCGACACGATTTATAACGCCATCAAGCAGCGTAAGGAGCGTATCGGCCGCATTCTGCTGATGCATGCCAACCAGCGCGAAGAGATCAAGGAAATTTTCGCGGGTGATATCGCCGCGGCCGTCGGTCTTAAGGATGTGGTCACCGGTGACACGCTTTGCGATCCGGCGAAAATTATTACGCTGGAGCGGATGATATTCCCGGAGCCGGTGATTCACGTTGCCGTCGAACCGAAGACCAAGGCAGACCAGGAGAAAATGGGCCTGGCCCTCAACCGTCTCGCACAGGAAGACCCGTCGTTCCGCGTGCGGACTGACGAAGAGACCGGCCAGACCATTATTTCAGGTATGGGCGAGCTGCATCTCGAGATCATTGTCGACCGCATGCGCCGCGAGTTCAGCGTTGAGGCGAATGTCGGTGCGCCGCAGGTTGCCTATCGCGAAACAATCCGCAAGGCCTGCGACAAAGTCGAAGGCAAGTTCGTCAAGCAGTCGGGTGGTCGCGGCCAGTATGGCCATGTCTGGCTGAAGGTTGAGCCGAATGAAACCGGCAAGGGTTACGAATTTGTTGACGCGATCAAGGGCGGTTCGGTGCCCCGTGAATACATCCCTGCCGTGCAAAAAGGCATTCTTGAGGCCTTGCCATCCGGTGTACTGGCGGGCTTCCCGGTGGTTGACGTCAAGGTAACCCTGTTCGACGGTTCGTACCACGAGGTGGATTCGAACGAGAACGCGTTCAAAATGGCCGGCCTGATGGCTTTCAAGGAAGGCTTGCGCCGCGCCAGTCCGTCGCTGCTGGAGCCGATCATGGCGGTTGAGGTTGAGACCCCGGAAGACTTCATGGGCAACGTTGTCGGCGATCTTAACTCGCGCCGTGGCGTCATTCAGGGTATGGATGACATCCCCGGTGGCGGCAAGACGGTGAAAGCGGAAGTGCCGCTGAAGGAAATGTTCGGCTATTCCACTACGCTGCGTTCGCTGTCACAGGGCCGCGCGACTTACACGATGGAATTCAAACACTATTCGGAAGCGCCCCGGAATATCGCTGACGAAATCATCAACAAGCAATCCGGCAAAGACGAAAAGAAATAAAGGAACATCACCATGGCCAAGGGTAAATTTGAGCGGACGAAGCCGCACGTGAACGTGGGTACGATAGGACACGTTGATCACGGGAAGACGACGCTGACGGCGGCGATCACGACGGTGCTGTCGAAGAAGTTTGGT
>Ga0105090_10002264_pt1 | contig 10684 bp, 9 predicted proteins | sample PPLLak3March2015_FD_79110 | JGI IMG/M metagenome (GOLD analysis project Ga0105090, IMG submission 79110) | Freshwater sediment microbial communities from Prairie Pothole Lake near Jamestown, North Dakota, USA - PPLs Lake P7 Core (1) Depth... | ecosystem: Environmental > Aquatic > Freshwater >... | reverse complement strand
TGGCGAGCTGGCTGGCCACCGCGCCGGTGGGCTTGGGCCTGCCAACGCCGCAACGGGTCGCACGGCAAAGGGCCTCAGCCCTCGGCGATGCTTCGGATGCTGTAGTCGAAAGACGAGAGCCGATGAGAGTCGATGGACACGGGCCTGGAACCCCCTGGCTTTAGCCATGGGGAGATTCAGGAGACGCGAGATCAGCGGCGCGACGTGGCTGCGGCCGAAGCCCAGCGTGGCATTGAAGCGCAGCAGACCCCTGGGCGTGGCCTTGGCCAGGCCGAGCGCCTGTTCCAGTTCGTCCATCTCACCGGCATCGCGCGCCATGTGCCCCTTGCGGCAGGTCAACGACAAGCCCGCGCCTGGCGCGCCCAATCGCGTGCATACGCAACAAGGAGTCTGCCATGCATGCGCGGAACGACCCTCAGGCACATGAAGGAAGACGCCGAGCGCGCCGAACGTGAGCAACGATGAGGCCGGTGCGTATCGGCCCGGACCGAACCCGCGCGTGTCGTTGGGCGCGGGCGAGTCGGCACCGCCGCGGATCGACGATGAACTCGATCTGCTGGCCGGCTGGGTGCCCCTGGCCGGGCAGGACATCGTCGAAGCCGGCTGTGGCGACGCGGCGCTGGCGCGGCGCTTGCTGGAGCGCTGGCCGGGCTGCCGCGTCACCGGTCTGGACGTCGACCTGCATCAGCTCGGCCGCAACCTGGTCAGCCCCCATCCCGGCCTGCGCTTCGTGGCCGCCGGCGCACAAGCCCTGCCCTTTGCAGACGCCTGTTTCGACCTGGCGCTGATGCTGAAGTCGCTGCACCACGTGCCGCAGGCATTGATGGCGCGGGCACTGGGCGAGCTGGCCCGCGTGCTGCGGTCGAACGGGCATCTCTACGTTTCCGAACCCGTGTACGCCGGCCCCTTCAACGACGTGATGCGCGTGTTCAATGACGAAGGTGTGGTGCGTGCCGCGGCGCAGGCGGCGCTGGACGCCGCCGTGCGATCGGGCCGCTGGGCGCAGGTAGCCGAGCGGCGCTTCGAGGTGCCGGTCCGGTTCGCCAGCTTCGCTGACTTCGAGCAACGCATGATGCGGCCCAGTTTTGCCGACCGCCGCATCGACGAAGCCCTGCTTGTTGCAGCGCGCGCGACCTTCGAGCCACATCTGCGCGACGGCATCGCGCGCTTCAATCGCCCGATGCACGCGCGGCTGCTGCGCCGCCTGGTTTGAAGCGCTGTCCGGGCGGCGCCGCACGCGCGGCGGCCCGGTCGTGGCTCAGTCGTGGCTCGGCGGCTTGTCGGTGAAGAGGTAGTCGCGCATTTCCTTCTCGAAGCTGCCGTCCTTGCGCCGGATCCATTCCATGAGCATGGCGGTGTGCTCTTTCTCTTCGTCGCGGTTGTGCGCCAGGATCGCGCGCAGCACGGGATCCTTGCAGGCGTCGACGCGCTGGTTGTACCAGCCCACGGCTTCCAGCTCCTCCATCAGCGAAACGATGGCGCGGTGCATGTCGCGCGTCTCGTCCTTCAGTTCCCCGGTCGGCTCGTAATAGCCCTCGTTGGACATGAAGCTACTTTCGTGCGGCCTGGGCTGGCCCGGGGTAGCTTGGCTGCGGCGCCGGCACAGGGCGCCGAAACGATGCGGCTTCAGTCTAGGCAGCTGCGCCTGCCGACGCTTGACGCCCGTCAAGCCGCGGCACGGCGGCAGTTCAGTCGCGGTCCAGCAGGGGTTCAGCGGTAGAAAGCCTCCACCTTGCCCTTCAGCTTGATCAGCAGCGGCCGGCCCTTGCGGTCGACCGTGCGGCCGGCGGCCACCTTCACCCACCCTTCGCTGATGCAATATTCCTCGACGTCGGAACGCTCCTTGCCGTTGAGGCGGATGCCGATGTCGTGCTCGAACACGGCGGCCACGTGGTGGGGGCTGCGCGGGTCTGTGCTGAGGTGGTCGGGCAATAGGGGCGCTGGCTGGGCTTCGTTCATGGTGGGTTGCCTGGAGGTGGACGCTGATGAACCGTCATTTTCCCCGACGGGCCGCTTCTTTCGGCCGAGGCCTCGGTCGAAGCATCAGCCTAAGACCAGCCGCCACACCCGCGCCACTGCCGCGGCGTCGGTGAGCACGACGAAAGCCACGCCGGCCAGCGCACCGGCCAGATGCGCGTCGTGGTTGACGCGGCCGCGGGCCTGGCGGCGTGCGGCGTAGTAGCTGTAGGCCAGGTAGGCCAGCGCGAACAGTAGCGCGGGAATCGGCACCGGGATCGGCAGGATGGGGATCGACGATGTCGGCGCATACACGATGGCGGCGAAGAGCACCGCCAGGATGGCGCCGGAGGCGCCCAGGCAGCGGTAGCCCGGTTCGTGCCGGTGCTTGAAGTAGGTGCCTGCGCTGCTGACGGGTGTGGCGTACTCGCGCTGCCGGAACAGCCAGTAGGGGGGGGACAGGTTGCGCTCCACGGTCCCGGGTGCCGCGAGAAGTCCCGCCAGGCTGGCCAGCACCATGGCAGCGAGCAGAAGCGAAGCGGCGGGGCTGTCGACGATCAATGCCATTCAGGCGGTGGCGCGGGTGCAGGGGCAGCGTGAGCCGGGGGGCGGGCCGAGCAGCCATCATCCCATGCCGCCGAACGCGGTGCGGGGCGCTGTCTATGATGCCCGGCATGAACCGCCGCCAAGCCCTGCTGCAACCCGCCATGGCGGCGGCGCTGGCGGCATGGGCCGGCCCGCTTTGGCCGGGGTCGGCCCGGTCCAACCCGGATCTGAAGGTGCTGCGCCTGGCCAGCGAAAGCGAGACCGGCTTCGACCCCGCGCGCGTGGGCGACGTGCGCTCGCTGCGCATCACCTCGCACATCTTCGAGCCGCTGCTGGAATTCGACCCGCTGGCGCGGCCCGTCAAGCTGCGGCCGCGCACGGCCGCCGCCCTGCCCGAGCCCGAACCGGGCAGCGACTACCGTGTCTGGACGGTGCGGCTGCAGCCCGGCATCTTCTTCACCGACGACCCGGCCTTTGGCGGCCGGCCGCGCGAGTTGGTGGCGGCCGACTACGCCTACAGCATCCAGCGCCTGGCCGATCCGGCGACGAAGAGTCCTGGCTGGAGCTCGATGGAACAGGCCGGCATCAGCGGCCTGGCCGCGCGGCGCCGCGAGGCCGTCGAGCGCCAGCAGCCATTCGACTACAAACACCCGATCGCCGGCCTGCAGGTGTTGGACCACCACACGCTGCGTTTCGTGCTCGACGCCGGCCGGCCGCGTTTTCCGCAATGGCTGGCCGGCGCCTCCACTGCGGCCGTGGCGCGCGAGGTGATCGAGGCCCAGGGCGAATTGTCCATGCAGCACCCGGTGGGCACGGGCCCGTTCGTTCTGGCCGAGTGGAGGCGCGCCTCGCGCATCGTGCTTGAGCGCAATCCGCGGTTCCGCGACCTGCGTTACCACGCCGAACCGGCCGCCGACGACGCCGAAGGCCAGGCCATCCTGGCGCGCCTGCAGGGTCGCCGCCTGCCCATGGTGGACCGCGTGGAGATGTCCGTCATCGAGGAAAGGCAACCCACATGGCTGGCCTTCCTGAACGGCGAGACCGACTGGGTGGAACTGCCCGACGGCTTCACGCCCGTGGCCATGCCCGGAGGCAGGCTGGCGCCCCACCTGGCCCGGCGCGGCATCCGTGCCGAACGCGTAGTGCTGCCTTCCACCTACTACACGATGTTCAACATGGAGCACCCACTGGTCGGCGGCTACACGCCCGAACGCGTGGCGCTGCGCCGCGCCATCGGCCTGGCCATCGACGTGCAGCGCGAGATCACGTTGCTGCGTCATGGCGCGGCGGTGGTGGCGCAGTCGCCGGTGGCCGTGCACCTGAGCGGCTACCAGCCGCAATGGCGCAGCGAGATGAGCGAATACAACCCGGCCCGCGCCCGCGCCCTGCTGGACCTGTACGGCTGGCGAGACGGCGACGGCGACGGCTGGCGCGAGACCCCCGAAGGCCAGCCGCTGGTGCTGGAGATGGCCACCCAACCCAGCCAGGAGATGCGCCGCTTCGACGAGCTGATGGAACGCGACATGGGCGCCATCGGCCTGCGCGTGGTGTTCCGTACGGCGAACTGGCCCGAGCAGTACAAGGCGGCGCGTGCGGGCAAGCTGATGATGTGGTCGGTGAGCGGCCGCGCCAGTGCGCCCGACGGCATCGAAGGCCTGTTGGGCTACGACGGCGCCGCGGCCGGCGGTATGAACCTCTCGCGCTTCGACCTGCCGGAGATGAACGCCACCATCGCCCGGCTGCAGGCGCTGTCAGAAGGGCCGGAACGCGACGCACTGTTCGACCATGCCAAGCGCCTGACCGTGGCCTGGATGCCCTACAAGCTGCGCACGCACCTGGCGGCCACCGCGCTGACCCAGCCCTGGCTGGTGGGCTACCGGCGGCCACTGTTCTGGAACAACTGGTTCGAGACAGTCGACATCGAACCGCACCCTCGGTTCGGTGGTCCCGAAGTCTGACCTTGCGCTGCGTGGCGGGCGGGTCCGGTACGCTCCGACGGCGGTCACCGGCCGACGACCCAACGCCGTGATCGGCCTTCACCACCGGATGCAAAGATGAAACCGCTTCTCCCCGCGACGCTGGGCGAACCGCGCCACGCTTCGCCGCTGCCCTTCGCCGTGCCCGATGACCTGCTGGTGCCCGCGCACATCCAGTGGCCGAAGGGGAGACCGCCGCAGGGCCTGGTGCTGTTCGAGAAGGCCGGCCCAAGACACCAGCTGTTCTTCGAGCCGGCGCGCACGCGCGCGGCCATCGTCACCTGCGGCGGCCTGTGCCCGGGGCTGAATAACGTCATCCGCTCGGTGACGCGCGAACTGCGGCGCGGCTACGGCGTGAGCTCGGTGCTCGGCATCCGGGGCGGCTATCGCGGGCTGGACCCGAGCCGGGGCCAGGCACCGATCGAGCTGACCGACGACAGGGTCGAGGACATCCACAGGGAGGGCGGCACGATGCTGGGCACCTCGCGCGGACCGGTGGACATGGGCGTCGCGGTGGACTTTCTGGTGGCACGGGGCGTCGACGTGCTCTTCACCGTGGGCGGTGACGGCACCCAGCGCGGCGGCCACGCATTGTTCGAACAGGCCCGCGCCCGCGGCCACTCGCTGGCGGTGGTCGGCATTCCCAAGACCATCGACAACGACGTACGCTACGTGTCGCGCACCTTCGGCTACGGCACGGCGGTCGCGGAGGCCGAGCGCGTCATACAGAGTGCCCACACCGAGGCGCGAAGCGTCTTCAACGGCGTCTCGGTGGTGAAGCTCATGGGCCGCCACGCCGGCTTCATCGCCGCCGCGGCCACGGTGGCCAGCCAGGACGTCAACTTCTGTCTAGTGCCCGAGGTGCCTTTCGCGCTGGAAGGCGAAGGCGGCCTGCTGGCCGCGCTGCAACGGCGGCTGCAGCACAAGCCGCACGCCGTGGTGGTGGTGGCCGAGGGTGCGGGCCAGGACCTGTTGGGCGGCGGCGGCGAGCGCGACGCGTCGGGCAACGTGAAGCTGCAGGACGTGGGCCTGTTCCTGAAGGACCGCATCGACGCGCACTTCAAGGCGCGCGGCGTGGAGATGGTGCTGCGCTATTTCGACCCCAGCTACCTGATCCGCGGTTGCCCCGCCAATACCGAGGACGCATTGCTGTGCGACCGCATGGCCCGCCATGCCGTGCACGCGGCCATGGCGGGCAAGACCGGGCTCGTGATTAGCTTCCTCAACGGCCAGTTCGTGCATGTGCCCGTTGTCGAGATCGTGCAGGGCGGCAAGAGGCTCGACCTGGAGGGTGAGTTGTGGCGCGCCGTGCTGTCGTCCACTGGCCAGCCGGGGGTGCTGGGCTGAGCCACCGGGCGCACGATTGAGCGCGGTCAAGCGCGCGCATCTGGCCGTCGCCTAACGTGGCTCTCGCCATGCGGATTCGATGCGGACGTCGGGGAAGACCACGAGCATGACCCAAGCCGAACGAAACGCCACGCGCAACGTGCTGCTCTGGCTGGGCCTGTACGTGGCCGTGGTCACGCTGCCTCTGTTTGCCTTGCTGGCCGACAGCCGCGGCGGCGGGCGTGGTTGGGCGTGGGACTTCTCGATGGCGCTGGGTTATGTCGGCCTGGCGATGCTGGGCCTGCAGCTTGCGCTGACGGCGCGACTCCGACGCGCCACGGCACCGTTCGGCATCGACATCGTCTACTACTTCCACCGCTATCTGGCGCTGCTGGCACTGGCGCTGGTACTGGCCCATTGGCTGATCCTGCGCGGCATGAGTCCGGCGGCGCTGGGCGCGGCCGACCCGCGTACCGCCGCAGCTCACATGACGGCGGGGCGTCTGGCGCTGGCGCTCTTCGTGCTGGTCTCGGTGCTGTCGCTGGCCCGGCGCGCGCTCAAGCTCGAATACGACCGCTGGCGCATGCTGCACGCGGCGCTGGCCACCTTGGCCCTGGCGCTGGCCCTGTGGCACCTGGTCGGCTCGGGGCATTATCTCGACAACCCGTGGAAGCGCGCGCTGTGGCTGGCCTACGGCGGCTGCTGGCTCGGTCTCATCGGCTATGTGCGGCTGTTCAGGCCGTGGCGGGTGTCGCGCTCGCCCTGGCGCGTGGCCGCCGTGCGGCCCGAGCGCGGGCGCGTGTGGACGCTGGAGCTGCAGCCACCGCCCGGCCAGGCCCTGCGCTTCGCGCCGGGGCAGTTCGCCTGGCTCAGCCTGCGTGCCTCGCCGTACGCGATGAAGGAACATCCGTTCTCCATCGCCAGCAGCGCCGAGCGCGGGCCGGGCATCGAACTGTCGATCAAGGCCCTGGGCGACTTCAGCACCGGCATCAAGGACACGGTGGTGGGCGAGACGGCCTGGGTCGACGCGCCCTACGGCACCTTCGGCGTGGACCGCCACCCCGAGGCGGCGGGTTTCGTCTTCATCGCCGGCGGCATTGGCATCGCGCCGCTTCTTTCCATGCTGCGCACGCTGGCCGACCGCCGCGACCGCCGGCCGCTGTGGCTGTTCTATGGCAACCGGGTGTGGGAGCGCGTGGCCTTCCGCGAGGAACTCGAACGGCTGGCGCAGGTCCTGGACCTGCACGTGGTGCATGTGCTGCTCGAGCCGCCGCCGGGCTGGACGGGCGATCAGGGCTATATCACCACCGAGGTTCTGGCGCGACACCTGCCACCGCAGCACGACGGGTTCGAAGTCCTGATTTGCGGGCCGCTAGCGATGACGCTGAGTGCGGAGCGCAGCCTGGCAGCCTTGAACGTGCCTGCGGCACGCGTGCATTCGGAAATCTTCGACTGGGTCTGAACCGAAAGGGCGCCGCCATGCTGCGTGAATCTCGAGCCCGCTGGCTGGCCTTCGCCACGGCTGGTGTCGTGGTGGCGCTGGCCGCGCTGTTCGCCTGGATGCGCAATCCGCCGGGCGAACCGGCCCCTGCGCCAGCGCCGCAGGCCGCGGCCATGGGCCCGGTGCGGCTGGCCGCAGGCCGCGAAGCGTTCACGCGCCTGGGCTGCGCACGCTGCCACGCCATCGACGGGGTGGGCAACCCGTCGATGCCGCTGGACGGCGTCGGTGCCCGGCTCGATGCGGCGGCCTTGCGCGATTGGACGCTGGGCACCGGGGCCGCGGCCGAAGTGCTCTCGCGTGGCGCGCTGCGCGCCAAGTCGCACGCCGTCGAGGACCCGGATCTGGAGGCCTTGATCGATTACCTGGCCCAGAGCCGCTAGGCCGATCCGGAGCCATACTCCGCAGCGGGTCCGCGGGCTGCGCACTGCAGTGGCGGTCGGCCGTTCAGAGATACGGCGACAGCAGCCGCGCCAGCCCGTTGCGCAGGCGCGCCGGCAGCGGCAGCGCCCGCAGTTCGGCGGCCTCGAGCCGGCGCGCGGCCGCGATGCGCGCCGCCGCCAGCCGGTCGAGCCGGTGGGCCAGCGCTTCGTCGTAGCACTCCACGTTGTATTCGAAGTTCAACCGCAGGCTGCGCGCGTCCCAGTTGGTGGAGCCGATGAGCGACCATGCGTCGTCCACCAGGAAGAGCTTGGTGTGATCGAACGGCGCTGGGCTCAGATGGACGCGGCAGCCGCTGTCGAGCAGTTCCAGCAGCTGCGGCCGCGTCGCCCAGTCCATCACGCGCAGGTTGCTGCGCCCGGGCATCACGATGTCCACCGCCACGCCGCGCAGCGCGGTGATCTTTAGCGCCGCGATCAGCGTCTCGTCGGGTAGGAAGTAGGGCGTGACGACGCGCACGCGCGAACGCGCCACCGCCAGCGCGCCCAGGATCACTTGCGGCATGTTGTCGATGTCGGCGTCAGGCCCGTCGGGTATGCCGCGCGCCAGCACCGGCCCGCTTTCGGCCGCCGTCGCGAACCACGGCTCGCCGTGCAGCGCCTCGCCGCTGGCAAAGGCCCAGTCCAGCGCGAAGGCGCGCTGCAGGTCGGCCACCACGGGGCCTTGCACCGCGAATTGCAGGCAGCGCACGGGGTGCGCAGGTTGCTGCGATCGCCAGTGCCCGTGGCGGATGTTCATGCCGCCGGTGAAGCCCAGGCGGCCGTCGACGACCATGATCTTGCGGTGGTTGCGCAGGTTGGTGTAGCGCGACCTGAAGGGGTTGTGCGTGGGCAGGAAGGCGGCCACCGGCACGCCGGCCCGGCGCAGCGCGCCGAGCATGTTGGGGCGGCTGTAGCGCAGCCCCAGGCCGTCGATCAGCACGCGCACCGCCACGCCGCGCGCGTGGGCGCGGCGCAGCGCATGCAGGAAGACCTGGCCGGCGGCGTCGTTGTCGAAGATATAGCTGGCCAGCGTGACCGAGCGTGTCGCGGCGTCGATGGCCGCCAGCATGGCCGGGTAGGCGGCGTCGCCGTCTTCCAGCGGCTCGACGCGGTGGCCGGCCCGCAGCGACCGGCCGGTGAGGCGGGCGCCCAGGCGTTCAAGACCGGTCAGCCCGGGGTGCTGCTGCAGCCATGCGTCGACCGCCGCGGCCGAGGGTTCCTCGCCACCCGGCAGGGGTTCGCGGTTCCAGGCCTCGCGCAGCCCCAGCGCCACGGCGCTGCGCTGCACGCGGTTGACGCCGAACAACAGGTACAGCAAGGCCCCCGCGCCGGGCGCCAGCCAGGCCAGTCCAATCCAGCCGATGACGGCGCTCACGTGGCGCTTGCGCAGCACGGCGTCCACCGTGACGGCGCTGGCGGCGACGACATGCGCCAGCGCGGCCAGCAGCGTCCAGACCGGGCCCAGCCAGTCGTTCATGCGCCGCACCCGCCGGCAAGACATCCATCCATGGCCGCAAGCCGCTTCATCGATCCCCTTTGCTGCGGCATTCTGGCTCGACCCGGGCGCCGCTGCACATCCAGTCGGCCGCTGTGTTGAGTGGGGTCAAGGTCGCCACCACGGGCTGCGGCAAGATTGACCGTCAGACGTTTGTCGATGTGCACGTCCAGTTTTTGTTGGATGCCGTGGTCTGCAGCCGGGCGTGAGTCGGGCAATTGCCATGCAGCGGCGTGCGCCCGGCGAAGGGATGCCACACACCATGCGCCCGCGTGAAAGAGGATCCGACACCGCACCCGCCTGGCACGCACAGCCGGCCAGTCAGGTGCTGCAGGACCGGCAGGTGGAGACCGCCACCGGCCTGTCGCGTGACGAGGCCGCCCGGCGCCTGCAGCAGCATGGCCCCAACCGCCTGCCCGCCGCGAAGCGCCGCCCGCCCTGGTTGCGCTTCGCGCTGCAGTTTCACAACCCGCTGATCTACGTGCTGCTGGGTGCGAGCGCCATCACGCTGGGCTTGGACGACCATGTGGATGCCGGCGTCATCTTCGGCGTGGTGCTCGTCAATGCGCTCATCGGCTACGTGCAGGAAGGCAAGGCAGAGAAGGCGCTGGAAGCTGTGAGCGCCATGCTGGCCAGCCACGCCACGGTGCGGCGCGGCGGCGAATGGCACGAGATCGACGCCGCCGACCTGGTGCCGGGCGATATCGTTTCGCTGGAGTCCGGTGCCCGCGTGCCCGCCGACCTGCGCCTGCTGCGCGTGAAGAACCTGCGCATCAACGAAGCGGCGCTCACCGGCGAATCGGTGGCCGCGACCAAGCACACCGAGCCGGTGGACGACGCCGCGCCCATCGGCGACCGCAGCTGCATGGCGTATTCCGGCACCGTGGTCGGCGTCGGCCAGGCGCAGGGCGTGGTGGTGGCCACCGGCACGGCCACCGAGATCGGCCGCATCGGCAGGCTGGTGGGCGAGGTGCCCACGCTGGCGACGCCGCTGACGCGCCGGCTGGACCAGTTCGCGCGCCGCATCACGGCCTTCATCGTCGTGGTGGGGCTGATCACCTTCCTGTACGGCCACTTCGTGCGCGGCATGCCGGTGCTGGAGATCTTCCTGGCCGTGGTCGGGCTGGCGGTGGCGGCCATTCCCGAGGGCCTGCCGGCCATCGTGACCATCGTGCTGGCCATCGGCACGCGCACGATGGCGCACAACAAGGCCATCGTGCGGCGCTTGCCGGCGGTGGAAACGCTGGGCTCGGTGACGGTGATCTGCTCCGACAAGACCGGCACGCTGACGAAGAACGAGATGACCGCGGTGCGCGTCATGCTCCCGGGCCACACGCTCGAAGTGACAGGCGCCGGTTATGCGCCCGAAGGCGGCTTCCAGCGCGACGGGGAGGCGACCGACGCCGAACACGACACTGAGTTGCTGGCGCTGGCGCGCTGCGCCCTGCTGTGCAACGACGCCCAG
>Ga0105090_10002263_pt1 | contig 10685 bp, 12 predicted proteins | sample PPLLak3March2015_FD_79110 | JGI IMG/M metagenome (GOLD analysis project Ga0105090, IMG submission 79110) | Freshwater sediment microbial communities from Prairie Pothole Lake near Jamestown, North Dakota, USA - PPLs Lake P7 Core (1) Depth... | ecosystem: Environmental > Aquatic > Freshwater >... | reverse complement strand
GACGGTCGCTGCTATGCTGGCGATCAGGAAGATACGATCCTGCTCGCGGGCGGGTTCGAGCACTTCGCGCCGGCGTTGCAGCACTTCCACGACCACCGGCAGTTGGCGACTTACAGCGAAGCCGCCGACCACCGCGTCCGCGTCCGGACTCGGACCGATGTAGGTGCCGCTCTCCCGGCGCGGCAGGAAGTCGCGGAAGATCCAGTAGCCTGGTTGGCTTTCACCCACACCCGTCGCCTCGCCATCGGAGCGCGCCAGAAGCACGCCGTCGAAGCTGTGGTAGCGAACGATGACGCCGAACGCTTGCGCCTGGCGCGTTGCGATGGCGGTCAGGTAGTCGGGGTTCAGCAGCGCGAGGGCCACGCCATCCGCCTTGCCATGCTGATCGGGCAGGCGGAGCGCGACCGGCACCATCCAGCGGCGCCAGGGCATCGCCGCCGGGCCGCCTTCGAGCATGCGCCCGGGCTGCGGTGGCAACAGCCGAATCGCCGCGTCCGCCGCATCCTCGGTGGCGGCCATGAAATCGCGCAACCATGGGGTTCCGCTGATGTCACGACCCTCAAGCGATGCATTGCTCGCCGCCTCGACACGCCCGCGGCGATCCAGAACGGCGACTGCGCGCAACTGCGGCATGTCGACCACGAGGCGCCCCATCTCGCGCGACAGCAGGGGATCGAGGCCGGCCGCGGCCCGGGCGCGCACATCGCCGAGCACGATGCCGATTGTCTCCGCGGTGCGGGAGATCTGGTCGGCAAGCCCGCCTGCCAGGGCCTGTGTCAGCCTTTCCGCCTCCGTCTCCGCTTGCGACTCGCGGCGCGCCGACTGGATCGCATATGCTATCGCCAGCACTGAAACGACGAGGGCCAGTGCGGCGGCAGCCTGGACGGGTGACGTCATCAGTCGCCGCCAGCGCGGCCGCGGCTTGGGAGGATGTTTGGATGCGCCGATCGGGGCGGATGATCTTGGTGCGAGCATCGAGACGCCTGACTAGCATGACTTTCCGGCTGTCGCTGGGCCTTCTGGCGGCACTGTTTGCCGGCGCCACGCCGACGGTCGCGCAGCAGCCCGCCGCCGAGCGGCCGCCCGGGGCATCCTCCCCGCGCCTCGACGCGATCCGCGCGCGCGGCAGCCTTCAGGTGTGCATCTGGCCAGATTATTTCGCGATCAGCTACCGCAATCCCCGCAATCGCGAACTCGAAGGGATCGACGTCGACATGGCGCGGGTGCTCGCCAGCCGGCTCGGCGTCTCGCTGCGCCTGGTGGACACCAATTTCGGCACCTTCATGGACCGGCTCGACGATGGTGCCTGTGACATCGCGATGTTTGGAATCGGCATAACGGAGCCGCGGCAGGCGCGGGTGGATTTTTCGACACCTTACCTCGTCAGCAGGGTCTACGGCGTCACCGCACGCGACAATCGCCAGCTTCGGGTTTGGGGGGATATCGATCAGCCCGGCGTGGTTGTCGCCGTGGCGGCCGGCACGCTCATGGAACCGCTGATGCGGGGCGCGCTGCGGTCGGCGGAACTGCTCGTCGTGCGGCCGCCCAACACACGCGAGGCCGAAGTGCAGTCGGGCCGCGCGGACGTCTTCATGTCGGACTACCCCTACACGCGCCGCATGGTGCTGATGGACGACTGGGTGCGGATCATCGAGCCAACCGGGCCGTTCGGCGAAACCTCTTATGCCTATGCGGTTGCCAAGGGTGATCCCGCTTGGCTTGCGGAGGTGAACGCGTTCCTGGCCGCCGCACGGGCCGATGGTACGCTTGCGCGGGCGGCGGAGGCGCACGGGCTGACGCCGATCCTGGTTCGTTGAAGCGGCGCTCCATCGTTTGAAGCCGCGGCGCGGGTAGATCGAGCCCACCAAGACCACTCCCCAAGGCCGGGCTTGTTCCGCATGCGTCCATCCGCCCGGCGGTCAATTCAGCCAGGCATCCTGGGTGATCACCGGTGTCGGGCTGCGGATCGCATGGGCGTCATCAACTGACGCTCGTACCGAGAACACCTCCAGCGTGCATACGAGAGATATCCATGCGCACGCACCTGGTACGCCGACCCGCCAGCGGCGCTCGCAAGTTGCGCCGGAACTCAATCTGCTACCGCCGGCGTGAACTCTCTCGACCGGGCGGCAAGCTGCCCCACTCCACCGGAAACTGAAGTTGAAGTTGCCCCGGTTCTGTGGACGGTTTGCGGGCAGTGGTCAGTCCTTCATGAGCATCTTCCTTGCTTCGAATTCGATGGGCGAGAGGTAGCCGAGGGACGAATGGCGCCTGGTCGGGTTGTAGAAGCCCTCGATGAAGTGGAACACGGCCATGCGTGCCTCGGCCTGGGAGCGAAAGCGGCGCCGATCGAGCAGCTCGCACTCGAGCGTGGCGAAGAACGCCTCGGCCAGCGCGTTATCGTAGGCGTCGCCGACAGATCCCGTGCTGGGGCGGACGCCGGCTTCCTGGCATCGCATCCCGAAGGCCAGCGAGGTGTATTGCTTGGCTTCAACCGGTCGTCGCAACGCCACTTTGAGCCGCCTGCAGCACTTCGTCGAGAGCCTCGGCAGGCGTCCTCCATCCAAGAGTCTTGCGCGGCCTCCTGTTGAGCGCCGCAGCCACGGCGGCCAGATCGTCGGCGCCATGGACGCTCAGGTCCGTCCCCTTCGGAAAGTACTGCCGCAGCAGCCCGTTGGTGTTCTCGTTGGTCCCGCGTTGCCATGGGCTGGGGGGATCGCAGAAGTACCCCTGCAGCCCGGTGTCGACCCGCAGCCGGGCGTGCTGCGCCATCTCCGCTCCCTGGTCCCAGGTCAGCGAGCGACGCAGCTGCTCGGGCAGCCGACGATGCGCCGCGACCAGGCGTCGAGGACGACGGCCAGGAACAGGAAGCCTGCCGCGGTCGGCACATAGGTGATGTCGGCGAGCCACAGCAGGTTCGGCGCCGGCGCCGTGAAGACCCGGCCGACGAGGTCGTTCGCCGGCCTATGCGTCGGCTCGCGCCGCGTCGTGGTCGGGAAGCGACGCCGCGACACACCGCGCAGCCCGGCCTGGCGCATCAGCCGCGCCACGCGCTTGCGGGCGATCGCCGTGCCGTCGGCTTGAAGTTCGGCATGCACCCGTGGCGTGCCGTAGGTGCCATGCGAGCCGGCATGGATCGTCCGGATCCGGCGCAGCAGGACGGCATCGGCCTGCGCATGCGCCGAGGTCGGCCGGCGCCGCCAAGCGTAGTAGCCGGAGGCCGAGACCCGCAGCACGCGGGCCATGACACGGATGGGGAATTCGGCCTGGTGCGCGCTCATGAATTCGAAGACCCGGACGGGGTCTTGTCCCTCGCGAACCAGGCCGCCGCCTTTGCCAGGATGTCGCGCTCCTGGCGCAGGCGATGGTTCTCACGGCGGAGCTTGCTCAGTTCCTCTCGCTCGGCGCTGGTCGCGCCGCCATCCCGGCGCTCGCCGGCATCGCGCTCCGCTTGGCGGACCCAGTGCGCGATAGATTGCGCATTCGACTCGAACTCACGGGCAAGGTCCTGCGGGGTTCGTCCCGATCGGACCAACTCCACCATCTGCCGCCGGAACTCCGGCGGGTAGGGCACTCTGAATCTCGGCATCTCGAACACCTCCGTCTCAAGCCTCGGGGTGTCCACGAAAGCGGGTCAACTTCAACTTCAACTTCAACCCGGGCCGAAGGCCAGCGGCACGAAGACACCGCGGCCGGAGGTCTGCTGCTGGCGCAGCCAGTCGTCCCGCCATGCGCGCACAAAGGCAGCCACCCGCCGGTACGAGCCATCATAGCCCAGCCCTGCCAGCTCCGCATGGAACTGCCGCGCCGTGCGTTTCTGTTTGCGCGGTCTGCGGGCATCCGCCCGCAGCCAGGCTGCCAGCCGCTCGGCGAAGGGATCGAGTTTGCTGGGGCGATCGGGCGTCCTGAAGACAGGCTCCACCGTCTCGGACCGCAGGTACTTGCGGATGGTGTTCCGCGACAGACCGGTCCGGCGGGCGATCGCACGGATCGACAGGTGCTCCCGGAAATGCAAGCGCCGGATAACGCTCAATAAAGCCATGTCCAACACTCCCGCTGCCCCCGCCCAAAAGGCCAAGGCTAGCGTCCGAACATGGGTCAATTCTCAGCAGCAACTTCACCCCAAACCGGGTCAGTTCTCAGCGGCAATCAACAGAATGGTCCTCAAGACCCTGCTCTCATGCCATGCGAGGCTCCTGGCCTCTGCGATGCAACAGCCGCGACACCCGTACCGTGCCGGCACCTCGCTGCTCATGCCCTGATGGCGCGCGATCAAGCACCAGGCGCCCGCGGCGTCACCAACTCTCGAAGGCCCAGCCCCCAGGAGGAGATCGCCTTCATGAACGGTAGCAGCGGCACATCGACGAACTCGACCTTGTCCGCCGTGAAGATATAGATCGCGCCGGACATTGGTGCCGGCGAACCCGGCACGAAGACCACCAGACGTCCATCGGTCAATTCATCCATGACCAACGCCGGGCATTGCCCGTCCTCGATGGTCGCGAGGGCCGGGCGCATGGCACGGCCGCCGCCCTTCACCAGCGGCCCGTCGCCGGCGAAGGCCTTCATCAGGCGATAGCCGGGGATCCTCTCGAAGAGCACCGCCTCCAGCATGCGGCGCGCGCGGCGGCCGGCGGTGGAGCGGATCAGCAGGCCGATCAGCAGGCAGGTCAGCAGGAAGAACGCCACTGCGACGATCGCGGGATGCAGGTAGCGGCCTGCGATCGGGTCCGTCGCCTGCTGAAGCTTGCCGACCAGGCCCAGGACCAGGAGCACGATCGCGCCGATCGGCAGCACCACCAGGGCGCCGTCGAGCAGCGCGCGGCGCAGTGCCCTCATGCCCGCCTGGTCCGGAATGGCACGCCGCGCATCGTCAGCCTCCTGGGAAGATGCGCGACCAGTCGTCCCGCATCGAGACGACCTGCCAGCCGCGCGCCGGTGCCTCGTCCAGGGCGCGCGCAAGCCGGCCCACATGGCTTTCGCGGTCATAGGCATATTCGCGTGCCGCATCGTCGTGGCGGACGATCATGCCGAGGCGACGACCCGGCCCCTCGGTCGTGTAGCGCAGCATCTGGTAGTCGCCGTCCGAATTGCCGAAGGCGGCGATCGGCCGCACGCCGATGTGGCGCGCGATGCCGACCGGCTTGCCTGGCCCGTCATCGATGAAGTCGATGCGCGGTTCGCGCGTGAGGGTGATGCGGCCATCCGCCTCGCCCGGCCTGAGCGCGAAGGTGCTGCCCACGACCTGGTGCGGCGGGACGCCGTAGACCTGCTGCGAGAAAACGCGCACGAACTCGACCCCGCCGCCCGAGACGATGAAGGTCGAGAAGCCGTTCGCGCGCAGGAAGGCCAGCGCCTCGAGCATTGGCTGGTAGACCAGCGCGGTGAAGGGGCGGCCCCATTTCGGGTCGCGCGCGGTGGCGAGCCATTCGGCGGCGACGCTGCGGAATTCCTCCGGCGAGGTGCCGGCCTGCGCGGCGCCGGCGAGCTTCAGCAACCCCTCCGTGCCACCCGCCGCGACCCCGCGCATGTCCCCGGCGATGGCGGCGCTGAACACGGGGTCCTGCAGCCAGTCCGGGTTCCGCGGCGCGAGCGCCTTGATGCGGTCGAGGATGAACAGCAGCTGCGTATAGGCCGGCTGCTCGACCCACAGCGTGCCGTCATTGTCGAAGACCGCGATGCGCTCGGCCGGCGCGACGAAGTCCGGGCTGCCCGCGGTGGTCACGGCGGCGACGAAGTCGAGCAGCGCGCGCCGGCGCGGCCCGTCGCGCCAGGAGGGTAGTGGGTCGGCGGCCTGGGCGAAGCCGTGGTTCGTGGCGTTCAGCAACAGCAGCATGCCGCCCAGCCCGGCGGCGATGCCGCGTCGCGTCGTGGCCATCGTGTTTCCCATCCCATGCGGTGGGGGCGACCGGGTCGCGGTCACAGGCGGAACTGGAAGTTGATGCCGGCGAAGACGCCCCATTCCATCTGCCCCGGACCCTGGCGTAACACCGAGTACTGCGGCTCGACGAAGATGTTCGCCACGGTGTTGCCGATGTGGACGACCTTGCCGATGCCAAGGCCCAGCGGCACGGCATAGGCGTTGTTGTCGAAGTCATAGTTCCACACGCCAGTGGAACGCAGGTACCAACCCTCGCCCAGCTGCCGGAAAAGGAAGGGCTGGAAATTGCCGAGATTGACCGGGCGGCGATTATCGTTGCCGCCGATGCTGGCCTGCCAGGTCAGCAGGTAGCCGTATTGCCATGCTGGGCTGGTGGCGGCGAACAGGACGTTGGCGAAGCCGGCGGACCATTGCCCGGTGCCGAGCGCCCGGTCGCTGGCCGTCGGTGCGGTCAGCTGCGGGCCGATGCCGAAGCTCACGCCGGGATTCGCGGTGTCGAACAGGTAGGCGGCAAAGATGTTGAGGTCGCCGATGCCGGTCTCGTGCGCGCCGCCCGCCGCGCTGGGGATTGTGTTGATCGGCAGAGTGGCGCGCGCGATCCAGTTGGTCTCGCCAAAGCTGAAGGGCTGCGCGCCGCGCAGCAGCACGGCGTTGGCCGCGTCGTTGGTGCCGCTCAGCCGCCCGATATACTGGTTCTGCATGTTGAGCGATGTCGTGCTGGCCAGCGGATTATTCGCCTGCGCACTCGCATCGGGTTCCTGCGCCCGGCCCAAGGTCGGTGCAGCGAGGAACAGCGCCGCAGCCACGGCGTGGCGCAGGCGAACTGGTCTTGACGTCACGACGTGCTCCGCATCATGCCCGGATGCGGGCGGGCGCCGGGGGACGCCCGCCCGCAACACTTTCAGCCGCCGCCCGCTGCGGCTTCTTCCATCTGGCGGAGGATGCCTTCCAGGTTGAAGCTGTCGGGGCGCTGCCGTGGCGGGAAGTCCTTGAAGGTCTCGTAGAATTGCCGCGCCATGCCCTGTGCGGGCACCAGCAGATAGACGCGGTCCATGAACCAGTCGTTGTAGGTGTTGCTCGACTGGTCGGCGCGTTCGTAGGGGTCCATGCGTAGGTCGAACAGCTTGGGTACGCGCAACTGCACGAAGGGTTCGCGCCACACGCCAAAGCCGACGCCGCGGTTCTCCAGGAACACGACCTTCCAGCGTTCGTAGCGCATCGCGACCATTTGGCCGTCGTCGTTGAAGTAGTAGAATTCCTTGCGCGGGCCTTCCTGCGTCTGCCCGGTCAGCAGCGGCAACTGGTTGTAGCCATCGAGATGCACCTTGTAGGTGCGCCCCTGCGTGGCGAAGCCCGCCAGCAGCTTCGTCTTGATGTCCGGATCGCCAGCGGCCGCGACCAGCGTGGGGAACCAGTCGAGGTTCGAGAAGATCTCGTTGGTGTAGCTGCCCGGCGCGATTCGGCCCGGCCAGCGGATCGCGCAGGGCACGCGGAAGGCACCTTCCCAGTTGCTGTTCTTCTCGCTGCGGAAGGGCGTGATCCCGGCATCGGGCCAGCTGTTGAAGTGCGGGCCGTTGTCGGTGCCGTAGATGACGATAGTGTCGTTGGCGATCCCCATATCGTCGATCTTCTTGAGGATCTTGCCCACCCATTCGTCATGCTGGAGCATACCGTCGGCGTATTCGTTGAGCCCCGATCGGCCGCGGAAGCTCGGCGGGACGTGGGTGCGGAAATGCATCCGCGTCGCGTTGCACCAGACGAACATCGGCTCGTTCGCCGCATGCTTGCGGTCCATGAAGTCCATCGCGGCGGCGAGGAACTCGTCGTCCACGGTCTGCATCCGCTGGCGCGTCAGCGGGCCGGTGTTCTCGATGCGCTGCGTGCCGTCGGGATTGGCGAAGGACTTGATGACGCCGCGCGGGCCGAAGCGTTCGCGGAAGCGCGGATTGCGCGGGTAGTCCTCGTTCTCCGGCTCTTCCTCGGCATTCAGGTGGTAGAGGTTGCCGAAGAACTCGTCGAAGCCGTGCGCGGTGGGCAGGTGCTCGTCGCGGTCGCCGAGGTGGTTCTTGCCGAACTGCCCGGTCGCATAGCCCATGCCCTTCAGGATGCGCGCGATAGTCGGGTCCTCGGGCTTCATGCCGGCCGCAGCACCGGGCAGGCCGACCTTGGACAGGCCTGTGCGCACCGTCGCCTGGCCGGTGATGAAGGCGGAACGCCCGGCGGTGCAGGATTGCTCGGCGTAGTAGTCGGTGAAGGTCATGCCTTCGTTGAAGACGCGGTCGATGTTGGGGGTCTTGAAGCCCATCAGGCCGCGGCTGTTCGCGCTGATGTTGTGCAGCCCGACATCGTCGCCCCAGATGACGATGATGTTCGGCCGGCGGCCGCTGGCGGGGGCGCGCGAGGGCGCGGCGGGGGCGGGCGCCGCTGGGCGCGCCGGTGCCTGTGCCAGCGTGACCCCGCCGGGCAGGGTGCCGGCGGCAAGGCCGGCGGCGCCGCCCAGCAGCATGCCGCGGCGCGAACGCCCAGTGCCGTTGGATTCCATGGGACAGGCTCTCCTCAATTTTCTGGGGTGTCGCGGCGGATGCAGCGGAAGCCGATATGGCTCATGCCCGTGTCCACCATCTGCGCGTGGCGCGCCGCGGGTCGGTAGCGCCGGCAATAGGATGGTGCGCATAGGAAGGACCCGCCCTTGACCACCTTGCGCGGAATGCGGATGGCCGGCTGCGCCGGATCGAAGGAGGCCTCCCGCTGCGGCCCACGCGGATCGGTCGGCGCGCAGCAGGGCTTGCCGGGGTCGGCGTCATGACGCGGCGCGAACCAGTCATCGGTCCACTGCCAGACATTGCCGGCCATGTCGTACAGGCCATAGCCATTGGGCGGGTAGGACGCGACGGGCGCGGTGCGCTCGAACCCGTCGGCGGCGAAATTGCGCCAGGGAAACGGGCCCTGCCAGGTGTTGGCCATGTGTTGCCCGTCGCGCATCAGTTCGTCTCCCCAGACGAACTCGGCGCCATCCAGCCCGCCACGCGCGGCGAATTCCCACTCGGCCTCCGTCGGCAAGGCCTTGCCAGCCCAGCGGGCAAACGCCTCGGCATCCTCGTAGGCAACATGGACGACCGGGTGGTCATCGCGGCCCGCGAGGTCGCTGCCGGGGCCCTCCGGATGACGCCACTGCGCGCCAGGCGTCCAGTGCCACCAGTTGGTTAGGTCGTGCGTGTCCACCGGGCCGTCGGTCATGCGGAAGACCAGCGCGCCCGGGACCAGCATCGCAGCATCGGCACCCGGATAGGCTGCGGGGTTGAGCGGGCGTTCGGCCACGGTGACGTAGCCGGTCGCGGCGACGAAGCGCGCAAACTCCGCATTCGTGACGGTGGTACGGTCCATCCAGAATGGGTTGACAGTCACTGGGTGCGCCGGACGCTCCTCGGCATAGTGGTGGTCGGAGCCCATCAGGAAATTGCCGCCAGGGATGCGCAGCATGCCCTGCGGCTGGTCGCCAGCTGGCGCGGCTGCGCCGGACGTCTTCGTTATCGCCATCATCCTGCGCGTCCGCCTTCCCTTGGAACAGATTGCCAAAGCGGCGGCGTTGCGCGCCAATGCCCAGAAGGAAATCTCGAATTGCCCGCGGAGACATATGATCGAGGTTCGCGACCTGCGCCTGGTGCTCGAGATTCACCGGCAGGGCAGCTTGGTGCGGGCGGCGCGGGTCCTCGGCGTCGGCCAGCCCGCGCTGACGCGCAGCCTCGCGGCGCTGGAAGTGCGGCTGCGCGGCGCGCTGTTCGAGCGTCACCCGAAGGGCGTCATCCCGACCAATCTTGGCCGCGCGCTGCTGGCCGAGGCGGAGGACATCCTCGGACGGCTCGACCGGGTCGAGCGCGGGGTGGCCGAGGTGCGCGGCGGGCAGGTGCGCGACCTCTCGATCATGGCCGGCACCTACGTGCTGGAATCGATCGGCATGGCGGCGGCAATGCGGATGCTGCCGATGTATCCGCGGGTGCGGGTGAAGCTGTTGGGCGGCAACTGGGCCGACGTGCCACGCGTGCTGCATGGGCGGGAGGCGACGCTCGGCCTGCTGGACCTGCGCGGCGCCGAGCCGGATTCAGGCCTAGAGGTCGAGCCGCTGCGGCGCCAGCCCGGTATCTTCGTGGTCCGCGCGGGCCATCCGCTCACCCGGAACCCCGCGGTCGGGCTGCCGGATATCCTGACCTATCCCTTCCTGTTCATCTCGCGCGTGCCGCAGCCGGTGCAGGGGCCGATGGCCGCGGCACGGGAGGCGGCACGGGCCACCGGCACCCCGCATCCCGCCTTCCCCGCCATCATCCACGAGAGCCCGACGGTGGCGATCGCGGCGCTGCAGCATGGTGACGCGGTCGCGGCGGTCACGTTGCCGATCGCGCTGCCGGCGCTGCGCGCAGGCGCGGTGGCGGCATTGCCCTGGCGCGAGCCCTGGGTGTCGCTGCATCCGGGCGTGATCCGCCTGCGCGGCCGCCCGGCGCAAGAGGCGGAGCAGGCCTTCCTGGACCTGCTGCGCGATGCGGATGCCGAGGCCGAGCGCGAGGCGCAGGCCTGGTGCGCGCAGAACGGATTGTCGGCCGAGTGCGGGTGAGCGCTCGGGCCCAAACACCGGGTGGCGGTGTAGCAACGGTTCGATTCCCGGCGCACTCCCTCCGCCAGTTCCCATGCGAGCCTGCTCTCCGCCAGACCGACCGCCTCGCTGAGTGGCAGGTTTCCTAGGGTTTTCAGGGCTGACCTGTTGACTGGACCGGCGCAGAGACGACCGAAAATCGCTCTCCGGAGGCCAATT
>Ga0105090_10002262_pt1 | contig 10686 bp, 9 predicted proteins | sample PPLLak3March2015_FD_79110 | JGI IMG/M metagenome (GOLD analysis project Ga0105090, IMG submission 79110) | Freshwater sediment microbial communities from Prairie Pothole Lake near Jamestown, North Dakota, USA - PPLs Lake P7 Core (1) Depth... | ecosystem: Environmental > Aquatic > Freshwater >... | reverse complement strand
GCTGACCGCGGCGCGGCTCGGCCGGGCCCGGCTGATCGACAACGTGCAGTGCCGGGCGGCCGGCGCGATCGCGACGGAAGGGGATAGGGGATAGGGGATAGGGGATAGCGTGAGGCAGTAGATTTCGACGGCGGCCTCGCTACGGAGAGCGCCCGCGAAAGCTACCGCCGTTCACTATCCCCCATCCCCTATCCCCCATCCCCTCTCTTCAACGCCCACCCCACCGCCTCACGAACCGCCTCGCTCGGATGCTCGAGCCGTGCGGCAAGCGCGGCATCCCGCTCAGCGCTGCGCGGCGCATTGCCCAGTGCGATGGCGATGTTGCGCAGCCAGCGAATGTGACCGATGCGACGGATCGCGCTGCCGGCGGTGCGCTCGAGGAACTCCGCTTCGGTCCACGCGAACAGCTCGACGAGCCTGGCCGCATCGAGGCCGTCCCTTGGATGGAAGCCGGGCTCGGCCGTCAATTTCGCGTAGCGATTCCACGGGCACACCAGCTGGCAGTCGTCGCAGCCGTAGATGCGGTTGCCGATGACCGCGCGGAATTCCTCGGGGATCGGCCCGTCGAGTTCGATCGTGAGATATGAGATGCAGCGCCGGGCGTCCAGCTGATACGGTGCCACGATTGCGCGCGTCGGGCACACATCGATGCAAGCGGTGCAGCTGCCACAGTGAGCGGTGACCGGGGCGTCCACTGGCAATGGCAGGTCGGTGAAGATCTCGCCGAGGAAGAACCACGAGCCATCGTGGCGGTCGAGCAGGTTGGTGTGCTTGCCGATCCAGCCGAGCCCCGCGTCGCGGGCGAGGGCTTTCTCCAGGATCGGCGCACTGTCCGTGAACGCGCGATAGCCTGCGGAGCCAGCCGCGGCTGCAACGCGCTCGGCCAGCTGCGCGAGGCGATTGCGAATGACCTTGTGGTAGTCGCGGCCCAGCGCGTAACGCGACACGTAGCCGAGCGTCGGGTCTGCCAGCACGGCGTCGGGATCGACGCTGCGTGGCCAGTAGTCCATGCGGGCGGAGATCACGCGCACAGTGCCCGGCACCAGCTCCGCCGGGCGCGCGCGCTTCACACCGTGCCGCTGCATGTAAGCCATTTCGCCGTGACGACCCTCGGCCAACCAGTCGAGCAGGCGCTGCTCGTCCTGGGGCAGGTCGATCGCGGCGATGCCGACCTTCTGGAAGCCGAGTTCCCGGCCCCAGGATTTGATCTGGTCGGCGTGCGCTGCGGGATCCATGCGTGTGCTGACGAGTCGGCCGGGAGTGAGGGTGCGCGGCCAGTATAATGGCCGCCATGCAAGCGCTGGGCGGAGCCCTCTATACGGCCGGGCAGGTGCGCGATCTCGATCGGCGCGCCATTCACGAACTCGGTATCCCGGGCTACGAGCTCATGACTCGCGCCGGTCACGCGACGCTGAACGCGCTGCGTGCGCTGTGGCCCGCCACGGGTTCCCTCGCCGTGCTGTGCGGCCCGGGCAACAACGGCGGCGACGGCTACGTGGTCGCACGCGTGGCGCGGGCGCAGGGCCTCCGCGCGCACGTCGTCGCACTCGGTGATCCGCTGCAGCTGTCGGGCGACGCGCGCCGCGCCTACGACGATTTCGTCGCAGCCGGTGGCCGTTGCGAACCATGGTCGCCTGCGCTGCTGGGTTCGGACGTGATCGTGGACGCCCTGTACGGCACCGGCCTCGCCCGTGCAGTCACGGGTGAGGCGGCGACGATGATCGAGGCCGTCAACGCCTCGGGCCGTCCCGTCGTCGCAGTCGACATTCCCTCCGGATTGCATGCGGACAGCGGCGCCGTGCTCGGTGCCGCAGTACGTGCGTCGCTCACGGTGACGTTCATCGGCCGCAAGCTCGGTCATTACCTCGGCGAGGGTCCGGAGCACGTCGGGCACATCGTCTTCGAGTCGCTGCAGGTCCCCGCGGACACTTTTGCCGTCGCCACGCCGCAGGCCCGGCTGCTGGACGACGCTGACGTGCGCGAGGCGCTGCCGCGCCGCCGCCGTGTCGCGCACAAGGGTGACCACGGCCACGTGCTGGTGATCGGTGGTGGTCCGGGCATGCCGGGCGCCGCGCGCCTGGCGGGTGAAGCGGCACTGCGCTCGGGCGCGGGTCTCGTGACACTTGCGGTGCATCCCGACAACGTCGGCGTGGTCGCCGCGCGTCCCGAGTTGATGTGCGTCGCAACGCGGACCGCGGCGGACCTCGCGCTCACGATGTCGCGGGCGACGATCGTGGCCGTGGGGCCGGGGCTCGGACAGGCCGACTGGGCGCGCGAGTTGTTCGAGGCGGCAATCGCGAGCGGCAAGCCCCTCGTCATCGACGCCGATGCGCTGAACCTGCTGGCCGGGACGCCGCGGCGGTGCGACCGCTGGGTGCTCACGCCGCATCCTGGCGAGGCCGCACGCCTGCTCGGCACTACGAGCGCCGGCGTGCAATCGGATCGCCTCGGTGCCGCGCGCGAACTGCAGTCGCGCTATGGCGGAACGGTCGTGCTGAAGGGCGCCGGCACGGTCGTCCACGGTGCGGTGGGCGTGCCGGGGATCTGCGATCGCGGCAATCCGGGCATGGCGGCCGGGGGCATGGGCGACGTGCTCACGGGCGTGATCGCGGGCATTGCGGCGCAGTGCGCGAACCTCGATCTCGCGGCCCGTGCCGGCGTGTTCGTGCACGCGCAGGCCGGCGACCTAGCGGCTCGCCACGGCGAACGCGGCCTGCTGGCTTCCGACGTGCTCGACCAGGTGCGCGCTTGCGTGAATCCGCCGTGCGCCTGACGGCCGCGAGTGCCGAGGAGACTCGGGCGATCGGGGCGCGCCTCGGCGAGGCGCTGCAGCGTGCCGAGCTGCACGAGCCGTTCGTGCTGGGATTGTCGGGCGATCTCGGCGCGGGCAAGACGACGCTGGTCGGCGGCCTGCTGGCGGCTCTCGGCCACGCAGGGCCGGCTCGCAGCCCGACGTACGCACTGATCGAGCCCTACCGGCTCGCCGGGCGGGACGTGTACCACTGCGATTTGTACCGGCTGCGCGACCCGGAAGAACTCGAGGATCTGGGCCTGCGCGACCTGTTGGTGGGCCCCAGCCTGCTGCTGGTCGAGTGGCCCGAGCGGGCTGGCGACCGCTTGCGCGAACCCGACCTGCACCTGCACCTCGAGTACTCCGACGAGGGCCGCTACCTTGCGCTCACGCCCGCAACCGAGGCGGGGCGACGGGTCATCGCCGGGCTGCGCTTAGACCCAGCCTGACGAATCGCTCGTATCCTCATAATTTCATTGGATTATTGCCTCGGCCAGAGGTAGATTACGCGGCATGTCGTTACGCCCGGCCCTGCGGTGGACGTTCGTGTATGCGCTCCTGACGCTCTGCGTGACCGCAGTGGCGAGTGCTGCTGCGCCTGCCGAAGTCGGCGACGTACGGCTCTGGTCGGGCCCCGAAGGCACGCGGCTGGTGCTCGACTTGAGTGCGCCCGTCCGCCACGAGGTGTTCAGCCTCGAGAATCCCGACCGCATCGTGATCGATCTGCAGAATGCCCGGCTGGCGATGCGCAAGCGCCTGCCGGACGGGCAGGGCCCGGTGAAGAGCGTGCGCTCGGGTCCGCAGGACGAAGGTGGACTGCGCATCGTACTCGACCTCGAATCGCGCCAGTCGGTGAAGAGTTTCATGGTGGCGCCCGAGGGCGCTGCCGGGCACCGGCTCGTTGTCGAGATGCCGCCCCTTGCGGCCGCCGCCGCGGTCGCAGCGCCCGGTCCGACGACTCCAGCCGCGGCGCCGCCGCTCGGCCAGCAGGTGCTGGTTGCCAGCTCGGCGGCGATGTCACAGGTTGCGACCGCTACCAGCCCGGTGAAGAGCATCGCCGCGACCGCGAAGGGTCGCGACCTCGTGGTCGCAGTCGACGCCGGGCACGGCGGCCAGGATCCAGGTGCCATCGGCCGGGGCGGCACGCGTGAGAAGGAAGTTACCCTCGCCATCGCCCGGAGGCTCGCCAAGGCCATCGACGCGGAGGAGGGCATGCGAGCCGTGCTGATCCGCGACGGCGACTATTTCATCTCGCTGCGCGGCCGCATCCGCAAGGCGCGCGAGGCCGGCGCCGACATGTTCATCTCGGTGCACGCCGATTCGGTGCTCGACCGCAGCGTCAGCGGCGCGTCGGTCTATGTGCTGTCGCTGCGCGGCGCCTCGGACGAGGCCTCGCGCTGGCTCGCCGAGCGCGAAAACGCGGCCGACCTGATGGGCGGCGTGTCGCTCGACGACAAGAACGACGTGCTCGCCTCGGTGCTGCTCGACGTCACCCAGAAGGAAGCGGTGAGCAATAGCGTCGACGCGGCCGATGCGGTGCTGACGTCGCTGCGTCGAGTCGGGCACGTGCACGGCAGCCGCGTCCGGCACGCGGGTTTCGTAGTGCTCAAGTCACCTGATATGCCCTCTATGCTGGTGGAGACCGCCTTCATCTCGAACGCCGGCGACGAGCGCAAGCTGCGCGACACCGCCTACCAGCAGCGCGTCGCCGAGGCGATCCACGCCGGGGTGCGCGATTTCTTCTACGACAAACCGCCGCCCGGCACCAAGCTGGCCGCGATCGTCGCCGCCCGTCGCGGCGGCGCCACCCCGTCTCAGACACTCGCCGAGCGCTGAACCGCGCCGCGCTTTGCTATCCTCGCGCACCCCGAGCGCGAGGCCGGCTTGCCATGTCCATCCGGATCCTCCCCGAGCAACTCATCCACCAGATCGCGGCCGGCGAGGTCGTCGAGCGCCCGGCGTCCGTCGTCAAGGAACTGGTGGAGAACAGCCTCGATGCCGGCGCGACCGCGATCGAGATCGAAGTGGACGGCGGCGGGGCGGCACTGGTGCGCGTGCGCGACGACGGCTCGGGCATCCCGGCGGACGAGCTGGTGCTGGCCCTGGCGCGTCACGCGACCAGCAAGATCGGCAGCATCGACGATCTCGAGGCCGTGCGCACGCTCGGCTTCCGCGGCGAGGCGCTGCCGAGCATCGCCTCGGTGTCGCGCATGAAAATGATCTCGCGGCCGAAGGACGCGCCGGTCGCGCAGGCAGTGACGGCGGCAGACGGCGAGGTCATCGGCCCGGCGCCGCAACCGCACCCGCCCGGCACCACCGTCGAGGTGCGCGACCTGTTCTTCAACGTGCCCGCGCGGCGCAAGTTCCTGCGTGCCGAGCGCACCGAACTCGGGCAGGTCGAACGGCTGGTCGAGCGGCTCGCGCTGAGCCGGTTCGACGTGGGCTTCCGCCTGATGTCGGCGCGCAAGGTGCTCGCCGACTACCCGCCGGCCCGCGACGAACGCAGCCGTGACGTGAGAGTGGCGGCAGTGCTCGGCGACGAGTTCATCCGCCACGCGCTCAAGCTCGATCACGAGGGTGCCGGCATGCGCTTGAGCGGCTGGTTCTGCCTGCCGACGTACGCGCGCAGCCAGGCCGACCAGCAGCACTTCTTCCTGAACGGGCGGCCGCTGCGCGACAAGCTGGTGTCGAGCGCCGTGCGCCTCGCCTACCGTGACGTGCTCTATCACGGCCGCCATCCGGCGTACGTGCTCTACCTCGACATGGATCCCGCGCGGGTCGACGTGAACGCCCATCCGCAGAAGCTCGAGGTGCGGTTCCGCGAGCCGGGGCTGGTCCACGACTTCATCTTCCGCACGCTCGAGCGCGCGGTCGCCGAGACGCGGCCGGCGCAGGCGGCGTCCGTCGACATTCCGGCGGCGCGCTTCGACCAGCGCATGTCGCTGCCCGCGGCGGAGCCGCGCACGTCGTCGCTCGATCTCTACGTCGCGCTGGCCGGCGGTGTGCGCGACGTCGGGTCCGCGTCGCCGGCCGGGACACCGTCGCCGATGGCGGAGCGGGAAATCGATGCCGCGGCGTCCGGCACGGAACACCCGCTCGGTTATGCAATCGCGCAGCTGCACGGCATCTACATCCTGGCGCAGGCGCAGGGCGGACTGGTGCTGGTCGACATGCACGCGGCGCACGAACGCACGACGTACGAGCGACTCAAGGCGGCGCTCGGCGCGCAGCGCGTCGCGAGCCAGCCGCTGCTGGTGCCGGTGCCGGTGGCCGTGTCGGTCGCGGAGGCCGACGAAGCCGAGGCGCACTCGCAGCTGTTCGACGAGCTCGGCATCGAACTCTCGCGCAGCGCCCCGACCCAGGTACTGGTGCGATCCGTGCCTGCGTTGCTGACGTCGGCGGACCCGGCGACGCTGGTGCGTGACATGCTGGCCGACCTGCGCGAGCAGGGAGGTGGCGGCGCCCGCCAGGCGCTGGAGCGCGCGCTCGGCACCATGGCCTGCCACCAGGCCGTGCGCGCCAATCGCCGGTTGACGGTCCCTGAGATGAACGCGTTGTTGCGCGAGATGGAGACCACGCTGCGCGCCGACCAGTGCGTGCACGGGCGGCCGACGTGGTCATTCGTGAGCCTCGACGAACTCGACCGGCTGTTCCTGCGCGGGCGATGAGCGACGCAGCCGCGACCGTGCCCGAGGCGTTGCTGCTCGCCGGACCCACGTGCGCCGGCAAGACGGCGCTCGCGCTCGAACTGGCGGAGCGCTTTCCCGTCGAGATCGTGAGCGTGGATTCGGCGCAGGTGTATCGCGGCATGGACGTCGGCACGTCCAAGCCGTCGGCCGGCATTCGCGCGCAGGTACCGCATCACCTGATCGATGTCTGCGACCCGGCCGAGCGGTACTCGGCGGGACGATTCCGCCGCGACGCGCTCGAGCTGATTCCGGCGATCCGGGCTCGCGGCCGGGTTCCGCTGCTGGTCGGCGGCAGCATGCTGTACTTCCGCGCCCTCACACGTGGCATTGCGCCACTGCCTGAAGCGGATCCTGAGCTGCGCGCACAGATCGACGAGCGGGCGCGTCGCGTGGGCTGGCCCGCGCTGCATGCCGAGCTGGCGGTCAGCGATCCGCAGGCCGCAGCACGCATCCGCCCCGCGGACGGGCAGCGCATCCAGCGCGCTCTCGAGGTGCTGCACCTGACCGGCGAGCGTCTGTCCGAGCTGCAGCTGCGGGCCCAGCCGCCTCCGTTCACGCTGGCTTCGTTCGCCCTCATGCCGCGCGATCGTGCCGAGCTGTACGCGAAGATCGACCAGCGCTTCGTCGAGATGATGGCCGAGGGATTCCTCGAGGAGGTGCGCGCGCTCAGGGCCCGCGGCGACCTCGATCCCGACCTGCCAAGCCTGCGTTCGGTGGGTTACCGGCAGCTCTGGTCCCACCTGGAGGGCGCCTGCGGACTCGACGAAGCCGTGGCGGCCGGGCAGCGTGCCACCCGCAACCTGGCCAAGCGGCAACTCACCTGGCTGCGTTCGGAACCGTCCTGGATCGGAATTCACGACCTTGAAGAACATGAACTTGCGCCCATTCTGCGGGTCATGAGCAGGGCGGCGGCCCGCTGAGGGTCGCCCCTGTGTGTTAGGATTGGACCCGTTCTTGTGCTTCGAGGCGGCGGTCGTCGCGACCGTTTCATGGAAGATCCCTCGGCCAGGAACGGTAACAGCAAAAAATACGGAGAACCGATCATGGCCAAAGGCCAGTCCCTGCAAGACCCTTTCCTGAATGCGCTGCGCAAGGAGCGCATCCCGGTATCCATCTACCTGGTCAACGGCATCAAGCTGCAGGGCCAGATCGACTCCTTCGACCAGTTCGTCGTCCTGCTCCGCAACAGCGTGAGCCAGATGGTGTACAAGCACGCCATCTCCACGATCGTGCCGGCGCGCAACGTGCGCCTGCCGATGGGTGACGAGGAACTGCCGCCCGAAGACCCGCCGGCCGCCTGAGCCGGCCCCTGATGGACGGAGCGAGGTTCTTTGTTCGACCGGCCGGGTAGCGGCGAGCGAGCCATTCTTGTCTGCGTGGGCCTCGGCCACGCACCCGAGCCTGACCGCATCGACGAGTTCACTGCGCTCGCCCACTCGGCGGGTGCCGAGGTGCTCGAGGCCATGGCGGTCACCCGCAAGGTGGCCGAGCCGCGGTTTTTCATCGGCACGGGCAAGGTCGACGAGATCAAGGCCCGCATTGCCGAGCTGAAGGCCGACCTCGTCGTGATCGATGCCGCGTTGTCGCCGGGCCAGGAACGCAACCTCGAGAAGGAACTCGAGTGCCGCGTGCTGGACCGCAGCGGCCTCATCCTCGACATCTTCGCCCAGCGCGCCCGCAGCTTCGAAGGCAAGCTGCAGGTGGAACTCGCCCAGCTCGAGCACATGTCCACGCGCCTGGTGCGTGGCTGGACCCACCTCGAGCGCCAGAAGGGCGGTATCGGCCTCCGCGGCCCGGGCGAGACCCAGCTCGAGACCGACCGCCGCCTGCTCGCGCGGCGCATCAAGACCCTCAACGATCGCCTCGACAAGGTGCTCGTCCAGCGCGAAACCACGCGCCAGGAGCGCAAGCGGGGTGCTGTGCCAACAGTCGCGCTGGTCGGTTACACCAACGCGGGCAAGTCCACGCTTTTCAACCGCCTGACGTCCGCGGACGCCTACGCCGCCGACCAGCTCTTCGCCACGCTCGATCCGACCGTGCGGCGGCTGCACCTGGCCCCGGGCCTCGAGGTGGCGCTGGCCGACACGGTCGGTTTCGTGCGCGACCTGCCGCACGAGCTGGTGGCGGCCTTCCGCTCGACGCTGCAGGAAGCCCGCGAGGCCGACCTGCTGCTGCACGTGATCGACGCGGCCGACCCCGAACGCGCGGAGCGCATCCAGCAGGTGAACGAGGTGCTCGAATCGATCGGCGCCCAATCGCTGCCGCAAATCGCGGTCTACAACAAGATTGATCGCACGGGCGAAGCGCCGCGCGCCGAAACCGACGCAGACTGCCGGATCGACCGGATCTGGCTGTCCGCGCACTCGGGGCAGGGTGTCGACCTGCTGCTCGGCGCGCTGCACGCCCAGCTCGGAGCGGACCTGCATCACTGCCTCCTGCAGCTGCCGCCCGCCGAGGGCCGGGCGCGGGCCCGCCTGTTCGCGGCCGGCGCGGTGGTGCGCCAGCGTCCGCTCGAGGACGGCGGCATCGAACTCGAGGTCAGCCTGCGCCGTCACGAGCTCGAGCGAATCTGTCGCGAAGCCGGTATCGAACTTCCGGCAGCGATCGCACCTTGTGCCGATAGGGGCGCGTTCCTACAATCCCAAGGCTGTGCAGCCGCGGGCGGCTCGACCTGAGCGCGCCCGGGTTTCGCGGACCGGAATTTCCCACTCGCAACGACCAACATCGCCGGAGCAACCCCACCCATGGCCTGGAACGACCCGGGACGGAACCGCAATCCCTGGGGCAATCGCCCCGACCGGGGTGCCGCCGACCTAGACGAGGCGCTGCGCAACCTGCAGCAGAAGCTGGCCGGCATGTTCGGCGGGCGGGGCGGTGGTGGCGGTGGCAGTGGCAGTGATGGCGACGGAGGTGCCGCGATGCGCGGCTTTGGCGCCGGCACCGTCGGGCTCGTGCTGGTGGCCATCTGGGCCGCGACCGGCCTCTACAAGGTGGATGCCGCCGAACGCGCGGTCGTCACCCGTTTCGGCCAGTACGTCGCCACGACCGAGCCGGGCCTGCGCTGGCACATGCCGTGGCCGATCGAGGCCCGGCAGATCATCAACGTCGAGAGCGTCGAGGGCTTCAGCGACCAGACGCGCATGCTCACGTCCGACGAGAACCTGGTGGACATCAACATCGCCGTGCAATACCGCCGTGCCGAGGCGAAGGCGTACGCGTTCAACGTGCGCGATCCCGAGGCCACGCTCGGCGAGGTGAGCGAGAGCGCGATCCGCGAGATCGTCGGCCGCAGCCGCCTCGACTTCGTGCTCGAGGAAGGCCGCCAGGAAATTGCCGCGCGCACCAAGGAACTCATCCAGCGCACGCTCGATTCCTATCAGACCGGCATCGAGGTCACTTCGGTCAACCTGCAGGGCGTCGCCGTGCCCGAACAGGTTGCCACCGCGCAGCGCGACGCGATCAAGGCGCGCGAAGACAAGGAGCGTCTCGCCCTCGAGGCGCAGGCCTATGCCAACGACATCCTGCCCAAGGCCAAGGGCTCCGCGGCACGCCAGGTCGAAGACGCGCAGGCGTACAAGTCGCGCATCGTCGCCGACGCGGAGGGCGAGGCCGAGCGTTTCACGAAGCTGCTCGCCGCCTATGAAAGGGCGCCGGGTGTCACGCGCCAGCGCCTCTACTTCGAGACCATAGAGCAGGTGCTCGGCAACACCAACAAGATCCTGGTGGACACCAAGGGAACGGGCAACATGCTTTACCTGCCGCTCGACAAGCTCATGGAACGCCGCACCCCGACGCTGACGCTCGACGAACAGCGCCAGTCGCCGGCCGCGCGTGCGCCGGCCCAGCAGCAGCAGGCGGAGGCGCCCGTCGAAACGGTCGAGGCGCGCCGCGAGCGGGGGACCCGCTGATGAGCAACCGTAGCTACCTCGCGGTCATCGTGCTGGGCTTCCTGGCCCTCGTGCTGTCCATGGCCGCTTTCACCGTGCGCGAGACCGACCTCGCGATCAAGTTCCGCTTCGGCGAGATCGTGCGCGCCGAGTTCGCGCCCGGCCTGCACTTCATGATGCCGCTCGTGAACAACGTGCGGAAGTTCGACAGGCGCATCCTCACCGAGGATTACCCGGCCGAGCAGTTCCTCACCAGCGAGGGCAAGATCCTGCGCATCAACTTCTTCGTGAAGTGGCGCATCACGGACGTGTCCCGCTT
>Ga0105090_10002261_pt1 | contig 10695 bp, 5 predicted proteins | sample PPLLak3March2015_FD_79110 | JGI IMG/M metagenome (GOLD analysis project Ga0105090, IMG submission 79110) | Freshwater sediment microbial communities from Prairie Pothole Lake near Jamestown, North Dakota, USA - PPLs Lake P7 Core (1) Depth... | ecosystem: Environmental > Aquatic > Freshwater >... | reverse complement strand
CCATCATCATAAGTTCTAAACGCACCCTTGTTTGTAAGCTCAGGATATTTTTTTATTTCGATTCTCCATGCCTGATCTTCAGTTAAATGCCAATGAAGAGTGTTAAACTTGTGATATGCAAGTAAATCGATATATCTTTTTACAAATTCCTTTGTCATAAAATGGCGGCAGCAATCAAGATTAAGTCCACGCCATGAAAACTCAGGTTCATCAAGAATTACTACACAAGGAATTTTCCAATCAACATTTTCAACTTTTGTTTTTGATTCTATCTCAACAGGAAGAAGTTGTCGAAGTGATTGAATACCATAAAATAATCCATTCAATTCAGCAGCTTCAATCATTACATTGTTTTTATTTACAACAAGAGCATATCCTTCTATTCCATAATCATTGTTTGTGTTGGAAAGAGAAATGATAATTGAATTGTCCTCTACTTTATTATCCCACTCATTCAGATTTAGATTAAAACCTGTTGATGGATTGATAATCTCATTTAAGTATTCAGCAATTTGTCTTGCTTCATTTTTATAAAATATTTTTGTCGAAGTGTTTAACTTGAATGTGCCTTCATTTACAATCAGACTTTTGGGCTTTGGTATGATATTTATATTAGTATTCATTTCCTTTGCTGAAACCGTTATAGTTGTTAGAAATGAAATTGATGAAATCAGAATTATAAATAATTTTTTCATTCTTCATCTTTCAATATTTGGGAAAAATATTATTCGGAAAATATATTTTTAATAAAATTAAACTCTTCTTCATTAAGAGGATTATCCATTCCGCTCAAATTAGATTTTACCTGATCAAGATTTCTAAATCCTGGAATAACAGAACCAACCTGATTATAGTACAATAGATACTGTAAAGCAGCTCGGGATAATTCTTGATTTGAGGGACCGAATTTATTTTTCATCTTCTCAATTTTTGGCTCAAGCTTTGCAAGATTTTCAGGTTTAAATCTCTCGGCATTTGCGCGATGATCGCCTGCATCAAATTGCGGCGGATTGCCTTGATGATATTTACCAAGCAGTAATCCCTGTGCAATTGGTCCAAATGCAACAAATGAAATATTGTATTTATCTAAAAGTTGGCGCGTTGGAGAATTATCCTGCACAAATCTATCATCTAACGCACTTGCAAAACTTTGTAATACATCCGGTTTAACTTTTGGAATAAGTTTAACAAAATCTTCATGCTTATAGGCAGATTGACCAATCAATCTAATCTTACCCTCATCACGAAGTTTGTACATTACTTCAATAGCATCATCAAGATATTTGTCATTCTCACCAAAATCTCCATGATGGAAATAATACAGATCTATATAATCTCTTTTAAGGTTGATTAATGATTGTTCGCACTGATGGCGAATATGTTTTGGTTCGTAAGCATGTTCAGCTGTTCCGGGAAACCAGCCAATTTTTGTAGCAATAATAAAATTGTTTGTGCGTTTACCAAGGATTAGGGCAAGCATTCTTTCAGCTTTACCATTGCCGTAAACATCAGCGTTATCAAAGTGATTGACTCCGTGATCGATTGCATAATTGATTGCTTCGGCAATTTCCTTTTCATTAACGTTTGCCCAGCCATTTGGAGTGCCGTTAACCCAATTAAGTCCGCCCATAGTCCAGCATCCAAGACTTATCTCTGAAATGCTTATATCTGATTTGCCGAGCTTTCTATATTTCATTTTATTTCCCTCTATAGTGTTTAATCAAAAATATAAAAGATTAAGAGCAAATTGAACTATAATTAACAATTATTAATAAAATGGAAGTGAATAGAAGATTATATCAATTTTTAGTAATGATGTCTTGACCATTCAGACACAATAAGATAGGCAGGTTAAAAATATTTATTCTTAACCTGTCTTTAGGAGAGATAACACATTAAAATTTACATACATTAAAAATCTATTAAATATTCTGTACCGTTAAGTTTGTGATAACTGTAATAAAGATTTTTACAAATAGAACTTACTCTGGCGTTATCATCAAAAATTGCAACCCCTCTTAATCGATAAATACCAATACCATTTCCAAGTTTAAATAAGGCTACAGCAGCAGAAATTCTCTCTTCATCAGTTTTACCTTTTTCAAGCATAATAAGTAATGGAATCATAGCTTTTGAAGCATCTTCACTCTTAAGATAAGATTGATTAATTAAATCGAATAAAACATCAGCCGAGCCTACGCGAAGACCATAATTGTCAGACTCAATTCCAATGTTTAGGTTATCAACTATTGCAGATTTTTTCTCTGCTGAAAATTGCTCTGTTTGTGCTGAGACAAACGGGACCAATACAAATGCTACTAACACAATCATTAAAGTTTTCATTGCCTGCTCCTTTTTAAATTTAAACTATTTTTGATTCGATGCTAACATAACTTTAAAAGCATGGCTTGGCTACTAAGTTGTTATGAGTGGTTTATTAATAATTTAAGAAGTAATTATTGGGATATGAGAGTTGAACTAAAGTAATACCAAAGTTCGAAGTTAATAAAGCTAAAGATTTTTAAGTAGTTATTCCGAAGGAATTTTTAAAAAAGATTACGCATAATTTCTTAAAATTAGAGAAGTCTCCGGTCTTGGAAATACCGGAGACTTTTTTCAAGTTAAGATTATTTGAGAACAATCATTTTTTTTGTTTGGATAAAATCCCCTGCTCTCAATTGATAATAATATACTCCGCTTGGCAGCTGATGACCTGCCTGACCGGTAGGCAGGCTGCCGAATGTGGGCTGAAATTCAACCTCATAACTTCCTGCAGGTTTGTATTCATCGACAAGAGTTGCAACTTCATTTCCCAAAACATCAAAAACTTTAAGTTGCACTCGAGACCCTTCGACTCCGCTCAGGGTGACATTCGGGGTTGTATATCTTATAGTAGTGCTTGGATTAAATGGGTTTGGATAATTTTGTTCTAACATAAACTCTTTAGGAACATTATTTGAAATGCAAACAACATCTGTAATAATATTACCTGTTGGATTTCTTTTATAGTAAATATCGTCATTGAATGCGGGGTTATCCTGCCAGATTAAGTGAACTGCAGAATCTGATGTTAAAACAAAAGAATTTTCAGAATCAGAAGTATTGTTTGTTATGCGTGTTTCTGTTTCCCAGGTGCTTCCATAATCAGTTGATCGTGTATAATAAATTTCCCAAACTTCGTTCCAGCTTATATGTACAAAGTTTGATGATACTGCAACTGATGGTCTTCCTGAAGCAACAGGTGTGTTTGTAACACGAATATCTTCCGACCAATTTAACCCTGCATCAGTGGATTTTTTATAATAAATTTCACCGTTGCCAATTCCATTTCGGCTGTCGCTCCAGACAACGTTAATATTAGATTCTTCAACAGCTAATGTTGGAGCTTCAGATTCACCAACGTTGTTTGTCAAACGAATATCTTCAGACCAGGAAAAACCACTATCAGTAGATTTTTTAAAGTATATTTCTTTATCATTATCACGCTCATCCTGCCAAACAACATAAACTTTTTCATTTACAACGGTGATACTTGCTCGTTCTGAAACGGACACATCGTTTGTTAAACGTACATCGGGCTGCCAGGTTAAACCATTATCAGTGGTGCGTTTATAATATATCTCCCAATTCCCATCTCTTATATCGTGCCATACAATGTGAACATTATTTTCATAAACAGCAAGTGATGGAATACCTGGGTCTGATGGATTAGATGTTAACTTGTTATCTGCTGACCAGCTTAGTCCTTTATCCGTTGAATGTTTATAATATATTTCCGGGTAATAACTTTGATCCCTATCGTCCATCCATACTATATGAACGTTTGAACCAGAAACTGCGATTGAAGGATATTCTGACCAACCAGAACTATTTGTTAGTCTTGTGTCTTGATTCCAGGTTAATCCATTATCGGTAGACCGATTATAATAAATCTCTCTGTCAAGATCACGTCCATCCCACCAGACAACGTGCAGATTATCTCCATTAGCCGCAAGGCAGTGTGCATTGTTGTAGGATAAATATGATGCGGAAGGATCTGTTGTTAGACGAAAATTTGGCTGCCATTGAGCATTACAGATAACAGTAAAGTAAACAAAGAGTATGAAATACTTTTTCATTTTATGCCTCACTTCATTAAAATTCCCATTGGGATTTCTTATAAAATATTGTAATTATTTTACCATCAACATTTTTTTTGTTTCAAAGTAGTTTCCAGCTTTTAGTTGATAGAAATAAACACCAGATGCTATATCTTGCCTACCGGCAGGCAGGTGCTTGATACTTGATGCTGGATTAAAATCTATCTCGTAAGTACCAGCATTTTTATATTCATTCACTAATGTTGCAATTTCATTTCCTAAAACATCATAAACCTTTAGCTGCACTCGAGACCCTTCGACTCCGCTCAGGGTGACATTCGGGGTTGTATATCTTATAGTAGTGCTTGGATTAAACGGATTTGGAAAATTTTGATAAAGAACAAATTCGTCAGGTATTTGCTCGGGGGTTTGCATATTTGTAACCGTACCATTCGAATAAATTTTTTGCGCATAGATATCGTGATTATTATTCCTGTAATCATCCCAAACAATTATTGCACTCCCACCATCAACCGTAAGGATTTTAGGTATACTTTGTCCATTAGCTGCGTTGCTTACAGGAACACCGTTTACCTCCCATAGTATATTACCTGATAGATCAATTCGTTGAGCATAAATATCATAAAGACTCAATGGATAGGGTTCGGATTCTGGAGTCCTGTCATCAAACCAGCACAATATCGCTCCTCCATTTGCATCGCTTATAATTTCAGGTCTTTCCCGACCCCACTTACGAGCACATATCGGAATGCTGAGTGTATCCCAGAGTACGGTTCCATCATTACCAACACGTTGTGCAAATATGGTTTTATCATAATATGAGATAGATTGCGAATAACCAAAGATAAGTCCATTAGAGCCGTCCACTATAAAATTAGCAGGTCCATCCAAGTCCAAAGTTTCTGTTGTCAAACGATTTCCATTAGCATTCCACTGGCTAACACCAGATGAATTGAAATGCTGCCCATAGATTTTTCGATTTCCGGAAGATCCTCTGCTATCATTCCATAGAACATAGAACCCGCCTTGTTTATCAGGTTGTGCTGTAGGAGCTTGTGAGGAAGTTGCAAGATTAACTATTGTAACACCCGCAGATGTCCATATCTTGGAGCCAGAAGCATTTATGCGCTGAGCAAAAAGATTTCTTGTTCCATCGGCACGTACGTGAGTCCAAATAATTATTGCACCACCTGAATCGTCACTTATTATACAGGATGGAAACTGTTGGCTTGCGGTCGTTACAACTGCAATTCCGGTCGAAGGAGACCAAAGAATATTTCCTGAAGAGTCAATTCTCTGTGCGTATACATCAGCAGCATCCGTACTTACTCGATCATCTCTCCAGGCAATAATTGCACCACTGGCATTATCGGTTACAATTTTAGGAGTATATGCCGCCCCAACTTTTACCGGTGATCCATTAGCTAACCACTGAACCTGTCCAATTGAATTAATACGCTGCGCATAAATATTTCCACTATATGCGCCAGTTCGTTCATCATCCCAGGTGATGATTGCACCTCCCTTATCATCAGAAATGATACTTGGTGCAGATTGTTTGTTTTGAATTACACAAATAGGAACACCATTAGAGGACCATTGCACAATGCCATTTTTGTCGATTCTTTGTGCATAAATATCACCCGCATCGGTTCGATGATCCCACCAGGCAATAATAGCACCATTATCACCATCGCTGCATAAGACAGGCGTTTCCTGTTGATTTGCAAAAGTACAAATTGCATTATTTACTGATGGATCTGATGACCATTGTGCAAACCCTGTAGTTGCTAAAAAAGAAGCAAATACAATAACGAAAATCTTTAAGGAGTTCATAATTACACCATTTGTTTAGATTGTTTAGAACAGAATACCCTGCTTTTAGAGTTGCAGGGTCTAATTATTATTTCGTTTGATTCAGGATTATCAATAATTCCTTTCAAGACATTTCTATTTTAATACTATCTATAATTCCAACATTTGGCACTATTTGATTAAGATCATTTTTTTTGTTTGAACAAATTCTCCTGCAGTAATCTTATAGAAATAAATTCCTGATGACACGTTGTTCATTGTAAATTGTACATTATAAATCCCACTTGGTTTTTCTTCATTTACAAGAGTTGCTACTTCATTTCCAAGAACATCATAAACTTTAAGTTGCACTCGAGACCCTTCGACGGAGTTTATCCCGTTATGATCGGGACTCAGGGTGACATTAGGGGTTGTATATCTTATAGTAGTGCTTGGATTAAATGGGTTTGGATAGTTTTGATAAAGAATAAAATCTGAAGGAGCAATTGTGTTTTCTTCAACAGGTAAAGGATCGCCCTGATTAGCAGAAAATTGTTTTACTGTAACACGATTTGAATTATATACATCTAAATAACTAACCACAGGAATACCGCTTGGTGAAATAACAATATTTGTATAATCTGCCATGGTCGAAGAAAAAACGGAATCCGAAGTTCCCAACGCCCCCCAATCGGCGCCGTTAAATTTTAATGCAGTTCCTTTAAAAGTAAAATGATCTCCTTCCCAAAAAGCAATGTAAGGTGTTCCATCTTTACTAACGGCAATTGAAGTGTAGCGAATATAACCTTCAGAAAATCTTGGGTTTCCAAGCGTTTCCCAACTGCTGCCGCGCATTCTGACAGTAGCTTTTTTTTCTAAAAAACCTTCAGCATACGCAACATAAGTTACACCATTTCTATCTATGAAGATTGATGGATAATCAATGGGTTCATCACTAAAACCCGCAACACCTAGTGTCTGCCAATTTAAGGCATCGTAATACATTACTGTTGCCTTCTGCGAATTTGCTGCATCAATAAAAATAATGTACGGAAATCCGTTTTGATCTAATGTTAGTGCAGTTTTATCAACGATACCATCAGTAAATCCGGCTGAACCAACTGTTTCCCAATTAACTCCATTAAATCTCATAACAGTTGCTTTTCTTGAGTTGCCATAATCAACATAGCCAACAAAAGGAATATTGTTTTGATCTATTGCTATTGTAGTGTAGTAAGCAGTGCTACTAGAAAATCCGGCGGTTCCAACTGTTTCCCAGGTGATACCATTATATTTCATAACGGTTGCTTTGTTTGAATTGGCGACATCCATATAAACGACATAAGGATTTCCAAATCTATCGACTGCAATTGATGTAAACTCAGCTTCGCCAGCAGAAAATCCCGGTGCCCCAACTATTTCCCACATCGTGCCATTATACTTCATAACAGTTGCTTTACCAGAATGTGCAATATCCTTAAAAACAACATATGGTGTTCCATTTGAATCAATTGCAAGCGAGGGATATACAGCCATACCGGGCGATAATCCTGCTGTCCCGACATCCCACCAGCTTTGAGAAAATAACATTCCTGAATTAATTAGAAGCATTAAGAATAACAGTTGTAACCTTTTCACTATATACCTCAAATGATTTATTATGATTCTTTAATTAACTATTTATAAAATATTTTATTTCAGCAGAATTAATTTTTTAACCGCTATAAAATCGCTGGTTTGTATTCTATATAAATACATTCCACTTGAGAGCGAAGATGCATTAAACTCGACTTCATATTCGCCTGCAGGTTTTTCTTCATCAACAAGAGTTGCAACTTCATTTCCGAGAACATCATAAACCTTTAGTTGCACTCGAGACCCTTCGACGGAGTTTATCCCGTTATGATCGGGACTCAGGGTGACATTCGGGATTGTAAATTTAATCGTTGTAGAAGGGTTAAATGGGTTTGGATAATTCTGTAATAATGCAAACTCGGTTGGCAGTTGAGTTTCATCTTCAACATCTGTTAAAATAATGTTGAAGTGATTGATTTGAGACCAAGGACCAATCCCACCATCATTTATTGTTCTAACTTTCCAGTAAAGATTATCAATGTTTACAGAAAACCAATCATAAAAATTAAATGAAGATGTATTGACGAGAGTATCGTGTATAACTGAGTTAAATAATGAATCGTTAGCTAATAAGAATCTATAACCTGTTGCAGTTACGGTGCTATCCCAATCCAAAACTAAGCCAATCATTGTGGGATTAATTAACGTAGAATCATTCCCTGGAAATAAAAGTGTTGGAGCAGTTGTGGTTGCTTTATATATATCCCATACTTGCTGATTCGTGAAAGGAATATCATAAACTTTTAACTCATCAATGTTACCATTAAAGTTAGAAGATCCTTCTATAAATCTTCCGATACGCCAGTTCGTTCCAAGAATGGTGTTAGGTTCGGTTGATATTGTACCAGAGGCATCAAGTTTTCCATCAACATATAGCTTTGTGATTCTTTCTGTTCCGCCTTCATATACCCCTGTTACAAAATGCCAGGTTGAATCAATTAGGTTTGAACTTCCATATACAACTCCATAACCATATCCATTACCTAATCCTAAAACATTCGTAATTAGAAAGTGAAAGTTTGTAGGTGCTGATTGCTGTGTTCCGTAATGAAAAATATTACTGCCATATTGATTATACTCAAAGTTCTTAATCCATGCACTGAATGTTCTTGGAGAATTCCCAATTGGTAAATTGTTTCCAGGATTTATACCTTCCACATAACTATTAACTCCATTAAAGAACATTGAGCTGTTATCGTTTCCATATCTGTCTCTGCTAAAAACTCCATTGTAATTTATTCCATCATTAATATTTCCTGTATAGTCTTTCGTATCATTATTAAAAGGCAAGTAAGCCACTAAACTATCAACGCAATTTTTTAAGAATTTTATTTGATTTGTTGTTGAACTAATTCCAACAAGATCAACGCTTCCATTGTTATCAAAATCTGCAGCAGTAATTCCTTTTAATCCAGAGATTGGATAACTTAGATTTAATTCATAATTAGGGTGACCATTGTTTTTTACAATACCTAGATTGTTGTTATTAAAGTTGACAACAAAATCTAAATCAGCATCACCATCAAAATCATTTGCAACTGGATTTCGAGATTGACCACCAACATTACCTAAGTTAAGATAACTTGTAAATGAGCCTGAACTATCATTAAGCATAATACCAAGACCGTTAGCATACCATGCACAATGAATAATATCTAAATCAAAATCTCCATCAAAATCTCCACCAGCAAGTTCATCAGGATAAGCCCCTAGATTTGTCCCTGAGTAATAAACGAAATTTCCGGTCCCATCATTAATTAAGGTTCTTACTATCGAATTGTATTCACTTTGTCCAACAACTAAGTCAAGATCTCCATCATTATCAAAATCACCAACGACATTCCTTTCCGAAGCAGGAAAACCAATATTTACATAACCAGATTGTGTGAAAGAACCAGTTCCATCATTTTTGTATAGATAAGCTCTTCCATCAAACAATCCATAATTCAAAAGCGCAACAAAATCATTATCCCCATCACCATCAAAATCTCCGGGACAAGTTGCTACCGGTGCATTAACATCAATTGCAGGAAGAATCCAACTAAATATTCCCTGACCAGTACCTCTTAATACTCTAATTTTATTTTCTTCATTGGTTGAAATAATCATATCCAAATCTCTATCATTATCTATATCTGTAAAGGCAATGGAGTATGGTTTAAACGGACCAGATAGTTCTTCGCCAAGAGTAAATCCACCAGAACCATTATTTAACAGGATAGTGTATTTTGAGCTATCATAATCACTTACGATAACATCTACCTTACCATCGTTGTTAAAATCTCCGCTTAAAATATTTGTTGGTGAAAAATTTAATTGGAATGAATCTGCAACTGCAAATTTTACAGTACCTTTTTCAGGCTTAACATTAAATTGAAATACAAACGGAGTAAGATTATTACCAGAGGCTGTTAATATCAGACTATCAAGCGACACTGTAATAAGCTCTCCATGCTTTAATGTAGTTGTTGGGAAAATTTCTAAAGAGTTGGTTGTTGATGAATATGAAACATCAAATAAATACTTACCTGTTAAGCTACCGTGAACATACACACGACGCCAGGTAGTGTTAGCAGATACTATGGATGCAGAGTCCATTGGTTGTGAGAAGAAAACTTTTATAGTTTCATTCTGTTGGAAGTAATTTGAATTTTGATGTGGATAAACGCTATCTATTAGTTCAGGCTGATATGTTGTTGAATCCTGGTAAAGAGCTAAAATTTCCGCAGAATTAAGACTACGATTAAAAATTCTTAAATCATCAAAATATCCTTTAAAGAAATTTCCATTATGATTTTTGCCTATAAAAAAATCGGGTCCTGATGCATAGTCCATAGCTAAAGAATGATTATCTGTCTGTTTCAACTCTCCATCAACATAAAATGAAGTTGTGGAAGTTGATGTACCAAGTTTTTTATAAGTTACAACAACATTTTTCCACACATTTAAATCATTTAAACCATAAATTGGGTTAAAATACATACCAGGCTGTGCAACATTATATCCATTTAAGTATGATAATTGTCCACCGTTAAAGAATTGTTGATATCTATGTCCGCCATCTACCCAGCCAATAACTACTCTTTCACCTCCAAGTATTTCCGTCATTTTATACCACCAGGAAATTGTAAGTTCATCAGAAAATAAATTTGGATTATCATTTATT
>Ga0105090_10002260_pt1 | contig 10696 bp, 14 predicted proteins | sample PPLLak3March2015_FD_79110 | JGI IMG/M metagenome (GOLD analysis project Ga0105090, IMG submission 79110) | Freshwater sediment microbial communities from Prairie Pothole Lake near Jamestown, North Dakota, USA - PPLs Lake P7 Core (1) Depth... | ecosystem: Environmental > Aquatic > Freshwater >... | reverse complement strand
GCCACAGAAGGGCAATGGCTTTTTGCCAGTGAACCACACGCAGCGGTTCGTACGTCGAGTTGAGCAGGAGAGTCATTTCCATGCAGCAACCTCATTCCCTACCCTGGCTCCTCTCTGAGAGGCCATCCAGTTTATCAAGGGCGTATATTGTGTTTTTATGCCATAGGACACGAGCGAAATCAAGCAACCCCGCATCCATCACCCTCTAGACGCGGGTACATGATTCTGGGAAACTAGCCGACATGAGAGAATTCGTCACCGTCGCCGCACTGACCGATGTCCCGCCGGGGACCGGAAAAACTGTAGACGTCAGCGGCATCTGGATCGCCCTCTGCAATGTCGACGGTACACTCCTCGCCATCGATAACACCTGTCCGCATGCAGGCGGACCGCTCGGAGAAGGAAAACTGAAGGAGGGCATCATTGAATGCCCCTGGCACGGATGGAAGTTTGATTTAAAAACCGGCCAGCGCGTGAACAATCCGAACTTCACCGTGGCCTGCTGCGACGTGCGTGTCGTAGACGGCCAGATTCAGATCAAACTCCCGGAGAACCTGACATAGGAGGCATCGGCGGCGCGCCGGGAAGCGGCGGCGCAGGCGTCTGCGGCCGATCAGACTCAGGCGCCATCGGGGTCACACCATCGGCAGGCACCGACGCGGCATTCACCTTCTTCTTCCCCAGGTGCGCATGCCAGATAAATTCCCGCTCAAACCACTGGCCGCTCACGCTCTGATCGCGCAGCTGAACGCGGATCTCGTAGATCTCCCCTTCCACTTGCTTGACCCGCCACTCACCGAGCCGAACCCCCTGGCCTCGCTCCTTCATCGAACGAACATGTTCATTCATCGCTTGAAGAATGGTCGGAAACCCGATGGCCTGATGCGTCTGCACCATGGCCAGCGCCTCAGCCGCCTGTTTGTCCGCCATCGGATTGAGAGAGGGCGGCTTCGTCACAAAGTAGTAGAGCCCGCCAAACACCAGCACGGCCACCACCGCATAGTGGAGCGTTCTCACCAAAGACGAGGATTCTGACGCTGCAGTTGAAGAAGACGGATCCGTGCTCATAGTTCAGAACTCAATTCCATACGAGAGGATGATCGACTGACCGGCGAAGATACGATATGGGCATCTTAGGAAGCGCTTGTATGGTTGTCAATGGACGATCCCCCGCGCTAAGCCTGCCGCTTGTCTGACGAAAAGCCGGTGTGCTACAAGTAGCACGGCACCTTCGTCACTCGAATCACCAAGAGCGGCTCGCATGAAATTCTTTTTGTACGGAGACAATCTTAATCTAACCCAACTGAAACGCCGGGCTCCGGAACACAAGTTCCTCTACCTGGCGACCCTGGGCGATCACACAGTCAAGTTCTGCCGCTGGTCGGCGCAATGGCGATGCGGGCTCGCCAGCATCGCACCCTCTCCCGGCGAAAAAGTCTGGGGAGCGGTCTTCGAACTGACCGATGAAGACCTGAAGATCATGGATGAATTTGAACAGGATGTGCCGCAGGGCGCCTTCCGCCACTTGCAAATCACGGTCGTGAATGAAGCAGGCGAGAAGGAACTCGTCACAACCTATGCCGCCAACCCGATCGGGAAGTTCAAACCCAAAGAGCACTACCTCGACTGGGTCATCAAAGGACTCAAACAGTGGAAACTGCCGGAGGATGCCATCGAACAGTGGCAAGCCTACCGGCCATCTTAACCCCTGAGCTGATGGCATGTAGCTGATGGCAGATCGGAGAGTGACCAGTTCATCTCCAGTCCCGCGCCATACGCTATACGCCATCTGCACTTACATCAAGGAGAACCATGCCAAAGCCGAAGCATCATATTCTCGTCTGCACCAACTCCCGTCCTCCAGGTCACCCCAAGCCCTCGTGCGGCAGCGCCGGCGCAGGGCAATTACTCATGGCCTTCAACATGGGCCTGATGCAGCGCGGCATACAGCCAGGCCAGGTCCTCGTGAGCGCCACCGGGTGCCTAGGTCCCTGCGAACAGGGACCGACCGTCGTGGTCTACCCGGACAACACCTGGTACTCGAAAGTCACCGAAGCCGATGTCGCAACCATCCTCGATGAGCATATCGCGAAGGGCACTCCGGCAGCGAAGTTAAACCCGGACGCGGTCTGGAAATAGGAACAGCAAATTGCCATCAGCTCTCAGCGGTCAGCTGTCAGCGAGCTGATGGCTGACAGCTGAATGCTGAAAGCGCTTTGCACTGACATGAGCACTACCCCGAGTCACAAAGAGCACAAAGCCCATGTTCCGAGATCCATCGGGTGCATGGTCATTACCTGCAGCGACACTCGCACGCCGGAGACGGATACGAGCGGCCAGCTCATTCAAAAGTTGCTCAAGGAAAAGGGCCACAGCATCGCCGCCTACCATCTGGTGAAAGACGAACCGACCCAGATTACCGCGCGGATCACAGAAGGCATCGCCAACGAATCCGTGCAGGCCATCATCGTCAATGGCGGAACGGGGATCTCCAGAAGGGATTCGACGTTTGAAGCAGTCGATGCGATGTTGGAAAAACGGCTGGACGGATTCGGCGAAGTCTTTCGCTACCTGACCTATCAGGAAATCGGCTCCCCGGCCATCATGAGCCGGGCCACCGCCGGAATCATCAAAGGCCGCGTCCTCTTCTCTACCCCGGGTTCAGAGAACGCCGTCCGCCTGGCGATGGAAAAGTTGATACTCCCAGAACTCGGTCATCTGGTCAAAGAACTGACCAAGTAATCTGCCTGGAATCGGCAGCATCCGTGATGCAAGCGTTCACATTTTCCTCTGCGCGTTCGTTACCCGCAACATCCCGCGCTAAACACCTGCCGTTGTCGATAGGCATTCCAGCAGGCCACACATAATTCCACCGTCGAATGAGTTGCGACATCAACAGAGGCCATGCGTTGCGCAACACGCGCTCCGCAATCGGCACAAGACCCGCTCACAACACGGGCGACACTAGACTCTTGATCCACCATGGGACACCACCTTTGTGTTAGGACGCACATTGCGATTACACACCGTCGACATATATTCCCGTTCAGATCGACCACCCAACAGATTGCGCCATAACCTGACCGGTAACGGTTCCGCCTTCGCATGGCCAAGTTCCCATCGCACGTCCCGAAGCTGCCCGTTCAATGAATCAATCGTCCGCTCAAGAGAGACTAACCGCTCCGTCACCAGCACTCGTCCGCTTGTCAGCATGGCCCCCTCCCTGGTTGAACTAAATCGCACAATGGCGAATCACGCCAATCAATAGTCCTTCTATATGGAACTGATCGTTCGGCCCGACCATAATCGGCTGCATCGCCGCATTCGCCGGATGCAGTTCGATATGCGACTCTTTCTTGAAATAGGTTTTGATCGTGGCTTCCTGATTCACCAGGGCAACGACCGTCTGCCCGTTGCGGGCATGCTCCTGCTTGCGCACGATCACCAGATCACCCGGTAGAATGCCGTCATCTTTCATCGACTCCCCTTTCACGCGCAGCGCAAAGGTATCGCCCCCGCGCAACATACTCGGCGGAACATCGACGAGATCGGACTGCGGCACCGGTTCAATCGGAGATCCGGCTGCAACGATGCCCGCCATGGGAATTTCCGCTCGGCGTTGAAGCTGCTCTAACGCCACACGCACCATGCCGGGTATCCGTCGCATCCCTGCTTCGTACCGCGCCACCGACACGCGGGTCGTACTCAACGCCTCAGCCAATTGCTGCTGCGTCAGCCCTAATCCCTCTCGAATCCGCTTCAGATCGTTTGATTTCATAATGTAACCAATGGTTACACAGAAGAATCGCCACTGTCAAGAGGGAAAATTGACGTGTTTTCCTCAGAAATTCGAACATCCTGTGCATAACTCCTGCGCCAATGGCAGCAATATGCGTAGCTCGTCACAGGATTTCAGGTTCTAATCCAGGATTGGATGATTTTCCAGACAAGTCGGCAGAAAGGCCCAACATCTAGTGGCTGACCGGCTGCCATGTTCAATGACTAAAAACTAGGCAAGCTGTCAGCGGAATGGTGGATTCAAGCCAAACCCACGGTGAGAGGAACATTATGAACAGAGTTATCCACAGAAGTTGGGGAGATCAAAAAGAAGGCGAAAATGTGGAAAATATGATGCCGTCACTGGCGTGAAATCAGATGCACGGAACCGGCTTTAAAAGACGCTCGGACCGATGCGCCGACGGTCAATCCAAGTTCCGTGAGAGCCGATCGTGTAATGACTGCGACCAGAGAAAACCCGCACTCGACCGTGACACGCGCCAAGGCTCCGAGTGAAGTGATGGCGCTCACTGTACCTAAGAGATGATTGCGTGCACTGGTAAGCCCCGCACCCGTCGGTTCGAGCGTCACATCTTCGGCCCTGATACACACAAACACCTCGGAGCCAACATGCTCGATCGTCACCGCCGTCAGAGAGATTTCCCCCACTCGCACAGTGGCCAGTCCTTCACGCGTTTCAATCAGCTTCCCCTGCACGACCGTTTCAACGCCGACGACTCGCGCAACGTCAGCGTTGGCCGGTCGGCTGAACACCTCCTGAGGTGTTCCCATCTGCACAATCGTTCCTTCATGCATCACCGCCATGACATCGCCCAGCGTCAGGGCTTCGGCCCAATCGTGCGTGACGATAATTGAAGGAAGCGCCAATTGCTTCAATAACCCTCTGAGTTCTCCACGCAATTGTGCGCGCGTCGGCGCGTCTAACGCGGAGAGCGGTTCATCCAGCAACAGCAACTGCGGCCGGGGCGCGACGGCGCGAGCCAGGGCCACCCGTTGTTGCTGTCCGCCGGAGAGTTCACGCGGTTTTGCATCCTCTAGCCCGGTCAGATGAAACAGCTCCACCATCTCCTTCACACGTTGCGCCCGATCGGCAGGCGCGAGCCCCCCCAAACCATAGGCAATATTTTCAGCCACTGAATAAATAGGGAACAACGCATAGTCCTGCGCCATGTAGCCGATATGCCGATCTTGCGGCGATACTTTGACGCGTGAGGCCGTATCCAGCCAGGTTCTTGAGATAAACTGAATCGTCCCTTCCTCCGGCCACTCCAGACCAGCCACCGAGCGCAGAATCGTCGTCTTGCCTGAACCGGACGGACCAAACAGAATCAACACCGTCGAAGCCTCAACCGGATAACGAAAGCTGGCGCGAATAGGCTGTCGCCCAGGAAAGGCCTTCGTTATCTCGACGATTATTTCTGCGGCCATACCGCCCAGACCTTTCGATTCATGGCATAGACCAACAACAAGACCAGATAGGAAATCGCGAGCAGGAACGCAGCCGTCTTCGCCGCGCCGGCATAATTGAGCGCCTGCACTTCGTCGTAAATATCGATCGACACAGTGCGCGTGACTCCTTCGATATTGCCGCCCACCATTAACACCACTCCGAACTCTCCCAAGGTATGGGCGAAACTCAAGACCGCGCCGGTAATGAGCCCCGCCGTCGATAGGGGCAGAATGAGCTTGAAGAACGTCCTCACCTTGGATAACCCCAAGGTCCATGAGGCTTCGATCAGCTTCCGATCAACCTGTTCGAAGGCGGTCGCAAACGGCTGGACGGCAAAGGGAAGGCTATACAAGATCGACGCGAGGAGGAGACCTTCAAAGGTGAACGGCAGCGGATGACCGACAAGCTCTGTATAGAACTGACCGATCGGGCTCCGTGGACCGATGGCTACGAGAATGTAGAAACCGAGCACGGTCGGCGGCAAGACCAACGGCAGCGCCACAATCGATTCGACGATAAATTTCCATCGCCAGGTGGAATAGGCCAACCAATAGGCAATCGGCAATCCGATCACCAGCAACGCTGCGGCCGTGAGGCTCGCTAATTTGAAGGTGACCCAGATGGCGATCCAGTTCATCTGACGGCGCGTCCTACTTGCATGTGAACTGTATCCCCCACCGCCGACCGGTGATCTCCCCCTCCTGCCCTTCCACGCTCGACATGCTGCCGTAGCCCTGCACTTCACCTTCCTTCAGCACGACATAGCCGGACGGACACTTCTTCTCCATCACTTTCAACGCTTCTTTCCGATGAGGCGAGCCCATCGGCCCGCCGCGCTCTTCTTTGAAGAGGTAGGTCACCACACCACCCGTCGCCGTCTCTTTTACCAGCGTGACGGCATCGGAACATCCGGCACCGACCGCCAACACCACGGCAACCAAGATCGCCTTTACCGCATTACCCCGGCAACGTAAATCCATACCGCCTCATAATGTCTTGTCCCTGCGAGCCTTGCAAGAACTCCAGAAAGCGACGCGCCGCCTCCGGATTCTTGGATTGTTTCAAAATCACCGCCCCCTGTTCCAGCGGAGGATAGGCTTCAACCGGAATTTCCCAATATACGCCTTTCCCGTTCATGGCAGGCGCCACGGCCAGCGACAAGGCGATGACCCCGATCTCGCAGGCCCCGGATTCGATGAACTGCGCCGCCTGCGAAATATTCTCCCCCAGGATCAGCTTGTCTTTGACCGATTCATAGACCTTGAAAGATTCCATCGCCGCCACCGCAGCGCGCCCATACGGAGCATGTTTGGGATTCGCAATCGCGATCTTCCGGATACCAGGCTCCCGCAGGACGTCAAACCCCTTGGAGACATCCAGACGCGACGATGCGCCGGCCCACAGGACGATCCGTCCCACCGCGTAACGATAGAGCGACCCCGGCACCGTCAATCCGGCTTCTTCCAGCTTCCTCGGATATCCGATATCGGCGGAGAAATAGAGATCGAAGGGCGCGCCATTTTGGATCTGTGAATAAAAATTCCCCGACGAGCCCAACGAGAGTTTCACATGGTGGCCGGACGTCTTTTCATATTCTGTGACGAGTTCCTTCATCGCAAAATTCAGATCCGATGCGGCGGCGATCGTCAGTTCACCCGCCCGGACGACAGACGAACCCCATCCTACAACCAGCATTATCGTCACCCACAACCAGATACGTCTCCTCATCATCACCGTCCTTTAAAATAAGATTGAATATTGGATACGAATCGCATTTTCGATCAAGCTCTGTTGCACGGCATCGAGCGGGACCGTGCCGAAAGTACTTTGCGCAACCGGGGGGCTCGGCAGCGGGGCGCTCCTACCCAGGGCATACCCGCCCGTGCCGATAAAAACGTTCGAGTACTGGAGGGTGATCTGATGGTCGTAGGTGCCGCTGATATAGAAGGTCAGGGCCACATCGGCCTGCTTGATCAAATCGCCGGACGCGTTCGTGTCGGGATCCCACCAGGCATACCGCACCGCCGCTTGCAGCCGCCGTGGCACGATGAAGTACCCAGACTGCACATACCAGCCAGTGGCATTCCCGAGCAGGCCAGGCGCATATCCACCGACACCGGGACCAGGCGTTCCAAGATAGGGCGGCGTCTTTTGATGGCGATTGATATTCTTCCAATACCATTCGGCCTGAAGCGAGAATCCGCGGTACTTGTAGACCAGATCGAACGCATAGGTGGAATAATCTAACATGCCCCACCCCAATTGCCGGCCGTTTCCGAAAGTCGCAAGCTGCCGCCGCACATTGAGATTCGCCAGGTCGATCCCGATAAATCCGTTCCCCGTGGCCGTATTGATCGCCGGATTGTAGGCGTACCCGCCTCCAATGGCTAGCTGCGGGGTTTCGGAGTAAATCATGTCGCCTTCGCCATATCCCGGACGGCCCATCACATTCCACATAAGGCGGGCCACGTACATTAAGTGTGAAACATCACTGCGAAAATTGGCGTTGACGTTCCGTTGAGAGGCTTCGCATCCGCTGGTCTGTGATCCGTCGCACCCTTCGGTCGGCTGCTCGCTGCTGAACGAGCCGAAGCGGTTGAAGCCAGGCCCCAGGCCATTAAACACACCGAAGTAATAATTGACCGGGTAGAGCTCTTCATCGTTCATGATCGTGATGCCGATATCGCGCCGGTTCAACCCGCTCGCCGTAAACGCATCCATCACCAGGGCGCGCTCGGCAAACTGCATCGACATCGAGTTATTGATCTGCGCCCGGTTGAAATAGGTCTTAAACTGCCCCACCAGCACATTGAACCAGGGCACATGCGTGCTGGTAATCACCGCATCCAGCAGCTGTACCGAAGCGGGATTCTGGGCGTTTTCCGCCGTTTCACCGGCCAACTGCACGTAGTACTTCAGATCCGGGGTAAAGAGATGCCCCATGAACATGAGGCGCACCCGGCGGAGATTGAACTGGCTGGCCGTGTCTTCGGACCGGTTGGCGCGATAATCGCCGAAGACGCCCAATAACTCAGGAAAGTTCTTCGCCTCGCCGGGATTGCGCCAGCCCTCGTTGCGAAAACGCTGGGTAAATCGGACCTGCACGAATCCGCGAATCTTCAGGAGGAACGCATTATCGTTCATCGAAAGGTTAAAGCCGCGGTCGTACCAGGCCCTGAACGAGGGCTGCATGAGGTAGGCCCTCCGTTCCGACTCCTGGATAACGTTGTTGTATTCTTCCTGCGTGATCGTGCCCTGCTTGAGCGCCCGTTCAAGCAGCAATCTGGTCGCCGGATCGATAGACTCGACGAACACATATTGACCGTCTTTCTCCACCAGACGACCAGAGTCCGCCGCCGGCGATGATCCCGGCATCGCCCACCCCTGCATGAGAAGAGCGCACACAACCACCCCAACCCATCGAGACACAACCATGCCAAACACGCGTAACTTCATGACAGCGAGATCCTTGTTGCTAGGGTGCGGCCGGTCCTTCCGGAGCGCTTTTCAGAAATTCCCGATACTCCAACGCGCGCACACCGGCGCGGTCGATGCGCCAGAATCGTCCCGGCTCGAAGAACAGCAGAAAGGATCCGGGTAACGGAGGCATCTGAGGGTTGTTCGGAAGATACTGATCGGAGCGTCGAATCGGGACTTCCGCGTGGAACTGCTCGACCGTAACGTAAAGGAACGGCTCCCTGACGGCCATCCATCCGGACGTAACTGTCTTCGCATCAGCGCGATTGATACCGGGGGCCGACAAAGCAAAATGGACGCGCTCGTTCGGTCCGGCCTTCTCAAACGCATCGACGAGATAAGTGGCCAGCCTGGCAATCTCATCCTCCCGCAGCAGCTTCTGCGGCGGCTGCTCCTCGGCAAACCAGCGCAAAGGCACCGATTGTTCGGCGCGCAGGGAAAACCCGTGCAACATGGCCGCCACCTGATCCGCCGTGAACCGGATCGGATGCGTATAGCCGGCCGGCTCCACCTCCTGCTGCAGCAAGATCTGCGTATAGGAGCTCTCATAGATGGTGGCGGTGGTGAAGGGCAGACGGGCACAGCCGCCGCCTGCGGCTAGGACGGTGAATGCCACCAGACACCATCCGGCGCATACGCGCATGTGTTGATGATTATTGAGCCTGTTCACTTGTCGCCCCCCGTTGGCGGCGGACCATATCCCAGCGCTCGAAGCAACGATTGCGACTCCGCCGTGTGGATGAACGACAGAAACTCCTGGCAGAGCATACGGTCGGGACAGGACCGTTCCATCGCCATAGAATGAACGGTTGCCCCCATGGCCAGATCCCGGACCTCTTCGATCACACGCACCTGTTGGTTCCGCCCGGCCGCATCCGGTCCGAAAATAATCGCCACGTCGGCCTGCCCGTTCAGCAGATGATCCACGGCTCCGTTCGCATCGGCGGCAACATCCAGCCGGTCGCCGACCGCGGCCGCAAGGCCCTTCGAGCGGATCATCCGCGCGGTCTTCTCACCCAGCACCGTTAATGAAGGATCAGCGACGGCCACACGTATACGAGGATCGCGCAATGCGTCTTCAAGAGAAGCGGGCGCCTCGACCAGTGATTCGGGAACAACCAACACCAGCGGCACTGAGGCATAGGCGACGGCCGTTCCAGGCAACACATAATACCGGTGCTGTAAGCGGGCAATGAGTTCGTCTCCGCCGGGGGCCAGCAGATGGATCGGCCCGGTGCCGATAAAGTACGGGCCTCGATTCTCCATGGTCGCGATCGTCTGCCTGAGCGCGAGACCGGAATCGTAATAAATGCGTACCCGCACGTCTGGATGCGTTGTCTCAAACTGGCGGCTCAACGCTTCGACGGGAACGGCGAGGCTTGGCGAGGCAGCGATCACCAATATGCGAGGTACAACACCATCACCGGCGAGAGCGGGCATTGGAAGAGCACTCAAGCCGGCCAACAGACACCATGCGGCAATACTCATCGAACGGTCAGCCAAGATCTGCATCCTTACAACACCTGATGCTTCCCCGTATCCGTCGTGTCATACCCGCCGATGGCGGCGATCTCGGACCGGAACGGCCGGCTGGCCAGCGTATCGAAAAATGAATTCAGAGACGGATGACTGGAGAGATAGGCTTTCGGTACTACCAGATCGTAGCGCGCTGACTGTAGCGGAATGAAGTCGAGGCCATAGGATTGCGCGGCGGATCTGATTCCCACACCCGCATCCGCCTGCCCTTCCGAAACCAGATGGGCCACATGGAGATGGGATGCCGCCGTACGCTCGTACCCCTTCACCTGAGAACCGACCATACCCGCCACACGTAGCCGCTGATCAAGTAGCAGGCGGGCCCCGGCCCCTTCCTCCCGATTGATCACCGTCACATCATCGCGCACGAGATCGGCGACCGATCGAATCTGCTTGGGATTGCCTGAACGTACGATCAATCCTTCTTCCCACGTC
>Ga0105090_10002258_pt1 | contig 10703 bp, 10 predicted proteins | sample PPLLak3March2015_FD_79110 | JGI IMG/M metagenome (GOLD analysis project Ga0105090, IMG submission 79110) | Freshwater sediment microbial communities from Prairie Pothole Lake near Jamestown, North Dakota, USA - PPLs Lake P7 Core (1) Depth... | ecosystem: Environmental > Aquatic > Freshwater >... | reverse complement strand
GCGACGCCATCGGTGGCACGGGCCGCACGCTCACCGCTGACGCCATCGGCGGCACCGGTCGCTCGGCCTCCTCCGATGCGATCGGCGGTACGGGCAGACAGGCAAAGTCGGCTCTCTTCGCCGGACAAATCGAGGGCGTCGATGCGGCGGCTAGCAAGCTAACGATCTTGGGCCAGACGATTCAAACTTCAGCTGCTAAGAGACTAGCTGCTGGACAGTACATTTTCGTGTTTGGTCATATGACGCCCGCTAGTGACATGGTTGTTACAGCTGTCCGAGTTGTGCCGGACCTTTACGTTCCAGGCGCATCCCGCGTGACAATCACCGGCAGAGTCTCAGAAGTGAATGCTGAGCTGGGCGTGCTCATGGTCGGTCGACAGGCCGTTGACTACACGGCGCTGCTGGCTTCGGGCAAAGAGGATTTCGTAGTCGGCTCGCTTGTAAGCCTGACAGGCATTCAGCCCCTCATTGGCGGCGTGATCATAGCGACCAACTGAGCGAACAACGACGTCGAAAGCTTATCGAGTTACAACCGCGGCCATCGTCCACCATACGATGGCCGCGTTTCTTTTTGCGGGGGCCACCGCAAATGCGAAGTGCCTTTGAATCGTCTTTTGGCAATTAGCCTTCTGAAGGCAATCTGGAAGGCACGGCCCGTCAGAAAGCAAGCACGTCTTACTTTGGGCTCGTTTCGACGAGCGAAAACAAATCTCTGACAAAACGTTGGTGGAGATTCGACATCAGCTACTTGCGAGCTGTGGCGAGATCAGCGACTGCGGACTCCGCAGACGGACCTTCGTAGTAAAAGACTCCCACGCCTACTGTTCTGGCACCCGGCGCTTCCGTAAGGCTTGAGGGCTCAGTCTGCTCGTGTGCCGCAATCCAATCGTCCATCATCTCGATAAAAGTTGCCGCTTTCTCGCGAGACCAAAGTCTAAATTCCGGCAACGCACTCGTCTGAAGACTGTCCGAGAATGCAATTCGCTGAATGAACCCACCAGAAGTCCTGTTTGGGTCAGTGTTGTGGACGATTCCAGCGGTCAGTGGAAATACCATGCTGGACATGACAGTAATCGCCTTTTCGTCGACGTGACCCGGCACATAGTGCCGCTTCACAACTCGCAGCTTTCCGTCCGCCAGATCCTCAATCGCGCCTGCCCGCCTTAGTTCCGCGCGCACAGCTCCCGGCGGCACGTCGCCCGCTACTGCTCGAACCAAGGCACTGAAGCCCGCTGTTTCATCCTGAAAGTCCAAGTCCCGCGGCTTTCCCCGGCGTCCCAGGAAGCGCTGATCAGAATGCCAAGCATGAAGTACCCGAGCCGGCGGTCCTGACTGATCCGCTATTGATCCAGAGCCGATCATCGGCTCGGCCAGCATGGACTCTCGAATGCGTCTTACATCCTTACGCGAAAGTCCCGTCCGTACCGATACCCTCGAAGTGTTCGTCGGTCTTGCGCGCACCTCGGCTTCTGCCATTGCCTCATGCACAAAAGCGCGCCGTGCAATCGCGTCGAACTGACGATAAGTAATACCACTTCGCAGAAGCAACTTGGCTAACGGCAGCAGGCATGCATACGCCGACTTAAGCATGCGCGTCTGGATGTCGCTATTCATCGTAGCCTGCTTTCATCGACACCTGGTTCAGATTCAAAGCACAGCGCTTTCAATTCACCCGAAACATCGTCTGCCGGTAGTGCCGGAGTTCATCGATGGACTCGCGAATGTCGTCGAGCGCCAGATGCCGAGAGCTCTTCTGCACGCCGGCAAGCACGCCGGGAGCCCAGCGACGCGCCAGTTCCTTCAAGGTGCTGACATCGAGGTTTCGGTAATGGAAGAACTTCTCCAGGGCCGGCATCTCGCGCGCGAGGAAGCGCCGATCCTGGCAGATGCTGTTGCCGCACATCGGCGACACGCCGGGATCCACGTGCTGTCGAAGGAATGCCAGCGTCTGCTCCTCGGCACTTCCGGCCGTGGTCGTGCTGCGCCGCACGCGCTCGACGAGGCCCGATTCGCCATGCGTCCGCCGGTTCCAGTCGTCCATGGCCGCGAGAATCGGCTCCGGCTGGTGGACCGCGAGGACGGGTCCTTCGGCCAGCACGTTCAGCTCGGCATCCGTCACGATGGTGGCGATCTCGATGATGTGGTCTGAATCCGGGTCCAGGCCGGTCATCTCGAGATCAATCCAGACGAGGCTGTCGGCTTTGGAGTGCATCCGCAGAAGGGCCACTTGAATTGTCTGGCATGATACCAAAAGCTTAGCCGCGCCCCGCCCGAGTCCGCCCATGCACCCCCTCACCATCGCCTTCATGCTGGCGCTCCTTGCCCATCTCTGTGTCCAGCTCTGGCTGGCACGCAGACAGGTCGCGCACGTCGAGGCCCATCGCACCACGATTCCCGCCGGTTTCGAAGCCGCGGTGACGGCGGCTGATCACGCCAAGGCGGCGGATTACTCTGTTGCCCGCCAACGAGTCGGCATGCTGGAAGCGCTCTATGACTCGGCCATCGTGCTGGCGCTGACCCTGGGTGGCGGCATCGCGTTGATCGGTCACACGGTTACCGCGGCAGGGTGGCCCGGAGTGCTGACTGGGACCTTGCACCTGCTCGGGGTGTTCGCGCTGCTCGCCGTAGCTGGTCTGCCGTTCACGATCTACCGGACATTCGTGCTCGAACAGCGGTTCGGGTTCAACCGGACGAGCCCGGCCACGTTCTTCGCCGACCAGCTTAAGGGCTGGGCGATCGGCCTCGTACTAGGTGGAGGCCTTTCGGCAGGCGTGCTGTGGATCATGGCCACAGCGGGGAGTTCCTGGTGGCTGGTCGGCTGGGCCGCGTGGCTCGCTTTTACGCTGCTGGTTACCTGGGCGTGGCCCCGGGTCATCGCGCCCATTTTCAATCGCTTTGCGCCGCTGCAGGACGCGGCACTGCGCGAGCGCATCGACGCCCTGCTCGCCCGCTGTGACTTCCACGCCAAGGCGGTGTACGTGATGGATGGCTCGAAGCGCTCGTCCCACGGCAACGCCTACTTCACCGGGCTCGGACGCGAGAAGCGCATCGTATTCTTCGACACGCTGCTGTCGAGCCTGGGTCCGGCGCAGATCGAGTCGGTCCTGGCCCACGAGCTTGCCCATTTCAAGCTCAAGCACATTCCCCAGCGACTCGTCGCCGGGGCTGCCATCAGCCTCGTGGGGTTCGCACTGCTCGGCTGGCTGTCACGCCAGGAGTGGTTCTACGCCGCGCTCGGCGTGCCGGTGCGCAGCGACGCAGCCGCGCTGCTGCTGTTCCTGCTCGCGGTGCCTGCATTCACGTGGGTCGTGTCGCCGCTGTTGGCGGCCTGGTCGCGCCGCCACGAATACCAGGCGGACGAGTTCGCGGCCCGCCACAGCGACGCGCGATCACTGGCCGAGGCACTGGTGAAGCTCTACAAGGACAACGCGGCGACACTCACTCCCGACCCGCTCTACTCGGCCTTCTACGACTCGCATCCCCCACCCCCGGCGCGCATCGAGCGCCTGCGTGCGCTCGCCGGTCCGGCAGCGGCAGCGCCGTGACGGACCGAACAGACACCGGCTGCGTGGTCGAATCGTACGGCCGCCGCGCGGTCGTCGAGCGCGCCGTCGGCGAGCAGGTGACCTGCAAGCTGAAGCGCCGGAACCTGGACCTGGTCGCAGGCGACAACGTTCGCATCGAGTTCTCGCCGGGCGACGACGAATGGACCGTCATGGAGCGGCTGCCTCGCCGCAACGTCTTGTGCCGTAGCGACAGCCGCGGCCGCAGCGAATCGCTGGCCGCCAACCTCGACCAGCTCGGCGTGGTCGTGGCGCCACGCCCCGCCTGCGATCCCTTCATCGTGGACCGTTACCTGGCCGGGGCTCGCTATGGCGGCATCGCGTCACTGCTGATCGTCAACAAGCAGGACCTGCCCGCCGAAGCGGGCGACCTGTCGTTCATCGAGCCGTACCGGGCGCTCGGCCTGCCCGTGGTGACCGTCTCGGCACACACACGCGCCGGGCTGGACGCACTCATCGGGCACCTGTCGGGGCATCGCAGCCTGCTCGCCGGGCAGTCGGGCGTCGGCAAGTCATCCCTGCTGAACGCCCTTGCCGGCGAGGCGGTTCGCGCAACCGGACGCCTGTCCGAGGGTTCGGGCGAGGGACGGCACACGACCGTGTCCTCCGCAATCCTGCGTACCCCATGGGGCGAGATCGCCGACTCCCCAGGGGTACGGGACTATGCCCCGCCGGTGGTGGCTCTCAAGGATGTTCAGCTCGGGTTCGAGGAGATCGCCGCAAGGGCCCACGAATGCCGGTTCCTCGACTGCCTCCACCTGCGCGAACCGCAGTGCGCCGTTCAGGCGGCGGTCCAGGCCGGAGCGATCGACAGCCGCCGCTACGAGAGCTACCGGCGGCTGCTCAACCTGACGCGGCAGCTCGACGAAAAGCGCGGCTGGGGCCAGTAAGAGCCCCCCGGCCGGGGCCAACGCCCGGTCACCGGCCCCGGTCATCACCCCCCACCCGGTTACGGGGGACCACGAGCGGCCAGCCCGTGCCGGGCTGGTATGATGCTGCATTGCAAACACACCGTTTCGACCGGCTAGAGAGGAGTCAGGCGCGTGCGCAGAATCATGGTTGGCGTTAAGCGCGTGGTGGACTACAACGTCCGCGTGCGGGTCAAACCCGACAACACGGGAGTGGTCACCGAGGGGGTCAAGATGAGCCTCAACCCCTTCGACGAAATCGCGCTCGAAGAGGCGCTGAGGATCAAGGAACGGGGCCTTGCCGACGAAGTGCTGGCCGTGAGCATCGGCCCGGCCGACACCCAGCAGCAGTTGCGCACCGCGCTGGCCATGGGTGCCGATCGCTCCATCCTGGTGCAGACCGACGCCGCAGTGCCGCCGTTATCGGTGGCAAAGATCTTCCGGCAGCTGATCGACAAGGAACAGCCCTTCCTCGTGCTGCTCGGCAAGCAGGCGATCGATGACGACAACGGCCAGACGCCGCAGATGCTGGCCGCGCTGTGGGACCGCCCGCAGGCCGTCTCCTGCTCCAAGATCGAGATCGCCGACGGCAAGGCCACCGTGACGCGCGAAGTGGACGCCGGCCTCGAGGTGAACGAGGTCGACCTGCCGGCGGTGATGAGCGTGGACCTGCGCCTGAACGAGCCGCGCTACGTGAAGCTGCCCGACATCATGAAGGCGAAGAAAAAGCCGCTCGACACGATGGGTCTCGGCGACTTCGGCGTGGGCGACGCGCCGGCGTACCGGACGGTGCGGGTCGATCCGCCGCCGCAGCGTTCGAAGGGCGTCATGGTGAAGGACGTCGCTGAACTCGTGGACGCGCTCAAGAAGAAGGGGTTGGTGTAATGAGCAAGATCCTGGTCGTTGCAGAACATGACGGTGCCCGCCTCAACCCGAGCACGTCGAAGTGCGTGAGCTGCGCAACGAAGATCGGCGGCGCGTCGATCGACGTGCTGGTACTGGCCGCGGACGGTTCGGCCGTCGCCGCCCAAGCGGCGGCGATTGCCGGCGTGGGCAAGGTGCTCGTCGCCGAGAACGCCGCCAACGTCGAGCCGCTGGCGGCAGTGCTGGCGCCACAAGTGGAGAAGCTCGCCACGGGCTACACGCACGTCTTCGGCCCTTCGACCACCTTCGGCAAGGACCTGATGCCGCGCGTCGCCGCGCTGCTCGGCGTCGGGCAGGTGACCGACATCATGGCGGTCGATGGCGCGCATGCCTTCAAGCGTCCGATCTACGCGGGCAATGCACTGCTCACCGTCGAAGTGCCGGCCAATGCTGTGGTCGTCGCGACGGTGCGTGTCGCCTCGTTCGAGGCTGCGGCCCAGGGCGGCAGTGCGGCGATCGAAAAGGTGGACGCCGGTGTCGCCCTGCCGACCCACACTCGCTTCGTGTCCCGATCGGGGGCGACGACGGGCCGTCCCGACCTGCAGAGCGCGGCGCGCGTGGTGGCCGGCGGACGTGCGCTCGGCAGCGCCGACGGCTTCAAGATCATCTACAGCCTCGCCGACCGGATCGGCGCTGCCGTGGGGGCTTCGCGTGCCGCGGTCGATGCCGGGTTCGTGCCGAACGACCTGCAGATCGGCCAGACCGGCAAGATCATCGCGCCGGAACTTTACATCGGCATCGGCATCTCGGGTGCGATCCAGCACATGACGGGCATCAAGGATGCACGCACCATCGTCGCCATCAACAAGGACGGCGAGGCGCCGATCTTCGAGGCCGCGGACATCGGCCTGGTGGGCGACCTGTTCGCGATCGTGCCCGAGCTCGAGAAGCAACTGGGCGGATGACGACGGTCTGCAAGGGATTCGTCGACGTCCCGCACGGCCAGGTCCACTTCCGCTACGGCGGTCGTGGACCGGTCGTGGTGATGTTGCACGACTCCCCGCGATCGTCGGTGGTGCACGTTCCGAACATCGAGTGGCTGGGCGAGCACTTCACGGTCGTCGCGCCCGACACGCCGGGCTGTGGCGAGTCCGCCCCCCTGCCCCAGCCGCACCCCGGGATCGAGGACTTCGCAGCGGCACTTTCGGGGACGCTCACCGCGCTGGGCATCGAGCGCTGCGCGATCTATGCGCCCCACGGCGCCGCGAAGATCGCGCTGCAGTTCGCGGCCGAGCACCCCCAGCGTGTGGCGCTCGCCATCCTCGACGGCCTGCCGTTGGACGCCGAGCCGGTCGCTCCACAGGTCCTGGAGCAGTCGCTGCAGACGTTCGCCCCAGCCGGCGACGGCAGCCACCTGTCGAGGGAGTGGAGCCGCGTCCTCGATGCCCATCGCTGGCGTCCCTGGTGTGACCGGACGACCGCTACACGGCTGTCGACGCCACTGCCGAACGAGCTGGAACTCCACGAATACGCGACCGATCTGATGACGGCCGGCGCACACTCGGTCGCTGCGGCCGCTGCAGCCCTGCACTGGCCAGCGGCGCCGCACGTCGCGCGGCTGCGCAGCCCGACCGTATTCATGGTCCGCGAGGACGACCAGCCGCGCGCTTCCCTGGACCGGCTACTCGAGCCGCTGCCGGCGGGCTGCAGCATCGAAACGGTGCCGCCGCCGCTGGCCGCCTGGCGGACCCGGCTCTTGGATCTGCTGCGCCACGCCAAACTGCCGCGTGACACCTGGAGCGCGCCTCGGCAGGCGACCGACGCGAGCGCTCATCCGGATCAGCGCTACGTGGACCTCGTACACGGACAGGTGCGCGTACGACTGGGCGGCGGCAAGCAAGGAGTGCCACTGCTGCTTGTGCACGACGTGCCGGGCAGCTCGGCCTCCATGCGGTCGCTAACCACGGCAATCGACGGCGCGTATCCCACGATCACCCCTGACCTGCCCGGCCTCGGGGAATCACATCCGCTGCCTTATCCGAGTCTAGGCAGCTACGTCACGGTGCTGGTCGAGATGCTGGAAGACCTCGACTGCGGCACAGTGGACGTATTCGCGGAAGGTCTCGGCGCGTGCTTCGGCATTGCGCTGGCGGCACACCACCCGGCGCTGGTTCGGCGAGTCGTCCTCGACGGCCTGCCCTTGGTCCGCTCGCGGGACCGGGCACTCTATGCGCGCCACTATTGCCCACCGCTGGCACCCGATCGGCATGGCACGCACCTGCTGAGAATCTGGCACCAGCTGCGCGACGCCGAGGCAAGCTGGCCTTGGTTCGATCGGTCGGCCGGAGCCATCCGCCACTGTGACCCGGACCTCGATGCCGCGCGTCTGCAGGCCAGACTCGTGGACGTGATGAAGCAGTTGCCGGCCTACGGCGACGCCGCTCGCGCTGCGCTGCAGGCGGCCGTGCGCGACATCCTGCGCGGCGTGCACCAGCCAGTGCTGCTGTTCGACGTCCCCGGCGACGTGCGTTACGCCGGCACGCGCCGCACGGCCCGGCACCTCGCCGACGCGAGGATAGTGCCTCGTCCAGCCGGCCTGAATGAGCGGCTCGCGATCCTGGGCGAGTTCTTGTCGTAACGCCGGCGCGTCAGCCGCCGGCGTCGGCCCGCCAAGGCCCCACACTACGCCTCACAACTGGCTGAGGACGTACTCGGCGCTGGAGACCTTGAACTCGCCCGGGCCCTCGACGAACAGACCCTTCACGACACCATTCTCGACGATGATCGCGAAGCGCTTGCCGCGGATGCCCATGCCGAACGCGGTGGCATCGAGTTCGAGCCCGAGCGCCTTGGCATAGTCGCCGTTGCCGTCCGCAAGCATCAGCACCTTGTCGTCCACGGCGGAAGCCTTGCCCCAGGCCTTCATCACGAACACGTCGTTCACCGCCATGCAGGCGATCGTGTCCACGCCCTTGGCCTTGATCTCGTCGGCGTGCTGGACGAAGCCCGGCAGGTGCCTCGCGTCGCAGGTCGGCGTGAACGCGCCCGGCACCGAAACCAGCACCACCTTCTTGCCGGCGAACAACTCGTCGGTCGTGACTTTCTGCGGCCCCTCGGCGCCCGGGAACGTGAGCACGCCCGCGGGCATCTTGTCGCCTGCCTTGATCGCCATGAGTCTCTCCTGTGCAGTACGAACTGCGTTGAATCGCGATGGTAACCGAAGGGACCGCCGGTGGCGCGCTCAGGCCGCCCCGGGTCCCCGCACGAAGCGCGGCGCGGCCCGCAGCCGCTCGTCCAGCGACTGCAGCAAGCCCTCGGTGGTCTGCCAGTCGATGCACGAATCCGTCACGGAGACGCCATACTCCAGGTCAGCGCGACGCGCGGTGATCGGCTGGCTGCCCCAGTGCAGGTTGCTCTCCAGCATCAGGCCCACGATGGAGCGATTGCCCTCGAGGATCTGGTTGGCGACGTTCTCCGCCACCAGTGACTGCAGGCCCGGGTCCTTGTTCGAGTTGCCGTGGCTGCAATCCACGACGATGTTGCCCGGCAGCACGGCCTTCTCCAGCTCGCGCTCGCAGATGGCGATGCTGACCGAATCGTAATTGGTGCGGCCGCCGCCGCCACGCAGCACGATGTGGCCGTACTTGTTGCCGAGCGTGTGGAACACGGCCGACTGGCCCTGCTGCGTGATGCCCAGGAAGTGATGCGGGTGACGCGCCGAGTGCAGCGCGTTGATCGCGACGGACAGCGAGCCGTCGGTGCCGTTCTTGAATCCGACCGGGGTCGACAGGCCACTCGCCATCTCGCGATGCGTCTGCGATTCGGTGGTGCGCGCGCCGATGGCCGTCCAGGTGACGAGCTCCGCAAGGTACTGCGGCATGATCGGGTCGAGCGCCTCGGTGGCCGCCGGCAGGCCGATGTCGGCCAGGAAGAGCAGCAGCTCGCGCGCGAGACGGATGCCCTTCTCGATCCGGAACGAGTCGTCCATGTCGGGGTCGTTGATCAGGCCCTTCCAGCCGACCGTGGTGCGCGGCTTCTCGAAGTACACGCGCATCAGCAGCAGCATGGTGCCTTCCACGCGCGCGGCCAGGCCCTTGAGCCGGGTCGCGTACTCACGCGCAGCGACCGGGTCATGGATCGAGCACGGGCCCACCACCACGAACAGCCGGGGGTCCTCGCGGTCGAGGATGCGACGCAGCGAGCTTCGGCTGCGATACACGAATTCTTCCGCCGCCACCGGCAAGGGCAGGTCCTGCTTGACCTGTTCGGGTGTCGGCAGCAGCTCGCTCGACGCGACGTTGATGTTCTGCAGGCGTTCGGTCATCGGGCACACGGCTGGCGGCGGCGGGGCCGCTATCTTACACAGCGCCGGACGGCCTTGGGTGCGGTAGCTCTCAGGCGGGGAAGACCCAGGCCGGAACGCTGCGCCAGCCCCGGAGCAGCTCCGCGTCCAGCGCCCGCCAGTGCGGCTCGAACGACTCGACGAGCCGCCAGTAGCGGTCGGAGTGGTTCATGTGCCGGCGGTGGCACAGCTCGTGGATCATCAGGTACCGCACGACCGCGGGTCGCTGGAACATCAGGCAGACGTTGAGGCTGATCGTGCCGGCCGCCGAACAACTGCCCCAGCGGGTCCGCTGCCGGCGCAGATGCAGTTTCGCGTAGTCGATACCGAGCTCGCGCGAGAGTGCCTCCATGCGGTCGGAGAATTCCCTGGCGGCCTGGCCGGACAGCCAGCGCAACAGCGATTGGCTCACCCGCCGCTCGGAGTGATCTGGGCCACGGACCCGCAGCACGCCGTCGTCCGTTTCGTGGACCGAGGCACGAGGTGCCGTTTCGTATGCAACCTGCCAGTCGCGTCCCGGCAACGCTAGTTCGACGCGCGACGGGCGCCGCGTGTCCCCGTGCGGCGCCAGCAGCGTGAACTCCCGGGCACGACGCTCTGCCCAATCGCGGTGACGCGAGACGAATCGCTCGATCGCGGGAATGCCGACGCCGGGAGGCACCACCACCTCGACCCGGCCGCCGGGAAAGACGCGCATCGAAAGCCGCCGCGCACGGCGACTGATGCGCACGTGCCAGCCGGGTGACGCCTCGTGCGGCGCCCACAACGGCATTTGCAGCGGGTTTCCGTCCGCAGCCCGCGCCGCGGTGCGGCCGCCCTTTGATCGCATTCCCTTACAACTCCCTGAGTCCCGCCGTGACCGGCAGCCGTGCGGCACGCAGCGCAGGCAGCAGGCCTCCGACCAGGCCGAGTATGAGCGAATAGACGAAACCCGTCACGAGCAGGGCCGGCGTCACGGTGAAGGCGAAGGTGATCTGGCTGAAGCTCGCCCAGTTGAGCGTCGAGGCCTGGTAGCCGTTCAGGCCG
>Ga0105090_10002256_pt1 | contig 10709 bp, 10 predicted proteins | sample PPLLak3March2015_FD_79110 | JGI IMG/M metagenome (GOLD analysis project Ga0105090, IMG submission 79110) | Freshwater sediment microbial communities from Prairie Pothole Lake near Jamestown, North Dakota, USA - PPLs Lake P7 Core (1) Depth... | ecosystem: Environmental > Aquatic > Freshwater >... | reverse complement strand
GGCAACGCCCATTTGACATGAAAAATGCCAAACAGGCAGTGCTCGCTTTCAAAGGAGATGTTTACACAGGTTTGGATGCAGACACACTGACCGCTGCAGATTTGGCTTTTGCCCAGGATCATTTACGCATTCTGTCCGGATTGTATGGCGTGTTGCGTCCGCTGGATCTGATGCAGGCTTACCGGCTGGAAATGGGTACTCAGTTTAAAAATTCGCGTGGCGATAATCTATACGAATTTTGGGGGGATAAAATCACCCAAACACTCAATCAAGACCTGAAGAAACAAAAAACAGACATTCTGATCAATCTGACTTCCATTGAATATTTCCAATCCATCCAGAAGAATAAACTAAATGCGCGCATTATCACCCCGGTTTTCAAAGACGAAAAAAACGGTGTTTACAAAATCATCAGTTTCTTCGCCAAAAAAGCCCGCGGCTTGATGAGCCGCTATATCATCCAGAACAAGCTCACAAACCCTGAAGACATCCAGCACTTTGATTTTTCAGGTTACCAGTTTAGTGAAGATCCCAGCAGCCGGGATGAGTGGATTTTCACTCGCGCGGAATCCAAATCAACGTGATTCGCAACGAGCAATTTTGTGAAGTTTTTGACAGATAAAATGCAATGGATACCAATAAACTCATTGAACTGGCAAGAAACTATGTGACGTTATCCAACGATCATAATTTCCCATCTATTCAACCCTTGTTTGCTGACGATGCCACCTATTTCTCTGCTTATTTCGGCGAATACAAAGGCAGTAAGGCGATTCATGCCATGATGGCCAATTTTTTCATCTGCTTTCCTGACGCGCATTGGGAAGTAACCGAATATCGCTGCATCGAAGATAACGGTGTGGAGTTTAATTTTGCCATGACTGGAATAGATACGTCTTCCGGTGATCGAGTGAAACGGCAAGGATTGGAGCGCATCTACTTCACTCCGGATGGTTTGATTAGGCATATTGCAGTTCTCAAGCCGCACAATTAGCTTGTGCTTATCAAACGATCACCTGTTTGATCTGAATAATCATCTAATCAACAATATTCTGAATCGCACGCCGGAATCGAGTCGCCAGAACTGTGAAGTGAAAAATTCGTCACCTGCATTTGATGTGTATCCGGAATATTAGATTTTTTAAAAATAATCCGGCGCATTAGGTTAAAATTTCGCACATTAACTTCCGTCCTGCGTCATGTTATGCCACATCACAAAATTAAAGCCGTTCGCATTGAAGAAACTCAGCAACAGACTGACCTTTCACCTGCACAGAAAAAATTCAATGGATTGATTCAGAAAATTGATGCACAGAAGAAACTACTGGCCACATGGCAAGAGATGATTCCTCAATTCCAACAGGAAATTGCTGGAAAACTGACTCCGTTACGCGATACGTTCCGCAATCATCAAGCAGATATGGTGGTGATGTTGGATGCTTTGTATACAACCCAAAAGCTCGCCCACAACCAGCGAGATAAAATTGCACACCTGATTACCAGTATATGCGAGGAGCTGATCGGTCAACACGGACGCGAGGATTTAAAGCCGCTTTATGATTGTTACAGCGAGCAGGATTACGATGCCGCAGTTCAAGAAGCCGATGAAATGGCCAGTGAATATTTTAAATCTATGTTCGAACAGGAATTCGGTGTTGAACTGGACGATGATGAATTTGACTGTTCCGATCCTGAAGAAATGGCGGCGCGCTTGGCTGAGAAAATGCAGGAGCGGCATAAACAGGCCCAAGAGTCCCGCTCCAAGCGAAAAAAATCCGCCAAACAATTGGAGAAGGAAGCACGTGAGCAGGAAGAGGAAGCCAACGTCAGCAAATCGATCCAAGCAGTTTACCGGCAACTGGTAGCAGTGCTGCATCCGGACCGAGAGCTGGATCCAGCGGAGCGAGAACGTAAAACCGAATTAATGCAGAAAGTAACGGTTGCTTATGGAAAAAGAGATTTGTTGCAACTGCTCGAATTACAACTGAATGTCGAGCAAATTGATCAAAGCAAAATTAACAATATTGCCGACGATCGCTTAAAGCATTACAACAAAATCTTGCAGAACCAACTGGAAGAACTTCAGCAAGAAGTGGCGCATATGGAATTGGACATCAGGCGAATGACTGGGCTTGCACCGTATGCGCACTTGACGCCCAAACGGGTGTTTGCTCTGTTGAATGAAGACATGCGCACGTTACGAAATCAAATCAACCGCATTCAACATGACTTGATGCTATTCAATGATGTAAAACAGTTCAAATCATGGCTCAAAGGCTACCGGATCCCCACGTCTGGGTTTGATCCGTTTTTCTAACGATTCACTGTACTCGATTCAATCTTTACTTGCTACAGTAACATTCAAATTGAAAGCGTGACCAGTGTAATTATACCTTCATATGACTATGTAAAAATTCTCTTTCTCTCAGTATCATCAAACTTCAATCTTGAAAGCTTATTGCCGTAATAATTACGTACATTCTTTTCCGAATCCTCCAAATTTTATTTTCGGCAGCTAGAAGCATTGTTTAAATTTACAGATAACGCTATCCTGATAAGCGATATTAATTTTTTGTCAACACAAGGCCATAATGACACAAGACGAACAAAAACGCGCAGTTGCAGCAGCTGCAATCCAGCATATTCCGGTTGGTTGTATTGTTGGGGTGGGCACAGGCTCTACCGCCAATTACTTTATCGATGAGCTGGCTAAAATCAAAAATAAAATTGAAGGTGCGGTTGCGAGTTCGGATGCGACTGCACAACGCCTCAAGAGTCACGGTATCGAAGTATTCGATCTCAATAATGTCATTGATTTACCCGTTTATGTCGACGGCGCGGATGAGATTACCGAACATTTGCACATGATCAAAGGTGGCGGCGGTGCTTTAACGCGGGAAAAAATTGTGGCTGCGGTCGCTCGAAAATTTATCTGCATTACAGACCAGAGCAAACTGGTGAATGTCCTTGGCAACTTTCCATTACCTGTTGAGGTCATACCCATGGCGCGCAGCTATGTCGCACGTGAAATTGTGCACCTGGGAGGACAACCGGCCTTACGCCAGGGATTCATCACTGATAATGGTAACGTGATTCTTGATGTACATAACTTGCAAATCATGAATCCGGTTGATCTGGAAGCGACACTGAATCAGATTACAGGTGTTGTAACAAATGGTCTTTTTGCCCGGCGCTCAGCAGATACCTTACTACTGGGAACAGATAATGGGGTACGAACAATTACTATATGATTTATAATGCTAATCTTTAGCAGCTAAGAAATTGGCGCATCACATAACTCGATTCCAACAAAAGGCATGCCATGGTAACCAAAGAACATATTTCCAAGCAGTTTGATGCCGATCTTGAAGAAGTGCGTACACGTGTATTGCAAATGGGTGGCTTTGTTGAAGAGCAAATTGAATATGCTATTGAAGCACTGACGAGCGGCAATGAAGAGTTGATTGATCAGATCATTGCTCGTGATCATCGCGTTAACTCCATGGAAGTATCGATCGATGAGATCTGCAATCAGATTATTGCGCGCCGGCAACCAACTGCCAGCGACTTACGTATGATCATGATGGTTATCAAAACCATTACCGATTTGGAACGCATTGGCGATGAAGCTGCGAAAATTGCACGGATGGCAAAGTTGATCTATTCGACAGATCGTATGCACATACCTCGCTTTATTGAAATCAAGCATGTCGCCAGTATCGCTATGGACATGCTGCATAAAGCGCTTGATTCTTTTGCCCGGCTAGATTTGAATGCGGCTGCGCAAATTGTACGTCAGGACGAATTTGTAGATGAAGAATTTCGTTCCATCTTGCGTCAATTGATTACTTTCATGATGGAAGATCCAAGAAAAATCTCTACTTGCCTGGAGATAGTATTTATCGCCAAAGCAATCGAGCGTATTGGCGATCACGCAAAAAATATGTCTGAATACGTTGTTTACATGGTGAAAGGTAAGGATGTACGCCATGTGACGGCAGATCAGATTGAACAGGAAATCCGAGAATAATCTCCTGTTCGATTATTTGCAGATTCAGCCTACTACTCCGTATCAAATAGGATATTCAAGTCATGAACAGGTAGTAATCTTGGCGATGCGCGATCTGCCACTACCGCTTAATATGATATCGCGCCCATTGCCGGAGACTGCTGGCGCTGCCGGACACAACGTTATTGTGCCAGATTGAAACCCTCCAGTGGTAAGCTTCGGTATTCCTTGTGCATCATAAGAAACATAATTACTGACATTGGTATTTCCAGAGAAACTATAGCCAGTTGCTAATGCAGGCATCGTAGTAATTATTTGCTCACCAGCAGTTGTGCTTGCATTATTGTCCAAATCAGCAAACACAATCCAGCCTTGGTTCCAGTTACCCAAACTAGTGCATGTTGAGCCATCAGAACTTTTACAGATTACAACACGCGTATTACGTTTTACAGCTTCCGATCTGGCTAATGCCATGTGTGAGAAGAGTGTATTAGCATAATTATTTAGACGAGTATTCGTAGTAAATTGACTAAAAGATGGCACACCCACAGTCAACAAAATGGAAAATACCGACAGTGCGACCAGCAGCTCAATTAAGGTTACCCCACGGCAACTTAGAACCTTTTGATCTGCAAACATAACTCTCAATCTAATCATTTTGCATTAATGTTGAAGATACCAATAAGCCCGACCTTTATAAGTAGCAGGGGACACTATTGGCTTAGGTGATGATCCTTCTAAAGGAGAATCCGAGCTTGCTCCAATCACGAATGGCACTGTGATATTCTGACCTGTTGTTGGATGCACTACAGTCACCATCCCTGCTACAGGTGACGGCGGCAACCCACCTCCTGTTATCGGCACATATCTTGCAGCACCAACAGGACGGCCATCCATAAACCCAAGGTTGTATACACGCGCCAATCCCAAGTTTGATCCACAGATGTTTGGATCAGGTGGTGTTGGTGTATGTGTGCTGAAGGTAACAACGCCCATTACAGCAACTGCTGATGTTACTACTTGTTCTTTATCATGAGAGGTTCCGTCAGCGCCAAATGGCATATACCATCCTTTCTTGGCAGCTAACTGTGACTCTGTCGGCAAAAGCGTACTATCCGGATCTATGGCGAGCAGTGAGTTAACACATGCCAATGCAAGCGATTGACAACCACCCGTTTCTGATGACCACCAGGTGGCATCAGATGGTTTGTCTTTAATCATAAAAAACGCATTATCAACACTGGTAGTCGTTGTATGACTTAACAGAGGATGTTCGCGGTCACCTGAACCTATTAAAATAATGTTGTAATCGGGTGATACAACTACCTCAGGCGCAAACATGAATTTACGATTGGCTACACCACCAGGACAATTGGTTGTGCTGCATCCCAGCGAAGCAATTTTCGTAATTGTCCAACTTGCGGGTACAGCGGAGCCTATTGTGATGCGATAAACATTACCTCCCGTATCGGCTGCATAAGCATATTCAGCCAATCCGGTAACACTGTTGGGTACAACAGTCACATCCCCCACTACACTACGGTCAGTCGATAATGTGGTCAGTAGCGTGCCACTATCGGCATCCAGTACAAAAATTTTGTTTCCCTTAGGCGCAGAACAGGTATTCAGGTCGCTTCCGCTTGAGCCATCTTCACAGGTATCATATCCGCCACCAAAAATAAGCATCGGCAAAGGTGTCGATCCTGAAACATAACCCGATGATTTCAAATTAACAGCAGCTGACCATGTCTGTCCAAGACCACTGAAATTTGCTGCAGTACATCCGACATCATTGGTTAGATTAGGGCAACCCTGGCGCCATTTAAAGCTCGGACTGGTGGGCGTACTGGCATCAAACGCATAAATCATTCGTCCACCGCGTCGTTGCGCGGCATAAATCCAGACTGTGCTATCACTTTTATAAGCCGTGATACGCCCATCGAAGAAGTAGGGCTTGGCTGTCGCGTCATTCACGCTGGGTAGTGTAATGGCAGGACTATTGTCATAAATGCGTTTGAGTTGTCCATAATGCTCAGGCGCAACAAATGACCACAATTCACTACCGGCAGTATAAGAGCCGATGCTGCTCGACTGATTACCATTGATGGCATGGAGCATACCGTCACTGGCACCATAAAATACCACCACTCCGGTACTCCCGCCATAATCAACCGCAACCGGCCGGGAGTGGACAATATCTCCATGTGCAGATGGCCTCATCTCGGTAGTATTTGCATTCGTGTTTTCTTCTTTTACATCGTTACCACGCACCCAGTTGATCAGGTTAGTGCGTTCAGCGCTATTAGCCACGCCCAATAACGTTTGGGTAATTGAAGTATTGACATTATCAAAATTGCTTAATCCTGTACAGCTGCCTGGATCACAAGTTTTAACAACACGTGATGCAGGATCAACTGCACGTAATTTATAGCCTGCAGCACCTTTTTCCACAATATCGCCATCTGGAGTGTTGGATTGCTCTGAGTTAGCAATCGTGGTACATGAGCCTTGTGGAGCAAAAACCCAATAAGTATCCATATTCGCAGTGCTGGGTGTCCAGAAGCTTCGGGCGCATTGCGTAATAAATCCTGTATTTTTATTAATTGCCAAGACACTATCAGCATCAGCCAAATTTATCTCGACTTTATTGTTTATTAGACTTGGTTTAAACTGATATTGTTTAAGGTTTCCTGCCCAACGCGGACTTGCATTGGCATCCGGACGAAACATACCAACAAATATCTGGTTAAGATACGTGCCTTGTGTGTTAACACTTACTGGCAGGCTTGCAGAAGCAAACACGGTATTGACCGCTTGTATCTCAGCAAGTATCTGATTTAATGCGTCCGCAATTTGAGATCCGCTATTAACCGAAGAATTAACTGAAAAATATTTGCCTTTACCTTGAGTTGCCATGCTTTTTAATAATGCAGTAAATCCAGGACCCTGCCCCGTAGTTCCAGGATCAACATCAACAGTATAAGTCGTTATTTTGGTTGAAGCAGTCGTTGCCATGAAACGTGCCCACTCATCGGCGACTCCCGATTGTGATCCACTAGGAGAAAGTGCGAGCTGTGTCGTATTTCCTCCGGCAGCAGACAGCATTGAATTGGCGGTCGAAGTATCCGAAGAATTATCCTGCACAGGACCATTACTGATATAAATAATAAAATTCTTTTGGCAACCCGAACTTACCGGGCTTTCATAACTGGTATCACTTGGTGATGTCAATGCATTACCACTTTGTGCATAAACTGCGTTAGATGCTAAGGCTCCTGATGTATTATCGGTATAATCACGTTTTTTCTTATTATGTCCTGCGTACGCACTTGCTCCAGAAAAATAGTAATACGCTTCGGCCATAGTTATACCCAGCTTACCGCCATTTGACTTATCTCCGAGTTTATCTAGACTGTTTACCAGATTCGTATAGATCGGCTTATTGGTAGCATCTATCAAACGTATTGCGGCACGCACGTAGCCACCATCGGGATTGCTATTTCCTGATCCCGTTTCACTGAACATCATCAAACCAACTCTAAATTTATTGACAGTCAAACCACTGAGAACCGTGGATAGAGCATTGATTTCATTGATAAATGCGGTATTCCAATTTGCCGTGTTATCCAATACAATTAATATATTGGGAATATCTGTAGAGCTAGGGGGAGCAACTCCGGCAAATAGATCAATATCTTCTGCTACAGAAATTGTGCTGGCAAACGCTAGAATTATGACAACTAACAAATTCTTTTTTAACGGTGTTAGCATAGATCCTCCCATTTCGAGATTTTGATGTTTAACATGTGGACAGTAGATACTCACTTTGCGTCAACTGTTTGTTGATACCTTGCTTAGCCACTACTGATGCACCTGTTGCCTGATTCTGTGCTGTCGCTTCAATTTCCCATAATGTCAAATAATCCGATGAATTGGTTACATTGGAATTTATCCCACTCAAGGCCAAAGGATTAACAGGTGCTAATGTAGCTTTTATACATAGGGGAGCCTTGATACTCACGACATAATCAGTCGTATTATTCTGATCAATATCGATATCGATAGTCTCAGGATAATTTGCTGGATCGATTGCCACAAAGTTAATATTTATCGTTTGCTCAATGCCCATATTAGCTGCTGCAATAGCCTCATTCCTGAATTGCATGTTACTAACCGCTTTCAGGTTCCCGCCACTGAGTGAAAAAGCAGATATCATCAGCAGAGTAATAGCAACCAGCATAATGAGGCCTACCACTAAAGTAGCACCACTTTGCCGTGAAATAATATATTGATTTCTCATGGTTTCTCCCTTCTACTCGACGGATTTACCAAACGAACATAGCTGGTATAAACATGACGCATAAAACCATCATTAAAAGGTCCTAATGTTGTTGATCCAAGTTGATAAGTTTTATTCTCGACATATCCTGAAGAAGCTTCTAAGTTTCGCGCCAGGACATGCACTTGCACGACTACTACATTTGCCCAATCCAATGCTGTGCAGGACGAGCAATCATCAAAAATATCAGCACTGCCATCTTCATCAGTATCCCGCCCATATTCATATTGAATACTTTGAATACCTTCTATGATCGGCTGTGCTGATTGCATTTGGATGCTACCCCCACTCAAATCAAAATCAGCACGCATCAATGTTGGGATACCATCCCCTGAGGTGACGGAATAATTACGCACGTAAAAAGTGGATATTATTAATTTGCGTTTGTCAGCAACCGTGGTGCAGTCTTTTTTATATAGCTCAGTGCCAGGCGTACCCAGTACAGGTGCAGTAGCGGCACTCGCAACATAATTGGCATGCCCTGTATTACTACACGCCTGGGTTTGCAAATACAATTTACCTGCACTATAGTTCTCACACGTCGGTAATCCAGCGACACAGGTAGCCGCATAACGAATCACCAGCACATCAGAATCCGATTGCTGATTCGTTACAATACTAGAGCACTCAGTTGGTACAGAAACCCCTGCTGCATAGCCTTGTACAGGAATTGAGAACATGTTGCTGATGTAGGCTGCATCCCAATCAGAGAATGCAATACATGGATTGGGCATTGCCGTAGGCGGCGTAATAGACGGCAAAGGAGGTACATAAGTATCCCAATAACCTGCATGCCATAACTCTTGTTGCAATAACTGCAAGGTAAATCGGCCATTCTCAACTTGCCGGTTCATTTTTGCCAGCTCTGCATTACTTTTGGTTAAATCCAAATATAGTGCAAGCACACCTGACATGATCAACAGTCCCAATGTAATTGAGATCATTAATTCAATCAGAGAAAAACCACCTTGCCGACCGCGTATCCGGCAGCGTGACTTGACAACATTAAACTTTGCCGCATGCGCACTCATGGTGATGCCAGATTAGCTATACGCACAATTGTACTCATAGTACGCCGGCACAAATCATCAACACATTTTGCACCAGTTGCACCGTCATAAAGCCCAGTACCACAGGTTGAGGCTGGAGCTGAAATCGGGGTCATGCCCTGCCAGGCCACGGTAATCATGAATTGATCACCAGTCCCAAGATCTTCAATACATCCTCGCGCCCCTATCATTGCGCCTACATTCGTGGATGACGAGGATTGTTCACTGGCACCTTTTAAAGCATTGCTCCATTGGCATTCATCAAGGCTCTGCCCATTACCTGTACATGCGGTAGGCTGACTATCTCCTGTTCCTAGAGGATTTGCCGTTGCGGTAACGTATGTTGCAGCATTTTTACGGTTAGCAGACAGTCTGTTCTCCATGTCTTCGAGCAAGATTAATGCCTGCGTGCGTTGATATGACTCAAGCTCAGAAGATTGCAAGCGTACTTGCAAACCAGCCAGTCCCAATAGCCCAATAGCCAGAATAACCATAGTAACCAGAACCTCAATCAGCGACACACCACGCATTGAGAACACAGGATTTGAATTGCATACGACTCTCATTTTCTAATTACCATTTATCGGCTGGGGTTTTGACGCCTTCGCTAGTAATCACGAGATTACCATCACTTGCTTGAGTTCCAGTTGGTGTAAATGTAAGCGTATAAGAAGGCACCGTCCCAGTTCCAGTTACAACTGCATAACTGTATTTGCTACTTACATCCGATGGAAGTGTATAGCCACTTGCTTCCAAGGTTGTTTTACTCGCATAACTCCTGTCAGTAAGCAGGAATTGTTCTTGGCGATTGGCAATATCCATCATCTCCGCCTGAGCTGCCGCACGATTTGCTCTAATCATATATTGCGTATAGGACGGATAAGCAATGGCTGCCAAAATACCAACAATAGCGACCGTGATCATTAATTCAATCAATGTAAAACCATATAGGATCGATCTATTCATGACTTGTTTCTTTTTCATTTACAAAATCCCCAAGAAATTTGCTTTTGACTCTGATCTTATTACATACACTTGAAGGGTGTCAGGAATAACGGTTACTGTGCCAATTAACTTTAGCGATTAAACAAAATTTCATTCCTACTCTACTTGATCTCTTATTCAATGAAGATCTCCATGCAGGCGGCCTAGGTTACAATCAGCCATATCAAACATTTTCAATTTTTATAAACATAAACAAGCAATCATTCCATCATGAAACAGGATGTAATCGTCATTGGCGCAGGAATCATAGGGCTTGCAACGGCGGAACGCCTTTTAGTACAAGGCGCAAAAGTTACGATACTCGAGC
>Ga0105090_10002255_pt1 | contig 10710 bp, 11 predicted proteins | sample PPLLak3March2015_FD_79110 | JGI IMG/M metagenome (GOLD analysis project Ga0105090, IMG submission 79110) | Freshwater sediment microbial communities from Prairie Pothole Lake near Jamestown, North Dakota, USA - PPLs Lake P7 Core (1) Depth... | ecosystem: Environmental > Aquatic > Freshwater >... | reverse complement strand
CGCATCGCCATGTGCTTCGCGCTTGCCGCCGCCGGCGGCCTGCCGGTGCACATCCGCGACCCCGGCTGCGTCAGGAAGACCTTCCCAGGCTACTTTGCAGCGCTCTCGGCGCTGCTGGCGCCGGCTGCAGGCTGACTCTCGCCCAGGCGCGTTCATGCAACAGATAGGCGACCGTATTGGCCATCGGCTCCAGCAGCGCCAGCGCGCTGGCGATTGCAGCGCTGCCGGTCAGCAGGTAGGCGACGCCGAAGGCGACCGTGAAGTGAACCAGGGCGAAGGTGCCGGTCTTCGCCAGGCTGCGGGTCAGGGGCACACGCATGATCGGATCCGTTTCGTTGCATCGAGTGCTGATGCTAGGCGCCGGAGCCATGACGTCCATTGAATTGTCCCGATCGCGGCGATAGTCCGCTGGAGCCGTGTGAAGCGCGTGCAGGTAATCGCCATCGACGGCCCGACTGCCTCGGGCAAGGGCACGGTCGCGCAACGCGTCGCGGAGGCGCTGGGCTGGCACTACCTCGACAGCGGTGCGCTGTATCGCCTGGTGGGCCTGCGCGTGATCGAGGCCGGCATCGACCCGGACGACGCGGCGGCGGTTGCGGCTGCTGCGCGGCACCTTGATCCTCGCTTTGCCGGCGGCCGAATCGTGCTCGCCGGCCGCGACGTCACCGATGAGATCCGGCGCGAACCGGTGGGTGTCATGGCCTCCCGGATCGCCGTGCACCCGCCGCTGCGGACCGCCTTGCTCGAACTGCAGCACGGCTTTCGCAGGCCGCCGGGACTGGTGGCCGACGGTCGCGACATGGCAACGGTGGTCTTTCCCGACGCACGGCTGAAGGTCTTTCTGACCGCAAGTGCCGAGGCGCGGGCCGAGCGCCGGCATAAGCAGTTGAGCGATAAGGGATTTCCGAGTAGCATCGCGGCGCTTCTGCAGGATCTGAAGGCCCGTGACGAACGCGACTGCAGTCGTTCCGCGGCGCCGCTGAAACCTGCCGGAGATGCTCATCGCCTCGACAGTTCGGACCTGACGATCGATCAGGTCGTGGCACAGATCCTGAACTGGCATGGCAAGGGCTGATCCGCGGCAACAGCGCGGATCACTGGGTGCGCGGCCGGACCCGCAAGGGCGGCTGCGTGGTGTTCAACTCCGCCGGGGCGCAAGGCTCTGGCGAGATCGAAGGTCATTGAATGTCTTCCGTTGCAACGCAAACCGGCTCTGTCAAAGAGAGCTTCGCAGCACTGTTCGAGGAAAGCCTGTCGCGCAAGGAGATGCGCGCCGGCGAGGTGATCACCGCCGAGGTGGTCCGCGTCGACTACAACTTCGTCGTCGTCAATGCCGGGCTCAAGAGCGAGTCCTACATTCCGCTCGAGGAGTTCAAGAACGATCTGGGTGAACTCGACGTCAAGCCGGGCGACTTCGTCTCGGTGGCGATCGAGTCGCTGGAAAACGGTTACGGCGACACCATCCTGTCGCGGGACAAGGCCAAGCGCCTGGCCGCCTGGCTCAATCTGGAGCGGGCGCTGGAAAACGGCGAGCTGATCTCCGGCACCGTGGCCGGCAAGGTCAAGGGCGGCCTGACGGTGATGACCAACGGCATTCGCGCCTTCCTGCCGGGTTCGCTGGTCGATACGCGGCCGGTCAAGGACACCACGCCCTACGAGGGCAAGACGCTCGAGTTCAAGGTCATCAAGCTCGACCGCAAGCGCAACAACGTCGTGCTGTCGCGACGCGCCGTCATCGAAGCCAGCATGGGCGAAGAGCGCGCCAAGCTGCTGGAGACGCTGCGCGAGGGCGCAATCGTCAAGGGCGTGGTCAAGAACATCACCGACTACGGCGCCTTCGTCGACCTCGGCGGCATCGACGGCCTCTTGCACATCACCGATCTCGCCTGGCGGCGCGTGCGCCACCCGAGCGAGGTGGTCCAGGTCGGCCAGGAACTGACCGCCAAGGTGCTGAAGTTCGACCAGGAGAAGAACCGCGTTTCGCTGGGAATCAAGCAACTCGGCGAGGATCCGTGGGTCGGCCTGGGCCGCCGCTACCCGCAGAGCACGCGGCTCTTCGGCAAGGTCACCAACATCACCGACTACGGCGCCTTCGTCGAGATCGAGGCCGGCATCGAGGGGCTGGTGCACGTCTCCGAGATGGACTGGACCAACAAGAACGTCGATCCGAAGAAGATCGTCGCCCTCGGCGACGAGGTCGAGGTGATGGTGCTGGAGATCGACGAGGAACGGCGCCGCATTTCGCTCGGCATGAAGCAGTGCAAGCCCAATCCCTGGGACGACTTCGCCATTGCCCACAAGAAGGGCGACAAGGTCAAGGGGCAGATCAAGTCGATCACCGACTTCGGCGTCTTCATTGGCCTGCCGGGCAACATCGACGGCCTGGTGCACCTGTCCGACCTGTCGTGGAACGAGACCGGCGAGGAAGCCGTGCGCAGGTTCAAGAAGGGCGACGACGTCGAGGCGGTGGTGCTGGCGATCGATGTCGAGCGCGAGCGCATTTCGCTCGGCATCAAGCAGATGGCCGGCGATCCCTTCACCAACTTCGCGGCGACCCACGAGAAGGGCTCGCTGGTCACCGGCAAGGTCAGGAGCGTCGATGCCAAGGGCGCGACGATCGAACTCGGCGGCGACGTCGAGGGCTATCTGCGCGCCTCGGAGATCTCCTCCGACCGCGTCGAGGATGCGCGTAACCACCTGAAGGAAGGCGATTCGGTGACGGCGCTGATCATCAACGTCGACCGCAAGAACCGCGGGCTGAACCTGTCGATCAAGGCCAGGGACAACGTCGAGGCGAGCGAGGCGATGGAGCGGATGAAGACCGAAGCCACCACCGGCACGACCAATCTGGGCGCGCTGCTGAAGGCCAAGCTGGACAACCGCTGAACGCAGCACGCTTCGTGCCATGAAGATGCTGACGCGCTCCGAGTTGATCGAACGCCTGTCTGACCGCAACCCGCGGCTTCCGCCTCGCGACGCCGACGAGGCGGTGAAGTGCATGCTTGAATCGATGACGCAGGCGCTGGCGGAGGGCGGCCGGGTCGAGATCCGCGGCTTCGGCAGCTTTTCGCTCAACTACCGGCCGCCGCGTGTCGGGCGCAATCCGAAGTCGGGCGAGCGCGTGCACGTGCCGGCAAAGCATGTGCCGCACTTCAAGGCCGGCAAGGAACTGCGCACGCGCGTCGATCATGGCGGCGAATTGCCGCCGGCGCCGTCCGATCCGACCGGCTGATGCAACCTGCAGTCCCGAACGCCCCGCCACCCGCGGGGCGTTCGCTTTTGCGGCCGGTGCAGCCGGTTGCGGCTCCACCTGATCTTAGAATCGCCCAGCATCGATCCCTGAATCCGATGAACACCATCGCCTGGCTGCTGCGGCTTGCCTTCTTCCTCGGCGTGCTTTGGTTCGCGCTGAAGAACACCATGCCGGTGACGCTGCGCCTGACCGAGACGCTGCGCTGGGACGAGGTGCCGCTGGTGGTGGTGATGCTCGGCTGCCTGTTCGCCGGCATGCTGCTCGGCGCGCTGGCCTTGGCGCCGCGGCTGTATCGGCTGCACCGGCGCGCTGCAGCGCTGGAAAGCGGCAGCCGGCAGGCGACGGCAGCGCCGGTCACCGTCGCTGCCGGCGGCGACACGCTGGCTAACGTGGCCCGGCGCGCCGGCGCGGTCGGCGAGTTCGATGCCGGCGACGTTGGCGCGACGGCGCGCAAATGATCGAGGTAGAACTGTGGGTGCTGCTGCTGTTGCCGCTGCTGTTCGCGGCCGGCTGGTTTCTGCGCGGCGTCGAAACGAAGCAGCGTGGCGGCCGCGGCGACGGCGGGCCACAGGCCTATTTCCGCGGTCTGAACTTCCTGCTGAATGAGGAGCCCGACAAGGCGATCGACGCCTTCATCGAGGTGGTCAAGCTCGACCCTGAAACGGTCGAGCTGCACTTTGCATTGGGCAACCTGTTCCGGCGCCGCGGCGAGATCGATCGTGCCGTGCGCATCCACACGCATCTGCTGAACCGTGCCGATCTGCCGGCGCGCAGCCGCGCCGACGCGCTGGCCGAACTGGGCCAGGACTTCCTCAAGGGTGGGCTGCTCGATCGCGCCGAGGAGAGCTTTACCCGCCTGCTCGAGGAACCGCGGCACCGCGTCGATGCGCTGCGGGCACTGCTGCGCATCTACCAGATGGAGCGCGAATGGGAGCGGGCGATCGAGATCGCCCGCCGCCTCGAAAAGGAGGCCGGCGAGAGCAGCCATGCCCAGGTGGCTCACTTTCATTGCGAATCGGCCGAGAAGGCGCTGAAGACAGGCGACGAAGCGACGGCACGAAATCATCTCGAACAGGCGCTGCGGATCAACCGCAAGTCGGTGCGAGCGGCGATCCTCGCCGGCGACCTCGCGATGCGCGGCGGAAAGCAGGAAGAGGCGATCGGGCACTGGAAGGGCGTTGGTGAAATGAGCCCCGATCACCTGCCGCTGCTCGCCGGAAGGCTCGGCGACGCCCTCGACGCTGCCGGGCGGCGCGACGAGGCGCTGAACTTTCTCCGCCGCAGCCTGCTCGATCACCCGTCGATCGATCTGCTCGACATCGCTCACGCCCGGGTCGCGGCCTGGGAATCACCTGCGGCCGCCGAGGCGCTGCTGCGCGACGAGGTGCAGCGCCATCCGACGCTCGCCGGCTTCGAGCGCCTGCTCGCCGTGCGGGCGGGCAACGTGCTGGGCGATGCCCAGGTGCAGCAGCTACGGACCCTGATCCAGGCGCAGGTGCGCAGGCTGGCCCGCTATCGCTGCGTGAAGTGCGGCTTTCGCGCCCGCGAATTCCACTGGCAATGCCCGGGCTGCAACAGCTGGGACAGCTATCCCCCGCGGCGCATCGAAGAGCTCGACTCGCAGTAGCGTCAGCGGAGCAGGACAGGCATGGACTACGCCACGATCGAAGCGACCATCGGCAACACGCCGCTGGCGCGGCTGCAGCGCATCGGCGCGGCGGACAGTGCCCGCCGCGGCAACGTCGTCCTCGGCAAGCTCGAAGGCAGCAATCCGGGCGGCTCGGTCAAGGACCGGCCGGCTTTTTCGATGATCCGACGCGCCGAGGAGCGCGGCGAAATCCGCCCCGGCGACCGCCTGATCGAGGCCACCAGCGGCAACACCGGCATCGCGCTGGCGATGATCGCGGCGATGAAGGGCTACCGGATGACGCTGGTGATGCCCGATAACCTGTCGGCCGAACGCCGCTCCAGCATGACCGCCTACGGCGCCGAGCTGATCCTGACTCCGGCGGCAAAGGGCGGCATGGAGTACGCGCGCGACCTGGCGACGGCAATGCAGGCGCGCGGCGAAGGCCGCGTGCTCGACCAGTTCGCCAATGCCGACAACTGGCGTGCGCACTACGAGACCACCGGGCCGGAACTATGGCGCGACACGGGCGGCCGCATCTCCCACTTCGTGAGCGCCATGGGGACCACCGGCACCATCATGGGCGTGTCGCGCTGCCTGAAGGAGCGCAATCCGAGGATCGCGATCGTCGGCGCGCAGCCGGCCGAGGGCTCGCAGATCCCCGGAATCCGCAAGTGGCCGGAGGCCTATCTGCCGAAAATCTACGATGCCTCTCGCGTCGACCGGCTGGAGTACGTCACCCAGGCGGAAGCCGAGGCCATGGCGCGAAGGCTGGCGGCGGAGGAGGGCATCTTCGGCGGCATCTCCGCCGCGGGCGCTTGCGTGATCGCGCAGCGTGTCGCCGCAGAGGTCGAAGGCGCGACGATCGTCTTCGTCGTCTGCGACCGCGGCGACCGCTATCTTTCGACCGGCGTCTTTCCGGCTTGACGAGCTGCGCCTGCGCAGAAAGATCGCATCCGTCCTACTTGCTGGCGATGACGGCGATCTCGATCAGCACGTCGCGGGGCAGTCGCGAGACCTCGACCGTGGCGCGCGCCGGCGGCATCGATTTGAAGTACTCGCCGTAGATCTTGTTCATGGTTGCGAAGTCGTTCAGGTTCTTCAGATAGACGTTCGACATCACCACGTTCTCGAAAGTCATTCCCTGCGACTTCAGCTTGGCCCCGATGTAGTCGAGCACCAGCCGGGTCTGCTCCTCGATCGTCGCGCCCTGGACGGCATTGCCGGCCTTGTTCAGCGGAATGACGCCCGACAGGAAGTACAGGTTTCCAGCCTGCACGATCTGCGAGTACGGTCCGATCGCTGGATAGATGTCTCCGGTCGAGTGGATCGCCTTGCTCGGCCCGGTCGCACATCCCGACAGCACGGCAGCGGTGGCGACTGCGGCAACAACGGTTCGAACAAAAGTGCGCATGGGGAGAACTCCTCCGATGGTGTGCTTGTTGGTTGGGTGGCGAGGGCAGCAGGCGCCGCTCTCGACCAGCGCCGTCGCGGCGCCGGGCCAGTGTCTGTTTCGGGACCAAGACTTGTCAACGACGCGACCTGTCTTGGCAGGTTAAGTGGTTGCGAGCATTGACAGGCAGGAAGCGGCGAAGCGCGTGGCAGCAGGCGCGGATATTGCCGATTCCGGGCCGGACGGGGTCAGCCGATGGCCTGTGGCGCCAGCATGATCCGGCGCTGCCATGCCGCCACTTCCGCCGCGCTGCGCAACCGCACCCGATCGAGGTGCCTGTGCTCGGGCAACAGCAACTGCATTGGCCACTCGCGACGCCGATGTGCATGCGTGCGCAGCGTGTAGCCGAGCAGCGGATCGGTGCCGAAGACCAGCGCCTTCAACTGCTGCCGGTTGCCGTTGCAGATCGACTCACCGGTCATCGATTGGCGGAAGACGCGGCGTGTCGTGCGCCAGAGCACCAGCGGCAGCGGCAGGTCGAGCCAGACGAGGGTGTCGGCGCGCGGCCAGATCAGGTCGCGCGCAGCGCTGTAGTTGCCGGCGACCGCCCAGCGCGGTTGCCCGGTCAGGGCATCGACGTCACGGCGGAACTCCTCCGCTGCCGCCCGCTGCCAGCCGGGCCGCCAGAACACATCATCGAGGTCGGTAAAAGGCAGCGCCAGTTGCGCGCCGAGCCAGCGGCCTAGCGTGGTCTTGCCACTGCCGCTGGAGCCGATGAAGACGATGCGCCGCACCGGCGCACTGCGTGCCCTGCGCCTACTCCGCGGCGACGGGGATCTTGCCGATCTTCGCCTGCCATTCGCGCGGGCCGGTGTCATGCACCGAGATACCGTCGCTGGAGACCGCCACCGTCACCGGCATGTCCTTGACGTCGAACTCGTAGATCGCCTCCATGCCGAGGTCGGCGAAGGCGAGCACCTTGGCACCCTTGATCGCCTTCGCCACCAGGTAGGCGGCGCCGCCGACGGCCATCAGATACGCGCTCTTGTGTTTGCGGATCGCCTCGATCGCCATCGGACCGCGCTCGGACTTGCCGATCATCGCGATCAGCCCGGTCTGCGCCAGCATCATCTCGGTGAACTTGTCCATCCGCGTCGCGGTGGTCGGGCCGGCGGGGCCGACGACCTCGTCGCGCACCGGGTCGACCGGGCCGACGTAGTAGATCACACGGTTGGTGAAGTCGACCGGAAGCTTCTCGCCCTTGGCCAGCATGTCCTTGATGCGCTGGTGCGCGGCGTCACGGCCGGTCAGCATCTTTCCGGACAACAGCAGCGTGTCGCCCGGCTTCCAGGAGGCGATCTCCTCCCTCGTCAGCGTATTGAGATCGACGATCCTGCTCTTCTGGTAGTCGGGCGCCCATTTCACCTTCGGCCACAGGTCGAGCGACGGCGGCTCAAGGTAGACCGGGCCGCTGCCGTCGAGCGTGAAGTGCGCGTGCCGCGTGGCGGCGCAGTTCGGGATCATCGCCACCGGCTTCGACGCGGCGTGGGTCGGATACATCTTGATCTTGACGTCGAGCACGGTGCTCAGGCCGCCGAGCCCCTGGGCGCCGATGCCGAGCGCGTTGACCTTCTCGAACAGTTCGAGACGCAGCTTCTCGACGTCGTTGCCCGGGCCGCGGTGCTGCAGCTCGTACATGTCGAGGTCGTCCATCAGCGCTTCCTTGGCCATCGTCATCGCCTTCTCGGCTGTGCCGCCGATGCCGATGCCGAGCATGCCGGGCGGGCACCAGCCGGCGCCCATCGTCGGCACGGTCTTGAGCACCCAGTCGACGATCGAGTCGGACGGATTGAGCATCACGAACTTGCTCTTGTTCTCCGAACCGCCGCCCTTGGCGGCGACCGCCACTTCGACCTTGCCGCCGGGCACGATCTGCACGTTGATCACTGCCGGTGTGTTGTCCTTCGTGTTCTTGCGGCCGAACTCCGGCGGGTCGACCACCGAGGCGCGCAGCACGTTGTCCGGGTTCAGGTAGCCGCGGCGCACGCCCTCGTTGACGGCGTCTTCGAGCGAACCGGTGAATCCGTCCCAGCGCACGTCCATGCCGACCTTCAGGAACACGTTGACGATGCCGGTGTCCTGGCAGATCGGCCGGTGGCCTTCGGCGCACATCTTCGAGTTGGTCAGGATCTGGGCGATCGCGTCCTTGGCCGCCGGGCTTTCCTCCGCCTCGTAGGCGCGCGCCAGGTGGGCGATGTAGTCGGCGGGGTGGTAGTAGCTGATGTATTGCAGGGCGGCGGCGATGCTCTCGACCAGGTCCGCCTGGCGGATCGTTGTCATGGAAGCTCCCGAACATGCTGGGTGGAGACGATTGACTATAGCGATTGCCGCCTGCGACGGCGGCCGGGGCCGGAACCGGATGTTGACGTGCGCCAAGGAGGCGCTGCGCACCGTCGTGCGGTGGCACGGCGCGGCCTGCTGCACAATCGCCGTTGGAGTTTCGGAGAGATCAACGGGTGAGGATCTGCATTGTCGGCGCCGGCGCAATCGGCGGTTTCCTGGCGGTCCGGCTGGCGGCGGCCGGCGCCGATGTCAGCGTCGTCATCCGCGGCGCCAACCTCGCCGCCGTGCGCGCCAACGGCATGAAGCTGATCGCCGAGGACGGCACCGAGACCGTGCAGCGGCTTGCCGCCTCCGACCGGCTCGCCGACCTCGGGCCGCAGGACGCGATCGTGCTCGGCATGAAGGCGCACCAGGTGGGCGAGGTGGCCGACGACGTCGCCGCCGCGCTGGGGCCGCAGACCACGGTCGTCACCACGCAAAATGGAGTTCCCTGGTGGTACTTCCTCCGCTACGGCGGTCCCCACGACGGTCGTCGCCTCGAGTCCGTCGATCCGGGCGGCCGGATCGCAGCGCGCATCCCCGCCGAGCGCGTGATCGGCTGCATCGTCTATCCGGCCTGCGAACTCGCAGCGCCGGGCGTGATCCGCCAGATCGAAGGCAACCGCTTCCCGCTCGGCGAGCCTGACGGCGTCGATACGCCGCGCATACGCGCCCTGGCCGAGTTGTTCCGCAACGCCGGCTTCAAGACGCCGGTGCTCGCCGACATCCGCTCGGAAATCTGGCTGAAGCTTTGGGGCAACCTGAGCTTCAACCCGATCAGCGCGCTGACCCAGGCGACTCTGGCCGAGATCTGCCGCCACCCGCCGACGCGGGCGCTGGCGGCGGCGATGATGGCCGAGGCGCAGGCGATCGGCGAGAAGCTCGGCGTGCGCTTCAAGATTTCGCTGGAGAAGCGCATCGCCGGCGCCGAGGCCGTCGGCGAGCACAAGACCTCGATGCTGCAGGACGTCGAGTCCGGCCGCGCACTCGAACTGCAGGCGCTGGTTGGCTCGGTGCTCGAACTCGGCCACATCACCGGCACGCCGACGCCGGCGATCGAGCACGTCCACGCGCTGGCCTCGCTGCTGGCGGCGACACTGCAGGCGCGCAAGGGCAGGCTTCGAATCGAGCCGGTTTGACGGATCACACACAGGCAACCGACCATGAACCGCTATTCCTCTCTTCCGGAATTGCTCGCCGCAGGCAACGACGAGGCGATCGCGCTGGCGGCTCCCGGCGCTTCGCCGCTCATGTACCGCCGCCTGCGCGCGACCGTGGCCCGCTGCGCCGGCCGCTTGAACCGGGCCGGCATCGGCCGCGGCGATCGCGTCGCGATCGTGCTTCCGAACGGACCGGAGATGGCGGCTGCGTTCATCGGCATCGCCGCCTGTTCTGCGGCGGCGCCGCTGAATCCGGGTTACCGCAGTGACGAGTTCGACTTCTACCTGTCCGATCTCGACGCTCGCGCGCTGGTCGTCGAGCGCGGCAGCAACTCCCCGGCGGTCGAGGTGGCGCGCAGGCGCGGCATCCCGGTGTTCGAACTGACGGCCACCGGCGAGGGCGCCGGCGACTTCGAGCTCGAGGCGCCGGTCGCGGCCGCTGCGGCATCAGGCGGCCCGGCGCAGGCCGGCGACGTGGGTCTGATCCTGCACACTTCTGGTACGACCTCGCGGCCGAAGATCGTGCCGCTGACCCAGGCCAACATCTGCGCGTCGGCCTGCAACGTCCGCGATACCGTGGCGCTGACAGCGGCCGACCGCGGCCTGAATGTCATGCCGCTGTTCCACATCCACGGCCTGATCGCCGGCCTGCTGGCGCCGCTGGCGGCGGGCTCGGGCATCTTCTGCACTCCGGGCTTCAATGCGCTGAAGTTCTTCGCCTGGATGCAGGAGGCGCGGCCGACCTGGTACACGGCGGTGCCGACGATGCACCAGACCATCCTCGCCCGCGCGGCGCAGAACCGGGAGGTGATCGCCGCCAATCCGCTGCGATTCCTGCGCTCTTCGTCGTCGTCGATCCCGCCGCAGGTGATCCGCGAGCTCGAGGCGGTGTTCG